>Ga0157374_10001703_pt1 | contig 18432 bp, 17 predicted proteins | sample M25metaG_FD_115308 | JGI IMG/M metagenome (GOLD analysis project Ga0157374, IMG submission 115308) | Miscanthus rhizosphere microbial communities from Kellogg Biological Station, Michigan, USA - M2-5 metaG | ecosystem: Host-associated > Plants > Roots > Rhizosphere > Soil | place: USA: Michigan...
CCGCCGCCGCCGAATATAGATTGCAACGGACCTTGAAGAGCGCCAGGCAACAAGTTGCCCAGACCGAAGGGGCTAGGACTTCCACCGGCCCCACCCAGACCGCTGGCGCCGCCTGCTGCTCCCAGCAACGAGGACAGTCCACCACCCAGTTTGCTGATTGCACCCATCTCAGGGTTGGTAGCCATGAATCCATTGACTGCCGCGCCGATCCCACTTGTTGCAGCCTGACCGATATCACCGACCGCTTTGCCGATGTTGCCGCTGGCCAAATCCCCAACCGCGCTTCCGATGTGCTCCACGGTGTTAAGGGCACCGCTAACTGCATCGCCTATTGCACCCATGTTTTTCTCCTTCGTGTTTGATTCCAGCTAGGTCCCAAACTCACTACAGTTATCGAGTGCACCTGAGGGAAGTTGCTAGTTGGGGGCTCCAGAGGCCTCCAGTCGCCAGGTCAGCCGCTGGACCTGATGACGCTCGCCATTGCGACGAAGAATGGCCAGGTCCTGGCGGGCCTCCTTCCAGCTCCGCAGCTCGCAATAGGCTTCGCAACGGCGAGCACGGGCCTCGTGATTCGAGGGATTCCGGCTCAATATCTGCGAAAGTTCGCTGACCGCGCGGTGCGTATCCCCCATGGCCATGCTGATGGCCGCCAGCGCGCTCCGGCAGTAGGCATTGGCCGGATCGATGGCGATCAGCCCCTCGAAAATCACGACTGCTTCCTGATAGCTGCCCTGCCGGTAGAAGCCATATCCCCGGTCGGCCAGCATGTAAATCTCTTCACTTGTCCAACTCGCGTTTGTCCCAGTGGTTTCAGGCATGTTTAACCTCGAGTTACGGCTACGTTTTGCGCAACGATGGAGTCTTCCATGTCCTGCATATCCAGCAGCAGGTTGAGCATAGACCGGACAGGCTGCTGCGAGGGTTCGCTGGATGACGGGTTCAACGGATCAAGCGCGCTGTCATGCCGCGCCAGCATGTTGCGCCAGCGTCCACGCTCGACCTCTGGGTCGCTCACCTCCATATTGTGCGGACGGGGCGGCGGGCCGATGTAGGTGCCGGTGAAGGGCCGGGCATCGAGGCGCATATCCTGCTCCCAGTTGACCGGAAGCTGCACGGACGGGGTACGCAACTGCTCGCGGAATGACTGCCCGGTTTCGCCGGTCGCGGTAGTCAGGTCCGGCAAAGCGTCGGGCTGTATAGAGGGCAGTGTGTAATCGACTCTCATGGGTTCTCCTGCTTCTAGCTTCTATTGCTCTTAGCCTTCTACGCTTGCCAGCTGGCTGACAAAGTTCAGGACCTCGGCCACGGCTTCGTACAGGTCTTCGGGGACTTCCAGACCTATTTCGAGATCGTAAAGGCTGTGCGCCAGTCCAATGTTTCGGACGACCGGGACCTGATGTTGCTTCGCAATATCGAGTATTTTCAGCGCCATGACATTTTGACCCTTGGCCGTGACCTTGGGCGCCTGCATGGTGGCCTCGTCATAACGTAAGGCGATCGCCAGGTGGGTGGGGTTGGCCACGATCACCGTCGCCCTGGGAACATTGCGAGCGATGCTTTCGTTCATCATCTGCTGGAACAGGTGCTTGCGCATGTGTTTCACGTGCGGATCGCCCTCCTGCTCCTTGTATTCCTGCTTGATGTCTTCCTTGCTCATCATCATTTTCTTCATGAACATCTTTTTCTGGATGAGGAAGTCGGCCGCGCCGAGAAGGACAAAGACCACACCGACCTTGAGCAGGATGCCGGTCATCAGATGGGCTGCCAGGCCAGCGGTCTGGTCGAGGCGCAGGCCGGGCGTGGGAATGATGTCCCGCATGGATGATTTGATCGTGGCGTACACCAGCCAGAAGACGACGAAGAACTTGAGCAGAGTCTTGGCCAGCTCGATGTAGCTCTTGGAGCTGAAAAAAGTGTTCTTGAACCCGTTTAACGGATTCAGCTTCTCAAATTTCGGTTGAATGACCTCGGGCGCGAACAGGGCTTTTACCTGCAGGAAATTTGCCGCAGCTCCGGTGATGACGAGAGCTGCGAGCAGCGGCGCCGAAAGGATCATGAACTTGGACCAGGCATATCCCATGCGGCTCAGGATGGCGTTGGCCGGCATGGTCCCCTGCATCACCACCGGGGTGAAGAACTCTTTCATTAAGTCGCGCAGTTCAGCAACGTAGGCCGGGCCTCCGGCGATCAGCACAGAGGCGGCGACCATGAATAAAAGGGCTTGCACGAAGTCTTTGCTCTTGAAGACTTCGCCCTTCTTACGGGAGTCGTTCAGCCGTTTCTGTGTAGGTTGTTCTGTCTTTTCGCCGGGCATTTCCCAACCTCAAAAATCACGGACCCTAGTGGATATGGTTCATAAAGCTTCCGATTTGCTGGAACATGTCGGCAAAATACGCGGGCATGCTTTTCAGGATGTAAGCAAGGGACAGCAGAACCACGCCTAATCCGACGAGCGCCTTGACCGGCTGGCTTTCATTGTGGACGTTGAATCCTGAAGCGACTTTGGCGATCACGCCGAAGCTGACATCGATCAGGAACAGCGTCAGCAAGGCCGGAGCAGCGAGTTGCATGGCGATGCGTATGCTGTCCCCGGTGTAATGAGCCATCTGCTCCATTCCCGCAAGGGTGCCGTCTCCGAACCTGGGGAACTCGAGAATGGGCACGCTCTGATAACTGGAGGCTAGCGCACGCAGAAAAAACAGATGTCCATTCAGGACAAGAAACAGCGCCAGAGCAGCCTGAAACTGCAGTTGGCCGAGCAGTGAAACGTTGGTCTCCAGCTGGGGAGCAAAAAATGTGGCCTGGCTCATGCCGCGTCCGTAGTCCACCAAGGCGCCCGCCATCTGCACGCTGTTGAACACGATCTGGGAGACGAAGCCCAGAATCGCCCCGATCATGGCTTCCTTGATCAGCAGGCTCATCACCGTGATCGTACTCAGTTCGCCCACACTCTTCGGCGCGACGCTGGTGAAGATCAGCATGCTGGTCATGATGGCCAGGCCGACCTTGATGCGGGCGGTGACTGCCTGTCCGCCGAGAAAAGGAGAGAATGAAATGGCCGTGGCAAGGCGCGCAAAGACCAGCCCGAACAACACCAGGAACGTCGAAATTTCGGTGTGGATTCCGAGATTCGCGAGGATCCGTTGCAGGGTGTCGAGCATGCGACCTATTCCTCAGCGCACGGTGGCGATGCTGTCGAAAATCACGACGGTGAATTTGACGGTCTGGGCCAGAATCCACGGTCCCATGATTGCCAGCGTTACAAACACCGCAGCCAGCTTGGGGACATAGCTCAGGGTCTGCTCCTGGATTTGAGTCGTCGCCTGGAAAACGCTCACGATGAAGCCGACCAGCATGCTGGCCAGCATCGGTCCGGCCGACAGCAGCAGAATCAGCAGCAGTCCCTCTCGCAGTACTCGCGTGATGGCATCAATGCTCATTGGCAATTCCTTACATATAGCTGAGGACCAGGCCGCGAACGATCAGGAACCAGCCGTCCACCACAACAAACAGCAAAAGCTTGAAGGGAAGCGAAATCACGCTGGGTGAGAGCATTTGCATTCCCATAGCCAGCAGGATGTTGGCTACCACCATGTCCACAATGATGAAAGGCACGAACAGTAAGAATCCGACTTCGAAAGCCTCTTTCAACTGGCTGGTGACAAATGCGGGAATCAGTACCTGGAAATCATCTTTGTCAGGTTTTTCGATTTTGCTTTCATCGATAGTAGGAGCCGGCGGCGGAGTGGATGGGGCTGGTGTCGCAACCGACGCTTGCGTCGAAGCTGCTGCTGCAGGCTGCGTTGGTGCAGCGGGCGCTGGAGTCGCAGGTTGAGCAGGAACCGGTGCAGATATCTGCTGTTTTCCCCGGTTCTCGTTTACCAGAGCGTTGCGTTCGAGTCGGACCGCCAGTTCCATGAATAGTTCCCGGTCCTTCACGTGACTGTGCTCGGAAAGAAAATGGCGCAACGGCTCTTTGGCCTTTTTGCTGGCATCGAAGAGGCTCTTGATGCTGGCCTCGGAGAAAATGTCTTTAGTGTTGGCGACGCCGGCCTGGTCGTACATCTGACGGCCCACTGGAACCATGATGAAGATGGTCAGGACGAAGGCCAGTCCGGTGATGATCTGGTTGGGCGGCACTTGCTGGGTTCCAAGAGCATTGCGAAGAATGGACAGAACCACGGAGATCTTCACGAACGAAGTCATCATAACGACGATGAACGGGGCCAGAGACAGCACGCCCAGAACGATCACCATCACTACCGGATTCGCCGGCTGGCCACCAGTCTGTGCGTGGGCCAGTTGCGGCGCCAGCAACATTCCGATCCACAGGAGGCGCTTCATTCCTTTGTGCCAGCGGGTGGATCGCATAGTGGACTTTCCCTGATTCCTTGAAACCGGTTGAGCAATGCCCGGAAGTCTTTACGTGGCGGTTCTTCGGTTCGCGCGGACTGGAGAATCTCCGCGGCATTTTCGTCGGTGAGAGCGGTCAGATGTTGAACCTGGTTGTCGGAGGTTCCGAGCAGAAAGACCTGCGAGCCGGCCTGAACCAGATAGAGGGTTTTCCGTGGTTCCAGGGTGTAGCGGGCTACGACCTTGATGGGACCAGTGCCGGGCGTTCGCATTCCAAAAATGCGGGGCAGGCCGATTTTGAGAGTCGCATAGGCCAGCGCCAGTACGCCGCCAAGTGCCAGAAGGACTTCGAAGTACTGGATGATTGGAGTATTCATCGAACTGAGAGGATCGGCCGGGCTCATATCAGCAATGCCTGCAAGTTACGAGGTTCGCCAGCGCAGCACCTTGACCGCAAGGTTGCCCTCCACTTCCACCAGTTCTCCCTCACCCAGAATCTTGCCGTTGACCATCAACCGGACCGGGTCTGACTTGCCAGCCTCCAGTTCGACGATGGTTCCAGGGCTCAACGACTGTATTTCACCCAGAGAGAATTCCTTTTCCGCCAGGATGACCTGCAGCCGCATGGGCAGCGATCGTATGTCCGGTCTGGTTGCAACTTGAGACTCGCCGCCAGGTTCCACTGAGACACCCCTTTCCAAGTACTTATCGACCGTGAATCGCCCGTTGTTGCTTCCGTCCCGGACCATCCTCCAGCCCTTGCTGAAGTCGTTGGGAAAGAGCGCGATGGGATCGTGTTGCGCCACCAGAATGTCACCGAGACCGACTTGCGCAATCTCGTCAGGAGTCAGATCGACGAAACCGGCGGAGATCGGCAGGCTCCAGGTCAGGCCGGCAGGGTATTTCGCGCCGAGTTCGGCGGGCGTGTCTGGTTGAGCCAGGGCAAGAAAATCCAGCGGCACAAACAGTCTGATCTGTCCGGTAACTCCGCCGATGCCGACCGCGAGGGTCAGGGCCATGCCGGGCGTGGTGTCAGATAGGTTCTTGCGGGCGCCTCTTACGAAGGAGAATTGCATCGGGAAGCGCAACTTCCGATTCAGATTCTCCAGCAGTGCGAGCATGATGAAGCCCAGCATCGCGTCGTCGGATGGCGCGGGCGTTCTGGCCTGTTCCACTCCCAACGGGACCAGAATTCGTTGCTGCAGGTGTGCCAGAAACGTTGGACTCAGCTCCAGCACGGCTTGCTCGCCACTGGGATGGGCATTCAGCACGAACAGCCGCCAGGTCGCCGGCGACGTCTGGAAGAACTCGGTCCGGTCGACTGGCGTTATGCGGCACTCGCCAAGTGCGAAGTCGGTTTCCGGGCTCCAGGTGCGCTCCACTTGCACCCGAAACCGGTGCGGGAAGATCGTAAACTGGTCCCCGTTGGTCATCACTTGGGGCTGGTTGGCGGGAATTTTCTTGTCCCAGAGGTAGGTGCCGAGCGCGGTGGCGAGGTCTTCGAGGTAGACCCGTCCTTCTTTCAGAACAATGCGTGCATGCTTGTTGGCAATTGCGCTGGCGGGGAGGACTACGTCGTTGTCGGAGTTGCGTCCCAGGAAAAGTTCCTGTTTCGATCCGAAACTGAGTGTCTTCTCGGCGGCATGGGCGTCCACCAAGTGGGACTGCACCAGCTGTAGTTGCTGTCCGGCGGGGCGCTCGAGCAGATGCCCAAAGATTTCGCCTACCCATGACATCCACTCGGTTTCGTCAGGGCCGATGCGCGCGTACCAGTTCCACAGAAGAACCTGCTGCCGCGTGAGAGTAGGCAGGTTCTCGAAACGATAGGACTGTGGGCGCAACCGGGATTCCAGTGGCATGCGTATGGGCCCTTACCGCCTGCCTCCCTGGCGTCCGGCAGGATAATTGGCGCCGCCAAAATTGGAACGAGTCTTCGAACCTTGCGTTGAACCTTGTCCTGAACTTTGCGTTCCACTTGAGGAGTCCCGGCTTCCGGAGACGTTGATGTCGGCGACATTGACGCCGCGATCAATCAGGCCTTGAGACAGCGCGTCCATGTTTCTCGATAACAGCTGGGACACAGCTTCCGACGAACTTTGAAACTGGATCGCGATGGCTCCATCTTTCTGCCGTTCGATTTGAATGTGCAGGCCTTTGAGCACATTTGAATTCAGCTCGATGTTGACCTGCTGATTTCCCTTTACATTGACCAGGGAAGAAATCTCGCGCACCAGTCCCTGCAACTCAGGAGGCACCTGAACCGGCGATTTGCTCTGCACCGCCGTGGGCTGCATCGACTGCTCGAGCAGGGCCTGAGGTCCTCCCATCAAGCCCGGTATCAGGCCGGGATCCGTATCTTTCTGTTTGCCGGTCCTGGAATCGGTATCGTCCTGTTTGCCATCGCGTTTCTTCGCCAGAACTTTGGAGAAGGACGAATCCTTGTTTTGGTCGCTCGAAGATTTGTCGCGGTCGCTAGACTTTACCGCTTGATCACTGGAAGACGGTTGTGAATCGTCGATTCTCATGTCGGACGCCTCCGGGTTGAGTACAAAACGTTTCCGATCTCGTCCAGCGCAACTTCTTCTTTGGCTTCTTCTTCACGGCGAAAGCGTTCTTGCTGCTTCTCCCGGTGCTTGTGGAGCACTTCAACCTCGCGCTGGGCCTCCGCTGCCCGCTCCTTCGCTTCTTGCACTTCGCTTTCGCAGGTTTCGATTACCACACGCTGCGCGCTAACATCGCTTTCCGCCTCGCGTATTTCGGAACCCAGGACCTTGATGAACTCGGACCTTTTGAGCACATCGTTCGCCGTGAGAGCTCCCGCGGCACCCGGCTTCGTCATCAGTTCCTGCCGCGCGTGCTGTCGTTTCTCGACTAACTCCTGTACTCGTCGCTGCAGTGATTCAAGCGCTGCCTGTTGGGTCTGCAGTTCCTGCTCTCGCCGATTTACCTCCCGGTCTGCTTCTTTCTTGAGTTCCTCTTTTTGCTCCAGCAGCGGCTGCAACCGGTAGTTGAACTGCGTCATAGTCAGTTCGTGCCCGTCGGGAAGATGCTTTTCAACTGCTGCAGGGATCCGGCGAAGTTCGATTTGTCGTCGGTAGCCTGTTTCAGGAACCCGTTGATCTCATCAATTTTTCCCAGTGCGTCGTCAACTCGTTTGTCGCTGCCGCTCTTGTAAGCTCCGAGGAGAATCAGGTCTTCATTCTTTTTGTAGATCGCCATGGCCTCTCGCAGCTCACCTGCTGATTTGCGATGGTCCTTAGAGGTGACCGCGCTCATGACGCGGCTGGCGCTATCGAGAATGCTGATCGCCGGATAATGATTTCGGGCCGCCAGTTCGCGCGACAGGATGATGTGGCCATCGAGAATGGATCGGACTTCGTCGGCCACCGGCTCATTCATGTCGTCGCCCGCGACCAGTACGGTATAGAGAGCAGTGATCGAACCCTTGTCTGAGTTGCCGGAGCGTTCGAGCAACTTGGGAAGTTCAGCGAAGACAGACGGGGTGTATCCGGCGCGGGCAGGCGGTTCGCCGCAAGCCAGGCCGATTTCGCGCTGGGCCCGGGCAAAGCGCGTGACTGAATCCATCATCAGGATTACTTTCAGTCCCTTGTTGCGAAAGTATTCGGCGATGGCGGTTCCGACGTAGGCAGACTTTAGCCGCACCAGAGACGACTCGTTGGAAGTCGCGCACACAATGACCGAGCGCTTGACGCCTTCGGGCCCCAGATCCTGCTCGATAAAGTCGCGGACTTCACGGCCACGTTCGCCGACCAGCGTGATGACGTTCACGTCGGCTTCGGTGTTGCGGGCGATCATTCCGAGTAATGTACTTTTGCCTCCGCCGGCGGCAGCGAACAGTCCTATACGCTGTCCCTCACCGGCGGTCAGAACGGCATCAATGGCCCGGACCCCAAGGGAAATCGGCTTCGTCACCCGCATGCGCTTGAGAGGATCAGGAGGATTCCCTAGCACCAGGAATTCTTCGTCGCAGTTCACAAGCGGGCCTTTGAATTCCGCGTCCATCGGTTCGCCGAGACCGTTCAGAACGCGGCCGAGCAAGCCATTGCCGACTTTCACCGTGAGGCAGTTTCCGGTGGGAATGACTTCGCTGTGCGGACCTATGTTGACCAGTTCGCCCAACGGCATGAGCAGAACATCTCCGTCGCGAAAGCCAACGACTTCTGCTTTGAGTGGGGTGGACGAACGCGGATTGCGGATCAGGCAGATTTCGCCGATCCAGGCGTCGGGGACGACCGCTCTTACGACCAGCCCAATGACTTCTTTCACCCGTCCGCGGACTTGAACTGGCGAGGCGCGCTCTATCCGGTCGAGATACTTGCTGATGTCGGCTACCCGGTTGGCCATGGCTTTTATGGTGCTAGTCGCCGGAAACGCCGCGGACCAGCACATCCTCCAGGCATTTCAACTGGGTCTCAAGGCGTGCGTCCACCACGCCCAATTCGCTCTCGATGAGGCAACCGCCGCGCGGTACTGACGTGGAAGCGACAATCTCAATCTCGTTACTGACGCCCAGCGACGCTCTCAGGCTGGTCACGCGGGAACGGACTTCCGCCGCGTCGTCCTCGTTTACCTGGATGATCAGATGTTTTCCGAAGCGGACACCCTGCAAAACCTCTTTGATAATGCTGACGATGGTATCGGGATGGAGTTTCAGCTGTTCTCCGATGATCTTTTCCGCGACCCGGACGGACAGCTTCAGCATCGTGTCTTCCCAGACTTTTGTCAGTTCCGCGGCTTTTTGGCTGGTCCCTGCGAGGATTTCATTCCACTTCGACAGACCTTCGGTGTAGCCGTCCACCCGCGCTTGTTCGCGGATGGCGTCACCCTCGCGCTCGGCGTTTTCCAGGATCTGCCGGGCTTTGTCCTGGGCCACGGATACTACGTCGTGGGCTTCACGCGAGGCTTCGTAGGCTTCTCGTTTGAGGACCTTGGGTGTGGAGCCCAGCAGTTTTTCCGGGAGGGCGTCGGCTTTTAGAATTTTGTCACTCATTTTGATCGAGCAACCAGGTGAGGCATCCCTCACGAATCGAGGGTGGAAGCTCATCCAGCCGGATACCCCTTTCAAGGGCATCCTGCCGAATGGCCGCGCATTCATTTTCGCGCAGCCGCGACCACTTCAGCAGCAACTCCGGCCTGGGCAAATCTTTCATGGTTGCCAGCAGGGCGTCTGCTTGTAGCCGCTGCGCCTCCGGCAATAAGGGAAGGGAAGCCTTCAGTTGCTCTGGAAAACGCAGTAGTCCCACATAGCAAAACACTTCAAGATTCAACTCACCCTCGCAGTTTTCGGCTCTGCGATCTGGGCCGGCGCAGGACGTTGCGCAGCCCTCACCTGCTGCTCCAGTTCTTCAATCTTCGACTTTTGCCAGCGGCTCTTGCCGATCATGCCGATGCAGCCCACGCTGGAGATCGTTAGCAGGATCAATGCCGCCACCAGGAACTCCTGATTGCCAAGCTGCGGAATCAGGCTGCGGTCGGTGCCTTGCTTGAGTTCGATTTTCTTGTAAACGACCGCAACGTTCTCCGGCGCCAATCCTTCGACGGCCCGTCCGACCAGTTTCTTTACGTCGTCTTCGCTGAGCGGCACTTGACTGCCGCGATACTTAATCAGCACGGAAGCAGTGGGGGGGACTCGCTCGCTCTTATCCAGAAGGGGGCTGCTATCCGGCAGAACGACCAAGACACGGGCATCCACCACTCCAGCGATCGACTTGAGGGTGCGGTTGATTTCGCCTGAAACCCCGACCAGCAGCCGCGCTTTCTCTTCGGTTGCAGTGGGAATCATTCCGGAATTGGAGAAGACGTCTTCGAGCGATTTGTCTTTTTCGCGAGGCAGACCGTTTTCCTGAAGGACACGCCAGGCCTGGGCCAGGTTCTGGTCCCCGCCGCGGATCAGAACACTCCACTTCTCTTCGCCTTTTTTCTCGCTGACTTCCTTGGCGGCGGAAGCGTCAATCCCGTTTTCGTTCAACAACACCACGATCTCCTGCGCATTCTGCTCGGTCAAGCCGGTTTGCAGCTCATGCCGCATGCAGGCAGTGAGAAACAGGGTCAGGGACAGCAGCACAATCTGTTTTGTAAGATGTCGGCGGCGCAATCTAGCCTCGGTTGAAAGAAGTAGTGTTTACAGTTGCGTTTGGAGAATCGACTTCACTCCGGAAGTCACCTGCTCCACGACTTTGCTCATCAGTTCCAGATTTTCCCCGAGCTGATACATCTGCATCTGGATCTTCATCAGGTCCTGCGGATTCTGCGTATTTTTGAGCGAATCCAGGAGCTGCCCGGTGGACTTGAACTGCGAGTCGATACTGGTCAAACGGCTACGGATGGGATCGAACGCAGACGTCTTGGGCAGCGAGTTTACGCGCGCCGCCAGGTTATCGACTTTGTCTTTCGTCCGCTTCATGTCCACCCCGAAAACCTGGTGGGCTGAAGCACCCTTGGTTTTGTCCAGCCTCGCGGACAGTTCGGCCTGTAGCACTTTCTTCTGATCGGGCGGGATCTGCTTGACCTCGGGCGGCAGTTGGAGCTTCTGGGCTTGCTCATCCTGCAAGCGGGTGCGCACCTTGTCGAATTTGGATTCTGAGGTCTTTAGAGGGCTGGCCGCACCGTCCTCGGTCGCGTTGGTGATGGACTTGGCCGAGGTTTTACTTACGATTGGGTCAACCATGACATTCAGATTATCGGATGGTTCCTGTAAACGTTGCGTGGGGCAGGGCAGCCGGCGCAGTTACCTGAACCAGTTTCTTGCGCAGCATCTCCAAGGACTTGGCGTGGAGGCGGCATACCCAGGACTTCGACAGCCCAAGCTTGCGCCCGATCTGCTCCAGAGTCAGGCCCTGGAAATAGCAATGCTCCAGAATCTGGCGGTTGGTTTCGGGCAGCTGCGATAGGGATCGGCGCAAGTTCCTGCTTTGCTCGGCGAGAACCACCGCTTCCTCGGCTGAAACCAGGTTCTGATCCACCGGTTCCTGCGGCATGGCCTCCAGCGAGAGCATGTAACATGTTGCCAGGTTGGCGGTTAAATCCTTCAGGTTCAGCAACTGCGCATCAGGCGAGGCAGCGCCCATAGAACCGGCTGAAACGTCCTTCAAATACTCGTTCGCCGCCATTTCGAAGCGCATTTGCCGGTACTGGCCCTTCGGATACCAGCCCATTTTCCGCAGGCCGTCGTAGATGGCGCCGCGAATCCGGTAGTAGGCGAACGTTTTGAACTGGACGCCGCGGGTGGGATCGAATGAATTGGCGGCTTCGACCAGACCTAGCTCGGCCCATCCCTCAATGTCTTTTTTCTCAAGATCGGGCGGGAGTTTGCGCATGACCTCGGCGGCGATGGCATGGGAGTAGGACAAGCTGGTTTCGATCAGCTTGGAGACATCGGCACTGGGAGACGCCGCCGCTCCATCGTCTTGTCCTTGTGGACGATTTGCGGTCCTGCGCGGGAACATTCTTCCGCTCCTGTTTGCGGCTGGTGCCCATGCCGCAAAGCCATGCCTTTACTCCGGACTACTGCTACGTGTCCAGAGGTCGCAATACGCCAAATGAGATATTGATCTCGCTGACAACATGGTTGGGGGGCTCCGGACAGCGAGGACTCTTGAGGCGCCGAATCCTAATAGCAAAGTGCCATGATGTCAACTGGTTTCCGGTGATTTTCTGGGTGATTTCCTGGCCTGCAGCGCGCTCGAAGCCGGCGTTTTCCACAGGCCAGGATTCGTTAACAGAATCGCGCGCCAGGTATCGACGAGGTGTTCAATTCTCTTAGCGTTCTGGGTAAAGGCTGGAATTCCTGACCTCCCGAACTACGACTTTCAATTTGTAGTGCTTCCCCCAGGAAAAACTCTCCGATAACACAGTGAGGGGGAGCGGCAATTTCAGAGTGCAACGCATTTCACCTCCGCTCTTTAAGGACACTACCCATCGTTCGCTTTAGTTGCAGCCACTAGCGGTTCGTAGCACAATATGCACCATCCGCGCGGTGTGGACTACTCACTCCCCGGGATGGCGGGAGTCGTCTGCAGGTTCGGATCCGCAGTTTTCTTTCAGTCCTGAGTAGATGCTCGCGGTTCGGTTCCGTGATCCGCGTGGCGGTCCCCGGTTATGGCCGTAAATCGACCAACCAAGATCGGCAAGTACGACGTGATCGACGTCATAGGTCGCGGGGGGATGGGCGTCGTCTACAAAGGGTCCGATCCGTACCTGGACCGTCTGGTCGCCATCAAGATGATGACCGGACAGTTTTCCGATAACTCTGATTTGTTGAAACGTTTCTACCGTGAAGCACAATCCACGGCGAGTCTGCAGCACCCCAACATCGTTACCGTATTTGAACTGGGCGACCACGGCGGAAATCCCTATCTGGTCATGGAGTACCTCGATGGGGAGAGCCTGGATTCGATTATTTCGTCGCGCAGACAGCTTGGCGTCGTGGAAAAAATCGAATTGGTGATTGCCATCTGCCAGGGCTTGAACTATGCGCACACGCGCGGGATCGTGCACCGCGACATCAAACCGGCCAACGTCATGGTGTGCACCGGCGGTGGCGTCAAGATCGTCGATTTTGGCATTGCCCACTTCGGCGACAAGAACGTCACCCGCACAGGCCAGATTGTCGGCAGCATCAGCTATATGTCGCCTGAGCAGGTGAACGGCCGCCAGGTCGATGCCCGCACCGACATTTTCTCGACCGGCGTGGTGTTGTATCAGCTGTTCACATACGCGCTGCCCTTCGAGGGCGAGAGTACCGCGTCCACGCTGCTGAAGATCATTCATGAGCCTCCTCCTCCGCTAAAAGACTTTCTGGCTTCCTATCCTCCGCAGCTTCAGGCGATTGTCGATCGCGCGCTGGCCAAAGACCGCAACGAACGCTATGCCTCGGCGGAAGAGTTCGCCCTCGACCTGGGCCAGCTGCAAAGCCAGCTGAAGCAGGAGATGATTCACCGCTACCTCCAGGAAGCTACGCAACTCATCGAGGGCAACGATCTGCATCGCGCCAAAGGGCAGGTGATGCAGATCCTGAAAATCGACCGGCACCACAGCAAGGCTTCTCACCTGCTGCGCGACCTGCAGGAAAAAATTCAGCGGCAGGAAATCGACGAAGAGATACAGCAGTTGCGCTTACAGGCCGACGACGCGTTCGGCCAGAAACAATACGCCACCGCACTCGAGCACCTCGACCGCGCTATCAGCCTGGACAAAGACAGCGCGGAGCTCAAACAGCTGCGCGACACGGTGAAAGCCGCCGAGCAGCTCGCCCAGAAATTCCAGCGAGCGGTGCGTCTCGCGGAATCCGCGCACCAGATGGGCGATCTGGACATGGCCCGGCAGACGATTGAAGAAGCTCTTGCCATCGCCCCGAATGACACACATGCCAGGTCCTTGCAGAGGACGATTGAAAACGACTACGCGGAACGCGCTCGCCAGCAGCAATTAGAAAACTACCTGGAGCAGGCGCGCAGGGACATCTCATCGCGAAGATTTACGGCAGCATTGGAGTTGCTGCAACAGGCGCAGGAACTGGATCCAGCAGCACCACAGATTCGCGCGCTGATGGAATCCGCGACTGCGGCGAAGGAACAGGAGCGCCGCCGCAAGGAACTGGAAGCGGTCAATCGCGAAATCGAAGATGCGCTGAATCGCGACGATTACGCCACCGCGGCGGAAAAAGCCGATCAAGGTCTGAAGAGTTTTCCTCAGGAGCGTGGGCTTCTGAAACTCAAGGCGCTGGCTGACAAGCAACGCCAGGTCGCCGAGCGCAAGCGCTTTATCGACGAACAACTCGCGATGGCCAGTTCGCTACTCGAACAGGGACGCGGCGAGGAATTGGTGGGACGTCTTGAGGCTGCTCTGGCCAAGGTTGGCGGGGAGCCGCGTTTGCAGTCTCTCTTGCTGGTGGTTCGCGAAAACGTGGAGCGCGAGCGGCTTGAGAAGCGGAAAGCTGAATACCTGCAGAGAGCCAAGGAGGCTTTGCGCGCGAAGCAGCATGACGAAGCGATCCGGATTCTCGAGATCGCGAGAAACGAATTGCAGGATGCGGGCGAGATCGACGACCTGCTGCAATTTGCCAGGGAAGACGCGGCCAACGAGAAACGTCGTCAGACGGCTGAAATCGCGGCAGACCAGGCGCGCGGGTTAATCGCGGATGAAGAGTATGACCGTGCCATCCAGTTGCTGGAAAGAACGCTGCACGAGATTCCCGATGAAGAGCTCACCATCCTCCTCGGAGAAGCGCGTCATGCGGTTCTCGATCACGAAAAGAAGCTGGAATCGCTACTGGCGGCGGCCAGCAAGCTGATTGAATCCCGAAAGCCGAGTGAAGCCGTCAATCTGCTGAAAGCGCAGCCGGCTTCATTTTCGAAGAGCCCAGACTTCCAGAGGCTGCTTGAAGCCGCTGGCCGGGAAGCGGAACGACTCCGTCAGATAGATGAAGCGGTGGGGAAGTCTGGCGACCTGGTTGCTGCGGAAGACTATGCCGGCGCGATCGCATTGCTGGAAAAGAGCCGCAACGCCTACGGCAGTACGCCCGAACTGGATCAGCAACTAGCTTACGTTTCAGAAAAGCTGTCAGCGGCGTCGAGCGGCGCTGTACAAAAGGCCCTCAACGATGCGCGCATGCTGCTCAATGCCGCGCAACTTCGCGCCGCACTCGACCGACTGGAACTCGTTTCTCAACTTTCGTCTTCAGTCCCAACCGCGCTGAGGACCGAGTACGAAGACCTGAAGCAGCAAGTGGGCAACGGATTGGCACGGCAGAGAAAGGTGCAGATTGAGCGTCATGTGGCGGCAGGCGAAATCACCGGCGCTGCCGAGTTACTGAAGCAGACCCTGACCGAGTTCGCGGGCCGCGAAGATCTTTCTGAACTTGAAACGCTCATCGACCTGGAGACGGCGAAGAAATCTGACGCCCAATCAAAACTTTCGGAAGCCCAGGCACTGTTTCAGAAAGGATCGTGGAAGCGTGCGGCTGATCTGTTGCGAGAGGCGTTTGCCGCCGCCGAACACCTGCCGAATCTCCGCGCGGCGGTGATGTTGGCGTTTGCGCACGGAGCCGACGCCGCGGTAGGCACGGACTGGCGTACGGCTGAATCCCTGCTGGGACAAGCTGCGGAACTGCAACCAAACTATCAGGGTCCGTCCGAACTGCTGGCCAAGAGCGCCGAGCACAAACGCGAGGACGGAGTCGGTCGGTGCCTGGAACAGGCCAAGCGGTTGCAGGCGGGAGGCGATCTTAAATCCGCGCAGAACGAGATTGCGCGCGGACTCTCGACCTATGCGGACGATTCAAGGTTAAGAGAATTCGGGGAAGTCCTACAGCAGCAGATTCGAGAACGAGAGCAGCGGGACAAAGAGCAACTCGAAAAGCAGAACTTCCTGTACCAGGTGAAGCAGCGCGCCGATCAGGAAACCCAACTGGAGCAGCGTACCCAGATTCTGGCAGACGCGTTGACCCAGTTTCCGGATGATCCGACTCTCGAGATCAAACTAAATGAGACTCTCGAGCTCAAGACACAAGTTACTCAGTTAGTGAACCTGGCGCGGGCTCAAGAGGAGACGAAACACTACGACGAAGCGCTGACGCACTGGGACGCGCTCCAGGCTGTCTACCCGCAGTATCCCGATCTGAGCCGCAATGTTGAAAGGCTCAGGAAGCTTTCCGAGGAAGAACTCGCTGCAAAAAAGGCGGAGCAGGCTCGAAGGCTGGCGGAACAGGTTCAACGAGTCGAAAGCGTCATTGCGTCCGGTGATCTGCAGCAGGCCGAGACAGTCCTGGGACAGGCGCAACGGGAGTTTCCAGACGAAAGCAAGTTCGCTGATCTTGATAACCGCATTCGGGAAGCGGTCAAGCTCAGAGCCAAAGCTCAGAAATTACTCGCACCGGCGGAAAAAGCATTCGAGAAAAGCCAGTGGGAAAAGGGATTCTCTGCACTCAAGCGTGGTTGTGAGACTGCTCCGGAAGACCCGATCATTCGCCAACAGGCCATCGATCAATTGACGCGGGCTTTCGACCTGGCGCTGAAAGCTGACTGGCAGTCCGCCAATACTCTTTTGCATCATGCCGGCGAGTTTGGGCCCGATCCTGGTCTTCTGCAGGCGCTTCGAATCCGTGTAGAGGATCGAAAGAAGGAGCAGTTGGTTGCGGGTTACCTGTCGCAAGCCGCCGCGGCACGGAAGAGCGGCGATCTCGATAGCGAGTTGCGCCATCTGGAAAGCGGGCTGGCGGCGTTTCCGGACGAGCCGCAGCTTGTTCGCACTAAGAGTGAACTTGAAGATCGGCTGCGCGAGCGCGAGCGTGTCCGCCAGGAAGAAGTAGAGCGACAGCAGAGACTCTTACTCCAACAACAGCGCCAACAGCAGGAAGAAGAACAACGCCGCGAGGAATCTCGACTGCGCGCTGCCGAAGCCCGCAAGCAGGCAGAAGTTCGCCGTGCGCAGCAAGAGACGCAGGTTGATTTCCATGGAACTCAAGAGCTGTCGGCCGTTCATCAGGTGGAAACTCCGCCAGGACCGACGGCGTCTACTCAGATATTCGCCGGTTCTACAACTACACCTGAGTCCGTTGTAGAGAATGTCATCGAGCCAGTTCAAGCGGCTCCGGTTATTGAAGTGCCGAGGCCGGTTGTTGTACCACGGCCAGCTCCGGCAAAGGTTCTTCCGAAACGCCAACCCCAGCGGCAGGCCAAGCCTTTTCCGACAAATGCAGTTGCGATCGGAGCTGTCGCAGTCGTTGTTTTAGCGGCTGGCGTGTGGTGGGTGAAATCGCTGCCGTCCAAAGTCCCGCTCGGGATCGTGACCACGCCCGCAGGAGTTTCGATTCGAATCAGCAAGACGAACCAGTCTTGCGTAACGCCCGATTGCAACATCAAGCTGGCGCCGGGCAACTATGAAATCGAGGCTGAACTGGAAGGGTATGAGAGCGCTACAAAAACGATATCAGTAGGCGCGCAGGGGACGAACGCAGTGGATATTGCCATGATTCCTTCGACCCCAAGTCAGCCTGTGCCGCCGACAACAGCTGCAGGCACGCCAGTTCCGGAAAAACCTGGGCAGTTGGTAATTCGCGGCGTACCCGGCGGCGCTCAAATTTTGGTCGATGGCGCATTGAAGGGCAAAGCTACAAATCGCGGATCGTTCTCTACGAGTGTCCCATCGGGTGAGCATCAGGTCTCGGTTATTGCCAAGAATGAATCGCTAAATCCGATCACGCGGCAATTTCCGGCAGGCGGGCGGGTCGAGCTCTCTCAGCCGGATTTCAAAATTGCGCCTCCTCCGCCCTCTCCACCTTCGACTGGAGCGGTGCCTCGGCCTGAAGAGTCCGATTGGGCGCGCGTCAAGGATTCGGTCAACGCAGACGATGTCAACGCGTATTTGAAGCGCTATCCCGGCGGAGTTCACCGGCCTGAAGCAGAATCGAAATTAGATGACATTTACTGGGCGCAAGCAAAAAGCGGTAACTCGCTGAGCGCGATCCGCGATTATGCGAACCGCTATCAGCACGGCAGACATGCCGACGAGGCACAAGGAGAGATCGCCCGCCTCGACTGGCAGGCGGTGGCGAACACGAATGATTCCGCCACGCTGGATGATTTTCTCAAGCGCTATCCCTCCGGCCAATATCATGACCGCGCTCTGGCGCGGGCTGATGACGTGCTGTGGAGTCGCACCGCGCATGACCCAGCGGGGCTGAATACTTATCTGCAAAAATTTCCGTCTGGAAAACATGCAGACGAGGCTCACAGCACGATCCAACAGTTAACGAAAAAGGCGACTCCAGAGGAGAATCCCGACGAGGTTCTTTGGGCGAGACTGGACAAGAAAGACAAAAGCGCGCTGCAGGCATTTTTGAGCCGTCGTCCAAGCGTGCATCGTGCGGATGCCCAGGCGATCCTCGATCAGATGGCCTTGCGCGATACGCAGAAGAAAGACCTGCAGCAGCCTTTGGATCTTTTCAATGCTGCTTTCGAACACCAGCAGCCCAAGGAACTGAAAGACATTTGGCCCAGCGCGAGCGATCAGTACGTGAAGGCCCTGCGACCACCGGCGGGATACAAAGTCTCAATCAAG
>Ga0157374_10001704_pt1 | contig 18426 bp, 14 predicted proteins | sample M25metaG_FD_115308 | JGI IMG/M metagenome (GOLD analysis project Ga0157374, IMG submission 115308) | Miscanthus rhizosphere microbial communities from Kellogg Biological Station, Michigan, USA - M2-5 metaG | ecosystem: Host-associated > Plants > Roots > Rhizosphere > Soil | place: USA: Michigan...
CGGACGGTTGTCGAGCGCGCTGGGCAGGCGGAAGCCGTACTTGACTAACTGCTCTTTGCGCGAGCGGTCGCCGTGATACATGCCGCCCTGTTGCGGAATGGTCTGGTGGCTTTCGTCTACACACATGAGCGCGTCGTGCGGCAGATACTCCAGCAGTGTGGGCGGGGCTTGGCCGGGCAGGCGTCCGGAAAAGTGGCGCGAATAGTTCTCGATGCCATGGCAGTAGCCGATCTGCTTGATCATCTCCAGATCGAACTTGGTGCGCTGCCACAGGCGCTGGGCTTCGATGCGCTTGCCTTCTTTCTCGAGTTCGCCTTTCCACCAGTGCAGTTCGTTTTCAATGCTGCGCAGAGCCTGGTCGCGAGTCTCCGGCTGCATGACATAGTGGGTTTTCGGGTAGATGGGCAGTCGCAGGTAGGACTGCTTGACTTGACCGGTTAACGGATCGATTTGTTCCAGCGATTCGATCTCGTCGCCCCACATGGAGATGCGATACGCCGAATCGTCATAAGTGGGGAACAGTTCGATGATGTCGCCGCGGACTCTGAATGCCCCGCGCTTGAAGTCGCCTTCATTGCGTTCGTAAAGAATGCTGACCAGATGCGCGGTGATTTCCTCGCGGGCTATCTTCTGGCCTTTTTCGAGCATCATCAGCATGCCGTAGTAGGCTTCGGGAGAGCCGATGCCGTAAATGCAGCTCACGCTAGCGATGATGATACAGTCGCGGCGCTCGAACAGGGAGCGGGTGGCGGATAATCGGAGCTTGTCGAGTTCCTCGTTGACGGTGGCTTCTTTTTCGATGTAGACGTCGCCCGCGGGGATGTAGGCTTCGGGCTGGTAATAATCGTAGTAGCTGACGAAGTACTCGACCGCGTTCGACGGAAAATAGCTTTTGAATTCCTGGTACAACTGGGCGGCGAGCGTCTTGTTGTGCGCCAGCACCAGGGCGGGACGGTTGCTGGCCTCGATCACCTTGGCCATGGTGAAGGTTTTACCCGAGCCGGTGACGCCGAGTAGAACCTGGTGCTGATCGCCGTCGCGCAAGCCGCGCAAGAGTGCTTCGATCGCAGCGGGTTGATCGCCTCGCGGCTGATAGTCGATCCCGAGCCGGAAGGGCATCCTTCTATTATAAAAGAGCGTGGAAATGCGAGTCGCCGCGAGTGCCCAAACCTTCGATTTGTATCCGCTGCGCTTTCGTTTCGCGGCGTTGATGCTGCGCGATTTTTCGGCGAATACTCTGCGGGGGCGATTTGGGAGTGCGCTTAAGAAAATCGATGCGGACGCGTACTCGCGGTTTTTCGCTCCGCGCCTCGCGTCGGGACCCAGCGGACTAGCCGATCCGCCGCGGCCATTCGTTTTTCGAGTGTTTGGGCCGTTAGAAGTGGGACTGAACTTGTTTCTGACGCGAGAGCCGGCAAATGAATTGTTCACGCAGGTGATGGCGGGACTGGGGACGCTGAGCTCGGTGTCGGGCACCGAACGCTTGTGTCTGCCGTTATGCGCTCCCGAACGGCCGATCGATCGCCTTCGAGTACGGTTTCTGACCCCAACGGAACTCAAGGGGGCGGAACGGCCGGAATTCGGAATCTTATTGGCGCGCATCCGGGATCGGGTCAGCGCCTTGCGTGCGCTATACGGCGACGGGCCGCTCACCATCGATTTCAAAGCTCTTGGGGAGTGCGCGAGCCGTGTCTCGATGACGCGCTGCGAGTTGGCGACGGTCGCCGCGGAACGGATTAGCCGCGGCACGGGCCAACGACACTCGCTGGGTGGCTTCACGGGATTCGCCGACTACGAGGGCGGCCTGGCCGAGTTCCTGCCGTACCTCGAAATCGCGCGCTGGACCGGCGTGGGCCGCCAGACGGTCTGGGGCAAAGGAGAAATCGCTTACGAAACGCTTTGAACGGGATTTGATTCGAGGTTGGCTGTACGAGCCGGTGAAGGCATTGGGCAAGGGACTGGTGATCACGCACGGCGCGGGTTCGAACTGCGAGTCGCCGCTCCTGCGTGATGTGGCGGAAGCGTTTGCAGAGGCCGGATTTCATGTTCTGCGCTGCGATCTTCCTTATCGTCAGCTGCGCGCTTCGGGACCACCGTTTCCGGGCGCTGCGGCGCGCGATCGCGAGGGATTGCAGCGAGCTGCCGCAACGGTGCGCGAGATTACTCCGGACTACGTGATGCTCGGCGGGCATTCCTACGGCGGGCGGCAGGTTACTCTGCTCGCGGCGGAGGCCCCGACTGTTGCGGACGCACTTCTGCTGCTTTCCTATCCTTTGCACCCGCCGCGGAAGCCGGAGCAGTTGCGCACCCAGCATTTTCCGCAACTGCGGACTCCTGCGCTGTTTATTCACGGGACGCGCGACCCTTTTGGCTCGATCGAAGAAATGACTGCCGCGCTCACCGCCATTCCGGCGCGAAACCACATGGTTGCCATCGAAAAAGCCGGCCACGAATTGGGCGCCGCGGCCGCAGCGGTTATACTGCGAGAAGCAGAGTGCTTCGCGAACGCCTGAATCAAGTCGAGGAACGCATCCATAACGCGGTCGAACGTTCGGGACGCCGGCGTTCCGACATCACGCTCATCGCAGTCACCAAAAAATTCCCCGCTCCTGTGACGATCGAGGCATTCGATCTCGGCTTGCGGCATTTCGGCGAGAACTACGTGCAGGAATTCGAAGGCAAGCACGCGGCGGTAGCAAGTCTAACGGGGGCTAAGTTTCACTTGATCGGCCACCTGCAAAGCAATAAAACTCGGATCGCGGCGGAATTGTTTCGGGTGATCGAGACTGTCGATTCGGAAAAACTGGCGCGGCGGCTGGATCAAGCGGGCAAGCCCCTGGAAGTGATGATCGAGGTGAAGCTGAGTGAAGAAGAGTCCAAGGCCGGTTCGGCTGCGGATACGCTGCCCGGGCTCATCGACGCCATCCGCCAGTGCGCCAACCTGCGTCTCACTGGCCTTATGACCATGCCACCGTGGAGCGACGATCCAGCTCAGACACGCCCCTACTTTCGGAAACTGGCGGCGCTGGCGCAGACGCATGGCCTGGCGAAGCTTTCGATGGGAATGTCGCACGACCTCGAAGCCGCGATCGAAGAAGGCGCCACGCACATTCGCGTGGGCACCGCGCTGTTCGGGCCGCGCCCTAAAACGGGGTGACCGGGCGCGTTTCGGAACCGGTCCATAAAGCCGGCGTGACATATTCCCAGGGCGGCAAGGAAATCAAGCGGGGCTTCAAGACCAACAGCGTATCGCTGCGATCCTGCTCGCGCACGTGATGAGTGAACAGGCCGCCGATCCAGGGCAGACTCGATAATCCCGCGATCCCGGTGGGTGTTTCAGAATCGTTGGTGGTCACTAGCCCCGCGACTATCGCCCACTCGCCGTCTTTCAAGCGCACCTTGCCTTGATATTGCTGGCTGTTAATCACGGGAATGCCGTTGACGCTGGCGCTGCCCAGGGATTTGAACTCCGCGCCCACATCCAGCGTCACTTCCATATCTTCATGGACGGTGGGCGTCACTTTAAGCACCAGTCCCAGGTCCACGAAAGTAATGGACGGCGACAGGCTGCTGTCGGCCTGCCCAGGGGTGGCGCCGGAGAAGCTGGCGGTGATGACCGGGTAGCGGTCGCCCACATGCAATGAGGATGCCTGGCCGTCGAGGGCCACAATCTGCGAGTTCAGCAGTGAATCGGCCGAGGACTTGCTCAACGTCGCGAAGGCCGCGGCGTTGGCAATGCCTATGCCGATCAACGTCGATCCGCCGCCGAAGGTGGCGAACCCATTGAATACCGTCGAGGGAATGTTTTGGAAGGCCTTGCCGAAGTCGACGATTACCGCGGAGCTGGGCCACTGCAAGCCATAGCTCAGGTTGGAATTCCGGCCGACGGAGACAAATTCGACGTCGACTTCAATCTGCGCCCGCCCGCGCGAGAGATCGGCAAACATTTGGCGCGCCGCCAAACCTTTGGGAACGGTATCGCGGAAATACACTACGCGCTTCACCGCGTCAAGACTGATGCGCCGGATCTCGAGCGTCTGCTGTACGGCGGTGGCGATTTCCTGCGCTTCCTGAGCGGACAAGCGTTCCGGAATCGGCGCCGCTACAGCCATCACCGGCATGAGTTCGGTGCGCTTTTGGGCAGTGTCACGCGCCACCATGGCCAGGTGTTCTCCCAGAGGGATCAGGAACGAATCGGTGGCGGCTTCAACGGTACGCAGCGCTTCCTGCGCGGTGGCATCCGTGATATGCAGCGTAATCGAAGCCGAAGGGAGAACGTAGGCGGCATCGAATACTACTTGCATCCCATACGCGGCAGCCACCTTTTCAAACAAGGTTTGTGCGGGACCTTTGAGATCAAAACTTTGGCGGCCGGGTGCCGGGACTAGAACTGGGGGAGGGGTGGCTGCCTGCTCCAAGCTGTCGATTATGCCTTCGGCTTTTAGCTGGGCCTCGACCGTTTCGATGGCAGGGTCCATCGGCTGCAGCAAAGCCGGCCGGGAGAGCGCTGGCGCTCCCTGAAGCGCCGCCCGCTTGCGGGCGTACAGCGAATTACCAGGATCGAGTTGCGCCGCCCGGGAATAGAAAAGCAGGGCTTGCAGGCTGTCTCCCGCCTTCATGGCCTTCTCTCCGGCCTCAAACATATAGGCAGCGGACTCAGAGGCTAAGCAGGCGACCGCCGCCAATCCTAGCAGACAGAGCAATCGGACACACTTCAGCATGGGCGTGGAACCTTAATCAGTGTAGACGATTAGGGGAGGTCGAACGTGCAGTGGATGGAAGGGCGATTAAACTCTCCTGCCTCCACAACCGATATTCAGTTGGAGAGGAATTTCCCTAGTTATGGCAACGTTTGCACCAGTTCGCACAGCCTTCAGCCCAGCCGTCCCGCAAAACTTCGCTCAGCTGGGGATTTCCGAAAACCTGGTGATGGATCTGATGCTGCGCCGCATGGTGATCGAGGGCAATTGCACGCTGGCCAGCCTCAGCAACTCGCTGCGTCTGGCGGTTCCCATCATTGACAGCACTTTCAAGCACATGCGCCAGCAGCAACTGGTGGAAGTGAAGGGGATGTCGGGTAACGATTACAACTTCACGCTATCGGCCGCCGGCAAGCAGATGGCTAGCGAGCGCTTCCAGGTATCTCAGTACGCGGGTGCCTGCCCGGTCTCGATTAAAGATTACGGCGCCGCGGTTAGGGCGCAAGCAGCCAAGGTTCACGTAGACCGGCCGACGCTGCGCAACGCGTTTTCGGACCTGATTGTGTCGGACCATATGCTGGACCAACTGGGTCCGGCCATCATCTCGCAGACCTCGATTTTCGTTTACGGACCCACCGGAAACGGCAAAACCAGCTTGGCCGAGCGCATGCTGCGCGTCTATAAAGACGCGATTTTGATTCCTTATGCGGTGGAAGTGGACAACCAGATCATCAGTCTTTTCGATCCGGTGGTGCATCAGCCGCTGGATAACGACGAGACTGAAGTGGACCCGCGCTGGGTGGTGTGCAAACGGCCCTGCATTCTGGTGGGCGGCGAGTTGGTTCCGAGTATGCTGGAGCTGCGCCTGGACGAATCGTCGAGCATTTATGCCGCGCCCCTGCAAATGAAGGCCAACAACGGCATTCTGCTGATCGACGACTTCGGACGCCAGTTGATGTCGCCGCGCGACTTGCTGAACCGCTGGATCGTGCCGCTCGACCGGCGTGTGGATTACCTGACCTTGCGCTACGGCGTGAAGTTTCAGATTCCGTTTGAAACCATGGTGGTGTTTTCCACCAACCTCGAGCCATCCGACCTGGCCGATGAAGCTTTCCTACGCCGCATTCAGAACAAGATTTTGGTGGAGGCCGTCGATCCCGATTCCTTCGATCAGATCTTTGAGCGCGTGGTGAAGGCGCGCCACATTGCTGCTGAGCCGGATAGCGCTGAATACCTGCGAAAATTGTGTCTGCGGCAGGGGCGAACGGAACTGCGCGCCTGTTATCCAGCGGACATTTGCACGATTCTGACGTCGATCGGACGCTACGAGGGCCGCGGGCCGGTGATGTCGAAGTCAGAACTCGAACGCGCGACTGCGTTGTATTTCGCGAAGGGTTAATTCTGCGGCTGCGCCACCGGCGGGGGGGCCACTGGCTCGCTAGCGGCTTGCGCAACACCACGCTTGGGTCCTAGTCCCAAAGCCATGAGGGAAAGCGACCCGATTTTGCCGTCGGGGTCCAGGTTCTGATCTTTCTGGAAGCGCTTGAGGGCGTCCACCGATTCTCCATTCCAGGTGCCATCCGGCGTTCCGCGGAAATAGCCTTTGTCGGCGAGGGCTTGCTGGATTTCCTTGTAGCGATCGGTGGTCGGCTGCATCTGCGCGGGCGGGCGGCGTGCCACGACTCGCTTGGATTTCGTCCCCGCTTTGGCTGTGGATTTCGCAGCACCAGCTTTGGTAGCAGAGGTTTTGGCAGTTCCGGCTTTTGACTTGGCCGGAGCTGCGTGCGCCACTGTTGCCTTGGTGCTCTTCGGCGCGGCCTTCTTCTTGGTTACAGGCGTTTGCGCGGCATTCGCCACGACGAGCGACAACCCAACAAACGCTACTGCCAGAAGACGCAAACTGGTGACCGTCTCTAGTTCTGCGGCAAGGTTCCGCTCAAGAAGATGGTGTTGGTACGCGGTTGCGCGCCCTTGGCGCGCACGCCGGGAATCTGGCGCACCACGCGGAACGCCACCGGGTCACCCGGTTTGAGCGTTCCCTGGACCTTACGAATATCGTCCACCGAAGTCATCGGCTGGCGATTGATGGCGATGATGACGTCACGCTCCATCAGCCCCACGTCGTCAGCGAAGGAGCCGTTTTCGACACGGGTGACGGTGATGCCGCGCTTGTCAGGGGTCAAATCCTTCTCTTCGTCGCTGGCGCCGCGAATGCTGATGCCAAATTTGACTTGCGTGGTTTCTTCTTTCCCGGGAGTGTTCCCGGGCACCGCGTTTTCGCCCACCACCCGCGGGTCGTCCGAAAAGACCTTGGCGCGATCCTGGATGGTCAACTTCATTTCCATCTTCTTGCCATCACGGTCGACGGTGATGCTGGTGGGCGTGCCCACTGGTATGTCGGCCACGCGCGCGACTAATTCATCGCCGTTCTTCACCGCCTGGCCGTTGATCGCCAGTATGATGTCGTCGGCCTTGACGCCGGCCTTGTCCGCCGGGCCGCCTTTTTTCACTTCGCCGACGATCACGCCGTGGTCTTCGCCTAAGGCGCGCAGAGTTTCGAGCTTCGTACCCGGCGCCCAGGAAATGCCGATGGAGCCGCGGGTCACGCGCCCCTCGCGTATGATGTCGTTATACACGCGCACGACGGTATTGATGGGCAGCGCGAAGCCAATTCCCTGCGATCCGCCGCTCTGCGTGGCGATCATGGTGTTGACGCCGATCACTTCACCTTTGATGTTCAGCAGCGGTCCGCCGCTGTTGCCGGGATTGATGGCCGCGTCGGTCTGGATGAAGCGCTGAAACTGCTGGCCGATGCTGGTGCGATCGGTGGCGCTCACGATCCCTGCGGTCACGGACGCTTCCAGGCCAAAGGGCGAGCCAATCGCCACTGCCCAGTCGCCCACCTGCACGCCGTCCGAATTGGCAATGGTAACCGGGGCCAGTGAACGCTTGGAATCAATCTTGATCACCGCGAGGTCGGTCTCGCGGTCGGTGCCGATCAGGCGCGCTTTGTATTCGGTCTCGTCGCCATGCAGCTTCACCTTGATGCGGTCGACGCCATCCACCACGTGATTGTTGGTGATGATGTAGCCGTTCTTATCCACGACAAATCCGGTGCCGGACTGTTCGCGGCGCTGCGACTGCGGAGAGGAATCGCCGCCACCGGGCCCGCCGAAGAAGCGCTTGAAGAGGTCGCTCGAATCGTCATCGCCGTCGTCATCACCCTGGCTCTGCTTGCGATTTTTGCCTTCTTGCAGCTTGGGGGTGTAATCGGCGGTGATGTTGACCACGCTGGGCTCCAGCATATTGGCCAGTTTGCTGAACTCGTTGCCGATCTGGACGGCTTTAGGCAGGACCAAGGGGGTGGCGTCGGGAGCGGCCACGCCGCTGCGCTGCGCGTGGACTCCGGTGTTCACCAGGGTGCCGATCACGATGCCGATCGACAGCGTAAACAGCAGCAGCGTCATCGACAGCAGTTTCTGCTGGCGCATCTTGTCGAGCAGTTTCATGATTCCTACCTCACCTCAGGCAGACGCCTTCAATTTTCATTATACGTGCTTATCCATCAGACGGAACCAGTCCGAAAGGGTTACTCGCTGGTCAACAATACGCATACCGTCAGCAGGATCCGCCGCAGCGCCAAATCGCGCCCGTCGGGCAGATACCACTCGGCGGGTGTGTGTGCCCCGCCGCCCTGCCCGCCGGCTCCGATCGAAGCCGCCTGCAGCCCCAAGGACAAGGGGATGTTGGCGTCGGTCGAAGAACAATCCAAACGGCTGCGGATTCCTAAATGAGTATCGGCAGCACGCACGGCTTCGAGCATAGGCGAGTCCCCGGCCAGTTCCCCGCTGGGGCGCGAGCCGATGTCCTTGATGCGGGCCGTCACTTTGGGTCCGCTGCCGCGCGCGTTCTCGGCGTCGACGGCTTGATCCACCGCCTGGGTGAGCAGCGCCGCCATTTTTTCAATGCGCTCCAGGCTTTCCGAGCGTAGGTCGATCTTGGCGCGCGCTTCCGTGGGGATAGAATTGATGCTCGATCCGCCTTCGAAAATTCCGAAATTGAAGCTGCTGCGGGGGCCGGGCGCCTCGGGAGGGCTGGGTTGCGCTAGCGATCCGGCCTGTGCGGTGAAGGATGCGACTGTGCGGCTCAGGGCGTGGACCGGATTGCCGTGGAGCGAATCCCGCCAACTGTGGCCGCCGGGGCCGGTGATGGTGACTTCGAAGCGCTGGCTGGCTAGCGCGCGTGAGGTTATGTGATCGGTGCCGGGGCCGTCGAGCACCAGGAACGCGGCGGGCTGGTTGGCGCCGGCGCGGCAGATATAACGCATGCCGCTGAGGTTACCTTCACCTTCTTCACCAACGTTGGCAACCAGCATGGGAGCGGCCGCGGAACCGTTGAGCGGGGGGGCGGCTTTCCAGGCGGCGGCCAGCGCTAGGAGGGCTGTGAGACCGGGTCCGTTATCGGCGACTCCTGGTCCTGCGATGCGGCCGTCTCCTAGTAGTTTGATGTCTTCGGGAGTGCGTGGGGCTAGAACGGTATCGAGATGCGCGGTTACTGCTACGGCTGGGCTCGCAGAGGTGCCAGAGAGGGTTGCGACTACGTTGCCGGCCCGGTCCAGGCGCGCTTCCCAACCCAATGCCTGAAATTGCTGGGCCATCCAGGCAGCGCGTTTTTCCTCGAAGAAGGTCGGGGCGGGAATGCGACACAACTTTAGGTGCTGTTCGTTGATCCAATTGCGCTCGCGGCGGAACCATTCGAGACAGGTTCGTCCCGAGGTCGACGCCGCCAAATCGATTATGGATCGAACTAGCTGTGGCAAGCTTCAGTCTACCGCAAGGGCCGATTTGGCGGCCGGAGGCTAGATTTTCGACTTGGGGTAGCGGGTGCGCATCCAGGCTACGAAGGTGTCGGGGGCGGACATCGTCGAAAGGCGACCTTGGCGGACTAGGGCCCAGTCATTAAACTTCTGAGATTGTTTGATTTCCGCCAGCGTCGTGGGGGGTTCCAGGCGGGTGGCGAATTCCAGATCTACTACCGCGGATTTGGGGTTCTTGGGGTCGGGGCGGCCTGCGGTCAGTACGTTCGCCAAACCGACTACGGCCGATCCGCCGCCGCTGGCATAGATGAATACCCGGTCTCCGGGACGCATTTCCCGGATCGCTTTGACCGCTTGGGGGTTGGTCACGCCGTCCCAGAGTGTACGCTTTTCGCGTTCCAGATCCTCTAACGAATATGTTCCCGGGTCGGTTTTTGCCAGGAAATAGCTCATGAACGCCCTTTCTTCACTTCGCGATCTAGACCCATCGGGCTAGTACGCCGATAACTGATTGTCTACTTAAAAAAGTTGTTTTATCAAGATACAATGTAGTCAAGCACTACGCCTGCAAGCTAGGCGAGGATGCGGAAGGAGTTCGCTAACGTGGTGCGAAACGTAGTTGGAGTCGTACTGAACTTGCTATGCGGGCTGCTAGTTTCCAGCCCGGCGTTGGCCCAGAACCAGGCGCCGCCTCCCAGCCGCAGCGATGCCGCTGCGACGGCGCCCATCAAGTCCGACAACACCGGAGCGGCGGTCGACCCCAAAACTTATGTCATCGGGGCCCAGGATGTCTTGATGATCAAGGTCTGGCGCGAGATGGATTTCTCGGGACCCTATACGGTCCGGCCGGATGGCAAGATCAGCATGCCGCTGGTGGGGGACGTTCAGGCCAGCGGTTTGACGCCCGAGCGTCTGGGCGAACAGTTGAAGCAGGCGCTTTCGAATTTCATCAACAGCCCGGACGTGACGGTCAGCCTGCAGACGGTCGGCAGCAAGAAGTTTTATATCACCGGCGAAGTGAATCGCGCCGGCGAATACACTCTGGCGACGCCCACCAAGGTCTTCGATGCGCTTTCCAACGCAGGGGGCTTCCGGGATTTCGCGAACAGGAAAAAGATCATCATTATTCGCGGCACGCAGAGAATTAAGTTCAACTACCAGGACATCCTTAAGGGGAAGAGTCTGGAACAGAACATCTTCCTGGAAAACGGCGACACTATCGTAGTTCCCTGAGCGAAGGACCTTACATGCAACCGACCGAAAACTATAGCACTCCCCGAAGAACGTTGGATGTCGAAGATTACATCGACATCGTGCGCCGGCACAAAGGCTGGATTTTCGGTCCGTTTCTATTCACGCTAGTGGCGAGCGTGGTGGGCGTGTACCTCTACCCCGACAGCTACACCTCGCAGGCCGTGGTGAAGATCGTGCCGCAGCAGGTGCCGCAAAATTTAGTACAGGCGGCCATCAACCAGCAGATGAGCGACCGCATCAATTCGATGGCCCAGACCATTTTGAGCCGCTCGGTGCTCACCAACATCATCCACTCCTTCGGGCTGTATCCGCGGGAACTCGCCCGGATGCCCATCGAAGATGTGATCGAGCAGATGAAAAAGAATATCCAGATTCAGCCAGTAGCATCCTCGACTGGCGGCACTGATCATCTCCCGGCGTTTGCGGTTACCTACTCCTACGAAAACCGCTTGCTGGCCCAAAAAGTGGTTCAGGACCTGGTGAGCAAGTTTATCGATGAGAATATTCATAACCGCTCGAACGCCACTTTCCAGACCACAACGTTCATCAAGGATCAGCTCGACGACACCAAGAAAGAGCTAAACACCGCGGAGGACAAGGTAGCGTCGTTCCGCATTCAGAATAACGGCAAACTGCCGGATCAAGTGGATTCCAATATGCGCCAGATGGGAGCTCTGCAGTCGCAGGCCAGTTATCTCAGCTCCAAAATCAGCACGGCGAATCAAGAAAAGATGCAGATGGAGTCGAACATCCGCATTTTGAAAGATCAGCAGTCGAATCTCACAAAAGATGTCATCCAGGCAAAGAACGCCCCGGAGCGCAAGAGCGACAAACTGGTCGAAGCCGAGCGCGAGGTCACCAACTGGGAGAACCAAGTGGCGGTGTTGCGGCAGCACTATAAGGACACTTTCCCGGACGTTCAAAACGGCATCGCGCGGCTGGCGGTTGCCCGCAAGCGCGTGGAAGAGATTCAAAGCGAGGAAGCCGCCAACCGGAAACCTGAAACGCCTGAGGGTCCGACGGCAAACCCGCAAAGCGTGCGGGAGGGCCGCGACCTCGAAGCCAATATCCGCCGCTTCCAAAGCGCTATTGAAGCCCACGAGTTGGACATTCGAGACAGCACCAAGGAACTTAAGCGCGTGAACGATGCGATCCAGGGCTACCAAGGACGCATCGAGACCATCCCGCTGGGCGAGAAAGAATACGCCGATCTGCTGCGCGACCGCGACTTGATCAAGGAAAGATTCATCGACTTGAGCGAGAAGCTGAGCAAAGCCGAAATCGCCCAAGAGATGGAAGGACGCAAGCAGGGCGAGACTTTGGAGTTACTGGACCCGGCGTCGCTGCCCACCACTCCCACCGAGCCCAAGCGTGCGATCGTGATTTCGATCGGCGCGGCGCTAGGATTGCTTCTGGGAATCGTGATCGCGGGCGCCCGCGAGATGAAGGATACCTCGCTCAAGAATTTGAAGGATGTGCGGGCTTACACGCAGATGGCGATTTTAGGCAGTGTTCCGCTACTCGAAAACGATTTCGTGGTGCGCCGACGCCGCCGGCTGGCTTGGCTCGGATGGACCACGGCCTGTCTGGCCGCGGCCGTCGTGATGTCCGGGTCCGTGGTGTATTACTACGTTTCTAAGGTCTGAAGGGCGGGGGAGATTAAGAGATGAGTCGAGTTCATGATGCATTGCGCCGCGCCCAGCAGACTGGAGTCATGCCGCCGTCGCGTCCGTCCACGCCGGGACCTATCGTGGGAACCCCGGTGCTCGAACCCGCGGGTAACGAAGCGGTTCACGAGATACCGACTAACGATGGAATTGCAAACAACAGCCCGGTGCACGAAAGACCGGGGTACGGCAGCGCGACAAATCTCGCAGGGCTTCTGGATCTAGTCGAGGAAGTACCCTTCCGCGCCGCCACCGATTCGCTGCTGATCGATGTATCGCGCCCCCACGAGGCGCCCATGGAAGAGTTCCGCACTCTGCGCACGCGCCTCAATCATATGAAGACGCTGCAGCCCATCCACTCGATCGTAGTGACCAGCGCATCGCCCGCGGAAGGCAAGTCGCTCTCGGCGGCCAATCTGGCGCTGGCGCAAGCGCATTTGGCCGGCAACAAGACCCTACTGGCGGATTTCGATTTCCGCCGCCCCATCGTCCACACCTTGTTTGGCATCGATCGCAGCCCCGGTATCACGGATTACTTAATGGGCAAGGTTCCGCTGCACAAGGCCATCCGCAAGATTGCTGGCACCAATCTGTATGTCATGCCGGCCGGTGAGGCGGTGATCAATCCGCTGGAGCTGCTCAATTTGCCGGAAGTGAAGTTCATGATGGACCGCTTGCCGGAGTTGTTCAACTGGGTGATCCTGGACAGTCCCCCGCTGCTGTTCGCAGCCGACGCCAGCCTGCTTGGTACATTGTGCCACGGCACGTTGCTGGTGGTGCGCATCGGCCATACCACTATCGATTCGGTTACCCGCGCCATGCAATCCCTGTGCAACAACAATGTTCTGGGGATTCTGGTCAACGGCGCCCGCCGCGGCGAGCTGTACAGCAAATACACGTACTATCACTCTTACTACACGCCCAAGGAAGACGGTCATCCGGACGCCGAGGCGGTTGTGGAAGAGACAGTAGACAAGTAGCCTCGCCGATCCGCTTGCTGCGGGCGCGGTTCTGTGCCTCTGTCGTAAGCGTACTTTCAGCCCGCGCGACCGCAAGGAACGGCCATGTCTGCTGCCTGCTAGGTAGCACCCTGGAAATGCGCTAAACTAAAATCTTCGCAATCACACCGGTTCGACGGGGACAACCTTGCCGTGCAAATCCAATAGTTAGGTACGCGGTGAGCTATGGTTCAATGAAACCCTCGTCTACGGGCCAACGTCTGAAGGGGAACGCAGCTGTGAAAGGAACCCGGACTAGATGAAAGTGTTCAGGCTCGGATGCCTGCGTTTGCTCGCGGCAACCCTGCTGTGGTCGACCTTGGCCTACTCCCCATTGCTGGCTCAACAGGGGCAAACTGCGCCCGCTGGTACGCAAGCTCCAGCGACCGCGCCGGCGAAGCCGCAACCGGCGCAGCCGCCTCCGGCCAAGAACAACCCTTTTGAAGCTGTCCCGCAGGGTGCCGAACCAGCCAAGCCGGCCGCTCAACCCCCAGCTCCTGCCGGACAAGCGCCCGGTCTGCAAGCGCCCAAGCCCGCTGCCGAACCCGAGCCGCAGGCCTTCGAAGATGTGATCGAAACGATTGAATTCCGGGGTGTCAGACGGGTCCCGCAGGACACCTTGCGGGCCTTGATCTACACCAAAAAGGGCGACAAGCTGGACGACGAATCCATCCACCGCGATTTTATGGCGCTGTGGAACACCGGACGCTTCGACGACATTCGTGTGGAGCGTGAGATGGGGAAAACCGGGTGGATTCTGCGCTTCACCATGGCGGAGCGGCGCGTGATCCGTTCCATTAAATACGACGGCAACAAGTCGATCACCAATTCGGAAATACTGGACCGCTTCAAGGAACGCAAGGTCGGCTTGTCGGTCGAATCGCAGTACGATCCCAACAAGATCCAGCGCGCCCGTAACGTATTGCAGGAATATCTGGCGGAGCGCGGGCGGCAGTTCGCCACCGTGGAGCCGGAGCTGCGCCAAGTGCCTCCGTCGTCGCTCGAAGTGATTTTCAAAGTGAACGAAGGTCCCAAGGTCAAGGTGGGCGAGCTTACCTTTAAGGGCAACGAGGTTTTCAACGCTTTAACGATCCGGCGCGCCATGAAAAATCTGCGGCCGATCGGCATTCCCCAGTCCATCTTTTTCGAGAATCTGTTCGCGAAGACTTACGATTCGACCAAGCTCGAGGAAGATCAGGAACGCATCGAAATGTTCTACCGCGACAACGGCTATTTCCAGGCGCGTGTGACCGATCACACCGTGGATATCGTCGACGTCGGCGGTGGCAAGTTCAAACTGCCGTTGATTCACCCCAACAAGGCCGGCAAGAACGCCAATATCGGGCTGACCATCGAAGAAGGCCGGCTGTACCGGCTGAACAGCATCAATTTTGTCGGCGTCAAGTTGTTCCGCACGCCGGAAACCCTGATGCGCCCGATCTTCCAGATGCAACAGGGGGATGTGTTCTCGACCGCCAAGCTGCGCAAAGGCTTCGAGGAATTGCGTAAATTGTACGGCTCGTTCGGCTACATCGATTTCGTTTCTGAACCCAACATTGAGCCGGTGCCCGGCACCGACAAGATCGATCTGACTTTGAACTTCGACGAAGGCAAACAGTTCTTCGTGCGCCGCATCGATTTTTCCGGCAACACCACCACGCGCGACAAAGTCATCCGTCGCGAGCTGCTGATCGACGAAGGCGACGTCTACAACACGCGCCTATGGGAGTTGAGCATTCTGCGCCTCAACCAACTGGGATACTTTGATGCCCTTAAAGCTGAGGACGCGGCGGACGTCAAGCGCGATACCAAGACCAATACTGTTGACCTCACACTCAAAGTCAAAGAGAAGGGCAAGAATTCGATTCAGCTTAATGGCGGTGTGTCGGGAATCTCCGGCAGCTTCCTGGGTTTCGGGTACTCGACCAACAACCTGGTGGGACTGGGCGAGACACTCAGCCTGCAAACCACGCTCGGGACAGTGCAGCGGAATGTAACCCTGGGATTCACGGAACCGTACTTGTTCGACAAGCCGCTGCAAGCCGGCTTCACGGTTTTCATGTCGCGCTTTGATTACAATCAGGCGCGTCAGGCATCGATTCTGGCCGGGACCGACCTCACCGCTCTTTACAACCAACTGGGCCAGCAGAACCTGCTGAATTATGTGAGCGATTCGAAGGGCTTTACCACCTTCATGAGCTATCCTCTGAAGCGCAGCTTCGCGCGCGTGGGCATCAGTTACGGCTACACCATCCAGAGCGTGAGCACGCTGACGGCGGCGGCGACTTCTTATTACACGTATCTCAACTTCCTGAATATTAGCGGTCCGAATCAATTGGACGGTATTAAGTCGTCGAGCATCACCCCCAGCTTTACCTACAACACGGTGAACCATCCCATTACACCGACGGCCGGCAAGTCCCTTTCCGCTTCGCTGCAGTTCTCCGGTAGTATTTTGGGCGGGAATGTGAACCAGATCATGCCGGTGATTGATGCCAAGTACTTCCGTAAGGGGCTAAGCGCGAAGCATGTCATTGGCCTGCATTTCTCGGGCAGATTCCTTACCGGTTACGGTGGCAAAACGGCGGCTCCTTTCAACCGCTTTTTCATGGGCGGTGAAAACGACGTCCGCGGGTTCGATATCTGGAGCATTACACCGATCGCATTCGTGCCGATCGAAGGCACTGTGAGCTTAGTGAACGCGGACGGTACCCCCAGGCTGCAACACGGCGTGCAGGTCACCAAATCGGTTCCGTCCTACCAGTTGGTGACGCCGGGCGGCGATACTGCGCTGGTAGGGAATTTTGAATACCGGATTCCGATTTTCGGGCCAGTCACGCTGGCGGCGTTTTTTGACGCGGGTCTGAACCGTCTGGTCAACAGCAACCAGTTGAAGATCAACCCGGAACGAATTACTCAACTGAATGGGGAGTTCCCGGAAGCGTCTTTCCCGGATAAGGCCATTGTGGCGCCCGGCACCCAGAAAATTCGGGCCGCCACCGGACTAGAGCTGCAGGTATTGATGCCGGTAGTAAACGCTCCGTTCCGCGTGTACTTCGCATACAACCCCTGGATTGTGCGTGAGAATATCCAGGGTCCGATTTTAGCGCCGCGGAGCGATTTCCCGAATGAATTGTCGTTCCTGAACGCACAGGCTCAGGTGGGCCAGGTATATCCTTATTACGAGAAACGCACGCTGTTCCGTTTCTCGGTAGGCCGGACATTCTGAGCGGGCAACCGAAGCACGTGTTAGCATGAGAGAAAATTGTTTGAGGAGTTTCGCTGTGACCAAGAATTTGTTTGCAATGATCGCGTTAGGCACCGGAATGGCGGGAATCGCAATGGCCCAAGCGGCGGCTCCGGCAGCGCCACCCGCGGCGGCTCCAGCGACCATGAGCGCGCCCACCAAAGTGGGAGTGATCCAGATCCAGGCTGCGCTGGCAGCCACCAAGGAAGGCCAGAAGGCGGCGGCCGAGCTCGAAACCAAGTTGGCGCCGCGCAAAAAAGAGCTGGAAGGCAAGCAGTCCGAGATTAAGGATCTACAGGACCGCCTGCAGAAGGGTGGCAACACGCTTTCCGACAGCGCCAAGGAAGATCTGACGCGCAATATCGACACCAAGACCAAGAGCTATAACCGGCAACTCGAAGACGCGCAGGCGGAGCTCGAGCAGGAACAGCAGAAGCTGGTGAACGTGCTAGGGCAGAAGATGATGGCGGTGATCGATAAGTTCGCTCAGCAGAATGGCTTCGCGATTGTGCTCGACGTGAGCAATCAGAATACGCCGGTGCTGTATGCTTCGAACACGGTGGACATCACTAAGGAAGTGATCGACCTCTACGACAAGACGGTGTTTACAGCGACGCCGGCGGCGGCTCGTCCGGCAGCGCCTGCGGCTTCGAAGCCAGCGGCGGCTCCGGCCCCAGCGGCACCGAAACCGGCGGCTGCACCACCAGCAGCGGCTCCGGCCAAGAAGCAGTAGGTCCGCTCCCTGCGGTCGCGGTTCTGTGCAGAGGTGTCGCTTTTGCGCGACGGCATGCGGGCCAAAAAGCGTGCGGCGGCCACGCTAGCAACAGAAACCGCGCGCGATAGCAAGCGGACTAGAGGACTTCTTCGCTCCAGTTCTCCAGGATCGTCTTCACCTTTTGCGTGAATTGATCGCCTAGCGCGCCGTCGATCAGGCGATGATCGAAAGTCAGTGCGAGGTAGCACACGGAGCGGATCGCGATGGCGTCATCAAGCACCACAGGAACCTTTTCGACAGTGCCGACGCCTAGAATCGCTACTTGCGGCTGATTGATCACGGGCGTCGCAAACACGCTGCCGAAGCTGCCGAAATTGGTGATCGAGAACGTTCCCGCCTGTACCTCATCGGGGCGAAGCTGACGCGAGCGGGCGCGCGAGGCCAGGTCGGCGATCGAGCGCTGCAAGCCTACCACGTTCTTTTCGTCGGCATTGCGGATCACCGGCACGATCAGGCCGTTTTCGAGAGCCACTGCCATGCCGAGATTGATGTCGCGGTGGTAGATGATGTTGGTTCCGTCGATCGAACTATTGAGCAGCGGGAAGGCTTGCAGGGCAGCAGTGGTGGCGCGCATCACAAACGGCAGGAAGGTGAGGCTGAAGCCGTGGCGAGCCTGGAATTCACCCTTGACGCGGTCGCGCATTTTCGCGATGCGGGTCATGTCGACTTTGTGGACCGTGGTGACGTGTACTGAGGTGCGTTTGCTGAAGACCATGTGTTCGGCGATCTTCTGGCGCATCACGCTCATGGGCTCGACGCGGGCCGCGGGGGCTTCGCCACGGAAATGGGCTTGCTCCTGAACCGGCGCGACGGCTTGGGTGCGCGGCGGAGGAGGCGGGGGCGGAGCCTGCTGCTGTACCACAGTCGCCGATGCGGGAGGAGGAGGCGGTGGCGGAGGGGCAGCTTGTACTGGCGAGGCGGGGGGAGCCGGGGCCGGGGCGGCGGTGCGGGCTTCGAGATACGCCTCCA
>Ga0157374_10001705_pt1 | contig 18422 bp, 13 predicted proteins | sample M25metaG_FD_115308 | JGI IMG/M metagenome (GOLD analysis project Ga0157374, IMG submission 115308) | Miscanthus rhizosphere microbial communities from Kellogg Biological Station, Michigan, USA - M2-5 metaG | ecosystem: Host-associated > Plants > Roots > Rhizosphere > Soil | place: USA: Michigan...
CTCGAGGTTCTCTACACGCGTCAGCAGATTGCTGAGAAAGTCGCGGAGATGGGCGCGCAAATCGCGCATGACCTCAACGACGAAAAACTGGTCATGGTCGGCGTCCTCAAGGGTGCTGCGCTCTTTCTGGCCGACCTGGCACGCTCCATCAATGTCGACACCACCTTCGACTTCGTAGCGGTCTCCAGCTATGGCAAAGGCCAGAGATCCTCCGGCGCCGTCAAACTCATCAAGGACCTCGATGAGCCCATCGAAGGCAAAAACGTCCTCATCGTCGAAGACATCCTGGACACTGGACTCACGCTCTCGTATCTCCGTAAAGTCTTTCTTCAGCAGAAACCTAAAACTCTGCGTATTGCCGCGCTCCTCGACAAGCCTTCGCGTCGGATCGAGCAGATCGAAGCCGATTACGTCGGATTCTCCATACCAAACTTATTCGTCATCGGTTATGGAATGGACTATGCCGAGCGTTATCGCAACCTGCCTGATATCTGCCTCATGGCGCCCGATCATCCTGAATAGCCCAGAGGCGATCCTTCATGTCTGAACGCGAAATTCTCACCGCCGCATATCGCGATTTCAATGCCCGTAACATCGACGCAGTCATCTCTCGCATGCACCCGCAAGTCGAATGGGCGAACGGAATGGAAGGCGGCCACGTCCATGGGAAAGACGCCGTACGCGACTACTGGACGCGTCAATTCACAACCCTTGACCCTCACGTTGAACCTACGGCGATCGACCCCGACAAGAACAACAACTGGGTGGTCACCGTACACCAGGTCGTGCGCGATCGGGAAGGCAACCTCCTTCTGGACGCAACCGTCTACCATACGTACCGATTTCGCGAGGGCCTCATCGCCCGCATGGACATAGCTCAGACCAGCCCGATTGATGGCCAGAACACATGATCACCTCACCGGTTCCTTTCGTCATCTGCGTACCTCCAATGTCAATGGCCGGGCAGCTGTCCAGGGACTATACTCAACAGCCGGTATAAGCACGTGAAGCCGCCGTACTCCAAAGAGCGGTGCTGAACGAGGAGCAAGAAAATGGCATCAATTACCCCGATCCGGGATGAGGAACTTGATTTCGATCACGGGACGTTCGACTCAGCCGCATTTACCAGGCAAGCACTCACTTCATGGCAATCTCTTGCCCAGATCATTGACCATACCCTCCTGAAACCGGAAGCCACACGCGAACAAATCGAAGGCCTCTGCGACGAGGCGATTCGCTACCGCTTCGCCTGCGCAATGGTCAACCCGATGTGGGTTCCTGTTGCGGTCGAAATTCTCTCCGGCACCGGCATTCCCGTCGGCGTTGTGATCGGATTCCCTTTCGGTGCCTCGCTCGTCTCAACCCTGCGTCAAGAGGCTGCCGCCCTCGCCCGTCTTGGTGCAAAAGAACTCGACATGGTGATCTCCATCGGTCAGCTCAAGAGCGGAAATCACCACGCAGTGCAGCACACCGTGCACGCCGTTGCCCACGTTGCGCACCACCATGGGGCAATACTGAAGGTGATCCTCGAAACCGCCATGCTCAACGTTGAAGAAAAACTGCGCGGCGCAGAGCTCGCCATCCAGGCCGGGGCCGACTTCATCAAGACTTCCACTGGATTCGGTGGAGGCGGCGCTACATCCGCCGATGTTGCCCTCATGCGGGGTGTAGCTGGTGGACGTTGTGGCGTCAAAGCCTCCGGCGGCATCCGCACTCTGGCCGATGTCAAGACCATGCTCGACGCTGGCGCCAACCGCGTCGGCGCCTCCGCATCCGTCAGCATTGTCCGAGAACTAGGCGCAGAATAGAACAGCTTCTAGCTCCTAGGTTGCAGCGCGTAGCTCCCCTCCCCGCATTTGCATCATCAGCGTTGCTGACAAACTGGCTGCCGGCAACGCTGCCAGCTACACACAATTCCTTCAGTTCTCGCCGTTCGCCGATTCCTTGTTCGCGAGTCCCTCGTCCCTCGTTCCCTGTTCTTGTATCATCGACTCGTTCCCCAATGTCATCCACTCCTCCCACCACGCGCCCGGAGCCTGAGTACGAAGGCGACTACCGCCCGGTCGACTCTGACAACCCCCACGCGCACATTGATCCGGTGAATGCTCGCATAGAATCCACCGACTTGCGCTATCTCGCGCAGATTGCCGACACCCTCAACACGACCCTCGATCTCCAAACACTCCTGAATCGCACATCAGAGCTGGTCCGCTCCATCATCCCCTACAAAATCTTTTCCATTCTCCTGCTCAATGACCGAACCAACGAACTCCGCATGCGCTTCCAGATTGGTCACACGCCAGAAACTCAGCGCATGCGCATTCCTCTCGGCAAGGGGGTCGTCGGCCAGGTAGCTCTCACGCGCCAACCCATGCTCGTGAACAACGTAAGCGAAATCGAAGGCTACATTGACGTCAATCCGAACGTCTGCTCCGAGCTCGCCATTCCCCTCATTCTGAAAAACCGCCTCATCGGTGTCCTCGATCTCGAAAGCGAACTGCCCGGCTTTTTCAAACCCGAACACCTCCACCTCCTCACGCTCACCGGCTCACGAATTGCTCAGGCCATCGAGAACGCCCGCCTCTACACCCGTGTTTCGCGTCAGGCTGAAACGCTTGCAGTGCTCAACGAGATCTCGACGGAAATCATCTCCATCCTCGATCTCGATCCGCTCCTCGCCAAGGTAGGCAATCTCCTCCGCCGCCTCATCGACTACCAGATGTTTTCCATCATGCTTCTCGATGACAAGGACGAAACGCTCATTACGCGCTACGCGTGGCGCTTCGGTTATGCCCAGGCGCCTTTGCGCCGCATTTCCGTCAACACCGGCCTTGTCGGCGCCGCCGTCCGCGAGTGGCGTCCCATCAACGTCCCAGATGTACGCAAAGACCAGCGCTACCTCCCCATGAACGCCGAGACGCGCTCTGAACTCATCGTCCCGCTTTTCTACAAGGAACGCGTCATCGGCGTCCTCGATCTCGAACACACTCGCCCCGCCTTCTTCAACGAAGAGCACGTCCGTACCCTTACCACGATGGCCGCGCAGATTGCCATCGCAATCGAAAATGCGCGCCTCTATCAGCGTGTCCGTCGTCAGGAGCAGCAGCTCGAACGCGACATAGCCATGGCCCGCGAGGTCCAGCTTCGCCTGCTCCCCACCGCGCCGCCGAAGCACAACCACGCTGAATTCGCTGTCAGCTTCTTGCCAGCGCGCGCCATCGGTGGAGATCTATATGACTTCCTCGAGTACTCCGACAACCAGACCGCCATAGTCCTCGGCGACGTCAGCGGAAAAGCTGCTCCTGCCGCTCTCTTTGCTGCTCTCGTCAGCGGGATCATGCGCTCCGCCGTGCAGCAGAAGCCTGCTCCTGCCGCCATGCTCGCGCTCCTGAATGAAGCTCTTCAGGAACGCAAACTCGAATCGCAATACGTCGTCATGCTCTTCGCGCTCTGGAACGACGACAACCGCACTCTCACCGTCGCCAACTCTGGTGCGGTACAACCCATCTTCTGCCGCGGTGGCGAGAACATTACCGTCAAAGCCGAAGGTTTCCCTCTCGGCATGTTCCCCAGTGCCACCTACGAAGAATTCAATGTTGCCACCCAGCCGGGCGATGCCATCGTCTTCGTCTCTGATGGCATCCTCGACGCCGAAAATGAAAAGGGCGACATGTACGGCGAAGATCGCCTCGCCGCCCTGCTATGCGGCTCGCGCGAACTCCCAGCCCAGCACATAGCCGACGCCATCCTCGCCGACGTCACCCGCTTCCAGGGCTCCAAAGACCGCTTTGACGACGAAACCATCATCGTCTTGCGAGTGAAATAGCCGGATGCAGGGTGCCCAGGTGCCTGGCATTTAGGCACCCGGGATTTCATCAATTTCATCGCACTATTCGATCCCGGAAGGACCGAAGTTCGTTTCGATTAGTCGAAACACCCTTCCCTCCTCTCCAGTTAAACTGAAGCTGAACCCCATCCACCGGAGCCCCCTTGTCCACCGCCCCCGAAGAACGCATCATTCATCCAGCGCGCAACATACTCGGCACCCTCCGCCTCCCAGGCGACAAGTCCATCAGCCATCGTTACGCCATGCTCGGCGCATTCGCTGAAGGTACTTCGCGCTTTTCCAATTTCTCCACCGGAGCCGACTGCGCATCGACCCTTTCCTGCATGCAAGCTCTCGGCGCGCGCGTCCGCAAACTGGACAAGGGACAGATCGAAATCGACGGCATAGGCGGCCGCGTCACTCCCGTAGATCATCCACTCGACTGCGGCAACTCCGGCTCGACGATGCGCATGATCTCCGGTCTCCTGGCGCCGCAACGGGGCACCTTCACCCTCATTGGAGACGACTCTCTTTCGCGCCGCCCCATGGAGCGCATCCGCAAACCTCTCGCCGAGATGGGTGCGAATCTCACCCTCACCGACGGCCATGCTCCTGTCACGATTCAAGGCGCAAGTCTCCGCGCCATTGACTACACAACGCCCGTTCCTAGCGCCCAGGTGAAGAGTTGCGTCCTTCTCGCCGGCCTTCAGACCGCGGGCAGCACTGTCGTTCGCGAATCCCTCCGCACCCGCGATCACAGCGAACTCGCTCTCCGCGCGTTCGGAGCGCAGCTCAATCGCTCCGTCGACTCCGTCACCATCACTGGCCCGCAGACCCTCCACGCCATCGAAGCCGCCGTTCCCGGTGATATCTCATCGGCGGCATTTTTCCTATGCGCCGCGGCTCTGTTTCCCGAATCCGGTCTCATCCTCGACGGCATTGGCCTCAATCCCACCCGCGCCACGCTCCTCGACGTCCTCACCGCGCTGGGTGCTCACATCGCAGTACTCCAGCTGCAGGAAGCACACTCTGAACTCATCGGCACTGTTCAGATCACCACCGACGCAGGTGGGCTCGGTTCCACCACCATTAGCGGAGCTCTCGCAGCGCAGCTCATCGACGAACTGCCAGTACTCGCAGCCATCGGCCCTTACACGAGCGGTGGAATTCGCATCCGTGACGCAAAGGAACTTCGCGTCAAGGAGTCCGATCGCATCGCCCTCGTCGCCGGCAATCTACGCGCCATGGGCGCCGAAGTCGAAGAATTCGAAGATGGCCTTGACATCCCCGGCGGACAGAAGCTGCACGGTGCTGTCATCAGTTCCGGAGGCGACCATCGCATCGCTATGGCCTTCAGCATTGCAGCGCTCCGCGCAGAGGGCGAAACCCTGATTCAAGGCGCAGAATCCGCAGCCATCAGCTTCCCCGAATTTTTTGATTTATTGGATCACGTCGCCGAACGATAAGCGAGCTCGGCCCCTTTGAGAGTTGTTTCGCTAACAGGCCGCGCAGCAGCAGCCCGCACCGCTAACTCCGCCGCCCTCTAGTCCGGCGCCCCATCTTCATCCGGATCCTGAATCGGTCCACGAGGAACCGTCTCGAAGTAGGTGTATTGATCGCTCACTTTTGGAGCCTTTCGCGCCCGATACAGGTACAGCTTTTCGCTGACCAGCAGATACGGTCGATAGAAGACAAGACAGATAAGGGAGACCACAATCCCCATCAGCGAGAACGCAATCGCGCAGACTTCAAGAAAGCCCAAGATCACGAATGGCTTGATAACAATATCGCGTGCGGGACCAAGTAGCATCAGCACAGCCGCTTCGATACCGCCAAGCGCCGACGCAACCAGCAAAACGGTTGCGCTAGCCGCTAACGACCGGGATGGTCCACCGAGATCTCGCCACGGTGCTCGCACGATCCGAGCCTTTCTTGTTTCCGGTTACGGTTGGGGCCTTCCCTCCATTGTGCAACAGGAATCCATTCCGCAATCCTCAAGTTTGCCCTGAACAGCCCTGAATACTATCCGGGAGTACCCAAACACTAGGGAAACAGCCTCCAGTACCTCCGTTCTCCCAGCAGGTAGTCTCATCGGCAAACCAACTTGCGCGACTATATTTCCAGCACAATCGGAATTGTCCCCGGACTGTTTCGCTTTTAACTGGCCCACTCTTAACTATCGGAGTTTCGCGATAAGCGCGGTGCGCATGACTGGCCGGGTCGGGTGCATTCTGCTTCTCCGGATTCCTCTTCAACCCTTAGCCGGGCGGCGCTCCGCGCGTTACCGCAAGAGGCGCCGGGCTAATAGTTTCCCGCCATAATTTGAGCGTCGCTCGCTTGCATTGCGCTGCCCAGGCTGTCCTGCAGAATCGCCGATACCTCGATGGCGCTCAGCGACTGCAACGCGAGATCAAATGACCGATGACCTCGAAACTGCCGCAAAACGTAATCAAAAAAGCTAGGATTGAACACCCTGGCCGTAGCCGCCGACTAGTCCTCACGCCTCGTGTGCAGTCGACACATGCGGCTGCGGCACCAGCTCTGTGATTGCGATCCCAGCCAGAATCAGGATCGCGCCCGTGGCCGCAATCATTCCCAGCCGCTCCCCAGTCACCACAAACGAAGTAATCCACGCAAACACCGGCTCCAGCGCCAGGATCAAAGCCATCGGCGTCGTCGGCAAGATCGATTGTGCCCAGCTTTGAATCGAGAATGCCGCCGCCGTGGCCAGCGCGGCGGCCACAATCAGTGCAAACACCAGTCGCCCGGTCACGTGTACGTGTGGGTGCTCGATAACAGGCAGGCTCACCGCCATAAACAGCGCACAAAAGCCGACCTGCAAAATCGCCAAGGGCTGAAACGGAATCCGCGGAGAAGTATGTCCCAGCGCGATGCAGTGCAACGCGAAAGAAACCGAGCAGCCAAACGTGAGCGCATCTCCCGCGTTGATCGAAGAAAAGTCGGGCAAGAAAGCCGCAATCGATCCAGACGCGCCTGCAGCCGGTGGAGCCGTAATCAGCACAATACCGATAAACGCCAATGCCGCCCCCGCGAATGCATTCCACCGCGGCGCTCGCGCTCCTGGTGGCCTGAGCGAGGGCGCAATCGAAAACATTGGAACCAGAACTACCACTAGCCCCGTAATGAATGCGGACTTCGAAGGCGTCGTCCGCGCCAGTCCGATCGTCTGAAACTGATATCCCGCCGCCAGGCACAACCCGACAAGTGCCCCGGCCGCAATCTGACTCCGCCGAACTGTGCGCCAGGCGCGATGATATGCAACACCTAGCAGCAAAAACGCCAGCGTCATTCGAATCAGGTTGAATGCAACCGGTGTAGCATCCCCAAGCGCCCCCTTGATGACGACGAACGTCGACCCCCATACGGCGACTACCAGCGTCATCAGGATGTATGCACGCAGCTTCATGTCAATTGACTACTTCCGACCTGAACTGAAGGTGCCGCGAGTGGAAGTCGCCGCGTATACCTGCTGCCCTGCAACCCAGGTCTGTCTCACCTGCGTTTCAAGAATCGAGGAAGGCCGGATCCTGTAGATGTCACGATCAACCACCACAAAGTCCGCATCGAATCCCGGCGCGAGCTTGCCCTTGTGCTTCTCCGCAAACTCCGCATACGCCGAGCCCTGCGTGTAGGCATACAGAGCTTGCCCGCGATTCAACTTGTTGCCCACTGACAACGACTTCGTCGCGTGCTCATTCGTGCGGGTCACCGCCTCGAACAATCCGCGAAACGGCGTAATCGGCTCCACGGGATAATCCGTTCCGAACGCCAGCGGCACGCCCCCATCCAGAAACTGCTTCCACGCATAGGCTCCCTTCGCGCGTTCCGGCCCGATCCGCGCCATCGCCCAATTCACATCCGTCATCAGGTGATTCGGCTGCATGCTCGCGATCACGCCTAACTTTTTGAACCGAGCAAAATCCGCAGCGTCCACCACCTGTGCATGTTCAATCCGATTTCGCGCAGTCACCGGCACGCCTGGCTGCGAAAACGCCTCCAGCGCCATCGAGACTGCTCTGTCCCCAATCGCGTGAAATCCCATCTGGAAGCCCGCCTCCGCTCGTTCCACTGTCATCTGGTTCAGCCGCTCCTGCGTGTATTGCGGCAATCCTGTGTTCTTCGGATCGTCCGAATACGGCTCCTTCATCGCCGCTGTCCGCGAGCCCAGCGACCCATCCATGAATCCCTTCAACATGCCCGTATGCAACATCGAATCATTCGCGTCATGATGCGCGCGGTGTGCCTTCAACTCATCGAGTGGCGCAGCAAATGGCAGCCACTCTGAAATCCGCAGACGAAGCTTCCCTTCCTTCTCCATCTCTTCGTAAACCAACAAATCCTGCCAGTCACTGTTGTCCTGCGCCGTCGTCACCCCATGCGCTACCGCGTCCTCGATCGCCAACTCGTCACCCTTCCGTCGCTCGTCACGGGTCGGTGCCGGAATCACCTTGTCCAATAACTCCCGCGCGGATTCACGAATGATTCCGGTAGGTTCAGCATTCCCATCAAGATCAATCGCGCCTCCAGCCGGCATTTTTGTATTCGCGCTAATACCTGCCGCTTTCAATGCAGCAGAGTTCGCAATCGCAATATGACCATCGATGCGGGTCATGATGGCCGGATGATTTCCCGTGACCTTGTCGAGATCCTGCCGCGTCGGCAAAACCGGTTCCTTCCACAGCGTATGGTCCCAGCCAAAGCCGACCAGCCAATGCCCTGCCGGCGACTGCGCATCTGCGGACCGAATGCGCGAGATCATCTCAGCCAATGACTCGCACCCGCGCAGATCCACGTTGAGCTTCGTCCGTCCCGCTTCCCCCAGATGCGTATGCGCATCATTAAACCCCGGAAAAATGAAAATCAGGGTGCGCGCCGTGTCCATGTCGTGCAACCGCGTGTTCGGCCCGGCCAGTCGTGTTATCTCTGCGCTCGAGCCCACCGCAACTACTTTGCCCTTGGCCACCGCCATGGCTTCCACAACACGCGGCTTGTCCTCGGCGAATCCTTCGCCTGTATAAATAACGCCGTTGAAGAACAGATCATCCGGAGCCGTTGCCGCGGACAATGGAGTCTTCTTCGTTTGTTCGTGAGTAGGCTGCTTGCGAACCGAAGGTTGGGCGAAACTCAGTATAGACGTAGAAAACGCCACGGCAAGCAGAGCAGAAACGGTGCGCATTCGCGCAGTGTATCAGAGCACTTACTGCTCGGCGGCCCACTCCGCCAGCGCCAGTGTCAGCAACAAAACCCGTCTCAATCCAAGCTCGCGATCCTTATCCGTGTACCACTCGGCGATGGTGTGAGCTCCTCCGCCATCCCCGCCGGCGCCGATGGAGAGCGCCGGAATTCCAAGCGCAATCGGAATATTCGCATCCGTTGATCCCAGCCGCAAATCCGTTTGGATTCCGAGGTGTCGATCCACTGCGCGAAGCACCTCAAGCATTGGCGAATCCGCCCCAAGATGCGCCGCAGGCCTATCCCCGATCTTGTCGATCGAAAATGTAAGAACACCGCGATTCCGGTGGTTGAGATTTTTCGCGGCGGCATTCGCTTGCTCCACTGCATCCTCAACCGCTCGATGCAGCGCCACCTCAAGCTTCAACAGTTCCTCAGAACTCGTCGAGCGGAAATCAATCGAAGCCGTCGCGCCCTCCGGAATCGAGTTGACACTCGTCCCGCCTTGCACGGTCCCGATATTCAAAGTTGTCGTCGGCTTCTCCGGCACCGGCGTCCGTGCCAGCGTCGCAATGGCCGATGCGAGGGCCGCAATTGGGTTCGGCGTTCCCGCATCCGTAAAGCTATGTCCACCCGGTCCCTTTATCGAAACCTGGAACCGCCGGCTTCCAAGAGCCTGCGAAACAGCGGAGTCCGCTCCCGCGCCATCGAGCACCACGTGTGCGGCCACGCGCCCGGCAAGCGCCCGCTGCTCGTAGAAATGTCGGACTCCGCGCAGGTCGCCTTCCCCCTCCTCCCCCACGTTAGCCAGAAAGAGAATAGGAACCGCCAGTTTCACCTTTGCATGAACTACGGCCTGCGCAAGCGCAAGCATCCCAATCACCCCCGCGGCGTTGTCGCACGCACCCGGAGCCGCCAGGCGATTCGCTCCATCCTCGCTCGTCAGAACCGGATTAAGCACCGTACCTGCCGGAAACACGGTATCGATGTGCGCTGATAGCACCACCAGGTGTCCTGTGCTCTCCGGCGGAAGGTCCGCGGCTGCAATCAAACCACGAACGTTGCCGATCTCATCGATCTGCACGTTTTCAAGCCCAATCTCATTGAATCTCGCCGCCATCCACTCCGATCGCGCCTGCTCTCCAAAGGGAGGCGCGGGAATCGCCACAAGCTCAACCTGTCGGTCAATCAAGACCTTGGGATTATTGTGTAGCCATGCGAACGCGGCATGAACGGGCCGCTGCGAAGCGAGCGCCGTGACACGCGCGAAAGCCGAACTGCGCGAAAAGATCGGCATGTTCCCTTAAGGTTAGCAGGAGCAGATCAGGATGATTGTCGCAAGAGAAGGTCTGCAGGATGGTCTAACTCGATTGTTCTCGCTCATCTTTTTAGCGCCCATCGGGTTTTGCCGGGAATAGCCGCTTCAAATTCCGCTCTGCCATCTACAGCATAGCAAAGACGCGAAAATCAAAAACAGTCTGTTTCTTTTCCTCTTCCCAAGGTAACTTCAACCATTCCTGCACGGCTGCAAACATCACCAGGAGATGAAATGCCCGAACCGGTAAACAGCTCCGACGCACCGCACGAGATGGCAACCAATGTTGGCCCCGACCATGTCGATATCGCTTTCCAGCGCATGGGAAGCCGGGACGCACCCGTCGTCCTCCTCATCATGGGCGTCGCGGCACAAATGATCCATTGGCCCGATGCCTTCTGCAACGCGCTGGTCAATTCCGGCCTTCAGGTCATCCGCTTCGACAACCGTGACTCTGGCCTCTCATCACACATAAGGGATGCGCCGGCCCCGAATCTTCCCGCTGTGCTCGCAGGCGACCTGGGAACCGCGTCATACAACCTCACTCACATGGCTGCAGACACCGTTGGTCTTATGGATGCTCTCGGCATTTCCAGTGCGCATATCGTCGGCGCATCCATGGGAGGCCAGATCGCGCAAATCATCGCCGCCGATTTTCCACACCGCGTTCTCTCCCTCACTTCCATGATGTCGACCACAGGAAACCGAAGTGTCGGCCAAGTCTCGCCCTTTGCCCTCCGCGAGATTTTCGGAAATCCGCCGGGCCCCAGCCGCGAAGATGTCATTCAGCATCGCGTCAAAGTAGTACGTGCGATCGGCTCGCCCGGCTTCCCAGCCGATGAGAGCGAAGTCGCAGCCCGCGCCGCGCTCGCTTACGACCGTGCGCACGATCCGGTCGCGATGGCGCGCCAGGCAGTCGCAACCGTTGCATCCGGCGATCGCACTGCCCGACTGCGCACGATATCGCTTCCCACTCTCGTCATTCACGGACTCGCTGACCAAATGTGCGATGTAAGCGGCGGTCGCGCAACTGCGGAGGCCATACCCAATGCCGAACTTGTCCTCGTTGAAGGAATGGGACACGATCTCGCACCCGGGCTGCGCGTGCGCATCGCATCTCTCATCTCAGATTTTGTCCGGCGAGCGGAAGGCCAGGAACAATCGCACTAAGATCGACTCCCCGCTGCCTGCCCGTTCGGCGACGCGTATTCAACGGAGTGCGAGTCATATTCAACCGATTGAAGGAACAGCCCGCGTGCCGGAGCTGTCGGCCCGGCAGCTGCCCGATCGCGCGCGGCAAGAATCTGTGGAATCGCATCAACCTTCGTATATCCGCGCCCCACATCAAGCACGGTCCCCACAAGATTTCGAACCATATGGTGCAGGAAACCATTCCCTCGAACCCGGTACACAAGCAGCCGGAACCCGTCTCGCATCTCTTCCCGCCACTCCGACGCAAAGATCGTCCGCACCGTCGTCCGGGTCTCTGTCTGTATCGGCCCGCCCTCCTGACAATCGCCTGCCCTTGTCGCAAGATCCGGGTCCGATGCCGCAAAGCTGCGAAAGTCATGTTCCCCGACAAAAGCCGTTGCCGCACGTCTTAAAACATCGAGATCCACCTTCCACGAGTAGGGATACACATACCGCGCCAGAAACGGTGGGCAGATCTGTTCCGCACCTGGCTCTACCGGCAAGATGCGATATTCATAGGTTTTCGCCACCGCCGAATGGCGCGCATGAAATTGCTCCTCGACTGCCTGTGCCTCAAGTACTCGAATCGCTGCCGGCAGCGTGCGATTCAGCGCACGCACTAGGTTCGCCGCAGGAATTGCCGCCTGCAATTGAAAGCTCGCCACCTGCGCCAGCGCATGCACACCCGCATCGGTCCGTCCCGATCCCTGGGGTAAAGGCGCCTCTCCAACCAGTCGCTCCAGTGCCCACTGCAACTCACCCTGAATCGTTCGTTCTCCCGGCTGCACCTGCCAGCCGTGGAAGTCCGTCCCGTCATACGCTAGCGTCAGCTTCCAGTTCTGTTTTTGTTGCAGCGCGGTTTGGGTGATTTCCGTCACGGGGTACCTGCGTTGCTAACAGGTTAATTGACCAGAAAGCGCCATCCGGTTAGCTCCCTTCAGTGGGATATACTCAGGTTTTCGTGCGAGATTGTGCGCGTAGCGCCCTGCAAGAGGGAACGAACTCAATGCGGCGCGCGTAATCCTAAGTGACCCAACGGTCATTGGAAGCACGGGAAGAGGAATTCGCCGCGCAGAATCACAAATTTGCGTCCGGAAAGCTGTCTCGGACGTCTTGTAGAACGGCACCCCACATGCCTCAGCGACTCGTGGAGAGGAAACATGCAACTGTTCGGTATCCGTGTGTTTGAACATCACAAGATCACTGCTAGCCCCGCCAAACGCCACACATCAGATCGCCTGAGGGCTGTAACTGCGGTGATGCTGACATTGGTAGCGGGAGTGCCATCGGGATTTGCACAGGAACAATCAGGCGGAGTTCAGGGCGCAGGCTCACGCAGCCAGCAGAAAGAGGCTTCGCAGTTACCTCAGGCCCCCGGACCCGTCTTGACGACACCCTTCGATCTTCGCCCCTCTAGCCGCGATTTCTCGAAGCCCGCCGGCCGTTTGCTCGGTAATCCGATCGACATGTATCGGCCTACTAATATTCCAAAAGCAAACTTCGCCAACTCCGTCCGCCTCGACAATCTGCTGAAAGACGGCAAAATCTATCTCAGCCTCTCAGACGCGATTGCTCTGGCTATCGAGAACAACTACGACATCGCCATCGCGCGTTATGACCTCGATATCGCTGACACCGACATCCTTCGCACCCGCACCGGCGCAACTCCGCTCGGCGCACCATCCGGACTCGTCACCGGCACCCTCGGTGGCTCCGTCTCCATTCTTCAGACAGGTGGCGGCCCAGGCGGAACAACAGTCGGCTCCGGCGGTGCAGGATCCGGCGTCAACGGCCTAACGCTCACCACCGCGGGCGCAGGACCGCTGCCCGAGCCTCTCGATCCCAGCGTGACCGGTACCGTTCAGTTCGAACGCGCCCGCCAGCCGCAGTCCAACACCCTGTTCTCCGGCGGCAAGACATCGCTCGGAACAAACACGAACAACTACACCTTCGGTTATAACCAGGGATTCGTCACTGGCACTGCGCTTCAGGCCAGTATCGTGAACACCCGCATCACTACCGACAGTCCATTCACGGTCTACAGCCCGGAACTCAACTCCGTCTTTAAGGCGACTGTGACTCAACACCTTCTTCAGGGTGCCGGCATCTGGATCAACAAACGCTTCATGTACCAGGCCATCAACGACCGCCGCATCACGGATTCGTCTTTCCGCCAGCAGATCCTTTACACCGTAAATCAGGTGGAAGGGATCTATTGGGGCCTCGTGAGCGCCTATGAAGACGTCCAGGCAAAAGAGCGCGCTCTCGCGCAGAGCAGCAAGCTATCAGAAGACACCCACAAGCAGCTCGAGATTGGCACCATGGCCCCGCTCGACGTAGTGCAGGCCGACTCGACAGTCCAGACCGACAAGCAGTCGCTCACTGCGTCGCAAAACACGCTGAACTACCAGCAGCAGATCATCAAGCAGGCCATCGCCCGGAACCTGAACGACCAGGCGCTCGCGACAGCTCCCATCATCCCCACTGATCGCATCAAGCTCGATGCGATCGATGAAGAAAAACAGCCGATCGAAGGGCTCGTCCAGGACGCATTCAAGAATCGTCCCGAACTTGAGCAAGCTGCTCTGACCCTGCGCAATGACGAAATCACCCTGCGCGGCGCAAAGCATGCGTTGCTTCCCGCACTCGACGTCTACGGCTTCTACGGTTCGTCCGCTCTCGGCGGATCGCAAAGCCCGGATGCCATCAACTTCAGGACCGGACTGCCCTATGACCCGAATACTTTCCCATCCAACGGATACGGTTCTGTGTTGACCAACCTGTTTAACAGCTCCGCGCCCGACAAGGGACTGGGCTTCAGTATGACCATCCCCATTCGCAATCGCGAGGCACAAGCTACCCAAGCACGCGCTCTTATGGAATATCGTCAGGCTGAGCTCCGCCTCGCTCAGCTCTACACCCAGATCCGCATGCAGGTGGTCAACGCGCAGTTCGCGCTTACCAACGATCGCGCTCAGGTGCAGGCCTCACTCGCCGCCCGTGACTACGCCCAGCAGAGTCTCGACGCCGAACAGAAAAAGCTTCATCTCGGCGCATCAACAACAGCGGCGGTTCTCCAGCAGGAGCGCAACCTCGCTATCGCTGAGAACAACCTGATCGCTGCAAACGCTGCATTCGCAACCGCGCGCGCCAGTCTCTACCAGGTGTTGGCAAGCACTCTTCAGCATTACGGTATCAACCTGGGCGATGCCGCCAAGGGAACCGTAAGCACCGCACCTACAGTCTCCGGCGTCCAGCCCGCGACTGCCGATGAACGGCCCGGAACCTCGGCAATGCCCGCCCAGCCGCAGCAACCCGCCGAAACGGCACCCACAACTCCACCGCCCGCAGCCACTCCGCAGCCCCAGAACAACAACAACTAGTCCCTGTCTTGATCCATCACAGCAAGAGGCCCGGCAACTCCGCCGGGCCTCTTGCATGCATCTCAGGTTTGCTATTCACTTTGTTTCCTCGTACACCCCTCTACGGCGCATCCGCCAGCGCATACGCCAATACCGCCATGATTGCCGCATTCTCGTTCAAATGTTTCTTGTCTACCTTGTCGAATGTATCGGCAGCCGTGTGGTGATAGTTGAAATAGAACCGGCTGTCCTGGATCGGCGCGAAACTCGGCACGCCTTTCTCAGTCAGCCCTGAAATATCCTCACCCGTCTCAGGCGTATTCACCAGCGACCCCGCTCCAATGCCATCCAGTACTTGAGCCACCGGTCTCAACCACCGCCCCAGTTCCGGTTTTCCCGCATAGTAGATTCCCGTAGGATGATCGGCCCCAAGATCGCTCTCGATCGCGCCGGCATGGTTCTTCATCTCCGCGGCATGATCCTTCATGTATTGGGCTGCCCCTTCCGATCCTTCTTCTTCGCTCATCCACGCAATCATTCGTACCGTGCGCTTGGAATGAATCCCCAGCTCCTTCATTAGTTCCAAAGTAGCCATAGAAGCCGCAACGCCCGCGCCATCATCGATCGCTCCCGTCCCCAGATCCCACGAATCCAGATGCCCGGAGACAACCACCACCTGGTCCGGATGCTCGGTCCCCTTCCAGTCGGCGATAACGTTGTAACTCTCCGCGTCCGGCAATATCTGCGGAGTCAGCGTCAGATGCATGGTCACGCGGCCATCTCGCGTCAGCGACCTCAGCAGCTCAGCATCCTCAGCAGTCACCGCTGCTGCCGGAATCTTCATCACACCCGGCGCGTAAGCTGTTGCTCCCGTGTGTGGCGACCGGTAGTCCCCGCCTCCCGCACTCCTCACCAGCACGGCAACCGCTCCCGCCGTGGCCCCCGCAATCGGACCGGCACCGCGATACACCACACTTCCGCCGTACGCATCGAGGCCATGCCCCGTGGCGGCTAGTTCCTTATCGAAGGGGTGATTGAACAACAGGATCTTCCCCTTCACCGCGTCCGCAGCCAGCGCGTGCAGCTCCTTCCAGTTATCGACGACCACCACGTCTGCCGTTATCCCATCAGCCGGAGTGGCTACGCTTCCACCCAACGCAGTCAAAACAATCTTCTGCTTCGTCCCCGCAGCCTGGCCCGGCCATGCCGTCACCTCTCCTGTCTCGACGCCTCGCACCCAATGCGGGACTTGCGCCCTTTCCAGAGTCACTTCCGCACCCAGCTTCCGCATCTCGTCGGCTACCCACTCCACCGCCTTCTGAGCCTGGGGCGACCCGCTCAGCCTCGGCCCGATGTTATCGGTCAGGTGTCGCAATTCCCCGTACGCATAATCGCTTTCCATCGCCCGATCCCGTATCCGTTCCATTGCGCGCACTTGCTCATCGCTCCATGCGCTTCTTCCGCCGCCAATCATCTCGTTCAATCGATCCAGAATCGAAGGCTGCGCAGCCGGAGGTCTTGTCTGGCTTGGCGACTGATTGCTCTGCGCCCGCATCGGCATCCCGCACAATGCAAAAGCCCCCACGATCGTCATGAATCTGCACCACTTCTGTGGGAAAATCATGCCGGATGTTAGCATGTCGGCCATTGCACTTCTTCGCCCTTCCTTGCGTCTAATGGAACATGAGTCTTTCGTTCCACGCTCAGAGGCTAACTGCTTTGTCACTTCCCGCATCCGACGCGTAGGTCGCATTCCGCGAACCAACGGTCCGTCACACCACCCGCGAGGAACGCCTTCCGGGTTCTATACTTAGCTTTGGCGCATTGTCTCGATTCCCAGCCGAGCGGCTGGACAATTAAGGGGTTCTCGAACCGATGAATTCTCTATATGCACGACTGCGATCGCACCGCCTCGCATCCGCTTTCCTCTTTCTCGCCATTCTTTCCGTCGCCATCGTTGGCGGCTCATACGCAGCTCACGGAGTGCGTGGTCAGGAAAGAACCAGTGACAGTAGCGATGCCACGCCCTTGAAGGTCGTCAATTCCTCCACAGAGCCCAACGCCTTCGTCAAAATCGCGAAGGCTGTCGGCCCTGCCGTGGTGAATATCAACACCCAGACCCTGCCCAAAAACGTGGGCAGCAAGGGTGGTCGCCGTCTTTTACCCAACCCCCACAACCGCGTCCAGCCCAATCCGCAAAACCCCGGCGACAATCCCGACGATGATGATCCGGACCAGGGCCAGGGCCAGGGTCAAGGCCAGAATAACTTCCAGGACTTCTTCAATCGTTTCTTCGGCGGTCAAGGTCCCGATCAGGGTGACGGAGACGACGGCCAGGTTCGCGAGTCCCTCGGCTCCGGTTTCATCGTCGACGCCAAGGGCTACATCATCACGAACAACCACGTCATTGAGAAGGCTGACAAGATCTTCGTAAAGCTCTCCACCGATCCTGATTCGCAAGACCTCGGCCGCCCCGCACGCGTCATCGGCACCGATAAAGCCACCGACCTCGCGGTCATTAAGATCGACAGCAGCTCTCCGCTGCCCACCGTTAAGCTCGGCAACTCCGATCAGGTCCAGGTTGGCGACTCGGTCGAGGCCATCGGCAGTCCGTTCGCCCTCGCCCAGACCGTCACTGCCGGAATCATATCTGCCAAAAACCGCACCATCGAGCCCGGCGTAGCTGGCCAGTTCCAGCACTTCATCCAGACGGACGCCGCCATCAACCCCGGCAACTCCGGCGGCCCGCTCCTCAACATGAATGGCGAAGTGATCGGGGTTAACACCGCCATTTACACCCAGTCTGCTGGATACCAGGGCATCGGCTTTGCAATGCCCTCCAACACCGTCGTCTCCGTCTACAACGACCTGATCAGCCCCAGCCACAAGGTCACTCGCGGATCGATCGGGATATCCTTCCGCTCCGGCCTGTCGGGCGCAGTCAACCGCGTCTACGGCTTCAAGAATGGCGTTCTGGTTCAGCAGGTGCAGCCCGGCGGCCCGGCTGAGAAGGGCGGGATCAAGTCCGGCGACATCATCACTTCCATTGACGGACGCTCCATCAAGGATGGCGATGATCTAGTCAACGACATTGCCAGCCGTCGTCCCGGTTCCAGCATCCGCCTCGGCTTCGTCCGCGACGGAAAGCCTCAGGACGCAACCGTCACCGTCGGCGATCGCGACAAGGTCTTCGGTGAAGGCACCGGCCAGAAACAGGAAGCCAATCCTGACAGCACCAGCGATGCAGGTGAGAAACTCGGCCTCGTTGTTCGCCAGATCACGGATCAGACTGCCTCGAAGATCCACACATCTGGCGTCATTGTCCAGTCAGTGCGGACCGGGTCCTTCGCCGACCTGCAAGGCTTGGAACCAGGTCTCGTCATCGTCCGCATCAACAAGAAAGCAACCGGCACAAAGGACCAATTCGACGCCGTTGTCAAAGGTCTTAAAACTGGCGATGACGTAGTTTTCGAAGTAATGGATCCGCGACATCCGGAAAATGGAATCAATTACATAGGCGGAACTCTGTAACCAA
>Ga0157374_10001707_pt1 | contig 18418 bp, 23 predicted proteins | sample M25metaG_FD_115308 | JGI IMG/M metagenome (GOLD analysis project Ga0157374, IMG submission 115308) | Miscanthus rhizosphere microbial communities from Kellogg Biological Station, Michigan, USA - M2-5 metaG | ecosystem: Host-associated > Plants > Roots > Rhizosphere > Soil | place: USA: Michigan...
CGTCTGAACCCGGTGCTCGAGGTTGTGCTTGACCTTGTTCTCGTGCCCCGAGTAGGTGTTGATCACGTACCAGCGATACATAACTTTTAGAAGCCTTTGTTCGGAGATCCGTTAAAGGATCTGCTTGACGAGGTAGCCGAAGAGAGCGTCGAGCGCGCCGAGGTAGGTGGCGGCGACTGCTACGAAGATGATCGTCACGGCGGTGGCCTGGACCAGGGTGTCGCGGTCGGGCCACTGCACCTTCTTGAGCTCGGCCCAGCAGGAGACGAGGAAACCGATCACGCCGCCGCGCTGGCGTTCCGCCGAAGCCTGTTTCTGTTTCTTGGCGAGCTGCTCGCTCTCGCGGCGCTTCTGCTCGTTGCGCTGGCGCTTCTCGCTTTCCTTCAGAGCCTTGGCCTCGGCGCGGCGCTGGGCTCGGGGGGAAGTCTTGGGTGCGTCGGGTGTTTCCAGCGCCGCTTCGGGGGCGCCGACCGCCATGCCGGCCTCCACCGCTTCGATCTCGGCGATATCGCCAGAGACGGGCACCTGGGTGTCGTGCTGGGCGCGCGACTGGGCGCCGCGCTCTTCGCCGGCGCGCTTCAGTTCCTTTTCTTCGCGAGCCCGACGCTCGGCCTTGCGCTGTGCGCGCGTCTTCGCCATCGGAGCTAGCGCGTCTCCTTGTGCGCCGTGTGGTGTCCGCACCAGTGGCAAAACTTGCGCAGCTCGATGCGATCCGGCGAATTCCGCCTGGACTTGTTTGTCTGATAGTTGCGCCGCTTGCAGTCTTCGCAAGCCAGCGTCACCGCGATGCGGACATCTCCGCGAGCCATGTATATCCCTCGATTACTTACGCGCCGTTACAAGGAAAAACCCCGGGCCGAGGCACGAGGCTGAACCGAAGAATAGCGCTCTGCGAGCGGCGGCGGCGCGCGGCGTTTGAGGCCCGTCCCGTGCTCCCTCGGCGCCTGGTGAATCATCGCTGACGTAGCCGGTCAACGTCTTCGCTAGAGTTAACCAAATGGTTAACGATTCATTCAGGGCGCTCTCGCATCCGATCCGCCGAGGGATCGTCGAACGCCTCGCTGCCGGCCCGGCAAGCGTCGGTGAACTCACCCGCGGTTTCGACGTTTCCAAGCCCGCGATCTCCAAGCACCTGAAGGTTCTGGAGGAGACGGGCGTCATCACCCGGGTAGTGGAGGGCCGAACGCATCGTCTTTCGCTCGAACCCGAGGTGCTGGACGAAGCGGCCGACTGGATGAACCGTCAGCGCGCCCTATGGGGGCGCCTATTCGATGTCGTCGATGAGCACTTGAAGGAGGAGTCGAAATGAAGATGCCGCCAATCGTCTCGCCCCAGGAGTGGCAAGCCGCCCGCGAGGAGCTGCTGGTCAAGGAGAAGGAGCTGACTCGCGCCCGCGACGCGCTGGCCGCCGAACGGCGGCGGATGCCGCGGATGGCCGTGGAGAAGGAGTACCGCTTCGAGGGGCCCAACGGACCTGCGAGCCTGCTCGACCTGTTCGAGGGGCGCCGCCAGTTGATCCTCTACCGCTTCTTCTTCGAGCCCGGCGTCGCCGACTGGCCCGAGAGCGGCTGCCGCGGCTGCTCGTTCATGGCCGACGAAGTCGCCAACCTGGCCCACCTGAACGCGCGTGACACCACCTTCGCGCACGTTTCCCGGGCGCCCCAGGGCGACATCGAGCGCTACCGGAAGCGGATGGGCTGGGAGATGCCCTGGTACACGCTCACCGACGATTTCGACCTCGACTTCGGTGTCGACGAATGGCACGGCACCAACGTCTTCTACCGCGACGGCGAGGACCGGATCTACCGCACCTACTTCACCGACAAGCGCGGTGACGAGGAGCTCGGCAGCACCTGGTCCTACCTGGACATCACCGCGCTTGGCCGCCAGGAGAAGTGGGAGGACTCGCCCGAGGGCTATCCGCAGACCCAGGCCTACGTGTGGTGGAACCTCCACGACGAGTACGAGGACGCAAGCGATTTCGAGCACGCCCTCTCGGACGCGACCGCCTCGCAGCGCGGATCGAGCAGCACGTGATCCCGCTCGCACACGTCAGTGGCGTACCGGTGGAGGAGCTGCTGCCCTGGCTGGCCGGCCCCGGGACCGTGGTTATGGCACGGGCCTGGCTTGCCGTGCACCTGCGACGCGGAGAGGATCAGGGCCGGTGAGCGGTCAGACACTGCGGATGGAGCGCACTTTCCAGGCTCCCGCCCAGGCGGTCTTCGACGCCTGGACCAGCGAGGAGGTATTGCGCCGCTGGTTCCATGCCGAACATGACTGGGAGACCCCCGAGGCACAGGTCGACCTACGCATCGGCGGCGCCGTGCGCGTGGTCATGCGCAACCCCCACAAGGACAGCGAGCACGGCGGCGGCGGCCGTTACACCGAGATCGACCCCCCGACCCGCCTCGCGTTCACCTGGACCTGGGACAACGACGATGACGACAGGCAGACGCTGATCGAGGTTGACTTCGAAGAGACCGAAGGCATCACCACGGTGCGTTTCACCCACAGCGGTCTCCGGGATGAAGAGTCAGTTCGCTCTCACGAAGAGGGCTGGGCCAATTGCTTCGACAACCTCGACGGTGTCCTCGAGGTTGAATCGACGAGCGACTAAAGGTGGACTGTCCGCTCGCTACTCACGATTCGCCATACCCTGCGGCCCGCACCGCGTCGCGCATTCCCAGCCGATCGTAAGCCTCCTCCCAGCGCGGGTCCAGCGGCGCCACGAGCGTCTGGTGGGATTGCACCGCCACGGCGGCAAAGCGCTCGACCGCCGGCGGTAGAGGACGCTCGAGGAAGGCGTAGAGCCGCCGCATCGTCGCGACCGGGTGCTCCCGCAGATCCTCGTTGCGGACCATGGCGTAGCGCTCGCCGTACGCCTCCAATGCGCCCCGGCGGGTCTCTTCGAAGGTGTGGCACCAGATCAGCAGGATGCGCTCGAAGTCACGTGGCGGGGAGGAAAGCCGGGCCTCACCGAGCAGGTGCTCACTGAACTCGTAGCTCGACCACTGGGTCCAGTCGCTGGTGCGCTCGAGGAAGCAGTCGGGATCCGCGAGCTCCTCGCGGCGGCGATGGTGCTTGCCAAAGAGGTAGGAGACTGCGACCGCCCGCGGATCGCGCACCACGTGGACCAGCCGCGAGTCGGGAGCGATCTCGGCGAGCACCGGGATCTTGCATGACATGCGCGTGAACTTCAGGGCCACCGCCTCGTCCTGCCCGATCAGGAAGCGCAGATACTCGCGGAGCAGCTCGGGCAGCTCGGGCTCGAACTCGAGTCGCCAGTCGCGCGGAGCCCCATAGTTGAGCAGCGAGACGTCCTCGAGCTCGGGGTGACTTGCGGCGAAGACCTCGCGCAGGCGCCGGACCTCGGCGAAGAGATCGACGTCGCGCACGCCGCTGCCTCCGCCGACGGCCGGGCGGGCAGCAGCCAGCGGCTCATAGAAGCAGGTCAACGACGGGTCCTCGTAGAGCAGGTCGTAGAGGATCGTCGTGCCCGAGCGGCGCATGCCCTGGACGAACACCGGGGCGGTCATCGCGCGACTCCGACCAGGTCGCCGATGGCATCGACCGTTCGCTCCCAGCGCAGCCGCTCCCGGCTGGCCCGGCGCGCGCCCCCGCTCAGCCGCTCCCGCGTCGTGTCATCGGCGAGCCGGCGGATGGCGCCGGTCAGCGCGGCGGGGTCTGGATCGAACGCCGGCACGCCGGAGAACGCCGGCTCGACGGCCAGGGACTCGATCAGCAGGCCGTTGTCCTCGTGGTGGACGACCTCGTCCATCGGCGGGCGATCGTTGGTGATGACCGGCAGGCCGAGCGCCGTCGCCTCGTAGAGGTGCAAGCCCAGACCCTCCCAGCGGCTGGGGGCGACGCAGACGTCAGCCGAGGCCATCAGCTCGCGGTGCTGGCGCGTCGGCAGGTCGCCCTCGACGACCGTCACCCGTGGCGTCCGCCGCGCCAGCTCGAGCTCCGCCTCGCTCTCCCCGCGCGCGCCTTGGATCTTGACGACGAGCCGCAGCCTGGGATCGCGCACGCGCGCGAATGCGGTGACGACCTCGCGCAGCGGCTTGCGGCGCGACAGGTAGCCGCCCGGGAAGAAGTAGGTGACGACGCTCGGGTCGCGCTCGGCCGACACCGGCAGCAGCTCGGGGTGGCAGCCCCAGGCCACGAACGGCGAGTCGATCCCCAGCGCGCGGTAGCGGTCGCGCTCGCAGCGGGTCAGCGAGTAGAGGACGTCGTAGGCGCGCAGAGCGCCGGGCACATGCTCCTCCCGAAACGCCTCCCAGACGAAGCGGCCGATCGTCCGGACCCCGCGTGCACGCAACTGCTCGACCTCGTCGAACTGGTAGTTCTGGTCGAGCAGGACGGCGTCGAGCTCGAGCTCCTGCGCCCACCGCAGATACTCATCGGCAGGGATCAGAAAGCGCGACGCGCTGGTAACTCGCGGCTGGTCCCAGACATCGTGGCGCTCGATGTAGGCGGGACGCTGAAAGCTCGCCTTGGTGGGCCGCGCAAGCACGGCGGTCTCGTGACCCAGCTCGTCGAGGATCCCGCGCAGCTGGCGACCGACTGTCGCCTGACCGCGGTTGAACCAGTAGCTGACGACCCCGATGCGCACCCAGATGCTCCGCGGTGGCAGACTACTAGGGGTGATGCGCGATCCGGCAGCAGCCGGGGCCCCAGAGCCCGGCGCGGTGGCTGCCGAGCGGATAGCGGGGCTCGAGGAGCGCATCGCCGTCGAGAACCGCGAGCTGCGCCGCCGAGCCGGGGGCACCTGCTCGGCTGGCCCGCAGGGCTTGCCGTACCTCTTCATCGCCGGCTGCCCACGATCGGGCACGACGGCGCTGACGACGTTCCTCAACGGCGACGAGCGGTTGTTGCTCGGCCAGGAGCGCTTCAGGCGCATACGCAAGTGGGTCGAGCCCTTCCACTTCACCGAGGAGGTGTTCTTCAACCCGACCTCGCACGAGACCTCGTGGGCGATGCCGTGGCGCGCGGAGACGGTCTGGCCGGGCACGTTTGTCGAGTATCGGGAGTTGCGCGCGCGCTGGCGCAGCGGCAGCGTGCGGATCATCGGCGACAAGGCGCCGTACTACGTGCGCCATCTCGAGCGGCTCGACCAGGAGTTCCCGCAGGCACGGTTCGCGATCCTCGTGCGCGACCTGGACGAGGTGGCGCGATCCTATGACCGGCGAGCCGCCAACCCGAGCGATCACTGGCCAGCGGAGAACGACCATCGCCTCGCCGCGCACGACTGGAACGACTCGCTCGCACGCACCCGGGCGTTTGCCGAGCAGGAGTCAGCGCGGCTGCTCGTGATCGCGCACGAGCGCTTCTTCTTCGGCGAGCCCGGCGAGCTCGAGCGGCTCTATGCGTTCCTCGAGCTCGACCTCTCCGCCGCGGCCCGCGAGCGCTACGCGGCGATCGTGGCCGACGCGCAACGACGCCGGGACGCGTGGGAGCCGCTGGCAGCGCCGGTCGTCAGGGCGATGGACGCGGCCCGCGATCGGGAGCTCGAGGCGTGGGCGAAGCAGGCCGCGCTCAGTTGACGAGCGTACTCGCCGCCTGCCACAGGCTCAGGTCGAGCTCGGGATAGGCGGCCGCGAGCTGGCTCAGATCGTCGGCGAGCGTTTCCCGCAGCGCCGCCTCGACCGCTGGCGGCAGCGACACCGCCGCGTCGGCAGGCGCGGCGTTGACGCGTGCCCGCAGCGCCGCGGGGTCGGGAGCGAACGGCGCGAGGCCAACGAACTCGTAGGTGCGTGCGAGTTCCCGTCTGGGCGCCAGCACGCAGTGCTCGTGTTGGAGCACGAGGATCTGGTCCCGCTCGAAGTGGCGGGTCAGCCGCGCGAGCTGCTCGTGGTAGCGGCTGCGGGCGAGGTGGACCCCCGGAGCCAGCGGATCGACCTCGCGTCCACGCCGGCGCATGCTCGCCCGATGGGCGGCCATGCCCGAGTGGAAGCGCTCGATCGGATCGCGCAGCATCACCAGCAGCCGTGCGTGCGGAGCACAGGCGTGCAGGCATGCGGGCGCCCAGAAGTCGAACATGTAGCGCGGCGTCCACTCGCCGCTGAGCGCTCCCGGACGCCGCGGAAAGTACCGGGCATAGCGCTCCGGCTCATCGGCGCCAAGCCCCTCGTCCAGGCAGCGATCGAAGAAGTGCAGCTCCTTCGGCGCCTCGGGAACGCGACAGAACTCGGGATGGGCGGCGAGCAGCCCGTACCACCACGTCGTGCCTGCGCGCTGGGCGCCGACGCCGACGACATCCGGCGGGGCGGTGTGCCAGCCGTCAGGGCAGGGCGGTGGGGATGGTGGCATTCTCATCGCGGATGCCTGCTCGGCCGCGGACCATCATCCCCGAAGCGACGGCGTGAGGCCGCTCGTGTTGATCGCCGCCGTCCGGCGCACGGGCTCGACGCTGCTGGCCGAGTTGCTGACAGAACTGCCCCGCGCCTTCGTCTTTCGCGAGCCAAAGCTCTTTCGCGGACGTGTCGCGCTCAAGACAGACGACCTGGAACGGCTGTGGACGCAGGCAGCGGTGAGGTTGCACGCGGCGCCCGCAGACCAGCGACGCGAGGATCCTGTGCAGGCGGCGCTGCGCTTTCGCGAGCAGGTTCTCGACCAGGTCGTGCAAGCCGTCGAGCAGATCGGGATCAAGGAGATCCGCTACGGCAAGCGCTGGCAGGACGTCCTCGACGTACTCGCCGGTGGGCGGCCGCTGCGGGTCGTCGCACTCGGTCGCGATCCGCGTGACATGTACCTGTCGCTCGCCTATCGAGCGCGCGAACGGCGGGTCCCCCTGACCGGTGACTTCGGGCCCGCGGCTGTGGCCGCCGACATCGAGCGCGAGTTTCGCGTCCAACACGAGCTGATCAAGGCGACGGGCGCGCTGGCCGTGCGCTACGAGGATCTCTGCAGCGATCCTCGGGTCGTGCCGGAGATCCGGCGGTTCGTCGACTCGCCGGTGGAGGGGCCGGGCGCCATCGGGATGCTCAAGGCGAAGGAGCACGCAATGCACGGGGGCGTCGTCACCGACCGGCGGGTGGAGCGCTGGCGGAGCGAGCCCGATCCCGGGTTGCTGGCTCAGGCTGAGGAGGTAGGGCGCCTGCTCAACGGCTACAACCGCTTCTGGGGATACGACTGCGCGTGACCCGGCCGCTGGTGCTGATCGCCGCGCTTCGGCGCACCGGGTCGACGCTCGTTTCCGAGCTGCTGACCGAGCTGCCACGCACCTTCGTCTTCCGCGAGCCGCGTGTCTTCAGCGGTCGCGTCGACCTCAAGCCGGCCGATCTCGAGCGCTTGCGCGGGATCGCCGACGAGCGGCTCGACACGACTGCCGCAAAAGGCGCGGCCGCCGACGCCCTGGAGGCCGCGCGGTGGTTCGGCGCCGACGTGTACCGGCCGCTCTCGCGTCAGCTCGAGCAGATCGGCCTCAAGGAAATCCGCTACGGAACGCACTGGCGAGAGGCGCTCGAGGTGCTGGGCGAGCTGGCGCCGCTGCGCGTGGTGGCGGTCGGTCGCGACCCCCGCGGCATCTACCTCTCGATCGCCGAGAGGTCGCGCGTGCGCAAGATGCGGTTGCCCGGCCCCTTCGGACCGGAGTCGGTCGCGCTCGATATCGAACGCGAATTCGCGGCGCAGCGTGAGCTGATCGCGGCCACCGGGGCGCTGAAGGTCCGCTATGAAGACGTCTGCAGCGACCCCCGCGTGCGGGAGGAGATCCGCCGCTTCGTCGACTCGCCGGTGACGGGCGGTGGAGCCGTCGGGGTGTTCAAGCAATCGAACCGCGAGGTCCACGGCCACCGGGTCACGACGAGGCGGGTGCAGCGTTGGCGCGACGAGCCGGATGCCTCCCTCCGTGCCGGCGCCGCCGAAACGCGGGCGCGGCTCCCCGAGTACTGCCGCTACTGGGGGTTCCCGGAGTCGTGAGCCAGCAGCTGCTGTTCGTCGCCCGCATCGGGCCGGGACGCCTCGAGTCCCAGGCCCTGCTGCTCTGCCGGTCGATTCGCCGCTTCGCCGGCAGCCACCGCGACGCGCGCATCGTCCTCCTGCAGTCGAGAGATGAGGACGAGCTGCGGCTCGACACCAGGCGGGCCCTGAGCGAGATCGGAGTCGAGCTGCGGCGTGAGCGCCTCAACGAGGACTTCCCCGGCCTCCCGACCGCGAACAAGACTTTCGCGGCCGCCTGGGCGGAGCGCCACGGCGTCGAGGACGTCGTTGTCTTCGTCGACAGCGACACCTTCTTCGCGCAGGAGCCTTTCGCCTTGCAACTGCCCGATTCGCTCGCCGCGGTGCGACCGGTCAATGCCAAGAACATCGGCTCGGCCGGCCGCGACGATCCGCACGACGAGTTCTGGACCCGGGTGCACGAGCGTTTCGGAACCGCGCCGCCTCCCTTGGTCCGCACGACGGTGACCGGCGAGGAGATTCACGGCTACTGGAATTCCGGCCTGGTCGCCACCCGTCGCGACGCCGGCTTGATGAACCGCTGGTGCGAGATCACGGAGGTGCTCCTGCGGGAGCGATTCGTCCCCGCGAACGGAGCCTTGAACCAGCTCGATCAAGTGGCCCTGGCGGTCGCGCTGGCCGGAACCGATGTCGAGGTCCTCGATGCGAGCTACAACTACCCGCTGCCGCTGCGCGAGCGCCTGCCGGCCTCCATTGCGACCGCCCGTCTGGACGAGCTCGTGCACGTCCACTACTTCCGCTCGCTCCATTTCCCCGGATTCCTGGAGACGCTCGCGCCGCCGCTGGAGCTCAGCAGCCCGGTGGCCGCCTGGCTGCGTGAACACCTGCCGCTGGTGCCGACCGAGTTCGGCACCGAGCCCCGAAAGGTCTACCGCTCGGCCACCTCGAGCTGAACGTGCTCGCGTAGCTCGCGCTCGGTCTCGGCGGTCAGCCGCTCGACGAGATCGATGCGCGCGTCATCGAGCGCCGGCAGCTCGATCGGCTCGGAGCTGGGGATCTGCAGCGTGCCGGTCTCGTGGTAATAGCGGTTCTTCGACTGCAGCCGCGATCCACGCCGGTGCTCGTCGTCGAAGCAGCGCAACGGCCGCAGCTCGAGCGGCCGCGGCGGCTCGCGGCCGGTCGCGCACCGGCAGATGTCGCCGAGCACCGCGGCGGGGTCCGCGCAGAGCTGCGGGTAGGAGACGATCCGATCGAGCTCGTCGCGCGCGTCGAGCAGCTGTCGGGTGACCGCCTCCCACTGGCGCGCCGTCTGCACGAGTGTGTCCTCGTCGCGGAGCTCGCGCCAGCGTCGTGGCTTGACGCCCCACCAACCCTCCTCGGGCTCGCGGCCACGGCCCTCGTGGGGCAGGTGCTTCTTGGTCAGCGAGTACGCCGTCGGCAGCGCCGCGCGCGTGACCGCCACGATCAACGCCTGCGGAAAGAGCGCCCGTAGCCAGGGCACGCGGACCGTGTTGTATGGGTTCTTGTTGACCAGCGGCCGCTCGGACGCTGGGGTCTGCGCCAGGCGCTGGCGCAGCGTCGCGCGGATCTCAGCGTTCGCCTCCGCGGCGCCGAGCGTGTGGCCCGCCTCACCATCGTGGCGTTGGTACAACACGCCGGCCGGAAACCCGGTGGGCGCAAACGGGGGCGTGTTGCCCCAGAAGGCGTCGCCCTCGCCGCGAAACGGATTGACGGCGATGCCGGTGTCCTGCAGCAGCCGCAACAGCAGGGAAGTGCCAGACTTCTGCAGGCCGACGATCAGGATCGGTCGCGAAGCAGGGGTCGAGGACATGGAAGAGTTGGGCACGTTGAAGGCCGCGCCAGTATCTCAACGCAGTGGTCGTCGGTCCGAGGCGGCGACCCAACCGTTCCCCGATACCGGCAGCCGCGTCGTCTACACGGCCATTGTCGGCGAGGTGGACTTGTTGCTGGCGCCGGAGATCGTCGATCCTGACTGGGACTACATCTGCTTCAGCGACGAGCCGGTGTTATGCGCGCCGTGGCGGTGGGCGCCGGTCGAGCGGGATCAGCCACTGCCTGCTCGCGCCGCCAGGTACCTCAAGGTCAACGCCACAACGGTGCTTCCCAGCGCGGAACTATCGCTGTGGGTGGACGGGAACATCCAGCCGCTCGCCTCGGCCGAGGCGCTCGCGGACAGGTACCTCGCCGCCGCCGACCTCGTCTTTCACACCCACCCCCAGCGCAGCTGCCTCTTCGACGAGGCGATCGCGGTAATCGAGCAGGGCAAGGATGCCGCCGCGACGGTCGTGCCTCAGATCGTGCGCTACGCGCGAGCCGGGATGCCGCCGCAGGCCGGGCTGCAGGCGACCGCCGCGATCCTGCGCCGCCACACCGCCGCGGTTGCCGGCATGGATGCGGCCTGGTGGGCTGAGATCAGCCACGGCAGCCACCGCGACCAGCTGAGCCTGCCCTACGTGCTGCACACACGTGACCAGCGCTACGCCGAGTTCGAAAGCGACGTCTGGCGCGGCCCGCTGTTTCGTCACCGCCCGCACGACGGACCCAACGCCCCGGTCAAGGCCAGGGCCATCGCGACGCCGCAGAAATGAGACCAGGATGAGCACGGCCCGGGGCTGCCCGAAAAGCAACGAAATGCGCCCGAAGAGAATCGAACTCTCGACCTCCGGCTTGAAAGGCTGAGGGATGGCGGCATGGGGGGCGGAGTTGCGGCGGTGATGCGACCGGGATGCGACTTCCATGGGCATCTCTGAGGTCACTGGTCACTGCCGATCTGTCGTAGCGCATCATGATGCAATAATGCAGCTATGACGAAGGCACGCACCACCGTCACTCTCGATGAGGATGTCTTTCGCGCGGTCAAGATCAAGGCGGCACGCACCGGCAAGCGCGACTCGCAGGTGATCGAGGAGTCACTGCGCCGCGACCTCGGTGTCGATGACCTCGCCGAGATCTGGGCCAAAGTCACGCCCATCGCCGGAGATGAGGGAATGGATCTCGCCACCGACGAGCTTCGCGCATTGCGCAAGGAGAGGCGTGGCGAGGGCCGTACTTGACCCAGGCGTTCTCGTCTCCGCGCTGATCACCCCCACGGGCACTCCCGCGAAGCTCCTGACCGCCACCCGCAGCGGCAGCTTCGAGCTGATCGTCTCCCCCCTCCTGCTCGAGGAGCTCAAGCTAGTGCTGTTGCGAGAAAAGTTCCGCCGCTACGTCGACCTTGAGGTCGTCGATCAGTACCTGGGGCTGCTGCGCCGAAATGCAGCGATGTCCGCCGACCCGGCAGAGCCGCCGCCGATCCGCTGCGAGGACCCCGATGACGATTACCTCATCGCCCTAGCGCATAGCCAAAGTGCAGCACTCGTCTCCGGCGACGGACACCTCCTTAAGCTCTCAGGGAAAATTCCGGTCTTCACTCCGTCCGAGTTCCTAGCATCTCCGTAGCGCACCGGCTGCTTGGTCTCGCGCGCAATCGGCTGTACCCACATCAGTACCGAACTTGACACCGGAGTCCGTACCCCGGAGGGTCGGCTCATGACCGATCTCGTTCCATCGCAGCGCTGGCCAAGCGGACTTGCCGCACTGGAGGCGGCGGTTGACGGAGCTCGCTCGCTCAGCATTGCGGTCGCTTTCGTTACCGAGAGCGGGGTTGCGAAGCTCGCTGAGGTCCTCGAACCGCTTGGCGAGCTCGACCTTGAGGTGGTCGCCCGGGCGGGCGGCGTTACCACGCCCACCGCCCTACAAGCCCTCCGCGACCGGCTTGGTGCGCGAGTCTCCGTCGCGATCGGGCGCGATTCGATGAGATTTCATCCCAAGCTCTGGCTGGCCCGCAGCGAGGGTGAACTCAGCGCCCTCTCAGGGTCGGGAAATTTGACCTTGGGCGGACTGGAACAAAATATCGAGCAGTTCGAGTTGGCCAAAATGCCGTTGACGAGCGAAGAGGCCTTCCTGGTCGGGGTAGTCCGTGCCAGCGTACTGGCTTAAGCCGTTGGGAGTAACAGAGCCGCCATCGCCGCGCGGCTAGTCTGATGCCTCCTTCAAACGCAGCCATCTATTAACCCATGGGCGCAAAATCGGATGGTCCGCAAGAATTTTTTCCATCATGCGCTGACGCTTATATGGGCCTCGATAGACGCCTTTGCTGAGATGCTTAACCCAAGCCTCAGCAAGCATATTCTCTGATGCATCTTCTGGCTTGAAGTTTCCGTACACCGTCACCGCCAGAGAAGTAAAGTCACCCGCCCTACGCAGAGCGCATGCAGCATTAACAAGCTTCATCTCACGAGAGGTAACGCGAAGATCGTCACCCTCCACGTAGATACCCCCAATCCCATCTACCGGCAACTCGCGCCAACCCAAGAGATCGATACTCGACCCGACCTCAGGATCGTCGCTTAGAGGCATATCGACGTGCCCGCGGACAACCACTGTCGCGAGCGCGTCACAGTTCAAACGCTCAGCCCATACTGATGCAGTCTGTGATACTAGGTCCAGTGACTGACCCCATTCCCGAAACTCCTCGTAGCCATAATCACTAGGATCAACGTCCTCAAGTGACAGGACAGTCCGATGAGGGAAATCGCGCCATGGAACCGGGCCTTTCAATGCCACGAGATCCTCGATGCTCGCCGACTCTCGAACGAGTTCTCTCGCTTGATATCCAACCTCCCAAAGCACCAATAGCGTGTCATCCGAGCCAGGTGTCATCAAAGATGGTAGAAGCGGTCGCCACTTGTCTCGGGAAAATACGCCCGGGAGATCAAGTCCCTGCTGGAGCGTATGACTGCGCGGGCCGATAGCCAGGGCATGAGCGACGAGGTCGAGACCGATTGATCGCAACAACTCATCCTCAAACGGCAAGATTGGATCGATCAAGCCATAGCGATGAAGTGCGATCGGAAGGCGATGCTGGGAGTCATAGACCGCAACTGCCGGCCGCACGAGAAGGTTCTGAACAGCTCGGCTAGACCAGCTGTACACCCCTTCGTCGAGCACCAAATGCTCGGTTAGCTCCTCAATAAGGAGACCGTTGTGGACCACGAGACCCTCGCGAAGTTTGCCACTATAACGCCCATAGTGACCCGACGGCGCATGCCAGAGCACCGCATCGTAACCTGGGGGAGTGCTAACCCTGCGCCACCTATCTGGTAGGCGGCCTTTGGGAGATGGCACATCGGCGGGAGCCTTCACCTCCGCGACTTTGCCTCTCCATTTCAACTGGTAGGCGACTTTGGGCGTGCGCAGCCGAAAGAAGTGAGCTACGTCGGCGAGAAATTGATCCGGCGACTGTCGGCCACTATCTCCCCACCGAACCCGAGGAAGAGCATCCACATCAAACGGAATTTCGACCGTCGTGCCCGCTGAGGCCTTATCGTCCCACTCAAGCTCAATCAGATCTTTGCTGAGCGACGCTGTAAATTGCAATCCTCTCTCAGCTTCTACGTGACGGGTAACAATGCGGCACTCAGGTCCGAGAAGAAACGCAGCAAAGCCTCCAACGCCGAAGCGGCCAGCTCGCATTGTGTCGACTACATCTCCCCCATCGAGTCCCTCGAGCTCATCGTGGGTAGGCCCGAACGAGGCGCCAGCCTGAAGAAAGTAATCAACTACTATCTCCGGTGTCATTCCAACACCTTGATCGGACACGCGAAGCACCCAACGACCCTCCTCTCGTTCTTCAAGCGTGACTACGATGTCCGCGTTAAGTTGAGTTGATTTTTGCGAGAAACGCATACCATTGCTCAGCTCCAGTGCCCGCTTGGCCCTTATTGCATCTACTGCGTTCTGCACAAGCTCTCGACCTGCTACAGCTGGCTGGTTACCGTAGAGGTCTTTAACTACCAGTCTAAAAAGGTCAGGATCGCTTTTTAGAGCAGCCTTGCGAGGTACGTAGCGCAGCTGATCCTCAAGGCTTTTCTCCTTTAGGTTCGTCAAAAGTCTGCGCTTTGCGAGTGATAGTGCGCTTAGATCGCCGATCCCAAAGACTTCGTCAAGTACCGCAGAGCAACTATCAAGCTCAAACTGAATATTTGCCGCCAGCTCAATAAGAGTGAGATGCGTTCGGAGACCATGTGTCGCATCAACGTTGACATATACGGCATAAGGATCCTGGTGCTCCCAACTAACCGACGAAACTGCTAGCTCCTTTTCCCATTCTTCAATACTCTGGGGGCTTTGGGGATGCTTTAGTCGCAGAAGTAGCAACGGCGCACGACCGGCATCGAGCTGGAGATAGTCAGCAATCCGAAGTAGAGCCATGTGGTAGAGAAGCAAGGCCCCCTTCGGCCGCTTGTTACCAGGGGCTAGATATCCAAGATAATTATTCATCTGCCGGAGGTCCTCGCCATGGGATCTGGCGACTACGCCGATGGCGTCACCGAGTTTGGGGAGCGTATTTACTAGAACTGGAAACACATCTTGCCCAAGCCCTGGATATCCATAAAGGGCGATCTCATGTGCTATGCGAGCATGGTTTCGCCGCAAGAACTCTCCGATGAGGAGTCGATCGGCATCGATCCAATTCTGGGGATCTAGAGAGTCTTCATAGGCAACGGTCGGTATCTCGCCGTTAGGTCCAAGAATGCGGTAAAGCTGGGCTGGGCCAAAGTGACGGGCCTCAAGCTGAAAGCTTTTCCATAGCTGGGGCCAGTCGAGATCGGCCGTTCGGCCAGGTCGCGAATCTGAAAACCAAGCGCAGGGTTGAAAAGGTGTGCTGGGATCAACCAGCGAAATAAACCCTGGCTCGCGTACGTGCATTGCCAGATCGTGGAGCATCGCAGCGCACGAAATCACCGCGGCATCCTGTGCCTTAAGCATATTTTTGGTCAAAACCGATTTGGGTACGAGGCGCATTGCCGTCTCAACCACCGCAGTGACGTGCTGCGCCCCGTGATCCGTGTAGGCGGGAAAGAAGGGCATTTCGTTGTCCTCCAGCAGTTCCCCAACTGCGTTAGCGAACTCGCTTGTCGGCGCATCAAACTCGGTGCCCACAAGCAGTGCCCTTAGTACGTCGGGAATTTCAACGCCAGCCATCGCGGCATACTAAGCCGTCCTCAGCCCTGAAGCTGATTACCAGCTTGCGGCACGTGTACCTTCAATGGCGTAGCTCTCCGTGAAGCGCGTACTTCAGCGGATTGCTGCCCTAACCGCAATAAAGCTCTGCCCCACCGCGTGCGTATAGCGCCAGCATCGTCTCGACACGGTGGCCGGCGATCTTGGCTAGGTCGGCATCGTTGATGCCAGCGGCGCGGAGGTGGGTGACGTAGGAGTGGCGGCACTCGTGGGGGCGGATGTCTAGGCCGGAGGCCTTCTGGGTGGGATGCCAGAGGTCGCGGTAGAAGTTGCGCTCTCGCCACATGCGGCCGGTTGGGGTCGTGAAGAGAAGGTCGCAATCCTCGCCGTTTAGGCGCATCTGGGCCTCGATCATCCAAGCGAGGGTCGCGGGGACCGGAACGGTCCTCCCCGCGTCATGCTCGCCGTGGTCGGTCTTGGTGCCGTCGAGGATCGTGCCCTCGTGGGCGGTCCTTCTGACCTTCAGCGTCTCGTCGTCGAAGTCCTCACGTCTCAAGGGCAGCACCTCCCCCAGCCTCATGCCGGTGTCGGTGAAGACTCGGACCATTGCCTCATAGGGGCCGGCCGCCTTGGCGAAGGCGTGCATCTGCTCGAAGCTGAAGACGCGGATGGGACGGCGCTTCTTCTTTGCTCTCGGGTCATTGGATCTGACCCGAACACCCTTGAAGGGGTTGAGGTCGGCGACTTCGTCGGTGATCGCGTCCTCGGCCATCGCGGAAAGGGAACGCAGGATGCCGACGACTCCCGTTGTCGCTCGGCCTTGGATCCGCAGCATGTGGTCGACCAGGGCAAGGGCATGGCGGCGGCGCAGCTCGCGCATTGGCCACTGCTTCAGGGGGATGCCCTCCACCTCGACCTCGAGGACTCGGCCGATCCTGTGCTCGTTGGTCTCGTTGGTGCGTTCTGAGCGCGGGTGATTTGTTGGCCAGGTGGCGAAGTACTCGCCCAGGGTGTCGGGGCGGTCGGTGAGCCCGTAGGCCTCGTCGATCGCCTGCTGGGCTTCGCGCTTCAAGGCGAACGTGCCCTTGCCTTTGTTCCAGCGTGGCCTAGCGACCCGGCGTTTGCCGTCTCGGCCGGTGTATCTCGCTACCCAGACGATCTCCCCAGAAGGGTTGCGGCGTTTCGTCGGAGCCTCCCGGCGCGTCATGCCGGCTCGTCCCTTCGCTGGGCGAGGAAGGCGTCTACGTCCGCCGGGTCGATCCGGCGGGAGGCTCCGAGCTTGTAGGAGGGCAGTTCCCCTCTCCTGATCCAGTTGCGGATCGTGCGGTCTGAGACGGCGAGATAGGCGGCGAGGGTGCGCTCGGTGAAGAAGGTTGGCGCTGCGGTCTTTGGCTCCATGCCCATGTTGTCCAAGCGGACCCTCCCAGTGCGCCACCAACCGAAGGTCACGCCCCTCGCCGGGCCTCCATACAGGCGGCCCCCGCACGGCGGAGCCGTGCCAAAATCGGCCGCCGGAGGCCCGGCCTGAGTGGCCGCCACCGCGGCGTCCGAATCTTCCTGACCTTTGAGATCGCCTAAGTGCGGCCCAGGCACGACACCGGAGGGTGCATAGTGTGTCGGGCTGTAGATGGCTGGTAGCTGGAGGGGCCTCTGAGACCTGCCTAGAGGGCCGTCTCGTAGCTCTCTGTGATGACCCTGTCTCTGACTGACGGGCCTGACTCCTGCTCTCTGATCTGCTCTGGGTCTCTCGGTCTCATCTCTATGGCTGACTGAGATCGTCGTCATAGGCTGGTCTCATTTGGAGACCGGAGCCGGAAGCCGCCGCGCGTGAACTCGCCCGGTTGCCAGTCGATGCCGTCGAGCAGGCTGGACGTGGGCACTCCCAAAGCGCCGGCGAGCTTGGCGAGGGTGTCGATGCGGGGGATGCGACCGCCGCGCTCCAGCAGGCCGATCTCGGTGCGATGTAGAGACGCGCGGAAGCTCATCTCCTCCTGCGTGATGCCAGCGCGCTCGCGCAGGCGAGCGAGGTTGGAGCCGAAGCGAACGGCGACCTCGCTCATCGGTCCTCCCCTCCTCCGAGTTGCGCCAGGAGACCGTGCAGCGCCTCATGCTCTGCAACGACGCGGCTGTACTCGTTGGCGGTGTCGATGATCTTCGCCAGGTCGGCGAGAACGACTCGTGCGTCGGCGTCGGGGACGATCACCAGCTCGTCAAGGGCCGCGAGGAGTCGGCCATACGCGGCTTCCTCGCGGTGCAGGCGGTCCGGTTCTTCGAGTTGCTTGGGGTATTCCCTCAACTCGTCGCGAATGCCGGCCTGAGCGCTTCTGAAGGTGCTCCGCAGGAAACGGGCCTGATCGGCGGAGATGCTGAGGGCGACGGCCGAGCCGCGACCCGTAGGGTTCTCATCAGCCATGAGGAGTCCACTCTCCTTGTGGTCAGGCCCTCGGTCGGCGTTACCGCGCCGGCCGGGGGCCGCTTTGTGAATGGCCGCCAGATTAGCAGTTTGTAGTCAGGGGACTACAAACGCTATTTCTTGCCGAGCACGTTCCCAACACGGGTCCAATGCAGGTCGGCAGCCTCACCGATCTCGCGGAGCGTCAGTCCCGCTTTCCGCGCTCGCTCGAAGCTTTCGCGCCGAGCCTGGCGCGCCTCCTCGACCTTGCCTTGCGCGCCCTCCAGCTTGGCTTGGGCACGGCGCACGTCCTCGCGTGCTTTCTGCCGTTGGTCCTTCGCCATTGGCGGGGAGCCTATTCGCCGCCCGCGACGCTGCCGAAATGACACCAAGATGCGACCACGACCTTGCGGAACGGGTCGGAATCGGCCGGATCGGCGCGGAACGGCAAATCGAGGAGAAGCGCGGCGTATGGCTCTGCACCGGGCATAGAACGGCATCGCGGGGAAAGCAACGAAATGCGCCCGGAGAGAATCGAACTCTCGACCTCCGGCTTGAAAGACCGGCGCTCTTTGGGCCTCGTTAAAAGCCCGTTGACCACTGAGCTACGGGCGCTCTCACTTCCTGCCCGGCGAAGTATGCCGGTCTCAGAGCCCGAACGTCTTGGCGATGATGTTGCGCTGGATCTCCGAGGTGCCGCCGTAGATGGTGGAGACCAGAGAGGTGCGGACTAGGCGCTCCATGTCGTACTCGGAGGCGTAGCCGTAGCCGCCCATCATCTGCATGCCCTCGAGCGCGGCGCGCTTGGTCACCTCGGTGACGAAGAGCTTCACCATCGAGGCCTCGCGGGGCAGCATCCGGTCGGGGTCCTCGTCGGTCAGGCTGGCGACCCCGCGGGTCATCAGGCGGGCTGCCTCGATGTCGGTCGCCATGTCGGCGATGCGGTGCTGGAGCGACTGGAAGGACCCGATCGGGCGGCCGAATTGCTCGCGTTCGTTGACGTAGAGGATGAGGGCGTCGAAGACGCGCTGGGCGATCCCGAGCATCGTCGCCGCGAGGATCAGGCGCTCGACGTTGAGCCCGGCCATCAGTTGGGTC
>Ga0157374_10001708_pt1 | contig 18416 bp, 13 predicted proteins | sample M25metaG_FD_115308 | JGI IMG/M metagenome (GOLD analysis project Ga0157374, IMG submission 115308) | Miscanthus rhizosphere microbial communities from Kellogg Biological Station, Michigan, USA - M2-5 metaG | ecosystem: Host-associated > Plants > Roots > Rhizosphere > Soil | place: USA: Michigan...
ACACGATTCCCACTTTTGCACTTCTTCTATTTCTCATCACCTTGGCGTATTGGAAGAGCCGGCCTAAGCGAAAGTCGTAACGGCTGGACTGGGTCGGCCAAGACGGATCTGGACGCAACGGTAACGAAGACGCTTCCCGCGCACTTAAGAACGGTTTGCAAGGATTATCGGAAGCGTTTTTGTTAGTTACGGAGTTTCGGAGTGGGTTCCGTACAGTCCCTAAAACAGTCTGTGCAACCGCCAGGCTACCTCAGGCGGCTCTGCAGGAGCGGACCTGGTGGGTCAGCCGGTTAGGCGAGGATGTCTCCGTTAAAACGAAATGCAACGGGTATTTTCCATAACTCATACGAGGATAAAGGGTTAATTAAAAAACATGAGTGTAGATGGGTCAGTAGTGAGGGAGGGATCAGGCGATCTTTAGCGTGCTGACCTAGCATCAGAAGTTCTGGACCGAAGCATATTCTAGGTTGATTCTTTCGTGCGCGAATCGCCGACTGCCGTTGCGGCAAGTGTCGAAATGCGCGACGCGTGATTCAACTCTTCACTTTCTTTCTTCCTCCTCAACTTCTCCCTTCAACTCTTCACTGCATCCGCAACTATTCTCCCTTCACCCTCAACCCTTCACTTCAATGTCAATCTAGGGGATAAAGGGTGTTTTTGTGTTGATAGTATTTAGCATCTCAGATGCTAAGGGTTCTCTCATTACAAATGATCGCGATGCCAAGATCACCAAGATGAAGGACGAGCGCACGCATCTGGCCCACAAGGCCGAGCATGCGATCAATTCTGGCGACCGGCGATTGTCGACGTCACGGTATAAGGCGCCGACCAGGGCGACACGACCACGATGGCAGCAGGCGCTCCCTGAAGCGGCGGCACAACTCGAAGCGGTAGATGCACCAGCATTGCCTCTAGTCGGGCGTTTTCTAAAGCTGCGAAGAAGCCCACTGTCAACGCTCCATCTGCGTGAATGGCATAGTCTCAAACCAACTACCGTTAACCTTTACGTAAAACGGGTGATCAGAACGGTACAGCACGCTGACGTTGGAAACTGTTGAGAAGGTGAGTAAGTGAAGATTCTCCAAACTGATCATGACCCGCGTAATTAATAGCCGCCGACCTTCGGATCTTGGAACGTCGACTCCCCTCCCGACGCCACAATTATCTTCCTATTATTTCATCGTTTACCGTTGAGAATAGATATGCACGAGTTGCCGCGAAAGCACCTCACACTGTGTTGTTTGCCGCGCGATCTGCGTTTCAAGCAATTAGAGGCACAATTCTTGCCACGATCGACAAGACCGAGCTGATGCTGTTGAGAACTTTTTCCATCCTCTCAAAGGATTCCAATGAGTTTCGCAGTCGTACGATGCCCTTTTGCAAGCCATCCTCGTTGGCAGTCAGTGCTTCAAGAATGTCTCCGAGGGCTGCGTTTGCTAATGTCAGGCGTGCTTCCTGGACGCGTAGCATAAGTAGAGCGGCATTCCTGCGTTGCGCGACAGTAGCGTCTTGCATGGCAGCGTCCCATTCAGCACTGGTCATCGTAACGAGAGTGTCCCCCAGGAGCTTCAGGGTTGCTATATAGAGTCCGGCTAAATCGTCCATGTTTGACTCCTAAGATCGAGAAAAGGTTATTCTCCCGGGGCGGCCTTGATCTTTTCGGTGAGATCCAGGATTGAATTGATGTCTGCAATCAGAGAAGAAAGAGCAGCACTGTCGAATTGGTTCGCAGCGAGTCTCTGAAAGCTTAATCGAAGCTTATGTGCTGCCTGAGCTGCCGCATCGGCGCTCTGAGACGTTACAGTGGTATTCAGAATCTCGTCCCTTTTGGTGGTCCAATCACTTGGCACTTCACTATCCGAAACGTACGGGTCGATGATTTCACGCGTTGTCTGCATGTTGAGCTCGATAGTCAAGTCAGTTTGGATCTCTCGCGCCAAGACAGCCAGCATGGCTTCTTGCAAGGCTAGCTCCCGTTCGATCAATGGTCCACGCTCGCGTAGCTCTTTTTCCAAAGTTCTTGCCTTCAAAGGGGCTACCACGATCGGAACCACAGAGGGAATGAAATCCGACACAGTAGAACTTCCGATCTTGGCATTCTTCAATGCAGGGCTTAGCTTCGCTAACGAGTCGTACACCCCTTGTGCGGTGACACCTAGTGATTCAGGAGCCTTACTGTCCGCCATACTCCCCAATACCTCGAAATAATCTTGCAAGAGCTGGCCATGCCGTTTGATTTGCCGCAGAAGCAGGAGTCGTTGTGCGAGGAGCTTGTTTTTGCTCGAAATTTGTTCTAGTCGGTCGCGTGGGGTCAAGTCTGGACGGGCCTTGAGCAGCAGGGCACTATCGCCTCTGACTGCCGCAGCCCCAGCCTCATCGATGAAAGCGCCACTCGCCTTTACATACGCAACACCAGCTTGGGAAAAGCCACTGAACTGGGCGAGACGTGCGCTGACACATCCTTGAAGCAAGAGGAAAAGTGGAAGCGCCAACACACTTGCTGACGGCCGTAGACTGCGTATCATCCGTACCTCCTAGTCGAACCGAAGGGTTAGTGTTGAAATCTCTGGGTGCTCTCGATCTAACGAATCGCGAGCGCGACTCTCTTTGTACTTTGGCCGATGACACTGTCACCACGGTGGCCCGTCATTGTTATCCGAACGATTTTTTGTCTTTGGTTAGCTGCCGACTCACGGAGCCCCCGTTTCCATACGCGCCGATTCGCAGACTGCGGGGAGATTAGGCCCGTTGGGTCAACCGTTGCAATTCGTACCTCCAAGGAGTTCCAATCCGCTCATTGCACCCGAACAACGAGCGCGAATTTCTGTGGCTCAAGTGTCACCTTGTGGGCGGCCACCGCCACGGTAACTGAGCCCGCAGGCACGTTCTTCCACACCACTTGCTCCACATTGTTCGCTCGGTCAAAGTCTGCTGAACCGGCTGGCATGTTGCCGTGCCGCTCTAGCCCTCCCGCTTTCACGATCAGGTCAAGGTCGCTCTGGAGGCCTTCGCCGGGCGGATCTGTCCACACCAGCGTCGCCTTCAACCCTGTCGAACTGGCCGCTACCGTGAGAACCCTCTGCTCGGTTTCACCAGTATCCAGCGCCGTCTCTTCATCGAAGAAGGTTACCGTCTCGCCAGCTGGATAGGGTCCTACTACAGACTGCACATCCACACGCCCGAATCCCTCATTATTGTTGGGAATGCCGCCCGTCTCCGAAGGCACGTACTGGCCGGTGAGATCACGGGCCCCGTTGATAATCAATGCCTTGAGCAGCGCAGCAGTCGGCTTGGCGTTTCCGTGTGACGTCCGCAGGAAGGCGCGCACATTCGCGACACATCCCGCTACAAGCGGTGTGGCCATGCTTGTGCCGCCATCAAACATGTAAAGTGGATCGGAGGAGAGTCCCCAACCTTGGGATTCTGTCGCCCGAGACCTCGTTGAGAGGATGAACGTACCCGGAGCGACAACGTCTGGCTTGATGCGCCCGTCATTAGTTGGCCCACGGCTGCTGAAAGCCACCATTCCTTCCGGGTTGTTGGCAACCATATCAGCTGAAATCGGGTTCGCCGGGAAATCTGACGGCCAGCCCTCCCCATAGGTAAGAGTTTTGGTTGGTCGATTGTTTTCGCATGCGCCGACAGTCAAGCAGTTCTTCGCTGTGCCCGGCGGTGTTACCGTATTTGGATCGATTTGTCCGTTTGCATTGCGGTCCACACCTTCGTTGCCTGCCGCGAAACAAATAAGCATGTCGCGGTGCTGATGCACAAATTGATCAACCTCGTGCGCTTGTTGATCATAGACGCCGAAGTTCCCAGTACTGCCCCATGAGTTCGTGTGGATTCGGGCCTTGTCTCGCGCATAGGGTGGGTCGAACAAATCGTTAAGATCGTCGGGCAGACCGCCTAGGCCGTCGCTGTTATCGAGCACAGATTGCAGCACAAGCTTGGCCTTCGGCGCCGTGCCCCGTACCGCGCCCTCCGTTCCGGACAGACCATCGCCCAATACTGAACCGGCTACGTGTGTGCCGTGCCCGTCCGGGTCGTCCTTTCGGCCAGGCCTCCCCAGTGCGTAAAGCTTTTTCACGCGCCCCTTGAATGCTGGATGCACGTTCGTTCTCGAACCTGCGTCGAACCCCGTGTCAGCCACCGCCACGATCTCGCCCTCGCCTTCGCCCCCGGGGGGCGTGGCACCCGTAGGCAGGCGCAGCACCTGCCGGGCGATGGCATTGAGCAGCTTGCGGGGCAAGACTTCTTCGATGTGACGTACTTCATCTAGCGCGGCCAGATCGTTCAGCCGCCTCTCCTTTACCACCAGTCGGACTTTGCCACGTAGTATAGTTACTCTCGACTGTGGGAGGTGAGCTGCTTCCGCAATGCGCTTCGCAGCCCTTTTTGGATTCACGTCGCGATGCAGAACGACATCCACAGTTTTGCGGGTGGCATCAAGTTTACCAATGGTATCCATGACGGCGACCGCGGCAGTTACGCCTCCCGGCCGAGCCTCCACTTCGCGGAGCGAAGGCGAGATCTTGACAATTTTGGGATAAAGGTCGGCCCAACTCACCAATGGCAACGCGCGCACCTTGGCGAGATCCGCTTTCGGAAAATGACAGATATAGGCATTACCGGGTACTGACTCTATGATGTTTGCGCCTGCCTTGGCGAGTGCCTTTCGCTGCGTCTTATCCAGCGGCCGTTTGACCTGGACGATGATGTAATCCGAGTCCTTTGCCGTCGTATTGTCCAACGCCAACGCGGCGAGGACGCGCTTCGGAGCTGTGGGGTCGATTGAGATACCATTGATAGTGATGGTTGTCATGGTAATAACCCTCCCAAGCCGATTGGTCTCTAATAAACTTGACTGCTCGACACAATTGACGCGCAACCAAAAAAGTAATTACAATCACTTAGACGGTCTACATTCATCCCGCATTGCAGATTCCCTCAAGTAGGACAGTAGTCTGAATCACTTGCGAAAGTCAGCAGTGACTTACAAGGTCGCTTACGTTTCCATCAACATCTTCACGAGGTTCTACGTTTACCGCGATCGACCGATTGTCAACCAATTTGCTGAGTAGAAAGCTTCGCATTCGTTAAGGGACTCGAACCGGTTCAACAGCAGAATCAGGTTCACGAACCGTTATAGGGATCGTCAAGATGATTCTCTTCCCCCGCCAGACCTCAAGTTGGTAATCGCCTGCGGGCACATTCTTAATGAAATACCTTCCGTCAGCTCCAGAATAAGCGTACTCCGAGGCTCCCCTGCTGGTTGAATTAAGGCGAACGGCAACATAAGGCGCAGGAGAGTTGTCGCTTGCATAAACAAGTTGTCCGCGCACATTTGCCGCAGCGGCAGTCAGCGCAAAGAGCAGGATCAATCCGCCGACAACGAGTCTGCAAAAAAAGCAATGCTCAAATTTCATGACAACCTCCTCAGAGCCGACTCTCGAAAACTCATAGTGGAATGCGTCTACTCCGAAACCTTCGTCAAAATGATGGGCTTCCCTACAAGGATCTGATGATTTGTCTTATCAAACTTAATGTCATAATTTAGTCCCCCATAAGCCCCCAGGTGCGTGTTGTCAGGATCAAGGGGTACGCTAACCGTCTCATAGCCATTAAAAGCGACGATTAGCCTTTGAACATCAGCAGGTCCATTGTGAGCCCGAGGGATAGGGATCCTCATCTGCAGCAGTCCACTCGAATCGATGTTCGGGCTCGGTGGATTAACAATCACCAACGCTTCTGAAGGCGAGCGGTGGTCCCCATCATTAAATGTGATGCGAGCGACAACGTTCCAATTGTCCGACCAGGTTGGGGCCAAGAGGGAACCGGCGACTTGCCATGACAAGAGAACAGTCAGAAAGTAACCCGCGAAGGCACCTCCTAGTTTGACCGTGAGCCCTTTGAATGGTCCTTGCACATCGGATGAGCTTGGCAAAAACCGAAACAAGACGAATGCAGGGAGGAGCGGCAGAAGCAGAATCAACAACATGTACACACAATCTACGCGCATTGAGAGTTACCTCCTAGAAGTCGTATGACCACGGAGGCTTGTGCTTCGTGAGTTAGTTACGCAATCGTCCGGGTGTCCTGTGCTATTGTCACCACAAGCCAAAGAGATAGTTGTCTGATCTCAAGTGCCGTCCTCGCCAATTGCTGAACCGCTCAAGATGCCAAGTCTTGTTCACCTCGCTACAAAAGTGTAGTGCTGTCTGCCGGCAATTCATTTCAACGCGCGCAGAAAAGACGGGGGTCATGTCCTTGCGGTATCGAATCAGTTGAAGATCTTCCTCTTTGATTTCAAGAGCCAGAAGTGGTCGGATCTTGCCACGGGACCGTCGGAATGGCGAACATGGCCCCACGATGGGCAATACATATACTTTGGATCGGTCCAGAGCGGCGAACAAGTCTTGAAACGTGTGAGAATCCGCGATCACAAAGTGGACGTGGTAACAGGACTCAAGGATCTAAATCGAAACGGCTTTCAGACTAGCAGTTCCTGGCTGGGAATATCTTCAGATGATTCCCCGCTTGCGTTGCGGGATGTTAGCAGCTACGACATCTACTCACTCGACTGGGCGCTCCCCTGAAAAACAAAACTCCTTCGCCAACTGGAAAGCGACCCTTGATGGCACAGTAGTATTCGGCGGTTCGCGATGGGGGGCCACAATCACACAACTTGGACCTCCACAATTTCACTGGTCAACCCGCTCGGATTTCGACAAGGCTGGCGGCACTTTCAACCGCGCCAGTCTGCAGCTCGGGCGGAAGCCCAGTTTCTGAAAGCCACGGCGGTATCCGCTCCGGCAATGCTGGCCAGGAGTAATCAGTGCTGTACTGCCAATGATTCTCGGCCCGGTGTCCAATCCGGTCGAATAATAAGGGGTAGCGCTTTGCAGTCCTTACACACCTTCCCGTCAAGCGACAAAACAAGAATCGTTTTGGCAGGAACGCCAGCGTCCGGCCCGGAACTATTTCACTGAGTTCAGTCAACTGGTCTTAACTGCTCTTATGAGGCAAATCGCCGAAATATCAGATTCATTCTTCTCAGTGAGCCGAGGCGCGATCTAGCTCGAACGATCACGTGCGATTCGCTGTCTCTATTAGGCTCGGCCAACGATTAAGAGATCAAAACCGCTTTTCATTGGTGAATTAATTTGTAACGTTAACCACTTGTAAAGCACCATTACCACGGTGGTCTAACCAATGAGCGACCAGCGCAATCGCGTCATTGGACCACTCAAGCAGATATCTAAAGCAGACATCGGTTCATGGCGGTAGAACTGGATGTCGGCGCAAAACTGAAGTTTGCCCGCTGACAGACTGCGGGCGATTGATGCCGCGGAACAAGGCTCAGATCCGGTTAACAATCTACGACGGGGGCTCGCAAGAATTTGATCCACCGTTTGTGCTAGTTGAATAGATTTGAGGACGGCCCGCGCGACGGAGAAGGACGACAGCAATGTCAGACGGCGACTACAAAGCGGCGACCAAAAAATGCGACATCGTCATGAAGGGAGGCATTACGTCGGGTATTGTCTACCCTCGAGCCGTCAGTCGGTTGGCTTGCGAATATCGATTTCAATCAATCGGGGGCACATCAGCAGGTGCCATTGCTGCAGCTTTGACCGCGGCCGCGGAATACAGCCGAAGTCGGGACACGATTGTTTTCGACAAACTGAACGAGATTCCCCAATGGCTGGGTCAATCGACATGGGGAAGGAATTCAAACCTGCTGAATCTCTTCCAGCCGGAAGATAGCGTAAAGGGTTTATTTCGAGCAGCTCTAGCTTTGCTTGTAAAGCCATGGTGGCGAAAGGCTCTCCATCTGATTCGCGCACTATGGCTTGATCTGCTCATCGGTGCCATACCTGGTGGTGTGGTCGCAGTGATATCGGCAAACCACTCGAAGGTGGGGATTGTTCTCGGTTCGTTGATTGCGATCGAAGGTGCTGCTGTCTGCGCTGTTGCCGGTATTCTGCTTCGTATCCTTCGCCTCCGAAAACATCGGTTTGGTCTCTGCACAGGTTACAGGAAACCGCAAGCCGGGAAGCCTCCCGCCTTGACGAATTGGCTGAATGATCTGATCAACTCACTTGCGCAACACGACCGAGACAAACCCCTCACTTTTGGAGATCTCCGCCGCCAAGGGATCACTCTACAGGTCATTGTCACATGTCTGACCTTTGGGCGACCCTACACCTTGCCGTTCGAAACGAGCGAGTTCTATTTCTCGCCTGAAGAGATGCGACTCTTCTTTCCCGCTGAAGTCGTGTCTTGGATGGAGGACCATGCCTCGACGGCTGCGAGCCACAGCGAAGCAGTTGACTCCGCCGGCCTCAAACGCCTGCCCCCGCCGGAAGACTTGCCGGTGATAGTCGCCGTTCGAATGAGTCTAAGTTTTCCGGTTCTATTTTGCGCAGTGCCGCTTTATGCTGTGGATTGGACGCGCCGTCGTCGGTCAGTCGACGAGCCGCCGCCGACGGCGCGAACAGCTGGGGATGCCTTAACGGCCAATGAGGTCCGACGTCCAGAACGAGTGTGGTTTTCCGATGGTGGAATATGCAGCAATTTTCCGTTGCATCTGTTTGACTCGCCCCTTCCTCGGTGGCCAACTTTCGCGCTCGACCTTGCTGACATGCGTGCTGATCGTGCAGGGGATCCAAATCGCGTCTGGATGCCGAGTTCAAATCGAGGTGGAATTGCCTTTCGTTGGGCTAGACTCGACGGCAAGCAACGATGGTCGACCCTGAGTTTTCTCACTTCAATACTGGATGCTGCCAGGAATTGGGTAGATAGCCTGCAGGCCATGGTGCCTGGCTACAGAGATCGCATTGCGCATATTTACCTGGATAGTGAGCAGGGCGGGCTCAATCTGGCGATGTCATCGCAGGCTGTGAATGAAATTGCGGATTACGGAGAACAAGCCGGCGAAAAGCTCATCAATCGGTTTATCGAAGGAATGGACAACGGGAAACCCACCCCCATGACTTGGGAAAATCATCGTTGGATTCGTTACCGTTCGACAATGGCGACTCTAGTGGGGTTCCTATCTCGTTTTAGGCGAGCGTACGAGCAACCTGAAGATGTCGATCCTAGTTACTTTACACTGATCACCCGCGGCGCCAACGCCCCTAGCTATCCCTTGGCTGCCGAACAAGTGGAGTGCGCGACAAGCGTGATCGCCGATCTTGATAGACTGAGCAATGAGATTGAAGCGTGTCGTCTCGAGCTACGATCGCCGCGACCCGAACCCGCGCTAAGAGTGAGACCGCAATTTTAGACCCGATGCTTTTATCGCTTTGCTTTGCAAAGACTACTTAGTAGCCGAGGGGCAAATCTTTAACTTGTGAGATCTGCGTGTGCAACTTTGTTTGCGATCGAGCGTTGAGGTCAAAGATCTTTGCACACGGCCGAGCTTTATTAAAATCAAAGGTGGTGAAAGCAATGGGACTATGTCAATCACGGGTGACTTAGTCCATTATTTTAACGATTGCGCTCGGTTCAGAACTAGCCGCACAGACTCGCACGGTCCCCGTGAAGGCGCAAGCCTCACGGGATATACATGTCCTGAGTAAAACGGGCGTTGCTCGGGTCTCCACGGGCGCAAATGCCGTTACGCTACAGCCGAGCCAATTGTTGATCGCTCGTGAAAAGAGAGCCATCGACATAACGCGGCAGTCTAACGGGGCGGTACGATTGACGCTGCCATACAAAATTTCTGGGGTCGATGATGCGGGAAACGCGCTCGACTATAAACTCATCGTGGACATCGATCGAGGGGGTATGACGTTTGTTCCGCGTACAAAGCTCTTCGAGGGCAGACTGTATGTGGGCGTGATCGACTCTCGTGACCCATCCGCAAGGCAGTCCCTCCCTCAACCTATCTCCATTCAGGTTACTGGTCAGGTAGACCAGATTGAGCCAGCGATACTGCAGGTCGTGAACACCAACCTTCCCTTTCAACCGGTGCGACTTGTCGCGGCGATGATCGGGCTTCTCGCTGCCGCCGCTTATACTGTTGGTGTCAATCTCACTGCGATCCGGCCGACAGCAACTGTTGGTCAAGCACTCGTGTTCGTCGTTGCCGGCGTGGGCGCCTATGCAGGCACGTTATTTATTCCGAAATAGGATCGCATAGCAGGATCGCTATTCGGCGAGCTAGAAAAGCGCGGTAGCTGCGGACGCTGCATGGCTCGATTTCGGTTAGATCAAAGAGTGTGTTTATGTGTTGGCGGTACTTATCCTCTATTAGGCGCGGCCACCACAGTCACGCTATCTCCTTTGCGACGATGTCCGTAAGCTGGTGATCCCACGCCACTACGGCTAGGGACAGCCGACGGCTTCGATAAACAGATCTATGCTTGGTACGATTTGACGCTTATTCGTTTGATTTGTTGTGCGAGCAAAACTGGCAGAACGTACAGGTTCGAGTTCTGCACTACCTGCAATTCGGTTGATTTCGCCAAGCCGCAAGCGCACAATCAGATCTCACTTCCCTGGACGTCGGCCCCAAGTAACGCGAACCCGGCTTATCAACCCAAGCTAGAACTCACGGATGCTCTTGCGCTGCTGTTTTTACTCGCGCAGTTGAAATGATTTCGGTGGTTAAGACACTTAATTAGGGAAAGCGAGCACAGGATGTTGCACGTTCGGAGTCGAACGCCGGGGGGCCGCATGCCTTTTTCGGCCACCGGCAAGATCGTACACAATCTCAAGTAGCGAGGATCCATTATGGCAAAGCCAGCTGACTGGGCGGTTCTGGTTTATATCTCTGCTGATGATATCTTGACCAACTTCGCGGTGGAATCCCTGAAACAGCTGAAACTCGCGTCTGGAGGCCAGATTGTGGTCGCAGCACAGGTCGACAAAAACGGAGCGCGACCGCCACACCGATATCGTTTTCCATTGAAGCCAGACGAAATCAGAGACTCATCTCTTGACAACAACCTTGTGCCAATCGACCTGATTGATCCGAAGATCGATCCCCGAAAGGATCCGATAAAGGATCTTAGGAATGATCCGAAGATTCTTAAGCGCGGTATTGCAGAACCGATAAACCTTACCAAGTTTGTCGACTGGGCGTCCATCGATCCCGACACTGGCGAGTTGATCGCTGAGCGCTTCTGCTTCGTCGCGTGGGGACACGGCGTGGAGTTGTTATTGGATGAGGATCGCTTGAGAACCAGCGGGGGCAAGGTGGCCCGAGCCAACCGAAGGTATCTCACTCCCGTGAATTTGAGGAAAGGCCTGGAAGGTACCAGGTTGCTGAAGAGCGGCAAGAAGTTCGGCATCATTGGACTCGACGCCTGTTCAATGAGCATGGTGGAACTCGCCAGTGAACTCCCGAGTTGCGCTGACTTCATGGTTGCATCGCAAGAGGATGTGCCCGACGTCAGCTTTCCTTACCTGAAAATTCTGGAAGGGTTAGTGACGAAAGCAGGCGGACAAAAAATGGAAGCGAAACAAGTGTCCAAAGCGATTGCAGAACTATACCTGAGTGCTTACCGGGATTACATTCCTGCTCCCGGATCGGGGGTGAGAGCCATGACCCTATCCAGCCTCAATTTAAGCCAGGTGAAGAGAGTTACCGACCCCCTAAGAAGCCTGGCTGATGGGCTGTTAGCAGTTACCGACCCCAAGACAAACATGTCTGATAAGCGGCGGAAGAAGATGTTCAAAGCAATTCTTAATGCACGGCGTGATTCGCGAAGTTTCGTCTTCGGCCTGTTTGTCGATCTCTTTAACTTCTGTGAGCAGTTAAACCAAAAGCTGGGGTCGAAGGCTCCCGATTTGAGCCTGGCATGTTCAAAGATTCGCGAAGAGTTCACGGAAAAGGATGACGGATTCGTCATCAAGAATGCGAAGGGAGCCGGCAAAGGAGGGAAGGATTGCCATGGTCTTTCCATCTACTTCCCGTACCGGGACGACGACGACACGGACGCCTTTCAGGTCCTCCAAGCATTAGGGCCGGACGATCGGCCTGTCAAGGGAGGGAATCGACCCGCCAAGGGAGGGAATCGACCCGCCAAGGGAGGGAATCGACCCGCCAAGGAACGCACCGCGAGAATTGAGGAGTTGGAGACGGACTTTGATCAACTGACTGAATTCAAGCACACGAACTGGATGCAGTTCATCAAACAAGGCTGGTCTCGAATTTTGACAGCGCGGGAACCGGAAAATTTGGACCTGCGCTACTCTGGTCAACAAGTTGCGAAGAATCTGGCTGCTTAGCGATCGCAACCAGCGGCCCTCCTTGAGCAGTGAGTGGCACCTTCACTGGAATTAAGGCTGAGCCGCACACATCGGCGCAATTCGCGTGAGCCAAATTCCGTCGCTCGCAAGAAGCGCGCATCGGGTAGTGGCATATTCGCTCAAGCGTTTTGCAGAAGGATCAACTGAGCCGGTTACCTTACATGCTGGTTGCATATTACCTAACGTTGTTAACCGCTGCATCCAGCCTGTCGCTGGCGTCGCTACAGGCCCAGAAGGCAGTGCCGAGAATTTCCCAGCCAGCGCGACCGTCCATCAAATCCTCCCGCACCGGGACAAGTGCATCCTCCACTCCATCCGGCGCGAACCATAGCCGGGATGTCCTCAAGCAGAGGGCCGAGACAGCCTCGGCAAAAGCCGCCCTTCTCCGGGAGAAACAGACCAGCGCGGATCTGAATTCGGCTGTTGGATTATTTCGTGAGAGTGCACGCCTGTTTGAGGTCGCCAGTCTCCATGAAGATGCGGCCGATGCCCACGTTCACGCTGGTGAGATTTACTTCATGTTCAGCCAGTATGACAAGGCTCGCCGCTCGTATCGCGAGGCCCTTAAGATCGGACAACATCCCGAAGTCCGATGTCGCGCCCTGAGTCGCATGGCGCAATCCTACGTCCCCACCGGGCCATTCGCCCTTGCTGATGACTACTCCAAGCAGTCAATGAGTGTGTGCGAGCATCTCGATGAAAAAGCACAGGCCGAAGCCCTTGAGGCTCGCGGGGAAGTTCTGGATTTCGCCGGCGAGAGCTTGGAGAGCGGTGACCACGTCCGTCGGGCTCGGGATCTCTTCGCACTCGCCAACGACGACGCCGGACAGGCGCGGACGTTGTACACGCTTGCCTTGCTGGACCTCTTTTCGGGCGACAGGCGAGTGCGGGGCCTGGCAACTGCTGAAGAGGCGTTGCAATTGTCGACCTCAACTGGAAATCGTTATGAAGTTGCGCGAATGAGATCGCTTCTGGGAATCTCCGCAATCCGCAGGGGAGAATTCGAGACGGCGCAATGCAACTACGCTGTCGCCAGACCGGTATTCCGCGGGATTGGCAGTAAGGACGATGAGGCGATTGTATTTAACGGCTTGGGCTACGTGAGCCGGGAAACCGGGGATTGGCAGAAATCTCTGGAGTACTACACACGCGCACGATCTTTTTTTGCCGACGTTCGGGACCTGCGTGGGGAAATTGAGGCCATCACAGGTATCGGCAAGGCCATGATCGCGTTGAAGAACTACCACGCACTCCTGCCGCTGTACCAGGCCGAACTGCGCCTTGCCCGGCAGGCTGGAGATCCGGTACTGGTGGCGGCGTCTCTAGTGGATATTGCGGGCGCCGCTGAAGCAGAAAAAAGATACGCAAACGCAGAAACGTTCTACCGCAACGCGCTCGAAACCTATCGTGCCGCGGATGATATTAGCGGCGAGGGCCACGTTCTGGCTCTGTTGGGCCGTCTCCAGGCCAAGCAGAGACTGTATTCTCAGGCCATTGCCTCACTCGAACAGGCGAACGCGCTCAAGGAGAAGACGGGCGAGGTCGAGGACATCGCCAGGATACAGTACGAACTCTCATTTGTTTATCGCCGGCTGGACCGTTTGGAAGATGCACGGTCAGCGATCGAGAAGACCATTGAAATCATTGAAAAACAGCGCGTTGCCATCTCTCATTTTGATTCTCGCGCGTCCTATTTCGCCGCCGTCCACAGGTACTACTCACTCTACGTGCAAATCCTGATGTTGCTCCATCGAAAGGAGCCGGGGCTCGGCTTTGATGAAATGGCGTTTGATGCTTCCGAAAAAAGCAAAGTGAGATCCTTGCTGGACTTGCTTACGGCTTCTAGCCAGGACGCCCCGTGTGAGGAGTTGCTACAAAGACAATTGAATGCCGATCATGCAGCGGCGGTTCGCGCTGCCCTGACAGACCAAACGTCATTACCTTCGTCGGAACCGACTCTGATGCTGAAACAGGTGCAGGCAGAAATTGAAGGCGACGACGCCATTCTCCTTGAATTTGCACTGGGCGATGAGAAAAGCTACGTATGGGTCATAGATCAACGTCAGATTACTTCACATGAACTGCCACAGTCGGGCCGAATCAGAAAATTAGTTGAGGCCTTTCTTGAGACACTCGCGCCTCCGCTGCTGCGGGATGGAGAGAACGCGTCTGACTACCAGGCGAGAGTCCGTAAATTGGATCAGGCATATGAGGTTTATGCCCGGCGACTATCAGGACTGCTGCTGGGGCCCATTGCGTTGGGTCGGCCAAAGCGCGTCCTCATCGTGCCTGACGGGTCTCTCCAATACATCCCGTTTGCTGCACTTCCAGTCCCCGACATAGGGGGAAGCAAAGGACTTCTGGTCGATCACTTCGAAGTAGACATTCTGCCTTCAGCATCTGCGCTCGGCACTTTGAGGAAGACAAGAGCAAACAGGACGTCGCCAACTGCCACTGCGGCAATTTTTGGCGACCCGGTTTTCGAACAAGACGATCTGCGGATTACGGGTTCTGGGATATCTCGCGGGAAAAGTAAGCAGAAGCGGCCAATGGCACTGAACCAGGCTATTCGCGACACGGGAGGATCCAATTATATTGCCAGGCTGCCTGCATCGCGCGATGAGGCCAGCGCGATTGCCACAATCCTGCGCTCGCGAGATCGTAAAAATGTACATGTGGCGTTGGATTTTGACGCAAGCCGCGAATATGTGCTTACAGATGGGCTCGCACGGTTTCGTCTGCTTCATTTCGCGACTCATGGCGTCGTCGACGCACGTCAGCCGGAAATGTCCGGGCTGATTTTGTCATTGATTGATAGAAGCGGGCAAAAACAAGATGGCTACTTGCGCTTGGGAGACATTTACAAATTGAAATTGTCGGCAGACTTGGTCGTCCTTAGTTCCTGCGACTCCGCGTTGGGCAAAGACCTGGAATCAGAGGGAATAATCGGTCTACCTCGGGGTTTTCTGTATGCCGGTGCAAAAAGCGTTATTGCGAGCTTATGGAAAGTTAACGATGAAGCCACCGCGAGGCTCATGTCAAGCTTGTATGCGCGAATACAGCAAGGTGAATCGCCGAGTTCCGCATTGCGTGGAGCCCAACTCGAAATGTTGCGCGATCTACAGTGGTCAAAACCTTACTATTGGGCAGCTTTTGTATTGCAGGGGGAATACAGGCCGAGCGTTGACTTGAGGTGATGGCTGTACTATTGTGGGCCGCCATGGCGGCACCGGGAGGCAAAAGAGCGATCACGGCAGAGGCTTTCGGTAGGTTTCTTCGCTGGCTTTCTGAAGATGACGAGCTGGCTGTTCGCGAGTATCAGTCGATCAGGACGAAGTTGGTCAGTTACTTTATTCGCAAGGGTTGTGCTCATCCTGATGAACTGTTCGATGAGACGGTAGACGTGGTAGTCGGAAAAATAGAAGTGTGCGCGGAGTATCCCCCGCTTAATTATTGTTACGGAGTAGCGAAGAATGTCTGGCGGCAGGATGTGCGACAGCGCAAGCCCATCTCGTTGGATGGGGATGTCGTTTCGCCAGAGCATCCAGACACGGGCGTCCACGAGCACGAGCTGAAATGTCTGGAGCATTGTATGGGACAGCTTGCGCTCAGCGACCGAGATGTAATAGCTAGGTATTACCAGGGAGAAGGGCGCGACAAGATCGAGACCAGGAAACTTCTGGCTGATGGAGTCGGAGGTGTAAATGCGTTGCGGATCAGAATGTGCAGAATTCGCAAGGACCTTCGTGTTTGTCTTGCTGACTGTATTAAGCGATCTGCAAATTGAATCAGCTGAGGTACGTGAGCAATGAGTAGCAGTCTTTCAGACCGTGGGGTAATCCGAGAGTACCTGCTGGGCAGGCTTGACGAGCAGCAAGAGCTCGAAAGCAAGCTGAGCGAGGGCATTCTTTTCAGTGATGAGCTGTCTGAGATGGTTGAGTCGATTGAGGATGAGATCATCGAGGAGTACTTGGATGGAGCGTTAGATTCCGCTGACAGAAAAGCTACTGATGAATACTTCCTGCGGCCTCTTGAGCGCAAAAATAAGTTGCAGTTCGCCAGACTCTTACGAGAGCATTTCGAAACAAACCGGAATGATGTGGTCGTGCCGCCACTGGACATTCTCCCGGTAACAGGCTCGGGCGCTAGTCAGTACGGCATTGGCGTTGCATCAGCTGCTGGCTGGGGCCATCATTTGAGAACCTATGGGCAGTTCGCTGCATTAATTCTCCTCTTCATGTTGGGCGTGACTTATATTTCCGGCATTCGCAAAAGGCAGGCGCAGCTTGAGGGCGAGCTTGTTCAGGAACGCGAACGCTCCGCAAGCCTGGCACGAGAAGCTTCACTGTTGCAGCCCCCGATAATCGCATTGACTTTGGTGTCGGATCGCTCGCGGGGCCCGGGAGCGCCTCCTCATATTGAGATCAAGCCTTCAATTCAACGAATCGTAGTGGAGATTGCTCTGCCGAGAGGTGCAACAGGTACATACGATGTGAGGCTTGAAGCCAACGGAAAAAAAGCGGCCCTTTGGTCGGCAACGCTGTCACCGCTCGTGTCAGCCTCAGGTGATGCACGGCTGATGTTTGACGTACCAACGAGGGGCATTGAATCGGGCGTCTACTCCTTTGTTGTTTCCTCATCTCAACAGGCACAGCGGTATAAATACTACGATTTCGAGGCGCTGGCCGCAAAATAGCTAAGACCTGATGCTGGAAACGTCGTTACTTTCAACTTCGCGCGGATGAAAATGTAAATTGGTTGCATATTCCCACGGCCCAGTCCTAACGGGTGCACGAGGGTAGTCGTCGTCAGAAAACCGAAGGCAAGAACGTATTTGTTTTAAACCGCGAAGTCATTTCTCCCGCCATTAAACTCCACGAAACTCCCCAGGCACAGAAATCGGTATCCGCTTTCAACGGAACTTGTTGGTCTTCGTAGAGTGTCTCGCGGTTTTTAACCTTCAACTGGGACAGTGCATTGCCACTTGTAACTCAGTACGAAAGCTGTAGCGGCCTGGGCGCAATGAAATACTTCCCTTCTATTTTCATTAGTAAATGAAGGAACAATTCACGGTTCCTCCGGTCAAGGCACACAGGATTCTTTGGAACCTGCGAGCCACAAAAACAAGAGCAAGAGGCCAAAAACGAGGGCCTGTACGTTGGGGAACTCATTCGCAAGGATGAAACTCAGTGACATTTGGCATTCAGCCAGAAAAGAGACAAAAATGAAAACGAAGTTGATGTTATTCGCTACGGCGCTTGCCCTGTTGGTGACAACGGCTGCCAGTGCCCAGTCCGTCAAGGTGCAGGCGAACGTGCCCTTCAGTTTCATCGTCAATCGCGTCACGTTACCCGCTGGCGAGTACTTGGTGGAGTCTGTGGACAATCAGGGACGTGCTCTTCGGTTCGGCAACCGCAACTCCAATGCCAAGGACCTGGTGCTCGCCAATTCTTGCGACGCCGTGAAGCCGGCGATGCAAACCAAGCTCATTTTCCATCGCTACGGAGATCGCTATTTCCTGAAACGGATTTGGGTTGCGGGAAACAGCGCCGGACACGAGCTTCTAACCAGCCCTCGCGAGACGGAAGTCGCGAAGGACTTTTCAATGCAAGAGGTGGTGTTGACGCTTGCGCGGCGCTAAACCGCTCATCCGCCACAAACACCCGAGGCCAGGAGGATTATGGGAAGGTCCTCCTGGTTCCCTTTTGTGATTGGGACAAACTCCAGTACTCCACGGTAGTAGCCGCGACCCTACGAAATCAATCCCCGATCATAAGCAACTACTAGGGAAATTAATAAGGTGCCGGAATGAGGCCTCTTGTCTCTATTGCCGTGACATCACCACGCAGGGGGCGGTCGGACCGGAAATAGGAATCGAATTCCGTTCAGAGATCAGAAGAAGGCGGAGGGCACAGTATGAAACACAGTTTTGGTTGGACAGTTAGCATCGTTTGCGCTCTTGCCACCGTGGCAACACTAGCGTCGTCGATAGTTGCGAGTGCAACTGAACACTCGATGAAAAAGGAACACTGCAGCATTGCGATCTTCTCAAAGGTGGCCACAAACGTAGCGCATATTTGTGATGAACAAGCCGTACGAATGCTGGCGAAGGACGGACAAGTGTACGAGCAAAACCAACTTGGAATTGCTTCCAT
>Ga0157374_10001709_pt1 | contig 18416 bp, 7 predicted proteins | sample M25metaG_FD_115308 | JGI IMG/M metagenome (GOLD analysis project Ga0157374, IMG submission 115308) | Miscanthus rhizosphere microbial communities from Kellogg Biological Station, Michigan, USA - M2-5 metaG | ecosystem: Host-associated > Plants > Roots > Rhizosphere > Soil | place: USA: Michigan...
AATAATGTATCCTTTGCTTTTAAGAAATTATCAATAGATTTAAGGGAATAAGCTATTGCAGTGTCAGTATTATTTTTTGTATAGGAGGCCATCCCTGAAATTTCATAATAACACCACCCAAGCAGTTCATGATTATTTGTCTCCTGTGCTATTTGGAAGGCCTTTAGAAAATAACCATGTTTTAGTGCGGTATCTCCTGGCATATTCATGCTGGCGTAAAAGCTGGTTTCAGAAAGTGTAAGGAGGGCCCTGGCAATGCCGACTTTGTAATTAAGCCTTGTTGCTTCCTGCAGGGCTTCGGTAGCATATTTATATTCAATGGCGATCCTCGTTTGATGCGATAAGATAAAAACCGCTCTCGAAGCAATCAAATTCAGCATATCAACCTTCGCGCTGTCTTTTAGCAGGTTCACTTTTTTCATAGTGCTGTAAAGATTTATGCTATCGGTAACAGCGGAAGAAACAACCTGTGAAGTTGACTGAAAACAGCAGCTATATAATAATACAGCGATCAAAAAATATTTTTTCATAACAGTTCTGGAAAGCCTGGTTTGGTGAAAAAGAGTAAGAGTAATTTACGACATTAGGCAGGCCTTACATGATGTAAAAATAGAACTGGCCATTCGCCGTGATTTATTAAATGAGTAAAGGAAGGCTATAATGGGTAGACAGCGATGATAGATGAGTAAACGGAATTTTAAAATCTGCCTGATCATCCAGCGATTTATTTTTAGGATAAGCTGCTTATTTACGTGAAGAATGGAAACAACCCGTGTCTCCGTGAATCTTGTATCTGCGGGAGCCCCTGGAGTGTCCCAATTGCAACGGTTCACTAACCGGTGGCGCCTCAAAAAGTGGAAGTGGAAGCAGGCATTATTATTATCATTGCAATCACTGTCATTCATATCGAATCCGCCCGACAAAACGCATATGGAGGCGACCGGAGACTTATCGAACTTTTTGGAAGATTTGGCGCTCCTAATCGAAGAAAATTTTGAAAATAATCGTGTCCCGCTCCTCTACCTCAAGGCAATCAAAAGCTATGTCCAAAAATGAGAACGCCGCTGCTGATGATTCTGACGATCACCCTGACTATGGATCTTTGAATCTATTATGCTTTAGGAACTGATCATACCGTTCTTTAAACTTTTCGTATTTATATTTTCCATCCACCGGTTTCTCATTTTGCTTTGTGACGTCCTCTATAAGTCTAAAATAGGCCTGTGGAAACTCATCTGAATAAACTCCTGGTATAAGGCCAGTTTTATTAAATGCTAAATAAAAAGAAAATAATAAGAAGAGGGAAACAATGATAATCGAATGGTCTTTAAGACGAGTAACCATCCTGAAAGCTGATATGCTTTCCCCATCAGCTATCAAGTCCTTTTTAATCAATCCTACCGCGATAAAGACAAGGAGCAAAATAAAAGCAATGATTCCCGAAAGCTCCGAGATTTTTGCAGAAAACGGTGCAGTTATCAATGAAACAAAAAACAGAATAATACTCAAATGAAATGCGAGCATGATCATTGCCATCAAATTGCTTTTTGGTTGGAGCTGCCGGAAGCTCATTACCATTTTTCGCACGTAAATCAGGGTGAGTAATATGCCTGCCGTTGCAAACAAAAATTCGACATAGGGGAAACGTATAAAAAAAACCCGGAGCGCAAATATGGATGACAGCAAAAAGAGGCACACTAATTCTGTCACTGCAAACACATCCTTATCGCCCTTCTTACGAAGTACTGATACGAGCTCAAAAAGAAAAAGTAATCCAAATGCAAAACCTACTCCTCCCATGATCCTGAGACCATAACTATTTTGGGCCATAGAAGCAAAGCTGCCCATAACCAGCAGAATAAAAAGTAAATAATATATCAGGCTAAACTTCTTCATTAATTGGGCAGGTAGAAAACGTAATTAAAATCGTGGGTTAAAAATTCGTCCATAGCCTTCCAGTTGTTGGCCCCTCCAGCTGCTTCTTTTTTGCGACAGGCCTGCCATAAAATGAATGACCGACTGATTAATTCTTCTGTTTCCGTTAAAGTGGAAGGTAAGCTTGTTTTTGCGCGATAGAAATTCCCTTCTTCAGCAATGCCATACGTTTTGCTTATTACACCATTAAACTTATTCCCTTCAATAATTTCCGCAAGAAAATTGTTGGACATTGCATTCAAGTCTTTGCCCCCGATGCGGGATAAAAGCAAGATCAAATTAAACCTGTAATCTATTGGCTGGTTTATTCCAAAATTAAATTGAGAGAAATCCATATCCTTTGATTTTGAAAAAACCGAATCAAGATAAACAAAGGCCGTGGGGTCAGTCTCTCTCATATACAATTTCTCGGACATAGAAATATATGCAAAAGCCTTTTGATTGTCGTGCTCAAACTTCTCAGCCAAATCTACGGCATCCTTCTGTTTGCCTGCCATGGCAAGATTCACACAAAGATCTTTCAATTGATTCAGGAAGAATGTCTTTTCGAGGTATTCATACTTGTCACGCGATACGGCAAAATTTTCCTTACTGAACCGGCGATAATAATTCATTGCTGCCGCCGAATCCCCGCTGTCAAAAGCCCTGTTTGCAAGCAAGAGGCAGATGAGGTGGTGATCGAGTCCCTGTCCCTGGGGATGAGTTTCTGCAAGACGCAGAATCCGCATCAAAGTTTTATCCTCAACAGGATAATTATTGTCGTAGGTTCCGTCGCGAAGAAGAAGTGGTTTTAGCTCATACGCTTTGGCAATCCAGTAATGGATCATCGCTATGTCTTCAGGGGTAGTATATAATTCTTCGAACAGGTTGTTCTTATCAATAAAATTGAAGAAAAGATCCGTGTGATAAGTCAGGCTGAACCAGCCCTCCATGTAATCCGGGTAAATAAACAGGTGTTTTCGTTTAAAATTTCGGTTGCGAACCCCATCACCATAATATGGTAGCGTAACAGGTATCGCTACTTCAAGAGAATCTTTGTCCACCAACCTGTAGTGATTCAGTGCATCCTGCAGAAGCATGTTTAATGAAGCAGTGTCGGTTTTCACGCCACGGTCAAACTGGTATTTACTTATGAACATGGCCCTCCTCTTCTTTTGTATGGCCAATGAATAGTTCCGTTCGGAAGGGTCTTTTATTTGTGTGATTAATTTTTCATAATCATCGGCCAGTGCATTAAACACTTCACGATTGGCAAAGCAGAGGTTTGGGAAAAGATAGCCTTTGTAAGACCGCAGCACGTTCTTATCGATATTTACCCTGAACAGAGGGCTTATATAGCCCGCACGGATAACTGAATTTCGGAAAATGGTAAGTGCGGGATCGCCTGCGTAATGAGCTGCCACCCATTCCACCATCACGCCAGCTTCCTCACGATGATTAAATTGGTAAAATATGGCGAGGATGTTACAGTAATTGTTAAACAAGCTCCCGTTAAAATAATCATCCTGCCCCGATTGTTGAAGGGCCTGGAAGCACTGGATCACTTTTTCTGCGTTACCTGCGGCCGCGTACAAGGAGGCGAGTGTATGGTATCCGCCATTAAAGTCACCAGGAAACCGGCCATTAATTTCGTAACTACCTTTCGGATAATAAATATTGAATAATGCCTGCCCGCCGGCTTGCTCAAACGGAGAAAACATCTGGAGAATTGCACTGAGTTTTTCTTCCGTTACTCCTCCAAACGTAAGCCATTGTTGTAAGCCATAATTCAATTCCGCAGATATGGTAGTCTGAAACAAATTTTTCTCTTTAAAAAAACGCAGTGCCATCTGGTAGCTTTCATCTGCAAAATTTGTGAGCATCACCTGGCTGCCTTCTGAAGGGTTGTAATATTGATCGTAAGCTAACAGTGTTGTGAACTTATTCAGCTCGATCATTAAAAAAGGATATTCTTTGCCTTTAGCAATCAGCTCTTTGAAAGTTGCCTGGATCAGGTTAGTGAGATCGGACTTATACTTACTTGTATCGTGCTTATTAAATAATAACAACTGCTTATAAGTTTCATTCGCCAGGCCCAATCTTTCCTTTGCAGTCAACCCGGTCAGGTAAGTAAGCATGAATCCCGGTTCATAGCGTTCCTCCAGTAACAACGGCAAAGCTTTTGAATCAAAGCCCACTTCGTTACTTTTCATGAGGCTTAGCATCTCCTTCCTGGTTTTCGCAATTACAACGTTGTTCTGTTTTTGCTCCGCATCATACCAATAAAATCCACTCAGTACCAGCATCACGGCAATCGCGGCGATGGCCGCAATACGTTGCGGCCCGTATTTCATAAAGGCTCTCGTGACCGCTACTTTGCGCGCACTCCGCTTAATAAAATCCCGAATATCTGCCAGAATGTTTTCCGCTTTTCTTGTTGCCTTCTGTTCGTCTTCATGGATCTCAGAATATCTCCTGATCCATCCTGCATTCGGTTTGCACTTGTTATACCAGTTTTCAAAATAGGTAAGCGGACCTATTGGCAACAAAAAATCATTGCTCTTTCCACTGCTTCTCCAACGGTCTAACTGTTTTTTAAAATCCAGGTAAGTGGAATAAAATTCAAACTCCTGGTTGGCCCATGTGTTAAGTTTATTCCAGTTGCGGATCAGGCTTTCATGAGTTATGTCAAGTACTGTATCTGATGAAATTTTATGTGTTGCCGGGTCTTCTGTTTTGAATGGCCTGATGAAAGAATTTCCTTCTTCGCGATAAATGCTCAGGACTTCACCAATCACTTCCGGCGTATAGGAAGACGAATTAATGATGCCTGTAATTTCACCCAGCGTCATTCGGTTTCTCACGGCGCGGCTGTTGTCAATCTTGGTCAGGCAACTGAAGGCGAGGGCAATGATCCTTTTAGTTCCGTGTTGGGTGATGGGATCGCCAACATGATTCTTATTATATCTTTCCCAGGCATTTTCATACAAGATGCTGGCGTGGATCTCAATCACCTTGTTCAATCCTGTTTCCTTATAATAATTCTGCCGCGCCTGTGGTAAAGTACTAAACCATTTTTGAAACTCAGGTAATTCATCATCTGGTAATTCGGATGCCGGCATTCCTCCAACCATTGCATAATGGATGAGGTCCATCTCCTGGCTGCCACGATCTGCCATCAACCATACCTGGCTGAGTGCATGCTGCAAAATTGGTAACTGATCCACTCCTTCGGCAATGTCATACACGAGGCGTTCGATGAGACGCTGTGAAATGCGGTTACCGCTCAAAATCGCCGGTTCTTCAATCACCTGTTTTAAATCTTTTCGCTTCAACCGTGGCACAAAAAACTGGGAGAAGCCGATGTACTCCGGGAGGCCGCGAAAAGCAGAACATTGCCCGATATAATCAGACCGCATGGTGCAGACCACATAAACGGGAATATTTCTTTTGATAGCAATGCGGGCCGTTTCCAATACAAGATTCACCACAATCTGCGAATCGACTGACGGCGCTTCATTATAAAAATTCTCAGGGTTCGTAAAAAATTCTTCAAACTGATCAACCAATATCATCAGGTTTGCAGCCTTTCTCTTTCGTTCTTTCCTGGCAGGTTCTGCTAAATGTTTCCATTGCTCGTCAGTTTCGTCGATATAAAATTCAGAATTGGTATAAAGATCAATAAGGGAAGAAAAGCCGCGCCTTAATTCTGTTTCAACAGTGGATGATTTCGATTCGAAAGTCTCAGCCAAAACATTGGCCATATTTTTTACGGGGCTTCGTTCGGGCCTGAAACCGGCAACAACCCAATTCGTGTACTTTGCTTTAAAGAAACCGGCCCTCGCATTAGGAATAAGCCCTGCATAAATGAGTGATGATTTTCCTTCACCAGAAGCTCCGGTTACCATCAGGAATTTATTTTGCTCCAAAAGCGAAGTGATCTGGTCCACCTGCAGATCACGGCCTTTGAAATAAAGACTTTCCTCCTCGGTAAAGGACCGCAGCCCGGTATAGGGACATATGCTTTGCTGATCAGTCATTTATTCGCTTTCATTAATATAAGGAAGGAATCGCCGGGTGAAAATGAGTTCATTTTCTTTGAAACTTTCCCATTCACTCCTCCGTGGTTTTCTTAAATTAAGTCCCTCCATAATTTTCCTCAAGAAATCTGCTTTGTCCCCCGTAGATATAAGTGCGGGCATCTGCTTCTGTGCTGCATAAAGATTTCCATGAAAAGCATACGCCTTGCTAAAACGAGCAATGGCTTCAAACTTGTCAGAGGAATTTTTTATTGTCTGGTACGCTTCCTTTGCGTTCTTGTCAGGATCTAAATACATTAATGCCATAGCAACCTGGTGCCTGTTCGGTTGAAATAATGCCGGATTATCCAGCCGCTTCATCTCTGCGCGGGCTGAGTCAAGCAAACGCTGTGCTGCTTCAGGAGATTTTTGATCCAAAGACAATAGCTGGCTCGCATACGCGTAGAGTGAAGAGCGGTTTACTTCCTTTTTAAACACATTAAGCAACTGAAACCCTAAATCAAACTGGTTGTTGGCAGACAAGTTGGCGATTGCTTTTCCTACTAACTCAAAAGAATAGTCATTGACAAAATTGAAGTTCTTGTATTGAAATGCGTTCAGGAGTTTATCCCGCCGAATTTTTTCCAGGTAAGCAACACCTTTTTTTGTTTCATTGCTTCTGAACGCCTGGTCGCCCAGGTGGAAATAAAGAATATTTAAATCGGCCGATTGATCCGCCTTTCGCTGTTCCAGTTTCGAAGCCAACCGCTCCATCAACAATACTGGCATTGGCCTTTGCATGGAAAAGTCACGCGTTGACATCAAAACCTGGTAATCAAGCAGCCAAAGTTCAAAGTACTTAAAGGTAGAGGTGCTCTCATATAAAGAATCAAATAAATTCTGGTCTAATAAATAACTGATGAAAGCAGATGAATAGTAGAACTGCACAAGGCTCCGGGGTTCAAAAGGATGAAACGGAACACGATAATCCGGAAACAGGAAAAGAAACTTCTGGGGCATCGTGACAAAATCAGCCGCGGTGCTCACAATGGAAATATTCTGTTCTAAATAGTCTTTTGGCACTCTTTGATAATAGTGAATCGCCTCGGCATATTGTTGATCAGTCTTTATTCGCTTGATACCCCTTATTTCATTGCGAACGTCATATAGAATGCCTTCATTTTTGAGGATAACTGCCATTGTCAAATTCCGGTCGCTGGCATTATGAATTTTCAAGACCTCAGTCTTAAGCTTCGTAAAGAAATAGGTCATCATCTGATCACTCGAAAAAAGCAAATTCGGATTGATCAGCGCTTGTCCTCCTCCGCCCGTATAAAAATTTGTAACGCTTGCTTCAAACGGTTCGAACATGGCTCTTGAAACTAACCGGTTGTAAAATTCCACTGCATCAATGTTCTTTCGCTTACAATATCCCTGTGTAAATTTATCAAGCATATCAGTTTTCCCATAAGTATAGAAGACCACCGCGATATTGGCCGCATTTTCGACGTGGGTGGCATAGTCATTTTGATAAAAACTTGCCTGGTACCGCAGCAATGTGTCCATGCATTGCAACGCTTTTTCAGGCTTGCCAGCCGCCGCATATAAATAGGCCAGGTCCTGGAACAGACCATTATAGCGAAAACCATAGTTGAATGCTCCGCGAACCATTACTTTCTCCTGCTCATAATTTGTCTCGATCCATGACGACGGTGTTTTATTTTCAAATGGAGACAGGATTTGCAATAATTGATCGATCTCCTGCGACGAAAATATTTTATGATTGATCCCATCATCCAGTGCCAGGCTTACGTTTTGTATGTCGGAAAAACCTCCCGGCTGTTGCTTAAAAATTTGCATGCTCCACCGGGCCGAACGTTTTGCACTGCGTGTTACCATTGATTGCAAAGAATCGTTCTGATTTAAAAAATACGCAAGCCCGGCTGTTGTCGAAAAATCATGTATCAATTTCAACCGGTCAGAAAGCTCGCGGCTATTGCTCGTTATATTTAAACGTTCCAGCAAGCTATCAGCAATAGTTAAACTCTGTAAAATTTCCTTTTGGGGCTCGTGCTTTCCCTGGTTTACCAATTGTGTGGCAATGCCGGTTGCTATCTTAATTTTTTGTGCAGTATCTTTTATTGCGTCTATTACTTCGGGAATGGTTACATTCCCCTGGATGAGTTCTTCTGTAATGACGGGGATAGGAAACTCGAGACTAAGTTTTGGTTTATTGGCGATCTCAAAAGAGTTTTTCTTGATGCTCTTCAGCACATAGTCATTTTGTTTTCGAAAATAGTTGCGGGTTGCGAAAAAGCTCAGCACAATCAAGGCCATTAAAATCAATGTCATGGCGATTCGTTTCGGTCCGTATCGCATGATTGTTCGCGTTACCACATGCTTAGCCGCACTGCGCTGCAGGAATTCTTTTGAATTGTCGAGAACCTGTGTTGCTTTTGCCAGCTTCTTGTCCTGTTCAATCTCCTCAGGTAAATAGCGGGCAATCCAATAAGCGTTGGGTTTGGCAGCATTAAACCAATTCTCAAAATATGTCAGTTGACCAATTGATAATAAGAATCCATTTGATTTCCCGCTCTGCACCCAACGATTGAGTTGTTGCTCAAAGTCAAGTGATATAGTGTAGTTATCAAATTCCTCCTTGGCCCATTGTTCAAGGTATTCCCAATTCCGGATCAGACTTTCATGAGTGATATCCAGGATAGCTGATTCGGCAAGCACCTGGCTGTCGGATTTATCGCTGATAAAGGGACGGATGAACGTATTACCCGGCTCTCTGAAGATATTCAGAATGGCTCCTACTTCCCTAATTCCAAATTGAGGTTTACGTAATATATTAACGATTTCCTTTAGCGTCATCCTGTTACGAACAGCACGGCTTTGATCAATTTTAGTGAGGCAGATAAATGCGGTTCTGATAATGGCTTTCGCCTCGCTATCTGGAATATTTCTTCCCGTTTTCTGCAAATAATATTCAGGTGCCCATTCATACAGTTTGTTTGTATGGGTATCGAGAACATTCTGCAAGTTGGGTTCATGATAGCAGGCTTTAATCTCCGGGGCCAGCTTTTCAAACCATTCTTTAAATCTATCTACGTGTTCATCCGGCAATTCGTTTACAGGCATGCCGCCCACCATAGCATAATGGATTAAATCCATCTCTTCTCTGCCATTTTCAGCAGCATGCCAAATCTGGTTAAGCGCATGTTGAAGGATAGGAAGTTGATCAACCCCTTCGGTGAGATCGTGGATCAGCCTTTCTGTCAATCGTCTTGTGATTCGGTTACCGCTTAAGACAGCGGGTTCCTCAATTACCTGCTGTAACTGTGTGCGGTTAAGTCTTGGAACAAAAAACTGTGAGAAACCGATATACTCCGGCAAGCCACGAAAAGCTGCACATTGGCCAATATAATCGGATCGCATGGTGAATACTATATAAATAGGCAGGTCCTCTTCCAGTGCTATTCGCGCAGTTTCCAATAATAAATTAAGTACAAGACTGGCATCAGTAGAAGGTACGCCCTTGTGATAATTTTCCGGGTTGGTGAAAAATTCTTCAAATTGATCGACAAGAATCAAGAGGTTAGCAGCATCTCTTCTGGTTGCAGCTTTGCCGGCATTGTCGGCCAGCTGCCAGGAGGTTGAATGGATATCGATGTGTCGTTTTGAATTCTTATACAAATCAACAATCGCTGAGAAACCATGATTCAATTCCGATTGAACGGAATATGGATTAGCAATGTCCAGTTGCCTGGCAATTGTTTTACATAAATTTTGAAATGGCGAACGCTCTGGGCGGAAATCGGCTACGCACCAATTTGTGTATTTTGATTTCAAAAATCCTGCCCGTGCATTTGGAATGATACCGGCAAAGATCAACGAGGACTTACCATCACCGGAAGCCCCGGTGAGCATCAGGAACTTGTTTTTTTGTAATTGCTCAGTGGCCTGGTCGATGTCCTCTTCCCTCCCCTTGAAATAAAGCGATTCTTCTTCTGTAAACGATCTTAACCCCGTATAAGGACAAATTTGATCTTCTTCGGACATGGTAGCTACTTAACTTAACTTTAAAAAACAGGTTGATGGGATAAGGTTTTTAATCAGCTTGCAGATTCCGGCAAATACCGTGAAGCAATTTGAAGGATTTGCCAAACTTGGAATAACGCCGGTCTTTATTTCACACAAAAGGTTTTTCTATTTTAATTTATTTTATTGTACACTTTTTTTACTTCCGAGGGAATAGTTTCTTTCGGAACTATTGAAGATGTAACACGGGGTGCCTTAAAATTGCGCGCCCGGTTACTTTCGGGATTGTCTTCGCCCACGAGGAACATGGGAGTTGGCGAGGAGGCGCCACCCACCTGCTTCCAAATTTGTTTGATAAATGGAAGTGCCCAATCTGCTGCATATTTAAAATAAACAACAGCCAATTTACTTTTGGGGATTTGTTGAGATGACATTTCCCTGTAGGAATCCTCTCCTTCCGGTAAAATATTCATGGTCTCAACCGGAAACTCAAGACTCAATTCATCAACAATGATACTGGCTTCCGCCTCATCCTGCTGGTTGAAAATAAAAAAGATATCAGTGTCTTTGAAATCATACACTTTGGCATCCTGTTTCATTATTACCACCCGCATATCATCGACCAGTTGCATGGGGCCATGACTGTTTGAAAACATCATGTTCCGCGTAATATTATTGCGGATGTATTTAATAAAATTCTGTTGTGCCGGTTTCATGGATTTACCGCCTTCAGGCGTTTGCCATAAAAACACATTGAAATCGTTACCGGGTGCATCTACTTTGCTCTTTGCCTGCAAGAACTGGTGTTGCGGAAATGAAATTTCTTCATCTGATTCGAAACGCCTTCCAAACTCTCCGCTTAACATATGCAGCGAGCAAACACATTTGTTCATTTCCTCAGCTACCTTTTCTTTAAAGGTTTCATCATTCGCGGGACAATCAATGGAAGGAAGAACATTAAATCCTGCTTTTTGAAGTATGATGGCCATTTCTTCCCGACTTTCTTTAAGGTCATTCGACGTCCATGCAAGATAGATGTTGGGCCGCTGGCGATCAATTACCTGGACTTTTATTGACGATGTCAATGGGGTCGAAATAACATTGGGAACAATTTGCCGCGCGGTGGGTTGATACGCAGGCTCATTGCCGGGAAGAGTTTGTCGAGTTTGCTTTATTCCTGCAATAATTTCTTTTATAACATTAGCCAGTTTATTGATCTGGTTACGATACATTGGTCTCTGCGGATTATCGTGCTTATCATCATCAGTAGGATGTAAAGGACGATTGATGCCCTGTTCCCGGTAAATAAAATCAATCGATCTCAGGCCCCCGGAAAGTTCAGATTCCAATAATTTGATGTCATCCATCTCAATATCATGGATCTTTACGGGAATTATCCTTGAAGCATTATTCCCATTGGATAATTTGATATTCGCGCCAAATTTGTCCCTTTTTATTTCCCCCTGGAAAACCCTAAACTCATTTACCCAAACCGGCGAAGAGGTATCGCAATACGTGAGAGAGATGATTGGAATAAAGATCAGTGAATTTATTTTTGGCGCATTTGTTTCATTTTCGTTTTCAAATCCTACTCGCTTGTCTTCCGGATTCTTGTCAAAAAAGATTGTCAGCTTGTCTTTTAATGTGGCACTTAATTCCTGGTTCAGTTTTTCAACAAATTCCGTCACCCATCCATCGTAGTTGTTGTCGTTATACCTGTAGCTTATATGAATATCATAATCGTACTCAGGAATTATGGACGAATTAATAAGCCGCTTGCTCTTTGTTTCATTTACTTCATTCCCTGCTGAAAATATTTTATAAACCTGGACGGGCTCCTTAACATTTTTTAGATTTTCAACTCTTAAGAATTCAGACCTGATATCACTCTTATTCGCGACGTTCCGATGAACGGACTCTGATACATAAATACCTGCCGGGGGTGCAAGTACCTGCAAGCGGGAAGCAATATTCACTGCATCGCCAAAGACATCGCCATTCTCAAATACCACCTCGCCCTGGTGGATGCCGATCCGCAGTTCAAATGCCTTGGCATTATAACACGCTTCCTGAATTTTTATCGCTGCATACACGGCATTGCTTGCAGCAGAAAAACTTGCCATTACGCCATCCCCAAGTTCTTTCATCCACTGACCACCAAATTCCTCGATAATAGGTTTTTGTATTTCCCTGTTTTGGCGTAGCAGTTCAAAGGCTTTTCTTTCGTCATTTCCCATCAGCGCTGTGTACCCGACAATATCGGTAAACATGATGGCGGCCAGTTGGCGGGATTGCGGCATTGCCAGAAAATTAAGTAATAATATTCAATTCGCAGGAAAATTTATTTGAACATTGTTTTATAAAAAATGATTTTTAAGGTATGAAAATGTTTGTTTCGACAATTCATGATTATGAAATCCTTCAAGGGTGATTCTGCTCTTGCTTTCAATTGTTGTTTAAGGAGCTTACCTGGTAAAGGCGTCAAATCATTTTATTTTATTCCAGGGCAAAAAAAACGGACAACTTTTTAAAATTTAAAGTTGTCCGGTCAGGTGGAGGCGACCGGAATCGAACCGGTGTCCAAACATATTTTTCGAAAGCTTTCTACATGCTTATTCTGTTTTGTTGTTTTCGGGAATTAACTGGGAACAAACAACCGATCAATTCCTTAGCTGCATGAGTCTTTTGTTACCTGCACAGCCTATGATAACAGCATCCTGTTTTGTTGTTGATTGGGCGGAGGAGCGGGCAACAGGACTGCCTTCTCACTCGGCCATAATGACTACCTAATTACTAATTAAGCAGCCATGGCAAGTTGTGTATTGCCATTTGTGATTTTCGTATTCAGATTATCGGGCTAATTACGCAACGCCCGGCATGCTTACACTTTCAAAGATCTACGCTGTCAAAACCTAACGCCCCCATATGATTCGAAATTCGAAATTTGAAATTTGAGATTGCTGATTTTGGAATTGTGACGATACCAGCTTCTTCGCTTCGATGAATCTTCTGTTGCGTCGCAATCCCCGTCTGCCGACAGGCAGGCTTTCATCGTTCAGTATTCCATTCATCAACAATCGGCCAACCTGCAAATTTACCGCATCAATCTCAAACTTCAAACTTCAAATCTCAAACGTCAAATCTCAAATTTTAAACTCCTCCCGTCCTCACCAGAATGATTTAGTTTTATCACATGCAAAACCCCGATCCGCTAGAAATTTATAAAGAGCATCTTGCATTACTCGATGATAAGATGGCAAATCTTTTGAGAAAAAAGAACAGGCTGGCATGGCTTCGCTTTTTTTCACTCGTGGCCGCCGGCCTGGCACCCTGGCAATTGTGGTCATTGAACTGGATGCTTGCATTGATCGTATCGGTCTTGCTTATTGCACTTTTTCTTTTTTTTGTGGCCAGGGACGTTAATAACCGCGAATCGATTGAAAATACCAAAAGGCTTGCAGCCATCAACGAAGAAGAAATAAACATTCTTGTTCATCATTTTACCAACCGGCCCGACGGGCAATCTTTTCAACCCGAGCATCATGACTATGCAAATGATCTTGACCTCTTTGGCAGAGCATCACTCTATCAATATATCAACCGCACTCATTCCGAGCAGGGAAATAAATTATTCGCAGATTGGTTATCGGGGCCCGCGCAAACTGACTTAATCAAAAGACGACAGGAAGCCGCAAAAGAACTCAGCGCAACTATTTTTTCATTACAGCAGTTCAGATCTTATAGCATAGCAAACCCGGTCACGCTCGTGTCAGAAAAAAAAGTAATAAGATGGTTACAACAGGAAAATAAACTTCGGGCCAGCATTGTTTGGAGATCGATACGATTTATTTTTCCCGCGGCGGCCATCACGACGTTGTTGCTTTATATGTTTTCTGTGATCTCCTCATCGCTGTTCTATCCTCTGTTATTATTATTCTTTGGGATCGCTTTTGGCATTACGAAAAGCATTATGCCTGCTTATGCTCTTCTGAATAAGATCGTTCCGGAACTGGAAACTCTTTTTCAAAGCATCCGGTGGATAGAAACCTGCAAAGCAAAAACCGGATTGATACAAGCTCTGCAGGAAAACTTAAGAACAGGAACACAAAACGCATCGGGCTCCATCCTGCAACTAAAAAAAATATTGGAACGCCTGGATTACCGGTACAACCCACTCGTACATGTTCCGCTGAATATGTTTCTGCTTTGGGATCTTCAACAGCTATTTGCCCTGGAAAAATGGAAATCAGGAAAAGAAACAACAGTTGCCCGTTGGTTTCATGTACTTGCCGAAATGGAGTCGCTTGTTACACTTGCTACTGTTTGTTTTAATCATCCTCAATGGAGTTTTCCTCAATTAAGTTCCGGGCACGGAATATTGATGGCTAAAGAAATGGGACACCCGTTGATACCTGTTGAAAAACGAGTCAACAATTCTTTTACTGTAAAAGAGAACCAGCAACTCAGTTTGATCACCGGTTCCAATATGGCAGGTAAGAGCACTTTCTTACGAAGTGCCGGTATCAATGTTGTCCTGGCCATGATGGGCTCTCCTGTTTGCGCAGCAGAATTGATTGTTTCAAACATGAGAGTAATAAGCAGCATGAGAGTGAGTGACAATCTTGAAGAAAACACGTCGACCTTCTATGCTGAATTAAAAAAGTTAAAACAGATCATTGACGCAGTAAAAAAGCATGAAAAAGTTTTCTTGTTGCTTGATGAAATATTAAGAGGAACTAACTCAGCCGACCGGCACACGGGTTCAAAAGCATTCATTAAACAACTGGTAAAAGAAAAAGCTTTTGCACTGGTCGCAACACACGATCTTGAACTCACAAAACTTGCTGAGGAATTCCCGGCGGACATTCACAACTATCATTTTGATGTGCAGGTAAAGGGTGATGAGCTCTATTTTGATTATGTCTTAAAAGAAGGCATTTGTCAAAGCATGAATGCTTCGTTGCTTATGAAGAAGATCGGGATCGAACTTTGAAGAAGAGATGATATTTGATATTAAGATATTTTGATAATAAAATATCGGAATATCCCAATATCCTAATTACCGAATAGAATTACCAGCTGTAAAAGTGAGCTCTATTTGCCCCAGCCGAACCAATCGTTGCCATTTGCGTACAACATCAGTCCGAATAACAGGACCATTCCCACCATTTGAGCGTATTCAAGGAATTTATCACTCGGCCTGCGTCCGCTAACCATTTCATACAGAGTGAACATGACATGGCCCCCGTCAAGCGCAGGGATCGGCAATAAATTCATAAAGGCAAGAACAATCGAAAGGAAAGCAGTAATCGTCCAAAAAGCTTCCCAGTTCCATCCATATTTAGGGAATATAGAACCAATGGCTTTAAAGCCACCCAATCCTTTGTAGCCCCCCGTTTTTGGATTCAGTATCTTTTTGAATTGATCGATATAAAAAGATAGTTCCTGGCCGGCCTTTTGTACGCCTGCAGGAAACGCAGCAAAGAATCCATATTTGGTTGTATTCAATTTTAACCATCCAAGACTATCCATTTGCTGATAATCTATACCGTAAGGTGCAAAACCGAGTTTTCCCTCACCATTAATGTGGGCAGCGAAACTTGTGTCCCGGCCATTTCTCTTTACAGTAAGTAAAATATTTTTATTTTTTCTTCCCGCTAATTGATTTTGTAATTCATCAAAATATTGAAACCGGCTTGAATCAACTCCTATGATCTGATCATCCTTTCTCAAACCTGCTTTATAAATTGCAGAAGTGTCGGGAATGAAGAAAGCGACCGGGAGTGTTCTGGGTTCAACAAAGCCACCTACGTTTTTATTTTTATTTTCCACTAACTGACCTATCAGGTTGACAGGCAGGTCAAGATTCATTTGCTGGCCATTTCTTTCTATTGTGAGATTTTCTCCGAGCAATAATTTGCGGCGTAGTTTGTCATAGTCATCAACAGGTCTGCCATTTACAGCAAGAATTTTATCGCCATTCCGGATCCCGATTTTATATAAAGTACTGTCAACTACATGCACACCGTACTTCATGGAAGCAGTCGGAATTTTCCTTTCGCCCCATACCATTAGTATAAACGCATAGATCACAAAAGCTACCAATACGTTCATAATAATACCGCCGAGCATAATGATCAACCGCTGCCATGCCGGCTTACTTCTGAATTCCCATTCTTTCGGCGGCTGTTTCATTTGCTCTTTGTCCATGCTTTCATCGATCATCCCCGATATCTTAACATAGCCACCCAGCGGCAACCATCCAATTCCATAGACTGTATCACCGACTTTCTTTTTTATAATTGCGAACCAGGGATCAAAAAACAAGAAGAATTTTTCAACCCGGCATTTGAACCATCTTGCGGTAATGTAGTGACCAAATTCGTGCAATATGATCAATATAGATAGAGCCAACAGGAGTTGCCCGGCCTGCAATCCTACCTGGGCCCAATTAATAGCTAATAAATTCATACTCGAAATCCGCCTGGGGCGAATCTAATTTTTTGTTTGAAGTTGCAAATATCACGTTTTAATTTCAGATTTTGGATTTCTGATGTTTGATTTCGATTAAGCAAAATACAGGTTTAACAATTGAGTGGAAGGAATCAGCAAGATTGTCTAAGTCCGCAATCGTAAATCTAAAATCTAAAATTTCAGAGGCGCATAATATCAGCAGCGTAGTTCCTGGCTTCACCGTCGCTTTCAAAATATTCGTCGAGTGTGGGGTGACCAATGAATGAAACCTTCTCCATGGTTTTTTCAATTATATCTGTCATATCCAAAAAACCGATACGGTTATGTAAAAAAGCAAATACCGCCAATTCATTTGCTGCATTCATGATACAGGGCAGATTACCTCCTTTGAACAAAGCTTCTTTTGCCAGGGCGAGATTGCGAAAAGTTTTTATATCTGGTTCTTCAAATGAAAGTGTATTCATTTTCTTGAAATCACAACGGGGGAAATCACTGGCGATACGTTTGGGAAATGCCAGTGCGTACTGAATGGGAAGCCTCATGTCAGGCATTCCCATTTGCGCTTTGATACTTCCGTCCTCAAATTGTACCATGCTGTGAATAATACTTTGCGGATGGATCAGCACTTGTATTTGTTCCGGCTTAAGGTTGAATAACCATTTTGCTTCGATCATTTCCAATCCTTTATTCATCAACGTGGCCGAATCAATGGTCACTTTCGCACCCATGCTCCAGTTCGGATGCTGTAATGCATGTTCTCTTTTTACATTTACAAGGTAATTTGGTTTACGCCCAAGAAAGGGACCTCCTGAAGCTGTGAGAATTACTTTTTCGATCCTGTTCCTGGTCTCCCCGATAAGGCACTGAAATATCGCCGAGTGTTCCGAATCGACGGGAATAATAGGCACCCGGTTCTCAACAGCTTTTTGTATCACAATATCGCCTGCAACCACCAGGGTTTCTTTATTTGCCAATGCAATTGTCTTGCCGTTACAAAGCGCTTTTAAAGTAGGCCGCAAACCTGCATAACCAACGATCGCTGCCAGCATCAGGTCATAGCAATCCATAGCGGCGACTTCCTCCAATGCTTTCTCCCCAGCAAAAACTTTTATATCTGTTGACGCAAGAGCATCTTTTACTTCTGCATGTTTGCTCTCGTCTACAATCACCACAATGTTTGGATTGAATTGTAATGCCTGCCTCACCAGCACGTCGTGATTTTTATGCGCAGTAAGAATCTCAACAGAAAATTTATCAGGATTAGCTTTTATTACGTCCAAAGCCTGCATGCCAATGGAACCGGTAGAACCAAAAATGGCAATGCGTTTTATGTGCGAATCATGAGTCATTAGTCAGTGGTCGTTAAGTCATGAGTGTTCCCTGTTGTCGATTGCCAATTGCTCATTGCTTGTTTCAGCCCATTTCATCAATTCATTCGCAATTGTCCTGTCATTGCTTAGCCTGGGCACCTTGTTTTGACCACCCAATTTACCAATTGATTTCATGTAATCAATAAATCCGTTTTTGCGAACGGGAATTATTTTTAATGGTTGAAGGATATTCCCTGAAATAAGGTCATCATAATAGATATTCTTTTCACGCATTTGAGCATCAAGTTTTGCAATAAATTCTTTCATATCAGGAGGCTTATTTTCAAATTCAATAAACCATTCATGATAACTTTTTCCATCAATATCTTCAATCCTTGGCGCTACGGTAAACTCAGTAATATGAACGTGTTCTTCGTTTGCTGTTTTCATCAATGCCTGTTCCACTTCTTCTCCGATTACATGCTCACCGAAAGCCGAAATAAAATGTTTAATACGACCTGTAACAACCAGACGGTACGGCTGAATAGAAACAAATTTTACTGTATCACCGAGATTATATCCCCATAGGCCCGCATTGTTGCTGACGACCATTGCATAATTTACTCCCGGTTTTACGTCGTTTAACTGAAGTCGT
>Ga0157374_10001710_pt1 | contig 18415 bp, 12 predicted proteins | sample M25metaG_FD_115308 | JGI IMG/M metagenome (GOLD analysis project Ga0157374, IMG submission 115308) | Miscanthus rhizosphere microbial communities from Kellogg Biological Station, Michigan, USA - M2-5 metaG | ecosystem: Host-associated > Plants > Roots > Rhizosphere > Soil | place: USA: Michigan...
CGGGCGGCCAGATTTCCGCCGGGGACCGGGCGGACCGTCAACTCCTAAGGAAGAACCATCAGAAAAAGAGATACAGGACCAAATCAAAGCCACGCTTGCACGCTTAAGTGGGGCAGGTAAGTCGGGCAAATTTGCACAACGTGCCAAATTCCGTCGCCAGAAACGCGATGACGTAGCGGCATCGGCAGAAGAGCTTGCTTTGGAGCAGGAAATGCAGTCCAAAGTATTGAAGGTTACCGAATTCGTTACAGCGAACGAGCTGGCTTCGATGATGGATGTACAGGTTACACAGATCATTTCGACCTGTATGAGCCTGGGTATGTTCGTTTCTATCAATCAGCGACTTGATGCTGAAATACTGACCATTGTGGCAGATGAGTTTGGTTACCAGGTTGAGTTTGTGAAACCGCAGGACGAAGAAGCCAACCTGGATACTCCCGATGAGCCTGAAGACTTGCAGCCACGCGCACCGATCGTTACTATTATGGGTCACGTTGACCATGGTAAAACATCGCTGCTTGACTTTATACGAAAAACGAATGTAATAGCCGGCGAGGCGGGTGGCATTACCCAGCACATCGGCGCATACGAGGTGACATTGCCGGATAACAAGGGCAAGATCACTTTCCTGGATACACCGGGCCACGAGGCGTTCACCGCCATGCGTGCCAGGGGCGCCCAGGTTACGGATATCGTGATCATCGTCATCGCCGCTGACGACAGTGTGATGCCTCAAACACGCGAGGCCATCAACCACGCTCAGGCAGCGGGTGCCCCGATGATATTCGCTTTCAACAAGATCGACAGGCCGGGTGCCAACGCAGACAAGATCCGCGAGCAACTGGCTGCTATGAATATTTTGGTTGAAGAATGGGGCGGTAAATACCAGTCTCAGGAAATATCAGCCAAAACCGGTTTGAACATCGACAAGCTGTTGGAAAAGGTATTGCTTGAGGCCGAATTACTCGAGCTGAAAGCTAACCCGGATAAACGCGCCATAGGTACGGTTATCGAAGCTGCCCTGGATAAAGGTCGCGGTATTGTTACCACGATATTGGTACAGGCAGGTACATTGAAGGTGGGTGACCCGATATTAGCAGGCTGTTATAGCGGCCGTGTGAAAGCATTGACCAATGAACGCGGTCAGCGTATCGACCATGTAGGTCCATCGACACCGGTACAAGTACTGGGTATGCAGGGAGCGCCGACGGCAGGTGATAAATTCAACGCATTAGACAGCGAGGTTGAAGCGCGCGAGATAGCTACCAAACGTATGCAGTTGCAGCGTGAACAGGGTTTGCGCACACAGAAACATATTACACTGGATGAGATCGGCCGCCGTTTGGCAGTTGGTAACTTTAAAGAGCTGAACGTAATTGTGAAAGGTGACGTGGATGGTTCTATCGAGGCGTTGTCCGATTCATTGTTGAAACTTTCGACTGAACAGATACAGGTAAATGTGATATCGAAAGCCGTAGGGCAGATATCAGAATCCGATGTATTGCTGGCCTCGGCTTCGGATGCTATCATTATTGGCTTCCAGGTTCGCCCTTCAGGCGGAGCGCGCAAGCTGGCCGAGCAGGAACAGATCGATATCAGGCTCTATTCCATCATCTACGATGCGATCAACGAGATCAAAGCGGCGATGGAAGGTATGCTTGCGCCTGAGTTTGAAGAGAAGATAGTTGCCAACGTCGAAATACGCGAGGTATTCAAGATCAGCAAAGTGGGCACTATTGCCGGTTGCATGGTGCTTGATGGTAAGATAACCCGTAACAGCAAAATACGCATCGTTCGCGAAGGCGTAGTGATATATACCGGTGAACTGGCATCACTTAAACGCTTTAAAGAGGATGTAAAAGAGGTTAGCACCGGTTACGAGTGCGGACTGAACATAGCCAACTATAACAATATTGAAATAGGCGATATTGTGGAAGCTTATGAGAATGTTGAGATAAAACGCAAATTGTAATCTTTAAAAGAAGATAATGAAAGGCTTTGATGAAAATCAAGGCCTTTTTTTATGGCTGTCCGCACTGACATAAACGTCAGGAAGCAAAAAAAATATTTACAAAAGTTTTGGTATAACTAAAATTTTAGTACTTTCATCAAAAATAACATGGATGTTTTGACATGTTATTTGACGGAAAGACTTGATTGCTAAGGATCGGTGCCGTAATTTCCGTTTTTCTGCATGCCTAAATTTATTCTATAGATGAAAAGAATTATCCACAAACTGAGTATCATCTGTTTTTTAGCGGTAATTGCAGCCGGAAAGGTGTCCGGGCAAGCTGCACAAACGGACACCGGGGCCTCGCAAAGCGCGCTGAACAACGTGACCGCGAATTTTTACCTGAACATTGGCCAGCAATCGCGGCTGTACAGCGGCCACGAATACCCGCCGTATGACCCGCACATAAAAGGGACCGCACTTTACCCGCTGGACGCCCAGTCATGGGCCATGGGCGACGTGACCTACGACGGATTTATTTATAAAAACGTTCCGTTGAAGTATGATATCTATAAGGATATCGTGGTGTCGCTCCTGTACAACCATTTTTCATCCTATATACTGTTAAGTGAGCGTGTGAGCGCTTTCGGGTTTTCCGGCCACCGTTTCGTACGCGTGAGTGCAGACAAGCTCGAAAATGATAAATCGGGCATTTCTACAGGCTTCTATGACCAGTTGTACGGCGGCAAATCAGAGGTCTTGGCCAGGCGGAGCAAAACCGTTCAAAACTCAACCAATCAAACACTTGCTCTCGAAACCTATTTTATTGAGGCCAATGACTACTATGTAAGAAAGGGCAACACTTATTATAAAGTGAGCGGGCAAGGCGCGTTTTTAAATGTGTTTAAGGATAAAAAGCCCGAGTTGCAAAAATACATGAAGGACAGCGGTTTCAAATTCAGGACCGACCCTGAAGTGGCGATGGCGCGATTGGCCGCTTATTATGACCAGATAACCAACTAACGACCACAGCGAGTGCTGTATACTAAACTAAAACCGGGCCGCGCGGGCTCGACGGTGACATTAACCAATTACTGAACGAACAACCTATTCTGATGAAAAAAATTTACTTCTTCGGCTTTTGCTTCGTGATGCTTTGCCAAATGGCTGCAGCACAGGATGTGAGTAAAAAGACGATCAGCGTCAATTTCCAGCAAGCGAAGATCGAGCAATTTGTAACCGACCTGGAAGCAAAAACGGGGTATCATTTCTATTATACCCAGGCACAGTTTGACAGTTTGAAAGTTACGCTGCAGCTAAATGATAAACCACTGGAGGTTGTGCTGAATGCGGCCTTTCAAAACACCGCATACCACTACTCGATAATTGAGCAGAATGTATTTTTGAGCAAAACCCGGCAGGTAAGCACATCATTGGCTCCGGGTTTCTTTAACATACAGCCCGCCAATGCGCAGCCTACCAATGTAGTGACGGACTACACGGTAGAAACCCAGGCAAAAGTGGCCGAGGCAACTACCGAGAATAAAGTATACGAGATAGGTATTCGAACCAACAGTATCAAGGCTGGTAATGCCACCCTGGCGGGATACATACGCAACATCAAAACAGGTGAGGCTATCATAGGCGCCAGTATCTACAACCCGGATAGCAAGCTGGGCACAGCTACCGACCAATTCGGTTATTTTTCACTCACACTTCCACGCGGTCACCAAACGCTGATCGTTAAGGGGCTGGGTATGAAAGATACCCGCCGGAAGATCATCCTATACTCAGATGGCAAGCTGATCATCGAAATGCAGGAGCAGGTGACCTCATTGAAAGAGGTGACCATTTCGGCAGAAAAGGTTGCCAATGTGAAGAGCGTGGAAATGGGTGTAAACAAGCTGGACATTAAGAGCATAAAACAAATACCGACAGCCTTTGGTGAGGCCGACGTACTTCGCGTGGTACTCACATTGCCCGGCGTACAATCAGTAGGTGAAGCAACAACCGGCTTTAACGTTCGCGGCGGCGCGGCCGACCAGAACCTGATCCTGTTCAACGATGCGACGATCTATAACCCGTCTCACTTCTTCGGCTTTTTCTCAGCCTTCGACCCGGACCTGGTTAAAGATATAGAACTGTATAAGAGTACAATACCGGAAAAATACGGAGGCCGTTTATCATCAGTATTAGACGTTACCGACCGGGAAGGGAATAAGAAAAAATTCACCGGCTCGGCAGGTATTGGTTTGCTTACCAGCCGCTTTAACCTGGAAGGGCCTATTATTAAGGATAAAACCTCGTTCATTTTCGGCGGGCGTACTACTTATTCCGACTGGCTGCTGAGTTTGCTGCCTGAAGCATATAAGCACAGTTCGGCATCGTTCTATGATCTTAACCTGGGTATCACGCACCAGATCAACGATAAGAACACCATATACCTGATGGGTTATATGAGCCAGGATCATTTCAGGCTGAACAGTGACACGGCTTATGGTTACAGCAACAAAAACGCGAACATCAAGTGGAAGCATAATTTCAACAATAAGCTTTACAGTGTATTGCTGTTCGGCGTTGACCATTATGATTATAGCATAACCAGTACAGCTAACCCGGTAAACGCATACCAGTTGAAATTTGGCGTCGACCAATACAATGGCAGGCTGGACTTTAACTATTATACCAACCCCAAGAATACCATTGATTTTGGTATAAGCACATCGTACTACATCCTTAACCCGGGTAATGAACAACCCGACGGTGCAAAATCGCTGGTAGTGCCTGACGTGGTTCAACAGCAGCGGGCAACTGAAAATGCTATTTACCTGGGCGATAAATATGATGTAACACAAAAGCTTTCGGTAAGCGCGGGCGTACGCTATGCACTTTACGGATTTTTAGGGCCGCAAACTATCGACCACTACGGGCTGAACCTGCCCCGCGACCCGGTGAACGTTACGGATAGCACAACTTATGGCAGAAATAAATTGGTGAATACTTATGGCGGACCGGAACTGAGGCTGTCGGCAAGGTATAACCTGAGTGATGATATGTCGCTGAAGGCGGCCTATAATAGCATGAGGCAGTTTATTCACCTGATATCAAATACTACCGCGATATCGCCTACGGATACCTACCAGTTAAGCGACCCGAACATTAAGCCGCAATATGGTCAGCAGATATCGCTGGGTTTGTACCGCAATGCTAAGGCCAACACCATCGAGACTTCGGTTGAGGTATATTATAAAACCATTGAAAACTACCTTGATTACCGCAGCGGCGCGACACTGTTGCTGCAGCCGCATATGGAGCAGCAAACCATTAATACGAAGGGCAAGGCTTACGGTGTTGAATTCCTGATACGTAAAACAGCAGGTAAACTGAATGGCTGGTTAAGCTATACCTATTCGCGTACCTTCCTGAAACAGGATGATCCGTATGCAGGCGAGTCGATCAATAACGGCGCCTTCTACCCGGCCAACTATGATAAGCCTAATGACTTCAACTTCACGGGCAATTACAGGTTCAGCCACAGGTTCAGCGTTTCGATCGATATGACGTATAGCACCGGCCGCCCGATAACACTGCCTATAGCCAAGTATGATTACGGTGGTTCGGAAAGGGTGTACTATTCGGACAGGAACGCTTACCGGATACCTGACTATTTCAGGACGGACCTTTCGATGAACATAGAGGGCAACCACAGGGTGCATCAGCTGACGCACAATTCATGGTCGATAGGTGTGTATAACCTGACGGGCAGGGCCAATGCTTATTCCACCTTCTTCCAGGAGCAGGGCGGTGTGATCAATGGTTACCAGTTGTCCATATTTGCCAGGCCTATACCGTTTATCAACTATAACATCAGGTTCTGATAAATAGACATATCAGCCATGGAAGCGAGGGGTTATATCTATATAATGTCTGTTACAGCCGTTGCTATTATTGGCTGTAAAAAGCATTATTCGCCGCCTGCGGTGACTGCTGACCATAATTACCTGGTGGTTGAAGGCGTCATATCCGGCGGCGGCGACTCAACTATTATTAAGTTAAGCCGGACGATCCAATTATCTGGCGCTGATAAGGTAAGGCATGAGATAGGTGCAAAAGTAACCGTCGGCGACGATCAGGGCGCAGCTTTCCCTCTTACTGAAACCGACAGTGGAAGATATATTGCCCCGGCGTTGGCACTAAATGCTTCGCATAAATACAAGATAAGCATTGTGACTACCGACGGGAAAACCTACGAGTCGGGCTATGTACCGATGCAAGTTGGTCCTCCGATAGATTCACTTGGGTATGATATAACCGCTAACGGGATCAATATCTATGTTAACGCGCATGACGTAACGAACCAAACCAAGTATTACCGATGGGATTATACGGAAACCTATATTTATGAAAGCGAGATGGAGGATCTGTATGAATTTGATAATTCATATAAGGCAGTCAGCAATAAGTTTAGGTTACGCACGCCTGCTGAACAAGTACATATATGTTACGATAATATGGATGCCAGTACAATACTCCTGGCATCAACCTCAGATCTGAGACAGTCGGTTGTCAATAAGACCCCCATCACGCAAGTAGCATCGACAGACGAGCGGATAGCGCAGAAGTACAGCATCCTGGTTAAACAATATTCGCTCACCACTGATGCCTTTAACTTTTGGTCACAGGTAAAAAAGAATACGGAGCAGATAGGGACCATTTTTGATGTGCAGCCATCGGAAATACAGGGCAATGTACATTGTACATCAAATCCCGGAGAACCGGTAATAGGCTATGTCAGCGCAAGCACGGTATCGCAGAAGCGGATTTTTATAGACCGGACCCAAATACCCGCATGGCCTATTTCGCCGCCATCGGATCAATGTCCTATTGAAAAGCCACAACTTGTATGGTATGATGCAAATATTCCGGTAGATATAACGTCGGGTGTATGGATACCAGACGATTCACTGCATGTCGCGTATGATTCACACAACTATGATTCCGTGTACACGGTAAAAACCATCTTATACAATTGTGTCGATTGCCGGTATCACAACCATGGTTCTACGGTTAAGCCCACTTTTTGGAAATGATATGGAGGAAGGAAAAAAAATGACCAGGAAGCAAATAGCGGGTTTTATAATAGTGGGGGTTGCAACAACTTGCAGCTGCAAACGGAATTATGCGCCGCTTGTAGTAACAACCAACCACAATTACCTGGTTGTTGAAGGTGTTATATCAGCGGGTGGTGATTCAACCATTATCAAACTGAGCCGTACGATCCAGATATCAGCCGCTAATAAACACAAATACGAAATAGGCGCAAAGGTTACTGTTAATGACGATCAGGGCACTACTTACCCGCTCAACGAGGTAGACAGCGGGCGCTATAACGCCGCAGCTATTACCGATGCTTCACGCAAATACCGCCTGAATATTACGACCACGGATGGAAAGACCTACCAGTCTGATCTCGTCCCTGTAGATGTAACCCCACCGCTTGATTCGGTTGAATTTGAGGCCGTATCAAACGACGTAAACATCTATGCTGATACCCACGATGCTACGAATAAAACAAAATACTATCGATGGGACTACGTAGAGACCTACATCTGGGAGAGTATCATGGACGAGCCCTGGGAATTTGATAATTCATACAAGGCTGTCAGCAATAAATTCAGGCTGCGTACACCTGCAGAACAGGTGCATTTGTGCTACGACAATAAAGACGACGGTACTGTATTCGTTGCATCGGCTGCAAATTTGAAGCAGTCGGTTGTCAATAGGATCCCCATCACACAAATAGCATCTACAGACGAGCGGATAGTCCATAAATACAGTATCGCCGTTAAGCAATATGCCATTTCATCAGCGGCCTATACTTTCTGGGCGCAAATAAAAAAGAATACCGAGCAGATAGGGACCATTTTTGATGTGCAGCCCTCCGAGATACAAGGCAATATTCGTTGCACATCAAACCCCGGCGTTCCGGTAGTGGGTTATATCAGCGCAAGCACAGTATCTCAAAAACGCATATTTATTGATAGGACCATGCTGCCGGCCTGGCCCATTCTGCCGCAAACGGAACCCTGTGCTTTTCAGAAACTCCCGGTACCACCGTTTTGGTACGGCAACAACATACCGTCAGACATCACTTCGGGCGTATGGATACCAACCGACTCGGTTCGTAAATCTTTCGATCCGAAAGCTGGCGATACGTTGTTTTCGGTAATAACTGTCATCTATAATTGTGTGGACTGCCGGTACCACAATCATGGAACCACTGTTAAACCCGCTTTTTGGAAATGATATGGAGAGAGGAGAAAAAATGACCAGGAAGCAATTAACCGGCCTTATCTTTTTCGGAGTTACGTTGACGTGCAGCTGTAAAAGAAATTATGCGCCCCCGGCAATCACTCACCCGAATAATTACCTTGTTGTGGAGGGCGTGATCGTATCTGGTGCGCAGGATTCCACCGTCATCAATATAAGCCGAACGGTAAATGTTTCAACGCAATCGACTCATAACCCCGAAGACAAAGCGGTAGTAACGGTTGAAGGCGACCAGGGAGTAAGTTACGGCCTGGCTGAAGCCGACAGCGGCCGCTATGTTGCCGCCCCGCTCAACCTGGATAATGCGCACAAGTACCGGTTGAAGATAGTTACTACTGACGGACAAACCTATGTTTCGGACTATCAGTCCGTATTAGTTACGCCGCCCATGGATACGCTCGCTTACGACATTACCGGCGATGGGTTTAATTTGTATGTAAACACCCACGATCCATCCGGTAAAACCCGGTACTACCGTTGGGATTATACAGAAACATACAGGTATATCAGTCCCCTGTTCACCCGTTATAAATACCAGTTCAATGTGCTCGATTCGCTGGAATCTGTGCTGCGGACACCAGATGAACAGATAGATACCTGTTACGTAACGCTGAATTCGAGCAGTATTATCCTTAATTCGACCGCCGACTTAAGCAAATCGGTGGTAAATAAGGCAACCATTCTTCAAATGCCAAAAGAGTCGGAAAAAATATTTCATCGTTATACAGTTGTTGTAAGGCAATACGGTTTAACAGATGACGCATTTAACTTTTGGCAAAATATGCGCAGCAACACGGAAAAAATAGGGACAATATTTGATCCGCAGCCTTCGCAGGTGGCAACCAATATCCGCTGCACTTCCAATACCTCGCTGCCGGTACTGGGATATGTTAGCGTGAGCACGGTTTCGCACCGACGCATATTTATTGATCGGACCGAACTGCCGGTATGGCCCTATCCGGCGCCCAACGGCTGTGTGGCCTACGGCTATTGCTGGTACCTGGCCGAGCAACCACCGCTGGAGTTTTCTTCAGGCGCGGTTGTTCCTTTCGACATAATTAAAAGGGGCACCTGCGGAATTCCGCCATTACCTGGCTGGGATGTTCCGGTGGCGGGATATCAATGTGCGGATTGCAGGTATCATCTGGGCGGCAAAACGCATAAACCAACTTTTTGGAAAGAGTTATGAGAGTGGGAAGCGACATGAACATAAAGCAGTTAACCGGTTTGATTTTATTAGGTTCCACTATTGTTTGGGGCTGTAAAAAATTCTATTCCCCCCATGTCGTGTCGTCTTCTAACAGTTTCCTGGTGGTTGAGGGTGTGATAGCCGCAGGGAATGATTCAACCATCATCAATTTAAGCCGCACGGTACAGTTAGTTGATACCGTTAAACACAAACCCGAAGTTGGTGCCAAAGTGACGATAGATGATGGCCAGGGCGCTACCTATACACTGCCTGAAGTGGACACGGGCCGTTATGCTGCCCCGCCGCTGAACCTGGATAATACGCACAAATACCGCTTGAATATCAATACCACCGACGGGCAAACCTATGCATCCGATTATGTGCCGGTGAAGGTAACGCCGCCTATCGACACCATATCGACTCCTGTTACCGCAAAAGGACTGGATATCGATGTGAGCGCGCATGACCCGTCAAATGCTACACGCTATTATCGCTGGGAGTACTCAGAGACCTATGTTTATTTAAGCGATATAGAGACGAATTTTATTTTTGATCCTACGCAGCCGGATACGCTGCACTGGGCCGCATTCCGGACACCGGACCAGCAGATACATACCTGCTACGTTACGCTTCATTCCAGCGCAATTGATATCAATTCTTCCGCCGCCCTGAGCAGGGACGTGATCAGCAATAGCCCAGTAACGCAGATTCCGATGGAATCAGAAAAGATATTACACCAATACAGTATTCTCGTAAAGCAATATGCGTTAACGCAGGAAGCATACAACTACTGGAACCTGCTGAAAAGCAATACAGAAAAAATAGGGACCATTTTTGATGTACAGCCTTCCGCCAACAACGGGAATATTCATTGTACATCGAATCCATCGCTGCCTGTGATCGGCTACGTAAGCGCGAGTACTATTTCACAAAAAAGAATATTCGTGGACAGGAAAGACCTGCCTGCCTGGCCCATACCGGCACCACAGGGATGTGATCCCAATAATTTCCAGCCGAATTATATATGCTGGCCAAGGGTATACCCTGCGAGAGGTGAACCTGCCGTTATCCCGCAGGAATTAAAAACGGGGATTTATATACCAGTCGGTGTTGTAGATACAGCAGCCATATGCTACAAGGATAGTGTACGGGCATTTACCGTACCGACAGCATATTACACCTGCGTTGATTGCAGGTATCATTTAGGGGGCAAAACGCATAAACCGGCTTTTTGGAAATAGGATGAAAATGACCGGGAAAAATATCGCATTTGTAACCTGCTTATGGTTAGCGGTAACGCTGATGGTATGCGGCTGCCAGAAGCTGTACAACCCTAAGGCTATAAAAAGTACGGAACATGTATTGGTGGTAGAAGGTGTTATTGACCCGAGCGCGGACTCGACTATCATTAAACTCAGCCGAACCGTGCAGATAAACGCTCAAACAACCGTTGCTCCTGAACTGGGTGCGGTTGTAAATGTTGAGGATGATCAGAATGGTGTATACCCTTTACCAGAGATGGGTAACGGAACCTATGCATTCCCCGGCCTGAACCTTGATCTTTCGCACAAATACCGGGTAAGGATCAGAACTAACGATGGCAAAGAATATGTATCTGACCTGGTACAGCCAAAAATAACACCACTAATAGACAGCGTTGGTTTCAATATACTACAGGACAGCCTGCAGGTATATGTAAGTGCGCACGATGCCACCGATAAAACACGATATTACAGGTGGAGCTTTGACGAAACCTGGCTATTCCATGCATTTGCCGCATCAGAATACATTTCAACCGGGTACAGCCTTGTCGAACGCAGTATAGACCAGCAAATATTTTTTTGCTATGCAAGCAGCTTTTCACCGACCATTGTTTTGGGCACCACTGACAAGCTTGCGCATGATGTTGTGTACCAAAGCCCGCTGACGCTGATCAAGGGATCATCAGAAAAAGTAGAGCGTGAGTATAGTGTGCTGGTCAGGCAATATGCTTTAACACCCGAGGCAATGTCTTATTGGGGGAACCTGAAAAGGAATTCGGACCAATTGGGAAGTATATTCGCAGTACAGCCTTCTGAGGTATCGGGGAATATACATTGCGTAACGACTGCCGCTACACCGGTGATCGGCTATGTCAGTGCCAGTACGGTGACCACCAAACGGGTGTTTATCGGCAATAGCTCGCTGCCCCGCGCGTGGCAACCCACTTACCCTTATGCATGTCACATCGATAGTGTTAAGAAGAATATACAGGAACAATTGATCAACCTGCCGGTAAGTGAGTATACCGTAACTTATATAGGCAGTTCATTTGCGCCGAAAGGCTATACCGCTACAACCCGCGATTGCGCCGATTGTACGCTACGCGGCACCACCGTTCAACCATCTTTTTGGATATACAGATGAGAAAGGCGGTTAACATATTGCTCGTACTGATCAGCCTGTCGTCGATATGCCTGGGTTGCAAACGGTCGTACACACCGCCGGCACTTAAAGCGAACAGTAATTTACTGGTAGTTGAAGGCGTAGTTAACGCCGGATCTGATTCAACCGATATCAAGCTGAGCCGTACGGTGAGGGTTTCGAGCAAAATTGGGTCGATCTCCGAAGGCGGCGCGATAGTTACGGTAGAAGGAGACCAGAACACAGCTTACCCATTGACAGAGGCTGCAAACGGTAATTATGTTTCAGCCGGCTTAAACCTGGACAATACACATAAATACCGCTTACATATCAAAACAACCGACGGTAAAGAATACCTGTCGGATTTTGTGCAGGTGGTAAATTCGCCCCCGATCGATTCCATAAATGTGGTTATTGGCAACAATGGTTTTAATATTTATGCCAACACGCACGATCCAAAGAACAGTACGCATTATTACCGTTGGACCTATCAGCAAACCTGGATCATACATTCGTTCTATTTTTCGCAATACGCTTCTAACGGCGATACAGTATTGCCAAGAGACCAGGTGAATGATAATATATTCCGTTGCTGGAAAGCAGATAGCTCGAGCACCATCACGATTGCCTCATCGGCTAAATTGTCAAAGGATGTAATAGTTAACAATCCGCTTGTATTCGTTTCCGACACATCGCAAAAGATCACCGAAGGGTACAGTATAAAGGTAACCCAGTATGCATTGACGAGCGATGCTTATAATTTTTGGAGCAACCTGAAAAAGAATACCGAGCAGCTGGGCAGTATTTTTGATGCTCAACCGTCGGCACTGCAGGGGAATGTACACTGCACCGATCCTTCGATACCCGTGATCGGCTACATCAGCGTCGGCGTTACGCAGACCGAACGCATATTCGTACAGCAGCGGCAACTGCCGGCCTGGGCGCCTACGTTATATTACCCTTATTGTGCGCTTGTGAAGGATTGCTGCACGTACCAGCATTACCAGGGGGCAGGCTTGTACCTGAACCAGGTTGATAGCTATATGAATTATACCAGTCCGGATTTTTCTGCGAATGGTGCAGGTTTTGTACCCTTTATCCCGATAGATGCGATAAGACCGCCAGGCGGACCGATCCTCGGGTTTACAGCTACATCGATACCCGGATGTGTGGATTGCAGAACACGGGGCGGAATAAATAAAGAACCTTCATTTTGGCAATTTTAGAGTGATGACAGGACGCGGTAAACATATCATAATACTAATTTCATGCATCGCTGCGGTGTCGGCTATTATGTATGGATGCAGGAAGGTATATAACCCGCGCCCCATTAAGAAAGCGCCGCGGATATTGGTTGTTGAAGGTGCTATAAACTCCACTTCCGACCTGACGGTTTTTCGCCTTACGCGGACGGTTCCATCTGATTCTACCGGTGTGAGCCCGGTGCTTGGCGCCATTTTAACTGTAGAGAGTGACAATAACATCAACTATCAATTGATCGAGGGAAATGTCGGGTACTATTACTATATAGGCCTGAACCTGGATACGACGCGGAAATATCGCCTGCACATCAAAACAACGGATGCCCCGGATGAATATTTGTCGGCCTTCGTGCCTGTAAAATCAACGCCGCCGATAGATAGTATCGGATTTACCGTAAAAAACAATGGCGTTCAGATTTATGTCAATACACATGACTCAAAAAACCAGACGCGATATTACCGCTGGGATTATGAAGAGACATGGCAGTTTCATTCCCAATTTGTTTCAGCATATTATTCGGATGGCTTTCAATTATTACCGAGAACTGTAGATCAGCAGATATACAATTGTTTCCAGGACAGCCTCTCCAGCGACATTGTACTGAGCTCGTCGGCTAAGTTATCCAGCGATGTTATATACCAGGCGCCGGTGGTATTTATTCCGTCGACTTCAGAAAGGATCGAAACCAAATACAGCATTCTCGTAAATCAGTATGCACTGACGGCCGAAGCGTATGATTTTTGGGCCAACCTGCGAAAAAATACCGAGCAGATGGGCAGCATATTCGACGCGCAGCCATCCAATATTAACGGCAATATTTACAGCGTTTCTAAAAATTCGGAGCCTGTGGTGGGTTTTGTGACTGCCTGCGCCGTTAAATCAAAAAGAATATTTATTTCAAAGGATCAGCTGCCGCTGGCCTGGCAACCCGTTACCCCCTATCATTGCCAGGAGGATACGTTTTTATTTCATGATAAAAATGGCCAGGACCATACCAGGGCGCTTATCGCTTTGCCGCCTTCGGAACTGGCAACAAGCCAGATAGCTAAGGAAGGTTTGATCATAGGGTTTTTAGGTGCCGATGCGGAATGTGTGGATTGTACTTTGAGAGGATTTACGTACCCGCCTAGTTTTTGGAAATGATGAAGATGAAAATGATGAATAGGATAACATGCATAATAATATTATTTATAGCTGCTGTAGGCTGCAGGCAGGATTATAACCCGAAACCTATTGCTACGGCAACAAATTATTTGGTGGTTGAAGGGCTGATCAATACGGGAACCGATTCGACCACTATCAAGCTGAGCCGCACGGTGCCCCTTACATCAAAAACAGGCACGGCGCCCGAACTGGGAGCAACCGTTACCATAACCAGCAGTACAGGAAGCGCTTATCCATGCATAGAAACCGGCAAAGGTTTTTACAAAGCAGCCGGATTGAACACCGCGTCGGGCAGTTTTGGGTTGAAGATCAATACCACGGATGGCAAAACATACCAGTCTGACCTGGTGCTTGCGAAAAATTCGCCGCCGATAGACAGCGTTTATTACAAGGTAGAGAATAATGGCGTACAGATATATGCCGATACGCACGATCCTTCGAATAACACGCGCTATTACCGCTGGGATTTTAGCGAGACTTATGAATATCATACGCCGTACCAGTCCATTGTATACTTTCAGCCACCAGATACGATATTATCCCGGCGGTTGGATCAATATGTGTATGAATGCTGGCGCAGCGATACGTCGACGAACGTAACATTAAATACATCGGCAAAACTGGCCAGTGACGTGATAAGCCAGAACAAAGTGCAGTTTGTTGAATCAACCTCGGAAAAACTGGAATCGACATACAGTATATTGGTTAAACAATACGCCCTTACCGCCGATGCTTATAACTATCTTCAACAGTTAAAGAAGAATACTGAACAACTGGGTTCGGTTTTCGATCCGCAGCCATCAGAATTGCCGGGGAATATCCATTGTACCAGTAATCCCTCTGAGCCTGTTATCGGTTTCATTTCAGCGGGAACATCAGTGCAGTCGCGGGTATTTATTACCAACAGGGCATTGCCCGCCTGGAAAGCGGTGACGCCTTATGACGAGTGTAAGCTGGATACCCTTCTTTTTTCAAGAGTATTGAAGAGCGGATTGATCGTGAACGAAGTGGAACTATATATCTACAATGGCGTCAACCGGCCCGTTTACCCTATATCCAGGCCGGGAGGGCCCATATTAGGTTATTCGGCATCGAGTAACGATTGCATTGACTGTACGCTGAGAGGCACCAGGATAAAACCATCTTATTGGCAGGGAAATTGAAAATATTAACTATCATATTGATCATTTTAACTTTTGCATGGTGCAGCTGCAGGCAGGCGTATAATCCGCGCCCTATAGCTGCTGTCAGCAATTACCTGGTGGTTGAAGGAGTGATCAATACCGGTGCCGATTCGACGATCATTAAACTGAGCCGTACCGTGCCTTTATCATCAAAGGCCGCATTAAAGCCCGAATTGAATGCCATCGTCACCTTGCAGGATGATAAGGGCGACAGCTATATTATGACCGAGGAAGGCAAAGGTTACTATACGGCACCGGGCTTCGATGCCATACAAATGGCCAATTACCAGATGAAGATAGCGACAGCTGAAGGCGAAGCCTATCAATCGGATATGGTACAGGCTAAAAACGCACCGGCCATAGACAGTATTTATTACAGGATAAAGGGCGATGGTGTACAAGTATACGCCGATACCCATGACCCGGCCAACAACACCCGCTATTACCGCTGGGATTATGATGAAACGTATCAATACCGCTCAGCTTTCGAATCCTATTTTTACCATGCTGAAATTCCACAGGATACCATATTGCCCCGGCCGCTTACAGATGGAATATTTATTTGTTATCGCGGTGATGCGTCGACGAGCATCATTGTGAATACCTCGGCAAAGCTGGCCAGCGATGTGATCTCGCAAAGCCCGATCACATTTATAGCCTCCACATCCGAAAAACTGGAATCGCGCTACTCCATATTGGTTAAGCAATATGCGCTGACAGCCGACGCTTTCAACTATTTTCAGCAATTGCAGAAGAACACCGAGCAATTGGGGACCATTTTCGATCCGCAGCCTTCCGAGTTACCGGGGAATATTCACTGTGTTACCAATCCTTCGGAAACGGTGCTGGGGTATCTTACAGCCGGCAAACCCTCGGAAAAGCGAATATTTATAGATAACAGGTATTTACCGGCATGGCATGCAAGTACGCCTTATGAAGGATGCAAAATGGATACGGACCTGTACGCAAAACCTTTGCGGGGAGGGTTGATAGAAAATGATGTAGCGATATATCTGTTTACCAATACCGAGATACCACTTTTTGCTGTAGTGCCACCAACCGGGCACCCGGTATTGGGATTTTCGGCGTCAAGCGCTGCTTGTATTGATTGCACTTTGAGAGGGACAAATAAACGGCCGGCATTTTGGCAGGATGAGCAGGGGCCGGTATTTTAATAATGGAATGACGTGATTATATAAATAGATGAAGAAATTAATATTCATATTGATAGTAGCAGCATTGGGATGGTGGAGTTGTAAACAGGTTTACACACCCAAACCAATTACACAGGCAACCAATTACCTGGTTATTGAAGGTGCTATCAGTACCGGAACAGATACGACCGTCATACGCCTTAGCCGGACAACCCCTATATCATCACAAGGCGGAACTACGCCCGAATTGGGTGCCGTAGTTACCATCATCAGCGATGGCGGCGCGAGCTATCCCTGCACGGAAACGGGCAAAGGCTATTACAGGGCTGCGGGGTTGAACGTTGCTTCGGGAAATTTTGGGTTGAAGATCAATACCAGCGATGGTAAAGTTTACCAGTCTGACCTCGTTCCGATGAAGAATTCGCCGCCGATGGATAGTGTTTATTACCGTATCCAAAGTAACGGGGTTACAGTTTATGCGGATACACACGACCCGACAAATAATACGAGGTATTACCGCTGGGATTATACCGGCACGTATGAATTTCATTCGGCGTTCAGCTCCATAATGTACCTGCAAACCGTACCTGTTGACTCGGTAATGAACAGGCCGCTGGCAAACCAGATCTATGTCTGCTGGCGGAATGAGAGCTCGACCACGTTACTGATCAACTCATCGGCAAAGCTGGCTAAAGATGTGGTTACACAAAACCCTATAGCATTTGTTGCTTCAGACGCCGAAGAACTTCAGAACAGGTACAGCGTGTTGGTAAAACAATACGCATTAACCGCTGATGCATACAATTACTATGTGCAGCTAAAAAAGAACACCGAACAATTGGGTGGTGTTTTTGACCCGCAGCCTTCGCAGCTTACCGGTAATTTCCATTGCATCAGCAACCCGGGCGAGCCCGTGCTGGGTTATATTACCGCCGGGACCACGGCCCAGAAAAGGATATATATCAATAACCGGGATTTACCTGCATGGCTCACAAACAGCCCTTATACAGGCTGCAGGATGGATACTGATCTATACGCAAGGCCGGTAGGCCGGGGTGGCGATGTTATTAATGAAGTGGAGCAAAAGATATATACAGGGTTAGATATCCCGCTATATCCTATTCAGCCTCCTGGAGCACCGCATCCGCTGGGATATGCCGGGTCTTCGCCGGCATGTGTTGACTGCACGTTACGGGGCACCAATGTGAAACCGAGCTTTTGGACGGACGAAGTAATACAATGAGGAAACTTATTATCATAGCGGCGATCATATTATCGGCATGGGCTTGTAAAAAGCCTTATGCACCGGTAGTTATTTCCGGCTCCGGCAGTTACCTGGTAGTGGAAGGCGTGATCAATACCGGTTCGGATTCTACCTATTTCAGGCTAAGCCGAACCATTAAGCTTGCTGCTAACGATACAGTTAAGTTGGAAAACAATGCCGCTGTTACAGTAGAAGGAGACGACAATACGGTGTACCAGTTATCGGAGATAACCAGCGGTATATATGCCGGGCCGCCAATGGGATTAAGTTCAACTGCAAAGTACCGTTTGCGAATAAAAACTTCAGGCAATGAAGAATACCTGTCGGATTATGTTCCGCCAAAAACGACGCCGCCGATAGATAGCTTGCACTATACATTGGAAAATGACGGGATACAATTTTATGTGAGTACACATGACCCGAACAACGCCGCCAGGTATTATCGCTGGGATTTCGATGAAACCTTTGGATACCTGTCGCTGGCGCAATCCTTTTATAAAATTGGCGCCGACG
>Ga0157374_10001711_pt1 | contig 18408 bp, 11 predicted proteins | sample M25metaG_FD_115308 | JGI IMG/M metagenome (GOLD analysis project Ga0157374, IMG submission 115308) | Miscanthus rhizosphere microbial communities from Kellogg Biological Station, Michigan, USA - M2-5 metaG | ecosystem: Host-associated > Plants > Roots > Rhizosphere > Soil | place: USA: Michigan...
AGTATTGAAATTCGGTTCGCGCGGTCAGGTTGTTGTTGGTGAAATATTCTGAAGCGCTGCCGTGAAAATTGTTAGTTCCGGGCTTTGTAAAAACCTGGACCCAGGCGCCGCTGTAGCGCCCTTTCGCAGCGTCAAACGTAGCGCCTGAAACGCGAATCGCCTGAATGAAGTCGGGCTCGGGCGAAAGATTGACGACGCCATCGCGCGATGCACTGTTCAAATTTGAACCGTCGACGTCATATTCGTTGTCTTCTTGCCTCTGGCCGGCCGCATTGATCTGGTATCCGGCCTCCTGCTCAAAGCTATCGTTATTGGCCGACCCCGAACCCAACGCGCCGCCGCTTGGCAATCCAGATCCGGTTACGCCGGGCGCCAGCTGAATCATGCTGGTATACACATTTCTGCCCACCAGCGGTGCCGTGCTGATCGTCTGTTCCGCAATCTCTCGGGAGGTATCGCTCTTGTCCGTCTGGACCGACGCAACTGCCTCAGAGACCTCAACGGAAGCCGACTGCGTGGGCAACACGAGAGAAGGGTGTAGCGTCTTCGTCTCGTTCGATTCCAGCTGCACTCCGTTCTGGTTCCAGGGTTTGAACCCGCTGGCGACCACCTCGATCGTGTAGACTCCGCCCGCGAGCGACGGAATTCTGAAGTTGCCGCTCTCGTTGCTGATCGCCACATTCTGAACGTGGGTAGCGTCGTTGATGACCGTGACCTTCGCGCCCGTCACCACCGCTCCGGTTTGATCGACAACAATGCCGGTAAAGCCGCTACTGAACTGGGCATACCCACATGGGGCCAATACAAGTGCGAAAGCGCAGAGCGCCATTACGAGTGCTGCTGGTCTGAATCTGCGTAGGTGAATCATCTTGCCTCCTGCGTCAAATAGCTGTGTCGGTCATTCCACGTTCGGTTCGGGTTCGTTATTCATGAGCGACCTCGATGAGAAGTTGCTTCTGCTGGCGGAGTTCCTCGGTGCGTTGTTGAGTCTTCAGGCGGGCGATCATCTCTTGGCCGGCTGCTTTTCTTCCAGTGCGAACGTAGAGCCGGGCCAGAGCGTATTGGGCTGGTATGTGATGAGGATCAAGTTTGAGACATTTCGACAGAGCTGCCTCAGTGAGCACGGGCGCACTCTGCTCATAGATCTTCGAGAGCTGATAGTAAGAGTCTGCGTATTCAGGATTTAGTTCGATCGATTTCTCGAGCGATTTCTGCGCGAGATGATTCACCTCGCTGCTGTCGGGTGCGTTTGCTCCGAACTGCAGCAGAAGTTTCCCCCGGAAGTAGTGCATGTAATAGTTGCCCGGGTAGCTTTGAATCGCTGCGTCCAGCGTTTTCTCTGCGTCAGCAATCTTCTCTTCATGCGCAAGAACTACGGCCAGGCTCAGCATGGCTATGCTCTTGTCGCCGTCCATCGCCGTGGCCGATCTGAGGGTTGCCTCGGCATCCGGTAGATGTCCGAGCTTCTCAAGCACAACACCCTTTTGAACCATGAGGCCGTAGGAGTGGGGCAGATGTTCCAATCCCGTCTCAACAGCTTCCAGCGCCAGGGAGTCGCTGCCTTGGTCCGCGCAGATTGTGCTGAACTCGAGATAGCTCTCTTCGCGCTGCGGAGCCAGTTCTGAAGCACGCTTCAGCAATTTCAGAGCGAGGGCAATATCTCCGCGTTTCTTCGCCGCGCGCGCCAGAGCAATCAGCCCGTCCGGAGTAGGATCTGAGCGCATCGATGTCTCTAGAGCGCGCTGAGCTCCTTCAAACTGCCCAAGATCTTCGAGCTTGAGCGCACGCTTCACCTCTTCGCCTTCAGCCCGTACCGTACCTGCTCCTGCTCTTGCAAGCTCACCTTTGGCGCGCTCCTGCTCCCCGAGGCGCTTATACAAATCAGCGGCAGTTTTGTATTGAGCCGAAGACACGGTTGGGATTCGGTCCAGCGCTGCCAGAGCCTGAGCTGACTTGGTGTAGTCACTGAGTTGATATGCGCATTCGGCGTATGCGAGAACAGCGTCCGGGTAGTGGTTCAGCAGATCCCCGGCCTTTTTCAGAAGGTCGGCCCCGGTGGACCAATCAGACCGCTTCTCGGCGATCATCCCTAGAAAGAGCTCGTCTGCTTCAGTGCTTCCGCCTTGGCCGTCGATGATCTTGAATTGCACTTCGGCGGCCTGGTAGTCCTCAAGGCTGAAGTAGGCGATCCCCAGGTTGCGTCTCGCGGCCACGAAATTCGAATCCAAATCCAGGCTTCTAAGAAAGAAGTTTCTCGCTGCAATCAGGTCTCCCTTCATGCTGTAAGCAGCGCCTTCAGCGTTAAGAAGCATCTTGTCTCGCGGCGCAGCCTTCAGCCCTTGCTCGAAAGAGTCAATCGCATCATCAAGTCTGCCCTTCTCGGCCAGGGCGACTCCGTGTCGATACGGGTTCGAGCCCTCCTCTGGGATCTTGGAGTCAGTAGCCCTTTGTGCTCTTAGAGGCAGCGCGCTCATAAGCATCATCGCTGCAATGAGCGAACAAGCGGCCAGGACTAGAGAGGCCCTGTTGCGAACTCGATCGTAAGTGCAGATTTCGGTCATCTCAATTTGAAAGCTTTCAAAAAAACAAACATGATTAACTGAATTAGAATGGCCAAGATTGCAAATTGATTGCGTAATTGCCCCTCAATCGGAGGCCGCGCCAAAAATTAAACGTTTCAAATTCTGTTGTCAAGAAAAAATTCGGCGACCGCTAAGGCAGAAGCTAGAACCCGGTCGTCGATCAACTCGCAAACGTCTGACTGTAGCGACAATAGAGCAGAAACCTACCCCAACCGGCTTAGAAGGGAAGGATCAATCCTCCATCCGTCAATCCATCCACCATAATCACGCGCTTTTCGCGGTTGGCGCGGCCACTGAGTTCCGGATACTCAGAGACGTCTTGAGCACGATATGCCTGGCCGGGTTCTTATCGCCGTGCAGCCGGCCGATCAGGATGTGAGCAGCATTCGTCCCCAGTTGATACCCGGACTGCGAAACAGAAGACAATGGAGGACTCGTCAACTCGGCGATGTCCAGATCATCGAAGCCCATCACCGATACGTCCTCCGGGCAACTTAGGCCAGATTCGCGGATAGCTCGAAGCACTCCCAGTGCAATCATGTCATTGCCCGCGAAGATGGCCGTAGGGCGCGGGATCAGACGAAGCAGCACAAGAGCCTTGGTGTAGCCGCCATTCTTATCGAAGGAAGTCTCTTGAATATACTCGGGCCTTACATGAAGCTTCGCTTCGCGGATCGCTTTCTTGAAGCCGTTCAACCGATCCTTTGCATTGGTCAGATGCTGGGGTCCTACGATCATTGCGAGCTTACGATGGCCCATCTGAAGCAGATATCGTGTGGCCTCCAGTGCGCCTTCCTGGTTGTCGGCTGTTACGCTGTCGCCGGCCCAGTTTCGGGGAAGGCGGTCGACGCACACAACGCCTGTGCCCGCCTTGCGGTAGCATTCCGCCTGCGCGGTCAGATCACTGAAGTTCGAAGGGATCACGATCAGACCAGCGGGAAGATACGTCTGCAATTCCTTCAAGTGCGCCAATTCTTTCGCGTGATCATTGTCCGTATTGCAAAGAATCAGGCGGTAACCATTGGCAAATGCGGTGTCCTCCGCTCCGCGTACAACTCCAGGGAAAAACGGATTCGTAATATCCGGAATAATCATCCCGATCACATTGGTCTTATCGCGTCTGAGTCCACGTGCAAGCTGGCTTGGCTGGTATCCGGCTTTCTGCACAGCATCGAGAACCCGTTCCCGGAGATGCGGCCGAACATTCGCAGAGTTATTCAAAACGTGGGAGACCGTGCCCAGTGAAACGCGGGCAAATTTTGCAATGTCTTTCATGTTTGCCATTTAGAGCGCTTCTCCCGGGCGTCTATGTGAACACAGCGGATTCAGTATATCTTGAAACGATTCAAAGATTCACTTGACTTTACGCGTTACGCTGGATATGTTGCTTTCGATTGCACTTGAAACCTTTCAACTATCGATCTAAACCGGCCGTCGCCCGCTGCGCACGCCCCACCCAGATCGGCAGTTGATATTCGTCTTGCCGAGGGCATCGAGAGGATCACGGTTCATGTATCAGCCGGAAGCGTACGCACTCGTCCTGGCTTTCATGATCACCAGCATGCTTTGCTGGGGTTCCTGGGCCAATACTTTGAAATTGTGCCCGGGCTACAGATTTCAGCTTTTTTACTGGGACTATGTCTTGGGATTGATGGTTGCCTCTTGCCTCTGGGGCTTCACCCTCGGCTCCTTCGGAGATGCCGGCCACCCGTTCCTTCAAGACGTCACCCGCGTGAGTTCGAAGAGCGCGATGCTGGCGATCGTTGGTGGCGCAATCTTCAATGTCGCAAATCTGCTCCTGGTTGCGGCCATCGACATCGCAGGTTTAGCGGTTGCCTTTCCAATCGGAATCGGATTGGCCCTCGTAATCGGTGCAATCAGCAATTACGTCATCGCTCCACAGGGAAATCCCGCTCTTCTATTTAGCGGCGTGGCCCTCGTTGTATGCGCGATTGTCTTTGACGCGATTGCGTACCGAAAACGCGAAACCTCCCATTCCTCGCTAAGTCGTCGCGGAATCCTGATCAGCCTCATCGCTGGCGTGCTCATGGGATGCTTCTATCCCTTCGTCTCCGCCGCGATGACGGGCCAGCACCCGCTCGGTCCGTATGCATCCGTGCTGCTCTTCTCGTTTGGTGTTGCTCTCTCGGCGATCCCCTTCAACTGGCTCTTGATGCGAAAACCCCTCGACGGGCGTGAGCCCACGTCAATGGCGGAGTACACAAAAGCAGGCGCAGGACCGCATTTCTGGGGGCTACTCGGCGGAATGATATGGTGCACAGGCGCACTGTTCAATTTCATTTCGTCGCACGCTCATCTCGTCGGTCCGGCCGTTTCTTACTCGATCGGACAAGGCGCCACGATGGTTTCAGCTGCGTGGGGCGTATTTGTCTGGAAGGAGTTCGCGGCTGCTCCTGCCGCCGCAAAGACGTTCGTCTGGTGGATGTTTGTTCTATTTCTGGCCGGACTGGCTTTAGTGGCTCTGGCTCCGCTGTACTGATGGACACTTTGCGATTTGGTGAGACTGCCTGCAAAGCCGGGAGATGAAATGTTGAGCCAAAAACCGATCGTCGTCGTCGGCAGTATCAATCTGGATCTGGTTGCAGTTGCCAGCAAAATCCCGTCCATCGGCGAAACCGTCGTAGGAATGGATTTCCAGACGCATCCCGGAGGAAAGGGCGCCAACCAGGCGGTCGCCATCGCTCGTCTCGGATACCCCGTGCAGATGATTGGCAAATTGGGTAATGATGCATTCGGAACAGAACTAAGAAAGCATCTTCAATCCGCAGGCGTAGACATCCACGCAGTTGGAACCCAGGAGGGACCCTCCGGCGCGGCGTTGATCGTGGTTTCGTCGCAGGGAGACAACAGCATTGTCGTGGTACCTGCTGCCAACGCGGCTGTTACCCCTCAATATCTCGATGACAATATCGAACTCATCCGCCAGGCCGGAATGGTCCTTACGCAATTGGAAATTCCCTTGGAGACTGTCGAGCATCTGGCGGTTCTATGCGAGCGTGAGAACGTCCCGCTCGTTCTCGATCCCGCACCGGCAATGGAACTTCCTTCCAGTGTGCTTCGCGCGGTTGAGTGGTTCACTCCAAACGAAACCGAAGCTGCTTTCTATTCCGGAGCCTCTACCCAATCCTCGCCAACATCCGCAGACGAACGGGCGAGAGCGCTGCTCACCACCGGCTGCAAGGGTGTCGTTTTCAAGATGGGACCCGATGGTGTCTACGTGTCTTCATCTCACGGCCAGAATCTAGTACCTGCCTTCTCGGTCAGGGCAGTAGACACCACGGCAGCAGGCGATGCATTCAACGGGGCTTTTGCAGTAGGCCTGATGAAGGGCTTGTGTCCGTACGAGAGTGCAACCTTCGCCACAGCCGTCGCCGCCATCTCGGTTACGCGAAAGGGGGCCCAGCCTTCCATGCCGACTCTCGAAGAAGCAAAACAATTCATGATCGAACACTCCGTAAAGCTGCCCATCGGAATTTGAGGGTAGCCGTTCGATCCATCCATAAAGAAGTTCCAGGAGATTTGAAATGAAATTCCGGAAAGGTGTACTCGCCACGATTGGTAGAACCACAACATTGCTGGGCCTGACATCGATATCGGCCTTGGCACAGGATACGAAGGTGGTGCCTTTCACTTTCATGGATGAGTTGATTCCGGCCCCGCCATGCCTCACAATGCGCAATGCGTGGGAGGGAGGCGGAATGCCCTGTACCGCCCTCACCCATCAGCAGTGGCTCCAGGACCTGACCCATTGGCGATCCGAGCGGCAGATTCGCGTCGGATATGACGCCGATCGATATACATCGCCGGCACTGAAGTGGACCCAGTCCAGCTTCATCCAACCGCAGATGATGGTCCACGATCGATTCTTCTACGATCCGATCCAGCACAAATACACTGTCGATCGTTATCTGGATGACGTGGAGAAAAGGTACGGCGGCATTGACTCCGTGCTGGTCTGGGCGACCTACCCCAACATGGGAATCGACGACCGCAATCAGCATGACATGGTTCGTTCGATGCCCGGCGGAGTCGAAGGCGTTAAGCAGATGGTTGCTGATTTCCATCGTAGAGGCGTCAAGGTTTTGTTCCCGATGATGATGTGGGATCAGGGAACGCGCGACCCGCAAAAGCGTTGGCCGGATGCGATCGCCGAGCTTATGAAAGAGCTGGATGCAGACGGAATCAACGGCGATACGCAGGACGGTGTTCCTTTGGCCTTCTCTCTCGCTGCAGACAAGTCCGGCCATCCCCTCGTCTTCGAGCCGGAAGTTGGCGTCAGCGATGAAGCCCTTGCGTGGAATGTGATGAGCTGGGGCTATTACAAATTTCAATTTGTTCCCAGCATCGATCGGCACCGCTGGCTCGAGACTCGTCATATGGTTCATGTCTCCGACCGCTGGAACAAGAACCACACCGACAATCTCCAGTTTGCATTCTTCAACGGCGAAGGTTGGGAGAGCTGGGAGAATATCTGGGGCATCTGGAACGGAATCACTCCCGCAGATGCAGAGGCCACCCGGCGCATTGCCGCAATTGAGCGCGCTTTCGCTCCCTTCTTGGTCAGTCCCGAGTGGGAACCTTTCTACCCGACACATCGCTACGGCGTGTTCGCTAGCCGTTGGCCTCTCGGTGACAAAACTCTCTGGACATTGGTGAACCGCAACGATTACGACTTAGACGGAAGGCAGATCACCGTTCCCTACAAATCTGGGCTCAGGTATTTCGACCTCTACCACGGCATCGAGTTAAAGCCCGAGATAGAAGGCGAAAATGCTGTCCTATCCTTCCCAGCTGAAACACACGGATATGGAGCCATCCTATCCACCGATGAAGCCCCGGATGCAAAGACCGAAAAATTCTTCAAGACAATGAAGGACATGACCGCAAAGCCGCTTTCAAGTTTTTCGCACGAGTGGCAAATGACGAGCCAGGCAGTCGTTGAGATTCTGTCTACAAAACCTGCATCATCCGCCCCAGACGGCATGGTCCGCGTCGATGGCGCGAATTACCTCTTCAAGGTTGAAGGAATCGAGATTGAAGGAAGCAACGATGTGGGCGTCGACGTGCAATACGCCTGGGAAAACAGCCCACGGCGATTCCACGAACACGAAATTCAGATCAAGCCCTTCTTCATCGATAAGTATCCGGTCACAAACCAGGACTTCAAGAAATTCCTCGATGCCACAAACTATCACCCGAAAGACGAACTCAACTTTCTCAAGGATTGGAAAGACAGAACCTATCCCTCGGACGCGGCAAAGAAACCAGTCACCTGGGTTTCCATCGAAGATGCGCGCGAATATGCGAAGTGGGCTGGCAAGCGCCTTCCTCATGAGTGGGAATGGCAATACGCCGCACAAGGTAAGGATGGTCGTTCCTATCCATGGGGAAACTGCGACTGGCTGGTTCTACCGATGCCGGGCGGCCCGTCAACCTGTGCTTCACAACTCGGAGGCTCGGAGACCTACGCACCGCTGGCTGATAAAGCCCGTGCCATGGCCCCCGCGAGCGATGTCGACAGCCATCCGAAGGGAGTAAGCCCGTTTGGCGTAATGGATATGGTCGGCAACGTCTGGCAGTGGACGGATGAGTACGTCGATGAGCACACCCGTGCTGGAATCCTCCGCGGCGGCAGCCACTATCAGCCGCAGGGCTCAGTCTGGTATTTCCCGCAGGCATACAGAAACGATCAGCACGGAAAGCTGCTTCTCATGGCGCCCAGCTACGACCGATCAGGAGCGGTAGGATTCCGCTGCGTTAAAGATGCAGAATAGAGCGCCCACAACCGATAAATCTGAATTGGCCCCAAAGACGCTCAAGCCGAAGAGGAAATCTCTTCGGCTTGAGCGCGTTCGGTGATTCGCTAACTTACGAAAATCAGTTTTGCATCACGGTAGTAGCCGTCTCCAACGTGTCATACAGAGGCTGCGCTGGATTTGTAGTATCTCCGGCTTCCGCCGCAGTGATCGCAAGGATACGAACTCTCTCATCCGTTGGAAGAGTCAGGGTTTTTGCGCCGGCCGGCACGTCGATCGTATACGCATACAGATACGAATACGCATAGATCTGATTGCTTCCGTCGGTTCCATGGCTGTGCGATGCGTACCATGCAATGGGTGCTTGCTTCACGAACCCGGGTGTAAGCCCGGTCATCTTCGGAGCCACCATGGGTCCATGCGACGCGATGTAGGTCAGCGTTCGCCGGGCACGTTTTGCCTCCGGGCTGTTGTCCCCGTCGGCCGGAGTTGCAGGCGGAGGCAAGGGAACTGTCTTCCATTGCCGGTTATCCCACTGGCCGATATATCCCGTCCAGTTTTGAATCATCAGATCGTGGGGCTTGTTGTCGACTTGGAAAGTTGCCTTCTGGTCGCCTCCGTATGCAGCAGCCAACAGATAAAGCCGGTTGAACTTGCCCTCAGGCAGCTTGATTGTTTGGCCGCGCGCAGTCACGGCACTTGGCTTGGACTCAGCCGCCGGCGTGAGCTTGAACTCGATGCCGTCATACGAAACGGTTGCCGGCAACAACTCTGCCGGCAGCGCATGACCCACATCATCAAACCCGCCGGTTGAAGGGTGTCCATCGGTTGATGCGACAGAGGTGTCGTAGGACAGCTCGACCGGCTGCGCCTGCTTCGGAGCGACCTTTGCTGTCGCGGACGACAGCCTCACTGCGAAGGTGCGAGGCTGGAACGGAGTGAAGTCGGTAACCAGTTCTCCTTTAGCTACACTCGCTGCACCTACCTCTTCCTCTGCGCCGTTGATCTCGCGTGCTGCAGCAATTGCCGCAGGGAAGGTTACCCGTACGTCCTTCTGCGGCCGCCCAGTCTCCTCAACGAGCCGAACTACGAACTCATCGCCCTGCTCTGCTTTCTTGAAAGCCATCACGCGTACGTTGCGATTGCTGACGCTGAGCAGCGAGAAACTCTTGCCGAGCGCACCATCATGCGCCGGGCTCTCGAACGCAATCAGTGGCTGATTCAGTCGGATACCCTGCCAGTTAGTCTCGCCCTTCTGCCAGTCGCCGGCATGGCTCGCGACGCCATACTTGAACTCATGACGGCCCCAGTCTTGCGTGGACTGATCGTTGTACGAGAGGCCTGCCGGGCTGATGCCGGGGCTGCGCAACAGTGTCAGGCGCAGTGTGCGATCATCCGGCTTGTCCGATCCATGTTTGTAGTCCGACAGTATCGTCACACCAAAGGCGCCGCTCACGTCGGTGAGATCGAACCACTGGTGCGACGCGACTTCAAACTTGCGTTCGTCGTTGTTACCCCGCTCGATCTTGCCGATGTCCCAGTTGTATGTGGCCTTCGGATTCGAAGCGACCAGAGGGAACGTGGCCTTCACATTGGCTTCGGACGTTTGCCAGTTGACCACGTTGCTGAATTCAACGCGATCAGCGGCCCCCCCTGCTCCCAAACGGATCGTCTGTTCGAAGTTGGAGCCCTCTGTCTCGCGAACAACTTGCAGGGCGACTCGGGCCGGACCGTTTTCGACGATCTTGACCTTCACAGGGCCGGAGACGTAGCCGCGCGGCGGCTTCTGTTGATCGGTCCAGTCCATATTCCAGGCCGGCCACTCCGCAGGTTTATCGGTCTTGATTGCCAGTCGGGATGGAGCGGAGAGCAGCTCGCGCTTGATCTGCTTGTCATAGATGCTCGAGACGTCGCCGTTTGTATCGACCTTCACAACGTAGCGGCCATTCTCGAGCGACGACTCCGTGATTTTGAGCGCACTGGATTGCGAAGCCGATTCGGATGGCTGGACGTCGTAAACCGCAAACCCGACCGAAGGCACCTTCGCAAGGAAGATCACCTTGGCGCCATCCTTGGTAGCTTCCCCAATTTGTGCCGAAACCTCCTTGCCATCCGGGCCTGTGACCCGAACTCCCTTAGGCGAGCCGCCAGGGAAAGCAACATGAGCTTCGACAACGTCCTCACGCTCGATGGAAAGCGGGTTGTAGACTACGACCGCCGTTCCCTTGACCCGCGTGTTGAGCGCTGAGGCAGTAGCATCCACTGCGCTCTTAAGTACCTGTCCGAATTGATTCAACGCAATGTTCTGATCGTTCCACGCAAACTCATACGCTTTGGGTGTCGAGGTGCCCGGAATGAGGTCATGGAACTGGCCGCCCATCACAAGTGTCCACGCGTCGGTCATTCGCTGACGAGGATATGGCCTGCCTCCCATCCAATCTGCCGCCACTGAAGCGCGCTCTGCGGCATCGGCGAGCACTTCATTCTCGCGATTCCACCGCTTCATGTAGGCCTCTGAGGTCAGCGATCCGGCCGAGTGCTCCGTGAGCTCGAGATCACCGGTATAGCGAGGCAGATGCGCAGCTTGTTCCGGCTTGATATCCAGAAACATCTGTTCAGCTGTTGCTTGCACAACATTCAGTGGTCCATCGCCCACTTTCACGGTCTGTGGAGCTGCCTTTGGGTCTGCCTCATTTGGAATTGCTGCCTCGCCTTTCGTGACAATCGCTTCCATCAGCTTTACGGACGGTTCACGCGGAGAGCCGCCGATGTCTCCCGTGCCGTAGTAGCGATAGTCGACATAGTCTCCGCTCGACTTGCCCACAGCCTGAGCGCGTTTGATCCACGTATTGCTCTTGGTCAGGTCTTCGGTAACATTGCCGCCGTAGTCCGTGGCGTTCAATGCCGCGATTACCGTCTTGCCATCGAGACCCACCCATGTACCTACATTGAATGGAATGCCCTTGGCCGTGTCCTGAGGCGATCCCGGCCCGCCCGCCGTAGTGGCTGAATGCCATGTCAGCTTCTGGGTCGAAAATCCTTTGATGCCGGTGTGAGAAAGAATGCTGGGCAGCGAAGCCGGAAAACCGAAGCAGTCAGGAAGCATGTATTCCGCGCTGGTCTTGCCGAAATCGTGCCGGAAGAATTCTTTGCCGTAAAGAACCTGGCGGATGATCGACTCAGCCGAGGGATTGTTAACGTCGTTCTCTTCCATGGAAGAGCCCGCTACGAACCACCTTCCCGCAGCGACGTACTTTTGAAGCCTCTGATAATCGGCCGGGTAATACTCTTTCAGGAATCGGTAGCGATTCGCGCCGCTGAAGTTGAACACATAGTGCGGGTACTTCTCAAAGAGAGCGAAATTGTCTCGCATCGTTCTCGAAAGATACTCGCCGATGACGGTGGGATATTCCCATCTCCACTCTGTATCCAGATGTGCGTAGGGAACGACGTACAGGGTCGCGTTCTTGCCGGGGTCGAGAACCGCCGGGCTTTCCGGAGCGGCAGCCTTTGCGGCAGGCTCGGGTGGCGGGGCTGTCGTATCGACAGCCGGCTCAGGGTCCGATCCCAATCGGGCGTTGAATACTCCCTGCATCTCAAAGGGATCGACAAAGAGGTCGCCCTTCATGTCGCTTGGAGAGCTAAGGGTGCCGTTCAATGTGATGATCAGATTCGTCCCGCCATCATCGAATCCATATTGCAGCATCACCTGGTTCGATTTGACTGTTCCCACGACATCGACCGGTTGCTGGCCGTCCATCTTGCAGGAGCCGGTCACCTTCTCCTCGTGTTGTTTCAGATTGCAGAGAATCGTGAGATCTTGCCCATGAACGGAGCCGCTGATGTGCCATGCTCCGGGAATCTCAGAGGCTGCAGCAGGAAGCACCGCGAGCAGTAGGAATAGATTGAAAAACTTCATGCATGTCCCTTTCACCGTCGAGCGCTTGCGAACTGGGCGGCTTCATTTTGGTCACTCCATTTGAAAAATGCGAATCCCTGCAGAACAATTCGAACGAATTTCCTGAGGTTGTCGCAAAGCGACTGAATATTACTGCTTTCTATATCGGGTTCGATTCTACGAGATTGGATGGTCCACGAAGAAGGAAAGAGCAGCTCCGCAATCCGGCCAAAAAGCAACATTCGAGATATCAAGAGACATCGAGGGACCAAAGTGTGTGATGCGAAACACCATGTCTGGTAATGTCAGAGCATCGTGCGGCGCTCGATCCAGGCGTTATACGGTGTGCGCCCATCTTCTCATTCAGTCGCGGAGCATGTGATGGTACTGCGTAGAGCCCTGATGCCAAGGTCCCGGAAATCTCTGCTCCTGGAGGATCAGCGCTCCATACAAAAAGGCAGACGGAACATCCTCCATGCTGCGATGCGTTCGGATGAGCCACGCGACATTGTATTTCGTCGCATGATCGTCTCCATCCCGCCGGGCAAGGTCAGCACTTACGGTCGAGTAGCTGCTGCCGCCGGGTATCCGCAACTTCACCGCGCCGTGGCCAGGCTGCTGAGAACCGATCCAGCAGATCAGCTTCCGTGGCATAGAGTGTTGGGCGCAGGCGGGGAAATAAAACTCCGGGGAGCGGCTGCGAGCGAACAAAGAGCAAGGCTTAAGTTGGAAGGAGTACGCTTCCGCGGCAGTCGTGTCGACATGGATGAGTGCGAGCATGCACTTAAGCCGTGGGAAGTCCATTCAAGTTGATCCAACTTCATTGTTCGGCCGGAGAAGCGAATGACCGAAAGAGATATGCCGCCGCTCGATAGTGGAGAAAGAGAACTTCGAAATGCGCGAACCCGCAGGGATGGCCTCCGTCTTTTGATTCTTGGTTGCCTGGTTTTTCTAGCGATGGGGTTTGCATTGCACTTCACACCGAACGGCACCCTTATCGATTTCCGAAGTAACTACTTTGCTGCACGATGCTTGGTAAAGCACTGTGACCCCTACAATCAGGCACAGGTGCGCCATCTGTACCTCTCCGAGAGCGACTTGAACGCAGAAGAGTCCTTTACGGTTCAGGTCCTTATTACTCGATCGAACTATCCACCGACGGCGTTGCCGGTCTTGCTGCCGATTGCAATTTGGCCACTCTGGATCGCTCGTTGGCTTTGGCTCTTGTTGACTGCAGGTTTTCTTGTTGTGGCTGCCATTTCCGCCTGGGATTTGGGAGCAGGCTTCTCACCCCACGTGTCCGGTGGGCTCGCCGGCGCGCTGATTGGGGGCAATCTCCTTGTGCTCCTTAGCGGCAACGTCGCGGGAGTTGCAGTCAGCTTGTGTGTTATCGGAGCGTGGTGCTTCTATCGAAATAGGTTTGTCAACGTCGGAATCCTCTTTCTTGCTATCTCGCTGATGCTCAAGCCTCATGACGCGGGGTTTATCTGGCTCTACTTTTTGCTGGCAGGACAAGTGAATCGCCGTCGCGCACTCTGGGCCTTGTTTGTGGTTGTCGCGGTGACCATTCCCGTGCTTTTTTGGCTTGCGCACACAGCTCCCAGGTGGCCTGCTGAGTTGAAATCTAATCTAGCCATGTACTCGTCGACAGGGAGCATGAATGACCCAGCGCCCGCAGCAGGAAGGTCAATTGGACTCGCTAAAATCGTCAACCTGCAAGCAGTGACGAGCTACGTCTGGCCTGAACCGCGTGCTTACAACACAGCCGCGTACGCGATTTGCGCCGCTTTGATGCTGATCTGGGTCGTGACTACTCTAAAATCGAAACCTTCTTATCCACGAACCCTAATCGGATTGGCGGTGGCGTCGGTCTTGACTTTATTGCCCGTATACCATCGCCAAACTGACGCTTTGCTTCTTTTTTTGTCCATACCAGCATGCGCGTTTCTATGGAGCACGGGAAAGCGCGTTCGTTACGCTGCGGTTGCGATCACTTTTTCCGCAATATTGCTGAACTCCGACCTCGTCTGGGCTATGTCCCTGGCGATCTTCCCAATGGGTTCGGAGACGGATCGCAGTGTGGTTGCTATCCAGACGCTTCCACCGCCCATCATTTTATTCGTGATGAGCCTTTTCTATGCTGGGGTATATGTGAGGTATTCCGAAAGCCTGTTTCGGCACCATCCAGCCGCGCAAAATGCCACATAGAGGCCCCACCAGCCATCCCCTCAAGCCATTTCAAATAGTCGCGACTATAAGTTGACGTGGCGGTCGATGGCTTGTCCGAAGGCATTAGAATTGATCCGTCAAAAAGGCACCGGTCAATTCCACACCTGTCCGTGCCCCAAAAAGGAGATCCCTTGCGCCTTGTACGAAGCTTACTGATCGTTTCCTGCGGGCTGCTTGCAGCTCTTTCCATCACCCAGCTTACGCGTGCCTGCGCCCAGGCTGCGCCCGATATGCCGCCTTCTCCGGGTGCCAAGCAGGTCCATATGAAGCATGTCCTTGTGATCGGCCAGACCAAGGGCTTCGAACATGACTCAATTCCCGATGCAATGGTCGCTGTTTACAACATGGGCAAAGAGAGCGGCCTTTGGGATACGGTGATCCGCACCGATACTGAGTTGCTCACCAAGAAGGATTTGGGGCGCAATGCAAAAAATCTCAAATATTTTGACCTGATAATCTTTGCCAGCACCACGGGCGAACTCGACCTCGACGATAGCCAGAAGCAGGATTTCCTGTCGTTCGTGCATGACGACGGCAAGGGATTTGTCGGCATTCACGCGGCGCTCGACACAAATTACAAGTGGCCCGAGTACGGCGAGATGATCGGAGGATGGTTCAACGAACATCCGTGGATGACCTTCAATGCGCCGATCATCAACGAAGACCCCGATTTCCCGGCGGTCCGCCACCTTCCGAAGTCGTTCGTGAAGTACGACGAGATCTACCAGCCGAAGGAGTGGTCTCGCGATAAGGTGAACGTGCTGCTCAGTCTCGACCCGAACAAGCTGAACTACGCGAACAATCCACGTGTCCATCGCACGGATCACGATTTTGCTGTCTCCTGGAGCAAGATGTATGGCAAGGGCCGCGTCTTCTATTCGACGCTCGGGCACACCGAGGAATCGTGGACCGATCCCGATGTGCGGAAGATGTACTTCGAAGCCATCAAATGGGCGTTATGGATGACAAATGGCAGCACAGCTAGCCATCCGAAGCCTGCTCCGCCCCAGTAATAGTCGATCAGCGCCGATCTCGAATTTTGAGGTGAGATCCGCTTCTCGGGACGAAGACGTTTACATATGTGCCTTCGTCCCTAGAGAATGATCGTTGTTCCACCTCCAGCGCTGCCAGGGTGGTCATGGCTTAGGACAATCGGAAAACACTTTGAAATCTTCCCCGCTTCAAATCAATCGCAGGAACTTCCTCGCCTCTGCAGGGAAGCTCGTTGCTGGTCACTCGATCGCCAGTAGATTGCCGGCGCAGGCCAAAACCGAACGTAAGGCGGACTATACCCTTCGCATCGAGCCGTGCAATCTTGAGATCGGCCCAAACATCTCGGTCAAGACTCTGTCATACAACGGCAAGGTGCCCGGGCCATTGCTTCGGCTTCGGGAGGGAACGCCGGTCAGCATCGATGTAACGAACGCCGCGACCGAGGCCGACATCGTTCACTGGCACGGTCTTGCCATCGATTCGCTGAACGATGGTGCTATGGAAGAAGGTTCGCCGATGATTGGCGCCGGCCAGACCCACCGTTACACCTTTACGCCAAAGCCCGCCGGCACGCGCTGGTATCACACGCATACGGGGGCGTTCGGAAATCTGGGGATGGGTACCTATACTGGGCAGTTCGGATTTCTCCTGATTGAGGGCAGCCAGCCCACTCCGCAGTACGACATGGAAGTCAATCTCGCTATCCATCATTGGGAGCCATCGTTCGTGCCCATGGTCGAGAACATGCGTGCTCAGTCGGCCAATATGCCACTCACCAGCGGATCCGACGTCGGATACAAATACGCCACCATCAACGACCGCATGCTGGGCACCGGTGAGCCGATTCGCGTGAAGAAGGGCCAGCGCGTTTTGATGCGCCTCCTAAACGCAAGCGCGACGGAGAATGTCGTTCTCGCGCTTCCGGGGCACCGCTTCACGGTCATCGCGATGGATGGCAACCCTGTCCCGAAGTCAGCAAGTGTCGACGTGCTCTCCCTCGCGGTTGCCGAGCGCGTAGACGCGATCGTTGAAATGACGACGCCGGGCGTATGGATCCTGGGTTCAACGCTGGAGAAGTCGCGCAAGATGGGCCTCGGCGTCGTGATTGAATACGCAGGCCAGTCAGGTGCGCCGGTATGGAAGGACCCCTCTCCCGCCGATTGGGATTACACGAAGTTCGCAAACACCTCGCCAGCGTCGGAGCCTGATGAGAAATTCGTACTCACGTTCCGCGATATCGGTCCTCAGAAGGGCTCGCAGTTCGACACGTGGACAATCAACAACAAGTCCTGGCCTGATGTTGAGCCCCTCATCGTCCACGCAGGAAAGCGCTACCGGCTCGTCTTCCGCAACGGCAGCGGTGATCAGCATCCGTTGCACCTGCACCGACACACATTCGAAGTCACACGTATCGGCGACAAGAACCTAAGCGGCCTGAAGAAGGACGTCATCAATGTCATGCCGCTCGACACGGTTGAGGTAGATTTCGTTGCCGACAATCCCGGCGACACCCTTTGGCACTGCCATCAACAACTGCACATGGACTATGGCTTTATGCAGTTGATCAAGTACGCGACCTAGCAATCAAGCTTATTAAGAAAAGCGATAGGCCAGAGATCTAATTCTGAGGTTTTGAGAATTGAACAGATTGAAAGCGATTCGAGCCGCTCTCTCCGCAGCCATAGTCATTACGAGTGTCTCCGTCGCATTGCCATGGGCAGTAAGCGCGAGGGCTGGGAACAACCCCGCAGCGCAATCGCACACCGATACGCCCTTGACCAAGGATCCAGGTGCAGATTCGTATGCAAAACACTGCGCTATTTGTCACGGAGATCTGCGCGAAGGCAATCTCCCGGGATTTCCCCCGCTACTCGGCATTTCGCATCGGATGCCCAACGACAAGATCTCTGAATTGATCCACGCCGGCAAAGGCCGCATGCCCGGTTTCCCCGGTGTAAAAGACACAGAGCTGAACGAGCTGTTGCATTTCCTCACCACGGGCGTGTCAGCGACCGCCGCTGGGGTATCGGGCCCCGGTTCAACCTTGTCCCAAGCTGGTGCGCAGCTCTTTCAGCAGAATTGCGCATTCTGCCACGGCCGCGATGCGATGGGTGGCGAGACCGGCCCCGATCTGACGCAGTCGAGACTCGTGCGTAAAGACCGCACGGGTGACGAAATTGCCAAGGTCATTCACGAAGGCCGTCCCGACAACAAGATGCCGGCATTCAACTTCTCTGATCAGGAGACGCGCGGCGTCATCGCCTTTATCCGTGAGCGCCAGGCTGAAGCTGTCGCCCATCCCGGTGGCAGGCGCGGCGTATCGGTTGAGGACCTGCAGACAGGAAGTGCAGCTGCTGGAAAGCTCTACTTCGATGGCGCCGGCGGATGTTCAAAGTGCCACTCTCCCACCGGAGACCTCGCTGGCATCGCCTCGCGCCACGAAGGCCTCGAACTTGAGCAGCGCATGCTCTATCCGGAAAACGTGAAAAGCGCCGTCAAGGTTACTTTGCCTTCCGGCAAAACGATCTCCGGTACTCTGGCTTATCGTGACGAGTTCACTGTGGCTCTGAAGGACGCGAACGGCGTGTATCGCTCATGGCCTGTGAGTCGCGTTCGCTACAAGGTCGATGCTCCCGTTGAGGCGCATGTTGCTCTCTTCCCCAGATACACGGACGACGATATCCATAACCTGATGGCTTACTTGCAAACTCTGCGTTGATCGCGCAGCACCCGAGGTTCTGAATTGATGAAGTTGGCGAACGACCGATCGCTATCGTTGGTTGTGGGACTCTTGCTTTGGCTCTGCACGGGGTGGACTGCTGGCGCGCAGGTTGTTGACGACGCGCTATTGCTGCATCCCAAATCGGATTCGTGGTCGTCGTACCACGGAGACTACACGGGCCAGCGACATGTAGGTTACACGCAGATC
>Ga0157374_10001712_pt1 | contig 18407 bp, 12 predicted proteins | sample M25metaG_FD_115308 | JGI IMG/M metagenome (GOLD analysis project Ga0157374, IMG submission 115308) | Miscanthus rhizosphere microbial communities from Kellogg Biological Station, Michigan, USA - M2-5 metaG | ecosystem: Host-associated > Plants > Roots > Rhizosphere > Soil | place: USA: Michigan...
TGACCGCGGAAGTCCTGGCACAAGTCAACCATCAGGACTGCGATACCTTTCGCCTTTGCCAATACATCGTCGAAGACGAGGGAGGAATTATCCCCGCTGGGCTGAAGTTGGCTTGAGCTCGCCAGCGAAACAGTTGCCTTGCTTATGGAACAAGAACTAAAGATAGAAGACCCGCCGAGCGCTCTTATCGGCGGGAATTCGCTCTCACCAGTATTTCTTCTGCCAGTCCTGATCCGGCTTAGCCGATCATGTCCAAGAAGCCACACCGGAACTCAGGAAAGGTAACTTACAGTCGTGTCTATCAACGACGCCGTTGCCTTGTAGGGGTCGCCCGGCGCGTCGTATTCCATCGAGCAGTATCCTTTGTACGAATAGCGCCGCAATATTCCGAACGTGCGCGCGAGGCCTACAGGGATGACGCCGTTTTCGGTCCCAATGCTGGGTTTCACATGGCAAATCGCGTAGGCATGCGCAAACATCGCATCCACGGCAGGATACGCGTAGTTCTCATCGTGCCCGTCGAGAGTGTTGCCAAAATCAGGTAGAGCGCGAATCCAGGGACTGTTTACTTGCTCGATCACCTTCACGATGAAATACGCATCCTCGCTCACCGGATCGTCATTCTCCAGGTGTACCGGAATATTGTTCGCTGAAGCGTACTCCGCGATTTTATTTAAGCTTTCAGCCAGCCGCTCGACGTTGGGCTTTGAATTTTTAGCGGGAGATACCCCCGTACGAATGCTGGGCGAGCCGAGGACAGCCGCCGCGTCCACCCATTTCTTGCAATTCGCAACCGCTCTCTCCCGTTCGTCGCGATCGGCGGAGTAAGCACTGTCTTTGCCAGACACTGTCATGTTGACGATCGCAGCTCCCGCGTTCTCGACGGCGCTCCGCAACTGTTTCAAGTATGTCGGATCGGTCGACGGAAAATGGCGGCTCCAGGTCTCAATCTTGTTCACCTTGAACTTCTCCACCACGTGGGCGGCAAAATCTTTAAGTTCAATCGTGGGATTGCCACTCTTATGATGCTCTCCCGCGATGAACTCCCTGAAAGAATACGAGGAGACGCAGATTCTCTGGCGTGGTTCAGACGGAAATCTGATGGAAGGATTGGACGCTGCCGCTGCCCCCGACAATGTGGGTAGGAACAAACACGATCCTGCCCCTGCGAGTGCAAGTGCCATTCCACCTAAGAATTCGCGCCGTGTAGTTTGGGACGCAATAGCGAGGTTCTGATTCTTCATGGTGTCATCTAACTTTTCCGCTGCTTTGTAAACGGACGTTGTGCCCTACAAGTTCCCTTTTCCGAGTTCATCCGCAAGATAATCGCAAGAACGCCACGCGAGAGCCATGATCGTCCACGTAGGATTCTGACAACCCGCGTTCACGAAAGCGCTGCCATCCACCACGAAAAGGTTTTTAACGTCATGCGACTGCTCGAATTGATTCAGCACTGAACTCTTCGGATCATTTCCCATACGCACCGTGCCAATTTCGTGGATCGACCAGCCCGGGGTCAGAGTCTTTGTCCGCATCTCGACAATCTTGAAGCCAGCGGCCTCAAACATCTCCTGGCCCGATGCCTGCATGTCCTCGACCATGTGGCGATCATTGTCTCCGAATTCGACGTGAAAACGCAGAACCGGAATACCCCACTTGTCCTTTACTACCGGATCCAGATCGACATAATTTTCGTAACGCGACAACATCTCACCAAACGCGCCCATATCGATGTAGGCGCCCCGGTTGTCGCGGACCTCCTCTTTAAAAGACGCCCCGAAGCCCGTCAGGTCCGTGGCATAGCCTGGGTACATGCCCTGACCACCGCCGCCTTCAAATCCATAACCTCGAATGAACTTGGGATGCTTTTCCGAAAGGTTCTGAAATCGCGGCAGATAAAAACCTCCCGGGCGGCCATCATCCAGCGTGGATGGCTTGCCGACAAGATCTTTCACCTGGCCGACAATGTTGCATCCGAGAACATGTTCGCTGAAATTGTGACCGACGTGCCCGCTCGAGTTCGCCAATCCATTGGGGTAAAGTCGCGATTTTGACAGTAAGAGAAGACGAGCGGATTCCAATGTCGAAGCGGCGACTACAACTACTCTGGCGCGGACATGGTAGTCCTTCATGGTTTGCGTATCGATGAAATGCACACCGCTTGCCTTGCCGGTGTCGGGGTCAACCGTAACCTCGCGAACCACTGCATTCGTTCGTACAGCAAGGTTCCCGGTATCCATCGCCGGATAGATCAATCCCGTCGGGGAATCAAACGCAGCGTGAATATCACAGCCACCGTGCCTGTCGCAGGCGCCGCGGCCATAGCATTGGCTCCGATATTTATTATGCTTCAACCCGTCGCTGGTGACGCCTGCGCGATACTGCGTTACTACGCGACCCATCTTTCCAACTGCTTGTTTGAGCGTGACTTCAGAACAGCTCAGTTTTGTCGGACGCTGGAAAATACTGTCGGGGAGATAGGGAAGATTTTCTTTGACGCCGGTGATGCCAAGGTACAAATCCACCTTGTCATAGTAGGGAGCCAGATCGCTGTAGCTGATGGGCCAATCATCTCCGTAACCATCGCGACTCTTGGCCTTGAAGTCGTAATCAGAAAACCTGAGCGACAGTCGTCCCCAGATGTTGGTCTTGCCTCCCAGGCAACGCGCTCGGACCCAGGCAAAGTTAGTACCGGTGTAGGGGTTCTCACGCTCATCCACAACAATGTTTTTTACGTAGTCGTTTTTGCCAACATAGCTGTGAAGATGCCTGGATTTCTCAAAGCCCGCACCGTAGGGAGGATTACGGATCGTATATTCGTTGAAGGTGAGAGCATGACGGTCCGGCGGAAGCTTTCCTCGATGAGCATTGTCGTACGGCCACTCCATCGACCGCAATTCCTCCTCGATCGGAAGTTTCTTGCCCGCCTCGAGCATCAGAACTTTCAGACCGTGAGTGGTCAATACATGTGCCGCCATACCACCCGCAGCACCGGATCCGACAACGATCGCATCGTAGGTCTTACTTAAGTCGACTGCTGACTCCGTCATCGAAAAGTTCTCCGTGCGTTACTCTGGTCCCATTGACCTGCGGTTGTTTCTTACTAAGACAAACAGGATGTTCCACAGAATTTCTCTCGCCTCAGTGGTGAGTGCGAGATGCTAACTTCTCCTAAATGTATCAGAAGCTCAACATGATTCTGCACGGCGTGGTCGCGAAACGTTGAGAAACGTTTCACACAAGAACTTCGTAATCGGAAACGTTGCCGGGGCATCCGGCGAAATGTGAGGCGCGACGAAAGCTCAGCCAATTCTTTGGTCGGTCATCGACAATCATCAGCGGATTAAGATTTACAGATCTGAACTGTTGACGTAAAAACAAGCGCAGCCACCAGTGCGATTGTATGAAACACTACTGAACTGAAAGGCGACACCCTCATGTACAAAACTTTTCTCGCCGCGATCTTGCTGCTCACGACACTGCCGGTTAACGCTGCCACCCCTGACTGGAATAAGCGACTCGCCGCGGCGATGCCATTACTCGGTCACCGCAACTGGATACTCGTTGTCGACTCAGCCTACCCTCTACAAACTGGTTCGGGGATTGAAACGATCGAGACCAATGCGACGCAGCTTGAGGTAGCACGGGCAGTCCTGGGTGAAATTGAAAACTCAATTCAAGTGCGCCCGATTGTCTACATGGACGCCGAGTTGCCTTTTGTCTCGGACTCTGATGTACCCGGCGCTTCGGCCTACCGCGGAGAGGTAGCACAACTTCTGCACAAATATCCAGCCCAGTCTCAGCCGCACGAAAAACTCATTTCCAACATTGACGAAGCGGGAAAAACTTTCCACGTCCTAGTCCTGAAGACAACCATGACGATTCCGTACACGTCATTATTCATACGTCTCGACTGCAAATACTGGAGTGCCGACCAGGAAGCCAACCTGCGCAAGAAAATGAAAGATGCCCCGCCGAAGTAGCTTTAGACAGAAAGACAAATGTCTTCGATCGATTTGCCACGCCGTTGTGCACATACTCGAAGGGAAATGAAACGAGAGGCGAGTCAGAATGGTGCTGGGATCTTAACCGCCATAAACGGACATCAATCTCCGTCCAAGCTTTTTAATTTTAAGAAATAAAGCTGGCGGAGAGAGTGGGATTCAAAATCCCTATTTTCACGCAAACCCGCATGAACGCTCGCTAAAATCGCTAACTTGGTGTTTCCACATGAGATATCTCTAAATATGTCTTAGGCCGCAGAGTATTGAAGGGTACTCTTAGGCACCCCTGCGGACAGGTCAAATCGCTGAAGTGTGTATCATAGGTATCATTTTTTTCGTAACAGCCTGCCGGGGGGAAGCGTGAGGATTGAGATTGAAACAGGCAGGGCTCGGGCGGCGGCAGACTAATCCAGTGTGCCGGTATCCCTGCACGCCATCTGACGCTGCTCTTGGGCTGCGCTGGAAACTTTTCTTCAACCTAACTTGTTCGACCAGTTTTTGAAGGTAGCTCATGCTGGTGCGAAGCATTCAAGTTGATTGTTCATGGTCCTTTCCAACCTAACACCAGCAAGAGAATGAAAATGTCATAAGTAGAGTGGGCCCTCGTGCGCACGATTTCCAAGATCGCGAACATTTCCTCGTCCGATCCTGTTTTCTGACTCACGGCCGATCACACGTCTTTCCTCTAATTGACCGGCAAATTGTCCGTTTGCAACCCAGGAAGTGTGCGAGGAGTGTGTCTCTGCCAACAATCAGGGAGTCGTCCCGTAAGTTACGATAAGCGCGTTTCTTGGTACCGATGCGACGGACGAACCGATAACTTCCGGCTTGCCGGTCATCCGTCAGGCACACGGAAGTGAGCCACACGAACCTGGTGACTGGCTAGACCGTTTGAGACGTGACCGCGCTCGCGGCACTTAACAACGATCTCTATTTCTCATCCCACCTGGATCAGCACCCGGAAGCTGGGGGGTGACATAAAGAGAGCTATTGCCCTGACGCGCGGCACGTGCAATTAACCTCTGTGTACCTATTCACGATGGAAAGCAGCGCCCGAATGCAAGCAGCAACTTGGGCGATCCTTGAATGCGAATCTTCCGCCGGAGCAGCGCCCATACGAGATTGACTTCCTTGCGTACAAACCGCAGCCAGGTCTCGGTATCGGCAGTAAGTCGCAGATCAGCTTGCCCATGGTGCCCTTCGGAAACCTGCAACTCTTCGTCTCGAATCGTGACTGTTGCTTTCACTTCGTCGCGACCGGTAAAGGTGAAGTGATAGATAGCGTTAAGGCCTTTTGACTGACCTTTCTGGAAAACGAAGTTCAAGCCTCGCAGGAAGGAGCGAATGGTTCCTTGGCCGGCTAGTCCGTTTGACACACGCTTGGTGCTTTTGTGCGGAAAGCGCCGCGCTACGAACTCTTCGGCGTCAGAATTGGGAACAACGTAGACCGTCTCAGGTTTGTTCTGCAGCGGGCGAACGACGTCGTCCAGAAATTGCTCGCGGTTCGTGAGGAAGGGAGCGATTAGGTCCTCACCCGCAGGGCATACCGCCATGCAATAAGCGGCTTTGTAGTTGGCGCCGAACGACAAGCTCTGCCACATGGAGACCGTCTCGGCCCCTGAGACACTCTTACGATAATCGTGTGCGCTTTTGCTATCCGCGATCTTCTCCACCCAATCACTGAATCCGCCCATGAACTCGCGGTAATTGTGGGTGTAGCAAGCGGAGAAATTGAACTGACCGTCTGGGCTGATCGCACCTGTCGGGCAGGCGGCAACGCATAGCTTGCATTCCAGGCACGGGTTATAGACAAGCGGGTGTGAATATTCGGAGACTTCTGCATTCACCAGTACCGTTCCCAGCAGAATGAAATTCCCGAACTTGGGATGAATCACGTTGCGATGAATCCCCATCTGTCCGAGGCCCGCCGCTACCGCCACAGGCTTATGGGAGATCACCCACATTTTTGATCCCCAACGATCAGCTTCCATTGGAAATCCAACAGCTCCGCCGTTGATCGCGCTAATCCCAACCTCTTCCAGTGCCGAGACGATTCGGCGGGCCACTTCGTTGGTTTCGTCTGTCGTGTGATGGAATTCGAGATTGGAGATTGAGCGGGCTGGTGTCCGGATGTTCTCCCGGTTCATACGGCAGACAACACTGATGAGCGTTTTCGTTTTCGGAAAGACTTCCTCAATTTCGGCTCTCTGATCGGCAATCTCGGGCCGACCGCGCTCAACAAAACCCACATCGTCTGCTCCCGCATCCAGGCATAACTGCCGGAGCCAAGCTGCATCAACGACCTGATCCCTGGGGACTTCACCCCGGTTCGCCCTTTCCTGGTAATAATGCTTCACGCTTGGATGTTCAGACAATTGCGCCACGAATGTTCTCCTTTGTCCCAACTGGGCAGCGGCATCCAAATCCGTCAGCTGGAGCCGGCCTATACTCCGACCGGAACCAGCTTCTTAGACGCCTTCCAGAGCTGCCTGTTGATGAAATCCGGTGCGAGCCGGCGCAGGAACGCAAGCTGTTTGGACTGCCCCGGGTGGATCTCCAGGGTCCCCGCCTTCAACAACGCAAAGGATTGCTTCACCAGTTCATCCGTGGTGATCACGGTGCCACCGCCCTCGGCAAGCTCTGTCGTCATGTCGGTCTTCACCGCAGGAGGCATGAGCTCGATGACCTCCACTCCGGTTTCTTCCAATTGAAACCGCAGCGACTGGGTGTAGGAGTGGATCGCGGCCTTGGTAGCGGAGTAGATTGGCGCTGCTGGCAGCGGCACAAAGGCGAGCCCGGAGGACACGTTGATCACTGTGCCCTTATTGCCCGTGAGGACGTCAATGAGCGCGGAGGTCGTTCCAACGACGCCGCCCACGTTGACGTTCATCTCCGTCATTAACCCGGTCAGGTCGGCGGCCGGGGACTTGAGGTTCTTGTAGAGAAGGATGCCCGCATTGTTCATCAGCACGTCGAGCTTGGGAAAATCCGACTTCACGCGCGCCGCGAGGGCGGCGATTTGCGCCGGGTCCGCAACGTCGCTCTGGATCGTGTGGAGCTTCGGATACTTCGACTTCACCTGATTAAGCACAGCCTGACGCCGACCAGTGACGATGACTTCATTGCCTAGTTCGAGAAACTTCAGGGCAAAGGCCAGACCGATACCGGCTGAGCCCCCGGTGATAAGGATTGTGCGGCCAGTGAGTTTCATAAGAGTCCTTTCGTGACTGCCATGGATAAGATTACGAACATAATCCAACTGATTCAAAAAAAAATCAAAAGCTGCGCAAAAGATGATCGCGCATGTCGGCAAGCACCTTGTGCCTGTCAGCAGACTCAGTAAAAATGCGGGCGACAGACACGGCACCGACCATCGCAGCAAAAATGACCACGAAGTTCCGCTCCCGCTCTGCTGCTGTCCGTCCCGGCATGAACTCCACCCAACGGTCCGCCCGATCTTTGATCAAGCCGGAGATTTGTTTTCTGACACCGAGTTTGGCGCGCGCCATTTCAGGCGCTAAAGCCGCCACCGGACAACCGGAATCGGGATGGTCACAGTGCTCGGGTGAGAGGTACAGGCGAACGAGATCCTTCCACCTGTCCTCGCGCGGTACGTTTTGCAAGGAGGAATAGATCTTCTCGCTAGATTCCGAGAAACCTTCCGCAATAGCGTCGGCGAGAAGCTCATCCTTGCTCCGAAAGTGCTTGTAAAAGCCACCGACGGTGAGGCCCGACGCCTGCATAACGCTTGCGACGCCGGGACCCCTCAATCCTTCAGCGCGGAGCTTGCGAGAGGCGTTTCGCACAATACGATCGCGGGTTCGCGTCTTATGTTCCGGTTCGTAACGCATATTAGCTTATTGGATTATATATATAATCCACAGATTCACAATGTCTTAGTTGGCAAGCAGCGCTGCCATTTGCGCTTTGAGTCGTTTCCGAGTGAATTGTCGGCAAACCGGAAGTAATCCAGACGGGCAGCGGCGATCAGTAACGATAAGTCGGCTTGTGGGAAGTGATTGCGACTGACATTCCATCACTCGTTCTTGCCCGAAAAGTCCGTACTCAATAGGTTCCTGCTGCATGCGGTGTGTCGTACGTATGCTGCGTTTGAGCCACTATGAAGTCGTCAGAATTAGACAATCTGTGTCTAGGGTGGAATTAATGGACTATCTTCAACTTTTGGGATTCTAAGCCCTTCGAATCCAACAGAGGGCATTTTGGCACTCATGTGAGGTGAATCTCGCCAGAGTTGCAGGGGGACTGCACTCTCTCCGTCATTTTCAGGCTCACGGCCTACATGATTTCAAACAGAATCGCGCGCACCGGTCGCGGCTGTAGTGCTTTTCCGTAGAGTTCGACTTGCCTCCTGTATTCTCTTCGATTAGCAGGGCCGGTCTTGAAATCGACGATTATCCATTCAGCATCCTGCTGGTATACCAAATCTATGTTTCCTTCCACAATCACACCATGTCCGTCCCTGAAGAGGAATGGATACTCTCTGTGAGCTATTGCCGCTCCCGCAGCGGCTTTGAGGACTGCGTGTTGTAGGATGGCCGCCACAACACCCGCCGCAGAGTCGATCTCCTCCTCAGGGGAGGAAAGCCGAGAAGCGTGAGCCGCGGCTAGCCGCTGCAACGCGACTGGATCAGAATCAAAATCCGCATCCATAATTACGCTATGCACTAGGCTGCCAAACCGTCTACCGCGCTCTCGGAAACCGCTGAGTGCGAGTGATACGATTTCGACTGGAATTTTCGCTCCCTCACCTGAAGCAGCATCGGTTGCTACGACAATCTGGAAGGACGGCTTAGTACCGTTTTGGAGAATTGTCGCGCGCCTTGATTTCCACGCATCGTATAGAACGAGACCAGGACCGGGATCGCCTTGCAGGATCTCCTTATTCGCGATTCCATCGGCAATGTCCTTGTTTAATTCGAGTAGAGCCGGGTTGAACCACAAGACTTGATGACCGCCTAGTCGAGGCGTATGTAAACCCGACTTTACGCATCGCATTTCACCCAAGCTGCTATCCCAATCCAACACGCTATCGGCGCTCCCAAAATTACACCACTCTGCATTTTGCGAATTATGCCAGTTCTGTGTCGGTGGATAAAGTGCGGCGTTCAAGGGAGAAATCCAACCGTCCCACTCTTGAGTTCCAACCGTCGTCACAACGATCAGGTCTCTGGCTCGGGTCGCGGCGACGTAGGCAAGGCGGTCGGCTTCTTCCCTTTCAGCCTGGGCCTCACTTGTGCGATGCTCGATCAAGTCCCACGGAGCGCATCGGAGAAGTCGCTGTGCACACAGACCGCTGTCATATTCAATGTAACGATCGCCGCTGTCGCCGTCGGCCAGTCGAGCCGTGACATCCGCTAGGATCACGACGGGAAATTCGAGTCCTTTCGCCTTGTGAACCGTCATGAGTTTCACACCCTCGGCGTCCTGCTCCAGAAGTGGTGCCTCGTTAGCCTCGCCCCCTTCGGACTCTTCTTGAAGATATTCAACAAAAGAACGAAAGGACGTCGACGTGGCTGTCTCAAAGCGCCGCGCTAGGTCAATTAGACGGCTTACATTAGCAAGAACCCGCTCACCACCAGGGCGAAGGGCGAACCCAGCATGTGCGCGAGTGCGCTCTAGGAGATCGTTGATTGTTGATGCGATGGGGCGGTAGTTGCGTTTCTTGTGCAGGTCCTGTATCAGATTGAGAGCGAATCGGAGGGGCTCAAACTCAAGATCGAGATTTTCCGGCAATGTCCTAAATGGGTTCAATGGCCCGTGGGCTTGGCGGAACTTTATGAGTGCTTGGTCCGAAATAGCGAACAGAGGTCCGTGTACAAGAGCGAAAACGCTTAGAGTATCCTCGGGCCACTCTACTGCAGTAAGGGCCGTACGAAGAACAATGATCTCCTCACGGTCATGAAGAGACTTCGATCCGATCAGAACATGGTTGATGTTGCGGGCTTCAAGTTCACGAACATAGTCCTGCGTCACCGCGGGTGTGAAACGTCTGAAGAGTATGCAAATATCGCCTTCGACAATAGGGCTTAGCGAGCCGTCACGCACGGTTATCTTCCAACCGCTTTGATGGACCAGCCAGCTGACGAATGCGGCCGTGGCTTTCGGGGCACACGCTTCGATGGCCCCTTTGGTTACGTCGCCGCGCTTGCCTTGCAGGTGAGGAACGGGAAGGCTCACTACGCCTGGCTGGCGCGGAATGGGTAGGCGTCCGCATTCAAGCGGAAGATAATTGGGAATTCGATCTGAAAATGCTGCGTTCACAAACGTCTCTAGATCCTGATTTGAGCGAAAGTTGGTTTTCAGGTCGCGTTTGTCGGCTCCTGCCGCAATCAACTGCTGACTGACGCGGCGGTAGAGCGACACCTCAGCGCGACGGAAACGATAGATTGATTGCTTCGGGTCGCCCACGATGAAGAGCTTACCTTGCGCAGGAATGACCTTTCGCCAGTCCTTTTCGGTGGGGTCTGACGATGTAAGCAGCACAAGCATCTCTGCTTGAAGCGGATCAGTATCTTGAAACTCATCAACAAATAGGTGCTCATAGCGGTTCTGAAACCAATTTCGAGCCTCATCGTTCTTCATGAGGTCGCGAGCAGCAAGCAAGAGATCACTAAAGTCCAAATACCCGCACCTATGCTTCGCAGCTTGGTACTCTTCGACAACAGGCCAGAGTTCGTTTCTTAATCGAACCGCAAAGTCAGCGTCGGCTTTCTCGCTATAATGACGGACGTCGCTCGCAAACTGGCGAAAGCGTTGAATGATGGCCTTCTTCCGGTCAATTTCAACATCTCTGAGAAAGCGAAAGGATTGGGGCGTTGGTTTTCTTATTAGCAGCGCCTGAAGCTCCGCTTCCCAGGAATCGTAGTCTGGACATGCGGTATATCTTTGAATCGTGGCTCGTTCGGCAAGTTCGATTGCTGGACGCAAAGGGCCAGGAACGAATGTCAAGGTTCCAGCTGCAACCCTCCACTCTTCAACGATGTCGATCAGCTTGTCTAGGACGGTATCCGTTTCATTTCGTCGGTCGAAAGCCCTTAGCGTCCAAGCCTTCGTCATGTCGCGCCACTCAGCCAAGTTCCAGGCCTGATTGCGTAGAAGTTTTGTGGCATCTTCGCCCTTGTCCGACAACCAAGAGAGGCGAGCGAAGGCCCGCTTGAGCGTTTCAGAGTTCGCGCTCAAGCGGCTTCCTAACCATTTCCGAAATACATAGGAGAACAGCTGACCTGACTCAAAAGGAGACAAGTCCTTAAAGTTGGGATCGATTCCTGCTTCCACGGGTCTTTGGCGGAGTAACTGCGCACAGAAAGAATGGATGGTTCCAACAAAGGCCTCCTCTAGACGCTCGAGCGACGACGCAAGTCGGGCCCGGATCGCTGGATTCGTTTCGGCATTGCAATGAGTCTCCAGTTCTTGACGCAGACGAAGTTTCATTTCACCGGCAGCAGCGTGGGTGAAAGTGACAGCTACGACGCCAGAAATCGATGCGCCACTCTTCAGAACTGAGATGATGGAACCAATCAGCTCGGTCGTCTTACCGCTGCCTGCGGAAGCCTCCGTGACGCGGCTTGCCATGTGCATCTGGGTGCCGCTGCCGGTCTTCATTTCAAGCCTCGAATTTGTGTGAGTGCCTTCAAATTGACACTCGATTTCTTTTTCGTTCGGTCTTCTTCGTAGGGTCCGCAAACGGGAACGTAATCGCAACTGACACATGCGTCCTTCTTTGGGGCCGCCGGTAGAAAACCATTTCGAATGGAGGCATCAATGCCATCGAGAACTTTGAGTAGTGCTCGTTTATTGGACTCGTTAAGCGCAATGAAGATCTCTTTGTAGGTGCCGCGCATGGTGGCGTAGTGTAGTCTTCCGCCAGCCACCGGCTTCCTGAGCATGGCCTCCGCCGCAAGTGCGTAAATAAGAGGTTGCAAATGGGATCCGCCTCCGACAGCCGTTGGCTGAGGATAAGGAACCCGCCCGGTCTTGTAGTCAGTCACTCTGTAGGCTCCTTGGGAATTCCGTTCAATTAGGTCTATGGAGCCTATGAATGTAAAATCACCAATCGCCCTCAGGGGCATCGGAACGCTCTGAGGATCGTGGGCGTCATCCAGCGGCCGACCAAACGAGAGTTCGCCGGCGATGGGTTGCCAGTCTTGGTCCGTCGTCATGCTCTGAAGCCAGCCCTTAAGATCAGCTTTTATCATGGCAACCTCGTTTTCCCAGATGACAGGGATGGCCGGCGAATACCTGGAAGCGTATTCTATTGACGCCTGACGGACGGTTTCGCTGAGAATCTCCAACCCTTGCCCTAGACTCTCTTCCGTCACGGGAAACAACCCGGCGCTCATCATTCGCCTAATGGTTTCGTACGCAGAGCGATGAAAAAGCAACCCGCGAATGAGCGGATCAATGCGTTGGATCATGTTTGGGCGCTCAACCGGACGCAAACGATGAACGGCTTTGAGGGCGAAGCGATAGGGACAAGATGCGAATTCCTGGAGCGTCGAGGGCGAATAGGCCTTGCTACGCGGCGAGTATTGATCCAGCGCAAACTGAGCTTCTATATCAATATTTATTATTCCATCGGGCCACTTCCATTCCCTCTCATTCCATCTGAGCCATCGCGATCGCAATGCGTTCGCCAAAGGACCTTCCACCCGCGTGAGGTAGGCGCCTAATCCGGGGGTGTGCGATCGTCGCAAGGCGGGGCCCAACGTCGCGAGATCGAATTCGGCAGGGTCGATCGCGTCCATCGGTTCCTTTGGCGCAGGCCAACCGGCGCTCGTGTCCGCACCGGCTCTTGCATCGTTCTCCATTTGCCGGATATCGCCGATTTCGCCATAGGCAGCACGTGCGGCTTCAAAGAAATAGAGTGATGGAACTCTAGCCCTGCCGGTCAGCAAATCTATTCTCGGATATGAGCAAACAAAAACCTTTCGGGCAGCGGCCAGAATGGCGCGAAGGAAATTGCGCTCTTCATCGTCACGTGCAATGCGCAATGACGGCGAGATTCGTTGTCGCACATCACTCAACAATAGCGGATCTTCGGCGATTGGACGCGGGAACATACCCTCCGATAGGCCGGGTACGAAGATGGCATCAAAGGTCGTTCCCGAGGCGTCCGTAGCATCACCAACAAAGACTCTCCCATACCGACGCGCACTAGAGGGAAGCTGACGGAGAGATCGCAACCGATCCCCGAGGAGGATCAAAACATCATCCAGGGTTATATCGTCAATGCTACGCAGCGGCTCCAGATCATTAAGTACTTCGTTAACCTGGTCACTGTTCTCCAAGCTCTCATTCGCTAGGACGTGAAGATGATCCAGCCATTCGCCCCATTTTGCCCTGACTGGAAACTTTTCGAGGATTTCTACCAGAGGGAGGACGAATTCAATCAAGCCGTTCAGTGCGTCGATGTGCTTGTCGAGGGTGTCGCGTTCAGATTCTTCATCTAGAGCCGCGCGCTTAGCGGTGAATGATTCTAATAATCCGTTCAGCCGATCCCGCCATCTCTCTTTGCCGCCAATGACTGCGGCGTCCACGATCATGTGCTCCCAGAGCGCTGGCGCGAACAAAGTAGCTGTGTCTTGGCTTTCTGTCGCGTCCCGTCGGCGGGCCTGGCCCAGTGACATATATTCGAGAAAGCGGGAGGCACTGTAGCCGTCCCGAGCACATTCCAAAAGCGCAAGGAATGCGCGGCCGGCTGGCAACGGTCTCCTGCAGCCATGCGAGAACCAGGCAGGGATCTTGCTCCTGTGGAGCGCTTCTTCGAGTACGCTTTGATAACGCTCGGGGCTCCGCAAGAGGATCGCGATCTGGTCAAACGCTATCCCTGTCTCAACGAGCTCTCCAATTTTTCGAACGATTTCGATGCACTCCAAGCCTTCACCAGAGGCCGAGAACATTTCGAAAGTCTCGTCCTTGGGCCGAGCGGCTGAGACTTTGAGGGAGAACGCATTTGCTTGAGCATGTTCGAGGCAGCTTATCGCACGTTTTTGCATCGAAGTCGCCTCGACGCCTAGTATTTCTTCAATTTGTTTTTCTTCGTGTTTAAGTGAGAGCCCAAGAACAGCGGGTGACCTTTTAACCAGCTTTTTCAGAAGCTCTCGCTGTGCAGCATGAGCTACTTCAGGACTAAGAAGAATCAACGGAAGTCCGCAGAAATGATGCTTTCCTTCATCGACGACTTCGGCTGCCGCGGCGAGACGGTAGGCCAGATCCGTTAACCTATGCTCCTCCAGCTCCTTCGCATAACATTCAAGAAAGATGGCAAGATCAGCGGCGCCCGCTCCTGCTTGCTTGAGCGACGACATCTCGACGCCTTCAAGCCGAAGTTCGCTCAGCGTCCGGAGCACGGCGCTTCCAAACCGAGGCGCATCAGCGACGGATCTGAAGTAGCTAAGCTCGCGCGATCGGACTATGGCATTCACGGCCCTACGAGCGATGACATCTAGAGTCAGCGCCGTCGCGGTCGTGAGGCCTTCCTCTGCCAAACGTTTTCGCGACAGTTCTTGCGAAAGCTGTTCAATGGTGAGTCGATGGACACCGCACAAGGTTAAATGGCTATTTCGGTAGACGAGTTCGTCAGCCGCCAGCTTGTTCCTGCTAACGACCAGGAGGCCTGCAGAGTCCTTCTGTTGGGCTAGGAATTCCCCGCCTGCCACAATAAGCGGCTCATTGCCGTTCGCACTGAAATGCACGATCTTGACGCTTTCGCGATTCAAGTCTCAATCCATGAGCAGATGACGTATGTGACCCATCCGCTCTCGCAAAAATATTGGTATCACCAGGATACGAGCGTTGTCGTTAAGCCAGTAGAGAACCTCGATCGAAACGGGTTTAGGGCGGAGACAGCCGAGTGCCTTATAGTTTGAAGAAGCTATTTTCCGTCGACAACCCTGGTTGACGTTCTTGTTTGGGCCAGCGGATGGCATCCAGCCACCATCTTGGGATAAATCTTTGGTTCCTAACTACGAAGCGTTCAAATTCTGTGTCAGTCACGTAGGTAGTTGCGTGGTCGTCTTTTGATCGGACGGATCTCCCAGTTGCCTGCAGCAGCGTCAGCGCTGTTCGCCATTGATACCAAGCAGGATCCTGTCTGATTCGCGCCTGAGTGTAATGGTTGAGAAACGGATACGGCACCTTGCAAATAATTTGGAAACGCGAGAGATCGCCCTTCAGGTCAAGGCCTTCGGCCATTCCGGGTGAAAACAGCACCGTGGGACGGCCGCTTGAACAATGAGCCTGGAGCGCTCGATCCCGATCTTTGGAATGTGAATAGGTAATGATACGGCTCTCGAAATCCCGAAGAGCTGTCACAAGGTATTGATTTATCTTGCGCGTGTGAGTATGCACGACTCCCTTTACATTTGGGTGTAGCTCTCCTAGGACTGTTCGAATAAATTCCACGAGGTTAGGCAGCGTCGCATCTTGGCGGGCGTGGGCCATTGAGCCGACCGGACGATAGTGAATCTCACGATTCTTTTTCGGGAAATCGCTTGGTAAGGCCAAGAATTCGCATTTATTTCCATCGATGCCGACATTTCGGATGAACGTCTTGAAATCCAAGATTGTTGCCGACATTATGATGATCATGTCCGCATGGTCGAACAGCATTCGAGAGGCGTGGAGTCTTGGGGTAAGAGGACGAACAGTCACGGTACGTTCCTGAGTTGTCCATGTTACCCATTCCTGCGGCGCTTTTTCATCCACGAATCTTGCCAAGCGTAGCAGTGTCTTGCGGGCCGACGAGATTTGTTGCGAGGATGCGATCTTTTCGTTATAGATCGAATGGTTTATCTTTTCCTCTTCCTGGATATAGTGATTAATCGCTGGGCAGACCACTTGCCGCGTCCATCTTTGGTATTCCTGCACGCTGTTGGATTCGGGTCCCGATAATATTCCATATAACGATTGCTGGCGCGGATTGATCTCGATATCCGTCTCACCGAGGAGCGCCATTTCAATGTTGTGACCTTCGTCAAGAACCAGCATGGATCGATGACCAAGCTTGCCGGCATGGCCCATTTCGCTGAGGTAGTAGGAAAAATTGGTTACTCCGAGCGCGCCGGAAATAAATTCTCTTTTGGCTAGTCGGTACGGGCAATTCTGGCAAACTTCAGTGTTATTTCCGCGAAGGATTGCCCCCCGTTCGCAATCAGTTGAGAAGTCTGAGCATGGATAACTATTCCGGCCTCGGAGCTCTCGAATTCCGATCTGAGAAAAACTGTCACAATATTGAGCCGTGAGAGTTTTTTGGGGGGAAAGGATGTAGGTGCCGCCTCCCAGCACGGCCTTTACCCACTGAGCGGCGGCAATGGCGATCCTGACTTGCCGCCGCCGGTCGGGATTTCCAGCACTACAAACTTCTTGTGGTTCGCATGTGCTTTCTCGATGACAGAAAGAGCTACTTCCTGAGCGGGGCGAATCTCAGGAAAGGGGAAGAATTCGGATATTCTCGGCTCTTTCTGCATTGACTAACTTGGGGTTCGCAACGAATGCGCGAACAATTCATTCTTTCTGATCAATAATGGAGTCAACCGGCTACAGTCAATGTGTTCGGATTTTGCCCTCACAAAGGTTAGGCGGTCACCTGTTTTGCTTTCCAGGTCAACAATTTTCGTATGGTGCAAGTTGCACTCACGCCGATTTAGCGTCTGACACACGCGCGTCGCCACCGATTCAATATCAGCATCAACCACGATTAAACGTGTCTCCTGATTACCTTTCCGGACTAAGTCATTGAAATGTTCGTTCGCAACGCCGAAAGAGTAACCGACAATGCCAATTGTTTTGGCGTTTCTGATGATCTGCCCGCAGCGATACGAGCGATCTAGGAATTCGGTGCAGATAGTCGGCTTCATCGCGAGCGGCGGAATAATCGCCGGCGCGACAACGTAGGTCGCATATTGGTTGCGGAGGCTGACTCGCTCACCATCTCATGAAGATGGCCGTCTGACAATATCATCGTTGTTAACGTATGAATGATCCCGCGCCTGCTCTTGTTTGGCCATCGGTGCTAGAACTTCCACCAGCCGATAAGCTGATTGTTTATTTCGATCTGAACCATTGGATCGGTTTGTCTCAGGCCTTTGCCGGGCACCCGAAGGGCGCAGTGCATGGAGACGTTCTGCAGGCATGTCGCGCTGCGCGTTCCGCAGGTAAAGCCATGTTTGTCCTTTCGGGAACTATCTATGCCGAAGTGCAGAAGATCAAAGATCCAAGACAACGTCGTCAACTGGCGGAGGTGATTGAGGATCTGACTGACTTCAGCACCCTTGTGAGTCGCGTCGTGGTGATGGAGTTGGAGTTTTCTGCGTTACTAGACCCGATAGCAAAGCTTCCGAATCCGCTCTCAAAGGCGCCTTTGATTGGTCGCGGTATCCGTCATGCTTTCGGCCTCCGAAGCGGATTCTCTATCATGGGGGTCTCTGGGGATGAAACCGAGAGCTTCCGCCAACGTTACGGAGCAGAAGCATTTGACGCGTTCATGACGGATGCGATGTTGAGGATGGAGCGTTCCATCTTGCGAGGCCCTGCGGATGCGGATGAGGAGAACGCGCTACGCGCCTTGGGCTATAAACCTGAGAGTTCGGCTGCTGTAGCAGAAAGCCGAGCAGAACAAGAGCGGGAGTTCAAGAAAATACTCGACGCAGACCCAAAGGCGAGGCGCGGACGGCTGCACGACCTCGTTTCGGCTCGCGAACTCATTGTTGAATTTCAAAACATCCGCCCGAGAGCTCTCAAAGAGCGTGGGGTGGTCCTAACGGACGTAATGTGGGATCCGGAATCTGGCCGGCGTCTCGTACGATCAATGCCAAGCACAGATGTCTCGATTGCCCTCAAAGCGGCATGGCACCGGAATGGGCAGAGGACATGGACAATGAACGACATCTACGACATCGACGCCTTGGCGCTCGCTACTCCCTACTGTGATGTCGTGGTGACGGAGAAGGCATGCCACCACATCTTGAGCACTGCTAAGATGAACGAACGTATGAATACGTCTCTTCTATACCGTCTAGCCGATCTGCCAACAGTCCTACAGGATAGGATGTCGAAACGCCTGCCTTCCACGCGCATTTTGTAGAGCTATGTCAGCGATGACTGCTGCACCGTTTCGCCGAGTCCGGGTCGACTGACGAAACAACGTTCCCGTCCGACCGAGAAATGCATTGTAGGTTCCCTTTCAAAATTCACCCGTTGGGCCCGCCACTTCGAGAGACGAATGCGGAGCCGAGTGTGTAGCGGCGGCGGATTTTTTCCCGCTGGGCGGCAGGCCGATCGCGACGGTGAAAAAAAAGGCGGACCGGAGAAGCAGCGAGGGTGAAAAGCGAGTGGGCCCGAATGAAATTGGTGCACAGTGTGCAATCCGAAAGTCGGCCCCAA
>Ga0157374_10001713_pt1 | contig 18403 bp, 14 predicted proteins | sample M25metaG_FD_115308 | JGI IMG/M metagenome (GOLD analysis project Ga0157374, IMG submission 115308) | Miscanthus rhizosphere microbial communities from Kellogg Biological Station, Michigan, USA - M2-5 metaG | ecosystem: Host-associated > Plants > Roots > Rhizosphere > Soil | place: USA: Michigan...
GAAGAAGCACGGCGGCAGGCGCTGGTCCGATTCGGCGGCATGGCGCAGGCGCGCGACGCGTGCGCTGAGCGTCAAGGCCTGCCCCGCTTTGAATCCGTGCTGCGCGATGTTCACTACAGCGTGCGGTCTCTCGTCCGGAACCGTCTCGTAACAGCGGTTGCGATTCTTTCAATCGGTCTCGGCATCGGTTCGAACGCTACCATCTTTTCTATCGTTAGCCGTTTCGTATTGCGTCCCGCGCCGGTGGGCGATCCGAGCACGTTGCTGTCCCTCCACATCATGCATGACGGCGACCGCTGCTGTAATACCTTTCCCTGGCCGGTATTCACCGATCTCCGCGAACAAGCCACGGGGTTTTCTGGCGTTGCAGCGTATTACGATCTGGTCCCCGCCTCGATTAGCGGTGGCTCGGAACCGGAGCGGGTATGGGGGCAGGGTGCGACTCCCAACTTCTTCCGCGTGGCGCAGCTGCAGATGGTGATGGGAGCAGGCTTTGTAGACTCGGACGAAAAAGCGCCGGTCGTGGTTTTGAGCGAACGATTGTGGAAGCGCCGATTCAACAGTGATAAGGACGTGATCGGCAAGGCTGTGATCCTGTCAGGACATCCTTTCACCGTGAGCGGCATTGCCCGGCTGCGTTTCACAGTATCGATCAGATCGTTGACGCGGAGTTCTGGGTTCCGATGGGCATGACGCCCGAACTTGCGGCCAGTCTGCCCCCGCATGATTCGCGGGAGTATCACTGGCTGTCGGTCATCGGCCGCGTGCGACCAGGGGTAAGCCGCGAGGATGTAACTGCGCAGTTGAGCACGATTGCCGATCGCCTGGCCGTCAGCTATCCCGCTAGGGACAAAGGCAATCACTTCGTGTTCGAGCAGGCAGGGTCCTTGCCGCCTTTTTATCGAAGCATGGCGCTGATGTTTCTGACTGCGCTTTCGGTCGTCGTTCTCCTGCTACTGGCCATCGCGGGATTCAATGTAGCCAACCTGCTATTTGCTCAGGCCATCAATCGCCAGCGCGAAATGGCGGTACGCCTCGCTCTCGGCGCCACACGCGGACGATTGCTTCGACTGGTGCTGCTGGAAAGCCTACTGCTGGGCCTGGGCGGCGGAACACTTGGTGTGCTGCTTTCGCTGTGGTCGACCGGCGCGCTGTCGTCAGTTCGAATGCCAGCGCCAATTCCACTCAACACGCAGGTGAGTATTGACGGCCGCACACTGGCCTACACTTTCCTGATCAGCGTGCTTTGCGGACTTCTTTTGGGCATAGCGCCTGCATGGACGGCATCGCGGCCGAGAGTGACGAACGCCCTCAAGGCAGACGCCGGATTTGCAGCCGCGGGGGGGCGGTCCCGCGCACGCAATGTCCTGGTTGTATCGCAGGTGGCCATGGCGGTTGTGCTGCTTGCGCTGACGGGCCTGTTCCTGCGCAGCCTTGAAAGCGCATCCGAAATCAACCTCGGCTTCAGGACGCGCGGCTTGCTTCTGCTTCACGTGGATCCGCGTCTGAACGGCTACTCGCCATCGAAGACCAGTGCATTTCTGGAGCAATTACGCGAACGTGCAGCTGCGCTGCCCGGCGTAGATGCCGCTGTCAGTTCGGATGTGCCGCTTCTTTCCGGTGGAAATCGTAGCGATGGGTTCAACGTCGTCGGGCACGCGGCGAAAGGCGACCTTTACGTGCTGTCGGACCTCTATATGGTGACGCCCGGTTATTTCGATGCGCTTGGAATACCAACCTTAGCAGGAAGAGACTTCAGCCATGAGGCCGCCAACGGACCTCGTGTCGCCACAATTAATAAGGCTTTCGCTGACAGGCTGTTTGGTGGGGTCGACCCGATTGGGCAGCGCGTCGACGGCGGAGGCTGGACGTACCAGATCATTGGTGTCGTCGGAAATGCGAAGTCGCGCACTCTTGGCGAAGATACGCGCGCCATCCTCTACCGGTCGCTCGATCAAAGCATCGCCAATGATCCGTCGGGGACGGGATACACGCTCATTGTTCACACACCAGGCAATCCGGCTGGCATCGCTGGAGCTCTCAGGCGCGAGGTGTACCAGCTCGATCCGGACATGGCCGTCTACAACCTTGAAACGATGGACGAGCACGTGCGCGCAGCCTACGTACTGCCGCGGGTTGCGGCCTTGCTGTTTGGAATTTTCGGCGGAATCGGGCTCGTGCTGGCGACCGTGGGTCTCTACGGCGTCATGAGCTTCGCAGTGGCGCGGCGCACGCGGGAGATTGGCATCCGTATGGCGATGGGCGCACGGCCTGCAGGCGTTCTATGGCTTGTTCTGAGCCGTGGCATGGCCCTGACGCTCACAGCGCTCGCACTCGGCTGGCCCGCGGCATGGATGCTCGCGAAGTTATCCTCCAGTTTTTTATACGGCATCCGACCGCACGACGCAGTGACATTTACGCTGGTGCCGGCCGTGCTTGTCCTAGTTGCATATTGTGGCGGATTGCATCCTCGGACAATGCTCTTTGCGCAGACAGGAAGAGGTTCTTCGGCACGACGCGACTGCATGGCGACGCAGGCATTCGGCGATTTTACATCGTTCTAGCTAAAGAGAGTAACAATGTAACAATGCTAGGTTTGTCTGCACGGCCGCTAGTATTCCGCTTCGGCGATACCGCTTCTATCCACACCAAAGGTCCGATAATCACTCCCGCTGTTGGTTGCTCTCGGAAGGTAGTTCTAGAATCACCCCACAACGCATCATTGTCACCATAGTGCTTGCCAGGGCACACTCTCTCCTCGACCTGCTTCAGGCGTTCGCCACATTTCGGCTTCTCGGAAGCTTTGGCGGGAGCGACGGGACTCGAACTCGCGGCCTCCTGCGTGACAGACAGGTGTTCCAACCAGCTGAACTGCGCCCCCGCATATTAACGGTCGTCTGGTGGGCGTCGTCTGATTCCTTTCCGCTTCCCTCCGATGCCCTCTCCTTCCCCTGCCGCACCATCTCGCCGTGCTGTGACAGAGTCCCCACGAGTCGTAACTTATTGAATCCCGGCGGCATGGATCGCGCCTTACCGCCCTCAAAAGCACCCTTGGGACCCTAATTGGACGCGTCGTGGACGCGCGCGAAAACGCCGGGCGACGCTGCAGCCCCACGGCAATGGTTTCGACCATTTTTAATGTCCGCACGTCCCAAAACGTCCAAAATCGTTTCCGGCTTGCGGCCGATAAGTCAGGCCTTTCACTCTCGGAATCGCACATGTTTTGTGGCCGATGTGCGCGACCAGTGTGTCCCGTCCCGTAAACATCCCTGGAGGGGAATGGACAATACGGAGTAGTAGAGCGCGCGGCGGGCGCGGCCCATGCTGCGCAAAATCGAACGCGGCGCCATGTCGGCGACGACAACTACGCCCGTGACCGGGGGCCATCAACGACGATGACGATCACGAGGACCTGATCGATCCCCATCTCCTTCGAGGTCGGAATGGGCATGGCGATCACGATGATGATGACCAGCAGCAGCGCCTTTTGGGGGTGAGGAATGGGCGCCTGTACCCGGATAAGGGCCCGATAGGACGCCGGCGGTGTAATATACGGCAGTGTAACAAAGGCAGCAACACCACCCGCAATACCAGCATGATCCTGGATGATCGGCAGCAGCACTGCCGCGGTTGGCAATGCACGGTTAAGGCTTCATGCCGAGAATCTGGCGGAGTCGGGATTTGAGAACAATTTCGGTGGGCGTCCTGCCCTGCCGGTCCAGCATTTTTCGAAATCGTTCATTCGGACGGTGTGGACGACTTCGGGCTCTTTGACCCGGACCGTGACTTGGGTCAGGCCCTTGCCGATTTCGCCGACCCACTCGTCGCCGCGCATGGGGGCGAGAGCCTGCGCGACGGCTTCGTACAGCATGCCGGCGGTGACTTCGATCGAATGGGCGGACATCGTTAAGGTCGTGGATGCTGACCGTGCAGCCCCGCAGAGGCATTGAAGGAATTTACGATATTCGCCATTTCTTCGCCTTGCCTATGTTCTTGACTTAAGGTAAATCTCAATTTACCTTACAATGAATAAGGTAATCTGTAGTTGACATTATTTAACACGCTGGAGAGGCCGGAATGCTGAATTACCCCATACCCGTCACGCGCGCGCTGCGCAAGCTAGGCCATGATATCAAAGACGCCCGGCGGCGGCGGCGGCTTCCCATGTCCATCGTGATGCAGCGCGCCTCGATCAGCAAACCCACCCTCATCAAGATCGAGAGGGGCCACCCGACAGTCTCGATTGCGCATTACGCGACGGTGCTCTTTGTGCTCGGAATGGTGGACCGGCTCGCCGATCTCGTTGACCCGAAGAACGACCCGGTAGGGCTGCAGCTCGAAGAAGAAAACCTGCCGCAGCGCATACGTGGTGCAAACAGGCAAAGAGCGCCCAAGGAAAAATAATGGACCGCGAAGCCCTCGTTTATGTGGATCTGGACGGAAAGCCCCAACTTGTGGGACGGCTGTGGGCGCATGTCCGCAAGAACAAGGAGAGCGCGAGTTTCGAATACGACAGGATGTGGCTCGAAAACCCGGTGCGCTTTTCGCTTGAGCCCGCATTGCAGCTGGGACCGGGGGCGTTCCATACGGCGGCCGACACGCCGATGTTCGGGGCGATCGGCGATTCAGCGCCCGACCGATGGGGCCGGGCGCTCATGCGCAGAGCCGAACGCCGCCGCGCCGAGCGCGCCGGCACCGCACCGCGCAGCCTGCAGGAAATCGACTTCCTTTTATTGGTGGATGACGAAGCGCGCCAAGGGGCGCTGCGCTTCGCCGTAAAGGAAGGCGGGCCATTTCTGCGGGAGGAGGAGGTCAAGCGCATCCCACCTCTCGTCGAACTTCCGGAACTGCTCTCCGCGGCCGAGCACGTTGTCGAGGACAAGGACACGGAAGAGGATCTTCGGCTGCTGATCGCGCCGGGATCGTCGCTCGGCGGCGCGCGGCCCAAGGCTTCCGTTATAGAAAAAGATGGCCAGCTCACGATCGCGAAGTTTCCGCGGCGCGACGATGACTACAACACGGTCGCTTGGGAAGCCGCCGCTCTCGCGCTCGCTGCGAAAGCAGGCATTCCCGTGCCCGAATCGCGCGTCGAGACGGTCTCGGACAAGCAAGTGATCCTGCTGCGCCGCTTCGATCGCGATAAGACAGTGCGCATTCCCTTCCTCTCGGCGATGAGCATGCTCGGCGCGAAGGACAGGGATACGAGAAGTTATCTGGAGATCGTCGACGCCCTGCGCCAGCATGGCGCCGCGGCCGAGGAAGACATGGAACAGCTATGGCGCCGGATCGTGTTCAGCATATTGATCTCGAACACGGACGATCACCTGCGGAACCACGGCTTCCTCTATGCCGGGCAGTCGGGATGGCGGCTCTCGCCCGCTTACGACCTGAATCCGGTTCCCGTCGACGTCAAGCCGCGCATTCTCACGACGGCGATCAATGAGGACGACGGCACAGCCTCGCTCGACCTGGCGATGAGCGTGGCGGAGTATTTCGAACTGGAGAAGGCCAAGGCCAAAACCATTGCCACACAGGTAGGCAAGGCCGTCTCGACATGGCGGGATGAAGCTGCGAAACATGGCATCGGCAAAAGCGAAATCGAGCGCATGGCGTCAGCGTTTGAACACGAGGACCTCAAGCAGGCAATCGGAACATAAAATTCGACTATGACGAACGAGTGGAGTCGGTACAGGATCAGTTTCCCGGACACCGAGAATCGAAAATTCACTGAAGGCCGCGTTTTGGAAACGATCTATCATGTTGCACACGTTCCGGGTGCGCGCCGCATATTGGAGGACGGCCGGTTGAAAGCCGGCATCGTTTACGATGAAAGCAAACTCCGAAAATCCCGCGTCGCGGTGACTTGGCTCTCAGCCAATTCATGGGCATATGGTTCGATTTACGGCAATGTGGAGTTCTCATTTTCCTGGAAGAAGATAGCGGCGGGTAGAAATTTCTACTGGCTGGAGGATATGCAGTCATATCGGCCGCCGGCGTATCGAATTCTGCTCAGCGATCGCGAGCTGAATTCAAAGTACGTTCAACCTTATGATCCTGAAACCGACAAGGGCCCGTTGCGTAAGAAAGATGGTCTCTGGTACTGGAATGGCGACTACACATCGGAGTTTATGCTCGAGAGAGACATCGCACTCGAAGAATGCACAAGTTTCAATTTCGTCTCTCATCACCCAGAGTACTGCAGCCTTGATGGATCAGCCTGCGAGTATCTGGGCGCCCCGAGTCATCGCATCGCCGGACGCATTCTCGCGACCATATTCGGAAATGATCTCCATACAATCGACCACGTACTGAAACGCAGCGAAAGCCGACTAAGAGAAACGGTCGATGCCGGAGTAACTGGGATAGTCGATGCGCTCGGATCAAAAGATGAACGATTCACGGGTGGAATTAAATCACCGGACTCGCGTAGGGCAGTGGTTAAAGGAGCTCTCGCATTGTTTGGAACCCGGCAGGTGAAAGCGGCGCGTGCGCTGATAGCCATACTGAAGTCGAAGGATGTTTTTGAAACCGCGCTGACAGAACTGGTGAACGAACACTTCGGGATATCTGGTTGGGCTCTTGGAGAGTAATGCACTCAACGATAAAAAACTTTTCTGTGGTGATCTCGTCCCGGGTCCTCTGCAGGTTCCCGTTCGACCTTACTTTTAACAGCGATGGTCACGGTCTTTCCCAAATGATGTTCAGTGCGACGAATCTCTGGCCAGCAAAGCGTCTACATTTGCTTCAATCTTCTCGAACGGTTGATCCAGATCGGGCGCGGGTTGGAGGCGTCCTTCGCGATCCACCAGAAATGTTTCGGGATAGCCCGCAATTTCGCGACATAGGCTCGGAACATCTCGGGTCAGGATGAGAAGTGGATAGGTCACCTTAACTTCTGTCAGAAACTTCTTTTGGGATGCAGTGCTCTCGTCCGATAGGCCAAGCACCACGAATCCCCGATCCTTGCGTTCTTGATGCAAGTGATCCAACGCAGGCATTTCCGCACGACACGGCGCACACCACGGCTCCCAGATATTTATAAGGACGACCTTGCCCTTTTAATCCTCCAGACGATGGCGATTCCCAGATAGGTCTGCGGTTTCAAAGACCGGGGCCGCGACGTCTCGCATTTGTCTGTTTCGCTCTTGCTTTGATCGGGTAAATCCATCGCTCACCGGCTTGGCAATGAGACCCAAAGAAAGAATGGCAATGGCAAGCCCAATTTTTCCTGAGAGCGGAAAGCCCGAGCGGGAACGATCTTTCATGGCAAATACCAACGTGACCGCGAAAGGCACGACACCATCACGACGGTGGAAACGGACAGCCGGAACAGCCAGTCTTGCTTGGGGTCGGAGCTCCAGCGCATGAGTACTCCATTTACGAGCACACTCAAAAGGATTGCCATGATGGGCGACAGGATCCCTGAGACAAGGACGCGATACCTTGACAGTTTCTCCAACAAATCCTCCCGAAAAAGTTATTGCTCTCCTGAACTCTCCCCAATCGTAGCGACTTTAGTGCCGTGAATTGTAACGGCCTTCTTTAGCGCGCCGCCCACCTCGCCTATCTCACCGGTCTGCGTGAAGGAGCTCGGGGTGATGCCGGACCAGACCTCGTGCCAAGTCATTTTCTTGCCGCCTCGCGGGAAGTCCAGGTCGATCGTTAGCTGTTTTCCATCCCACTTGAGCGAACTATTTGCGTAGGTGTTGAAATCGCAAGCGGCCGGACCGGAATTGTTGCAAAGCATCCCGCGCAAGCTGTTGGTGGTCTTGTCCCACCAATGAAATGCGATAAGGAACATTTCCTCAGAAGGAGTGTGCACGTGTTCCTCTTCCATCAAAACGTATCCACCCGGGCCGGTTCGCCAGTCCTCTTCACCTGTACCGGTGCCTCCGGTCGGCGAAATACCGCCAGGCGCAAATTCATACGTTGTGGACCAGTTGCCCTTCAGTGCCTTTTCAATGCTCTGCATTTCCGGCGCCGGTTCACCGTCGTTGGACCGCGATTGATCGTTCGTGAGCTGGTTACTCGTAACCCTCGTCGCGTGAATCGTGAATAAGCGCTTCCTTGGTCCGCCCGGCTCGCCATATTCCCCCGTCTGGGTGAACGAATTGGAAGTGATATCGGACCAGACCTCGTGCCACACAGATTTCTTGCCACTTTTCGACGTTTCAATTTCATCAATGACGAACTGTTTGCCATCCCAGTTCATGGTGATGTCATTCTGCGCGCCCTTTACATCGCATGTGTAAGGCAGCAGGTTTTGGCATTCCATTCCATGGAGACTTTTGGTTGCGGTGTTCCACCATAGGATCCCGAGGAGAAAGAGATCCCCCTCAGGCATGCGCAGATGCTCTTCTTCCAGCAACGTAAACCCGCCTGGCCCAGGGCGCCAGGTCTCTTCTCCGGTATTGGTTAGGCCATTCGGGGCTGAGGAGTTAGGCTCAAACTTCACACTGAGAGACCATTCCCCTGTAAGCGCTTTGGCCAGGCTCGCGATTTCAGGCGAGGGTTGCGGGGCAGATGTTAGTGACTGTGCCTTTGGGGTAGGTATGGATACTCCGCAAACAGTTAGAAGTACGAGTGAAATCAATGCGGATCTGAAAACTTTCTTCATGTTTGGCTCCGGCGTTGTCAACGCTTCTTATCAATTCCAAGTGCTGGACGTAAGAAAGCTCTACTGCGTCTACGTCGGCGGGCGGATGTTGCCGTACGCGAAGCGCGTTGAGCGATGTTCCTTTACCTTATTGCCTCCGTTATCGAAGTCCTCTTCGACACGTAGAAGCAATCCGGTGCCTCTGGAGACCCACATCTGCCCGTCTTCTTTGACCTCGTCATATTCGCGGTGCACGGAGTACAGCATTGCGGCTTCACCGTTTACAGATTCATTTCGAAGGAACCGGCAAGTGGATTTGCCGTGCTCCTGTTTTTCTCTCTCCTGCTCCAGAACGTCCTGCGAGGTCACGGGAAGGCGCATCCACTTCCCCCGCGCTCGAATGTACTTCTGACCGTTGGCGAATATCGTTTCGGCTTCCGTCGCCTCCCCACCGTTAACGGCGGTACTGGTCGTGTAACTGTGGCTCGGAGTCGTTGCGACCTTCGTTAAGGCCTCAAAGACCGGCTGGCAGGCATCATCTGCGCGTGCTGTCACGGCCTCCATCATCACGAGTAATGAAAGAAAAGAAAGCGTGAAGGCGTAATTGCGATACATGAAGTTCTCCTTAATCGAAACTGACTCTGTTATCTCTTTGCCGTGCTGCTGGCACATTTACGGCTCTACCTACTCCACGCCCACAAGACCTCGGACTGCGCCGAACAACTTCGCGGAGCTGTAGCCGATGCCTTTCCGAAAAACCAGCTCGACCTTGCGAATGTCGGAAATGTCCCGCGCCGGATCACCACGCACTACCAACAGGTCTGCCTGCTTGCCGACCGCGATGGTCCCGATTCGCGACGCCTGGCCGAGAAACTCTGCTCCGTTTGCGGTAGAAATATGAATGGCTTCCTCGGGCGTGAAACCTGCCTGGACTAGCAGTTCGATTTCGCGCTGATCGCCGTACCCCGCAACCGTCCCACCATCTCCAGTGGGATCATTGCCCGCGAGCAAAGTTCCACCGGCGCCGGCAAACTCGCGCTCGAACTGCATTTCCTTCGTGAGCAACTGCGGCAGCGGGTGCTTCTCTAGTTGCCGACGTATCATTCGATACATCAACTCGCTCCTCCATCCGAGCACTCGCAGCTCACGATTGTTCATTAGGTCCAAAGTCTGCATCGCACCGCTAAAATCTGCGTCAACCGCGAGTGTGGATGTGATAGCGACGTGATGTTTAATCAGGTGTCGCATCATTGCCTGAACTTGAGGGCTGTCGATTTGCAACTGAGAGTCGAAATATTCCAGCGCTTGCAGGAAGTCCGGACAAGCGCCGGCCTGCTTGCCGGGATAGAACTCTTCATCCACCAGAATCCCGTGTTCGAGGTTGTCAATGCCAAGGTCGGCTGCTTCGGTGAAGCCAATAGAACAGAGATGGCCGGTGATTTTCAGGCCGTGTTCGTGGGTGCGGGAGATTGCTGCCGAGAGTTCGGCGGGCGTTATATCCGTGTATGCCTTGAAGGAGGTCATGCCCCGGCTCGACCAGAAATCCACTGAGGTGGCGGCCTCTGAGGGATCGGCAAGCTGCAGCATTTGCGGATAGTAGTAGGGTGCGCTCTCCGAGGACGGCTTGCCCTCTAAGTAAGGAGCCGTGAGAAACATATCCGGGCCAGGTCGTCGTCCTGTATCGACGTCATGTTTCAAGGCCAGATCGGACTCTGGCTCAATGCTGCCTGCCGTCCGCATCGTTGTAACGCCACCGGCCAAGTACATCAACGGGAACGCCAGCGACTGCTGTAAAAGCTCTGGCCTGTGGTGGATCGCTGCCCTTATTGAAGACGACGTGGTAAAGAGATGCTCGTGCATCATCCCCAGGCCGGGGATAACGGTCTTGCCAGATGAGTCGATGACCCGTGCTTCGCGAGGAACTGCAGTCGCAGAGGAAGTACCCAAAGCAACGATCTTTCCCCCACTGATCACAATCGTCTGATCGTCCACTGCAGGAGAACCCGTTCCATCAATCAGGCGCGCATGAACCAGAGCGATGACCGGAGCGCTCTCGACGATGAAGGCGGAGGGCGGCTTGGCAGCTTGCCTTCGGTAATAGGAACGGGGAACCACGATCGCAACCCACGCCAACAACACAACTGCAATAGCGAGCAGCAAAGCTCGCAGGAGCCATTTGAGGATTTTGCGAATAATGTTCATTCCTTTGTCCACCAGCCGGCCCCTAAGAGAATCTCAGTTCTCGTGTCCTTACCCATTCCAAACATCTGAGTACTGAGCATGACATCGTCACAGACCTTGGCGCCGCTTCCGATTGAGCGCGCCTGGGTTGCCACTACAGCGCAGCTCGCTGCCCATCTCTTCGGCAAAGACAGGCCTTTGCCTCGCTCACTGCGGGGTGCACACGGTGCCGATGTAATCGCCACTCGTTGTTCCGGCGACCGGATCGAACTCCCCACGCAGTCGGATTTGTCCAGTGGCGTTTGCCATCGCACCCGTGCCGCCGGTAAACGTGATCAACGAAGCAAACCCACCATGTCCGGGCGGCAGATCGATCGTTCCAGTGTCCGTCCCAAAGAGTTGATCGCCGCTCTTTAAACTGATAATGCTGTGACCGGTGAAGAAAGAGATCGTTGGCACTTCGGGCTCGCCGTTTGGAATGATCTTGTCCATGGTGAAGCGATAATCGCCCTGGATGCCGCCCCATACGTGCCCCGCCGTGCAGAGCACGCCGGGACATGTGTTGGCTGGTTGAACTTGAGCCTCGAAACTGCCTACGAGTGGCTTGCATTGTTGCGCAGCAACTGGGACGACCATTGCTGCTATCAGGAAAACCCCCAACCCGACCGATACGATTTTGCTGGATCGCTTCATAACTTCATTCTCCTTTTTGATCATGTACGCCTAAAGCCCTGATGGAAACTCCCGTCCAGATTGTCAAGGCCGGGGCCTCGAACGCCGTATTGTTGCGGTTAGCAACCGTGTTCTTCATTGCCTCTCTCCGGTTTGAAACGAATTGCTTGCTGGCGCAGCGCCCGCAACCCCCAAAACAGGAAATCAGTTAATGACTTCTTGCAGCGTAGAGCTAACGCTTCCGGCAAAGTCCTGAGTTCCCTTGAACGTGGCACTCAGGCTGTGCGTTCCGGCGGTCAGTGCGGATGTCGTTAACTGCGTCTGGCCGTTGACCAACGTCGCGGTGCCGAGAGCAGTCTTCCCATCTTTAAAAGTGACCGTTCCACTTGGGACTGCGGTGGCGCAGTTCACCGTGGCCGTGAACGTTACCGGCTGACCCAGGGACGCCGGGTTGGGCGAACCAGCAAGCGCCACCGTTGTCGGCACGGCCACTACAATCTGCTGAAGGCTGTTCTGGCTGCCGGCGTTTGTGCTGCCGCCGTTGTATAGCGCCGTCATCGTTCGTGCACCGGCATTGAGGGTGGTCACCGAAAGCTGTGCTTGTCCACCGATCAAGTTAACGGTCCCGAGCGCCTGGGTTCCGCTCTTGAAAGTGACCGTACCATCTGGAGTTCCTGTCGAAGCGGTGACGGTTGCGGTGAAGATGACAGCCTGTCCGTAGTTGGAAGGATTGAGGCTGCTCCCGATCACCGTTGTGCTCGGCGCTCCCAGGATGGTTTCTGTGAAGGTGGCCTTCGATGGGTTGTCGGTGCTATCGCCACTGTATTGCGCGATGATGGCGTGCTTTCCCACCAGCAATTGCGGAAGCGTCAGTTGCGCCGCGACCGCATTGAGCGTCACGCTGCCGTAAATTGTGCCCGATTCCGAGAAAACGACGGTGCCGGTCGGCGCGGTGCCGTCGGAATCGGTGACGGTTGCGGTAAGTGCTACTGATTGGCCATACGTCGCGGGATTCTGAGAGGAAACCAGCGCGACCGTACTTGAAGCCTTTCCGATTTTCTGCGTGAAGACGCCGATGCTCGCGGTGAAGTTTGTATCGCCGGAGTAGTCCGCCTCGATGGTGTGGCTGCCTTGGGTGAGTGTACTGATGCTCACAGAAGCCTGACCATTACTCATAGCTCCTGAGCCAATCGGCTGGCCGTCGGCAAAAAAGCCAATGTTTCCGGTTGGAACGCCCGAGTATTGCGGTGCCACAGTAGCCGTAAGAGTGACGCTCTGACCCAGATTGGACGTCTTTTTACTCGACGAAACCACGGTGGTGCTCGAAGCGACATTTACGCTCACCAGTAGCCGTTGCGAGAGGCTGCCGCCGAAAGTGCCGTCGCCGGTGTAGAGGGCGGTGTAGCCGAATTGTCCCGTGGCTGATGGGGCGGTCTCAGTTGTCTGTGCCATGCCGGCGGAGAGAGCGACGGTCGTTTGCGGAACGCCTGCCTGCTTGAAGGTGACATTGCCGGTGGGCGTGCCTTGCTTGCTGTTTACGGCGGCAGATAGCGTGAACGATTGCCCAACCACAACTTTCGTGCTGGACTCGGACAGTGTGGTGGTGGTCGGTTGGAAGCTATTTTTGTTGAGCAAAATGTGGAGTGTGTTGGCAGAGGGGTCTACCAACGCAACATCCGGGGAGCCGTTGCCATCGAAGTCGGCCACTACTCCCCCACCTTGCGATACGGGAAGCGCAGTTCCGGAATCAACAAAGCTAGCGTCCGGCTGGCCGAGGGAGACCTCTACTTTTGAGACGGCATCTGTGGTTAAGAACAGCAGGTCGGGGATTCCATCCCCATTGAAATCCCGGCTCTCCAAAACACTAAGCGCGCAGCAGGCAAATGGGAAGCCCTCACGAAAGGTGCCGTCTCCGTTGCTGAGTAGCACGTGAGGTCTGTCCACTTCGAGGATTCCGATGTCCGAAATGCCATCGCCATTAAAGTCGGCAACCCGAGGAACCACCCCAGGCCGGGAAAGAGATGCCGAATTATTAACGATCTGAAAATTCCCTATGCCATCGCCCAACATACTTGTGAGGGTAGCCCCACCATTACCCAAAACTGTGAAGTCGGTCTTTCCGTCGCCATCGAAATCGCCTGCTACAGCTGGGCCGGCTTCCACTCCCGACTGGATCCCATATTCTGCAAAGAAGGCCCCTTGTGGGTCGGGAAAAATTGGAGCCGCGTAGTTCGTGCCTGAGAGTGAAAAAAACAATTCTTCTATTCCATCGCCGTTAATATCGGCGACGACGAGGGCAGCGATTTTAATGCCGAAGTGCAGCTCGCCCAACGCTACGAAGGTTCCATCTCCTGCACCTTCGAAAAATATGGCAGCTGCCGAGTTGCAGACAGCCACCAAATCTGGGATCCCGTCCTGATTGAAGTCTGCCGATACGAGCGTCCCCGGAGGACCGTTGAATCCATTGACGCCGCACGCGTTAAATGGCGGCAAGGATTTGAATCCACCGCGACCATCCCCCAGAAATATCAGTATTGAACCAGTGGTTGAGTCGTTCCGGGCTACCGCGAGATCGGGAATCCCATCGCGATTAAAGTCTCCGGTTGCGATGGAAACTGCATTGGGGGCTACTGAATACGATCCCGCTCGAAAAGTTCCATCGCCTTGTCCCAGGAGTACCTGAACGTTGCTGTCGGCATTGTTGACGATGGCAACGTCAGGTTTTCCGTCGCCGTTCAGATCAGCGAGCACCAAATTCGTAGGTTTCAGGCCAGTTGGATACGTCGCTCCATTCTTGAACGTTTCATCTCCGTTTCCGAAAAGCACCTGGACGGTGTCATCGGAATTATTGGCGACGATGACATCCATATTGCCGTCGCCGTTGAAATCGGCCGCCGCCAACCAGATGGGATTATTTCCGACGACGGGAGTGCTTTCCACAGCGAATGTCCCGTCGCCATTGCCCTGGCAAATCACCGCGAAGTTTCCGCCGTTGAGCGCGATGGCCAGATCGAGACTGCCATCGTTGTTGAAGTCGGCGACCGCAATGGAAGTTGGAACTGATTGCAGTGGGCCAACTGCAAAACTGCTGCCGGCCGAAAAATTCCCTGATCCAGTATTCACCAGGATTGAAATCTCGCTTTGCGGATTGAAACTGACCCCATTGATCGGCGATCCGACCGCCAGATCGAGCCTGCCATCCCCGTTAAAATCTCCGACCGCAATCGATGAAGGAGTGATGCCCACTGCATAGTTTGCCTGCGCCGTAAATGTGCCGTTGGCGCTACCCATCAAGATGGTCACGAATCCCGCATTAAACTGGAGATTGGGATTGCTGATCACCACGGCGAGATCCGGGTTCCCATCTCCATCAAAATCGCCAGTAGCTAAAGCCGTCGGAAGGAATCCCACCGCATAGCTCGCGCCAGCCACAAAAGTTCCGTCGCCAACTCCCGTCAGAATCGAGATACTGCCTCCGACCCCACTTTTGTTGGGATTACTGTTCAGCACCGCGAGATCCAGATGGCCGTCGTGATTGAAATCTCCCGCGACGATGGCAACCGGGTCCGCGCCTACCGGATAGTTCACCGCCGGTTGGAAGTTTCCGTCGCCGGTTCCAAGGAGAATGGAAACCTGATTGGTCCTGCTGCTGCTGACAGCGGAGTCGGTGAAGCCATCACCATTGAAGTCGCCGGTTGCAATTGCTAGCGGCAGTGAAGCAACCGCGCTCGGCGCAATCGTGGTAAACAGGTTGTTTTGTGCGGCAGCCAGCCCCGACAGCAACAGCAGAGCAAATATGCAAGAGAAGCATCGATCGAAGCAGTGACGAAACATTGGGTCTCCTTGGTGTCGTGCGAATATTGGTGATTGCCTGCCGCCGAGCTACTGCTCAACCTTGTACAGCGTGACCATTCCCGCTTCCATGTGGTCATCGATATGGCAGTGGAACATCCATATCCCTGGATCGTCCGGGACCATGTCCACGGTTTCCATCTGCGCCTGCATAAGAGGGACAACGTCGGTCCGTTTGCCGTCGTGTAGTACGACGTTGCCGTGCCAGTGCGGTGTGTGGACGCTGAACTGTTCGCCGAGCGTCACCAGATACCAGCGGACGCGCTCGCCTTTTTTCATGGTCATCATTGGGCCCGTCCCGTAGATGTAGCCGTTGATGGCGAACTTGGCATTGGCGACGGTGAATCCTGAACCGAGACCCGAGAAGTTTCCCTGATCATCCACAGGCGCGAATTCCAGTTTCTTCACTCCCTTCGGATCGCTGGTAAAGGTCTGGATGTTGTGGCCGATGTACCAACTGACGTTCTCGTCCCACAGCATGAACAGGCAGACAAATTCGCGGTCCACGTCTTTGGGTTTGCCGTCAGCGTCCGCCATGCCGCGGCGGGTGATGATCATCGCGCCGACTAATCCGCTCTCGACGTCCTTCAGTTCACTGGTGTGGGAGTGGTAGAGCCAAACGATAGAGCTGGGATCGTTTGGGCCTGGCCCTGCGCGCTCGGGAACCTTCCACGTGTAGGTATGAGTCTTGCCGGGAGGCACTGCGTCATCTTCTTTGTCGGCGCCAGAGGTTCCGTCGTCGTAGGGCGCGCCCTCGGAGTCTTTGTCATAGAACACGCCGTGCGGGTGCATGCTGTAGGGATGGGTGGCGTTATTCTTAAAAATGATCTTGATCGTGTCGCCAACTTCGGCGCGAAGAATTGGACCAAGAATTCCTGCCGTCTCCCATTCGACAAGACGGGGCTTTAATTGGCTGAATGTACCGTCGGTGTATTCGCGATAGATCGCTTTGCGATATACAGTGCCGATACGGTGCGGCCCGCGCTCCGTGAAGACTTTCGAGTAGCCGTCAAATTTCATGCCCATCATCTTGTTGACGCCGCCGGGGGCGTAATCCCAATCCACTTCATCGGCGGCAATGTAGTGGGTACGGACCTGGCCGGAGGTCTGTCCGAAGGCGATGGATGACAACAGAATCCACACTGCAACAAATGTGAGAAGACGTGGCATTTCTTTCCTTTCGTGTTCTCAGTACCCCTGCCAATCAGAGTGTTACTCCCGCTTGTTTAGCGGCGAATTTCCCTACGATCGGCAGCTTGAAGAGTGTTTGCTGATAGGCCTCGTACATCAGGAAGATCCAGATCCCGAATCCTGCGAGCGTGAAAATCAACATCAATGGCACGGCGATCAGGCCGAAGACTCCGGCCGTCAATGGCGTCAGTACAGCGGAGACAATCATCCAAAAAATCCAAAACGCTACCCACGCGATATTGAAGAAGATTGATTGGAAGGCATGGAACCGAACGAAAGAGTTTGACTTGTAGGGATCAAGTACAAGGAAAATGATTCCCGTAATGAGGCCCGCAAGATAGGCGAGTGCTCCAACGAGATTTGTGTCAATCGTTTTCTGTTCAATGTTCCCTGATGAAGGCATGGCTACGACGGTACCCTCGGATGTAGCTACAGAAACCCCTTCGGAGAGGCTTGTCGATGAGCCACAGGACTGGCAGAAGCGAGTGTCAGCCACGAGCGCTGTACCACATGATTGGCAGAAGCTCATTTTTCCTCCTTGGAACTGGCTCGGGCGTTTTGCAAGCAGGAATTTGCCTGCACTCGGCGGGATTCGCAAACCAACTCTGCGCAAATTGTGGACTAACTGCTAATCCTTTGTTCTTCAGTGGATTAGGAGGGGCAGATTAACTCGTTTCCATTTGTTTTCCGTGCTAAACTCGACGCTCATCCCCGCCTGTTGCATGAAAGCCTCCGCCACAAATGGTTCTGACGCCGCCGAGATCAGCTACCGTTTTGGGCTTTATGTGCTGGACCCGGCCAACGGCACCCTGATGCGGGATCACACGCGGGTGCGTTTGCAGGAACAGCCTCTGCGGCTGTTAGTGTTGCTGGTCGAACGTTGCGGGCAGGTTGTTTCTCGGGAAGAGATTCGGAATCGGCTTTGGCCGCAAAATACTTTTGTCGAATTCGATAAAAGCCTGGGGGTGGCGGTACTCAAGGTCCGGGAAGCCCTTGGGGATGACGCTAACAACCCCAGATTCATCGAGACTGTCCCCCGGCGCGGCTACCGGTTCATCGCACCCGTTAAGGTTGAGACCGCAACGATTGCTGCTTCCACCACTTCAATTCCTGCTTCGAAGATTGCGCCGATACTCCAGCCAAGGTTTTACGCGACGAAGCACGGTCTGATCATTGCCGCACTAGCGTTGTTGTTGGTCGGCGTCACGATTTACGTTCTCGATGGCAGGCATGGGGCTTCGCGTTCCACAGCTCAGGCTGGGGCCTCAATTCCTCGAATACACATACGTCGTTCGGTGGCAGTGCTCGGTTTCCGCAATCTGCCTGGCCGGCAAGAGGACAACTGGCTCTCTCCCGCTTTCTGCGAAATGTTGAATACTGAACTCGCCGGGGGCGGCGAGCTCCGCATGGTCTCTGGCGAAGATATTGCGCGTGCCAAAAGTGAATTATCGCTTCGTGACGAAGAGTCACTTGGCAAATCGACCTTGCACCATTTGCGAACCAACCCGGGCGCTGATGTGGTCGTCGTCGGCTCGTACATGATGATGCCAGGCGACCCGGAGCATAGGATTCGACTTGACGTTCGCCTTCAAGACACCGCCAGTGGCGAAACGATCTCCGAGGAATCCGTTTCAGGTGATGGGAACGACCTCTTCAACCTGGTCTCGGATTTGGGCGGAAAACTGCGGCGAAGTCTCGGCGCGTCTACACCGTCGGAAGAAATCGAAATTGCCACGAGGGCAGCTCTTCCGTCCAACGAAAAGGCCGCTCGACTCTACGCCGAAGGACGAGCCAAGATGTGGCAATTCGACTACGCTGCTGCCCGCGATCTGCTGAACAAAGCCATCGCGGCGGATCCGGACTACCCTCTCGCCCATTCGGCCTTATCCGAAGTGTTTTGGCACACGGGCA
>Ga0157374_10001715_pt1 | contig 18394 bp, 21 predicted proteins | sample M25metaG_FD_115308 | JGI IMG/M metagenome (GOLD analysis project Ga0157374, IMG submission 115308) | Miscanthus rhizosphere microbial communities from Kellogg Biological Station, Michigan, USA - M2-5 metaG | ecosystem: Host-associated > Plants > Roots > Rhizosphere > Soil | place: USA: Michigan...
AGATGAACAATCGCGACAACCGGCTGAAGGCCGAGCAGATCGAAGCTGCTGCTGCGGCACATCCGGGCGCGCTGGTGCTGGGCTATACGGGTTCGGCCCACATTTCGAGAGACGAGGCCACCAATTCCGGCATCCGTTCCGCAGCGGCTCGCCTTCCCGCCGGGGAGGTTCGAACGGTCTTTGTGGAAGGTGAAGGCTTTGCCTGGAACGGCATCGGCGGCGACTATGGGCCCCACGCCGTCTCCAGCTTCACAAAAACGTGCAAGCCTGGCTTACGCGGGGTTGCCTACCCAGTGGCCGGGGCCGGCATGCCTGGCTTCGACGCGATCGCCTGCGTTGGACGGCCGTTTACCGCTTCTCCGCCGGCGGTTCCGCTAACCGGCAAGTAAAGCCGCGACGAACAGCGGAACGGCGGCGAGGCGGGCGGCGTTGCTCCTATAAAGAACAGGAGAAAAGAATGGCCATTCCGCACGGAGCGCTCGTCCTCGTCGCCGACGGCAAGAAGACACTTTTCCTTCGCAATCACGGCGATTCCGGAATGATCGATTTGAGGACGGAAGCGCACGACGAGCGCGCCGATCCAATGAATCGCGACATCAAGCATGATGGCCCGGGGGTTCAATTTTCGAGCTCGGGGTCCGGCCGAGATACAATGGAAGAAAACGACTTTCACCAGCAGGGAGAGGATCGCTGGATCCGCGATGCCGCCGAAGAAGTGAACCGACGGGCATTGAGAAATGACTTCGATGCTTTGGCCGTGATCGTTCCGCCCAAAGCCTTGGGCCAGTTCCGCAAGAAGCTCCATAAGGAGGCCGAGCGCCGGCTTGTCCTCACGATCAACAAGGAAATGACCGACCGGCCTATCCCGGACATCGAGGAGCTCCTGGTTGGAGACGGCGCTCCGCCGGCCTGATCGGAGCGGCCTTAAGTGCTGCCGGTATTCACGATCGGCCATTCCAGCCGACCGTTCGAAGATTTCGCCGCGATCCTGAAGGATGCCAGAGTCGAGCAGGTGGCGGACGTTCGGACCGTGCCGCGATCACGAGCCAATCCGCAATTTAACGCCGATGCTTTGCCCAATGAACTTGCGGGTTCGGGCATCGAGTATGAGCGATTTACTGAGCTGGGAGGCCTTCGCGGGCGGTCGCATGAGGTTCCACCGGAAGTGAACGGCTTCTGGCAGAACACCAGCTTCCACAATTACGCGGACTACGCGATGTCAGACTCCTTTGCAGCGGGGCTCGATCGTCTCACAGCGGTGGCGGAGGAAAGATCGACAGCCATAATGTGCGCCGAAGCAGTGTGGTGGCGGTGCCACCGGCGGATCATCGCCGACTATCTGATCGCACGCGGCCGAACGGTGCTGCATCTAATGGGAAACGGCCGGATCGAACCTGCACAACTCACATTTGCTGCTGAGAACCGAGGCGGCATTCTCTTGTATCCCGAGGAGAAGACAGTGGATCAGGCGAACAGGTGAGTCACTTCGGCGTCGGGTGCGAGGGCGTCTAAAAGGATAGACCGATGGCACCCCGCCGGTTCACGTTCGTAGCAGAGGAGCGCACTCGGCTTCTCCCCTGCCAACCCCATCAACTGTGCCCCTTGAGCCATCGCTTCTGGAAGTTCGAGCTGGCCTGCGTATATGCGCTTCAAATCTTCGATGCGCCCGGCTCGAGCGGCGGCGCGGCCTTCGGCCGGCGTTCCGAGTGCGCGCAGATGAACATAATCTATCCTCGCTTCGGCAAGGGCATTGCTTAACGGCGTCTTGGAAAAGCCGGGGCGGCGCGAGTTGGGAAGCGCGCGAATATCGATCACACATTGAACGCCGGCGCCTTGAAGCGCAGAGACGAACTCGGCAACGGTTGCGCCTTCATATCCGATGGTGAAAATTTTCATTGCGAAACCTGCTACTCGGCTAAGCTGACCGCGGAAAGGAACCGGGGTGGCGGCAGTTCAGACTGACCTGATCTTCGACATTGGAGCCGATACCGGCGATGACACGGCCTACTATCTCCACAAGGAATATAGGGTCGTCGCCGTAGAACCGAACCCAGCCTCGGCGTCACGCTTGCGCGAGCGTTTTGCGGACGAAATATCGGCTGGTCGGTTGACGCTTCTCGAAGTAGCAATCTCGACATCGGAAAGCGCGGCCGAGTTTTGGATTTGCGACGATTTGCCGGCGTGGAGCAGCCTCGACCGGCAAATGGCGAGCAAGAATCGATCGCGCCACCACCGCGTTTTCGTCGCCACGTGTTCGTTCCGTTCGCTTCTCGAAAGCTTTGGAATCCCCCTGTATTGCAAGATCGACATTGAAGGCAGCGACAAAACCTGTTTGGACGACATGGACCCGGGTACGAAGCCCGCGTTCGTCTCGGTAGAGATGGTGTACAAGGATTCGCGTCTTGCGCTCGAGCCGAGCTGCGCACTGTTGGATCGCCTTTCCAGCCTCGGCTACAGGCGCTTCAAGGTGATCTCTCAAGTTACCCATCGACAACCCCCCAATTGGTTTCTTCAATTCAAGGCAGTCGTTCCATGGAGAGTGAGTCTTCGGATCACAAGACTAGAAGGGATGTTTCGAAGATATCGGCCGGATGGAAACTGGGCCTTTGATGGCCATGTGTCAGGTCCCTTTGGTGAGGAAACACACGGGAGTTGGCTGACTGATCAACAAACACGGCGCATGATTGAAATCATTCAGCGCAATCGCGATGCGTCCGATTGGTTCGACATCCATGCGGCAGAGTAAAACGAGTGTCTGAAAAAGAATTCGACATCCGGGTCATCGGCGGCGGACTGGCCGGAAGCGAAGCCGCGTGGCAGCTGGCCGAATCTGGATTTCGCGTCCGTCTGTCCGAAATGCGCGGCGGAGGCGGTTCGACGCCCGCACACCAGACCGATCAACTTGCGGAAATGGTCTGTTCCAACAGTTTCCGATCCGACGATCCCCATCACAATGCGGTTGGGCTGCTGCACCAGGAGATGCGGGCGCTCAACTCGCTGATCATGCGTGCAGCAGATTTGCACAAGGTACCCGCTGGCTCGGCGCTGGCGGTGGATCGGGAGCACTTTGCGGCCGAAGTGACTCGCGTCGTAGCAGGCCATCCGAAGGTTACGGTCGTCCGTGAGCGCGTCGATCGATTGCCAGTAGAGTACCCGGCAATCGTCGCGACCGGCCCGCTGACAAGTTCGACCCTCGCCGAAGCCATAGCGGCCGAAACGGGGCAGGGCTCACTCGCTTTTTTCGACGCAATTGCGCCGATCGTTCATAGAGACAGCATCGATATGGACGTCGCCTGGTTTCAATCGCGCTGGGATAAGGGTGACGGCAAGGATTACATCAACTGTCCGCTCGACAAATCGCAATATGAGGCGTTCGTCCAAGCTTTGAACGCAGGCGAGAGAACGGAATTCCGCGACTGGGAACGCGAAACACCCTATTTCGAAGGCTGCATGCCGATCGAAGTCATGGCTGAGCGTGGCATCGATACTCTGCGCCACGGACCGATGAAGCCCATCGGTCTCACCGATCCGAGGACGGGCCGCTGGTCTTATGCGGTGGTCCAGCTGCGGCAGGACAATGCGCTTGCCACTCTCTGGAATATGGTGGGGTTTCAGACCAAGCTTCGCCACTCCGAGCAGGTGCGCATTTTCCGCATGATACCGGGACTGGAGAACGCTGAATTCGCGCGGCTTGGCGGAATCCACCGAAATAGCTTTATCAATTCGCCACTTCTGCTGGACGATCGATTGAGGCTCAGGTCAAAGCCCAACATCCGCTTCGCCGGCCAAATTACCGGTTGCGAAGGCTATGTGGAAAGTGCAGCTGTCGGCTTGGTTGCCGCCCGTTTCGCTGCCGCGGAACTCGGAGGGCAACATTTCCCTTCGCCCCCGGCGGAAACGGCAATCGGTGCCCTTCTTGGGCATATTACCGGCGGAGCAAATGCGGAAACATTCCAGCCCATGAACGTGAATTTCGGGCTGATGCCGCCGCCTGAAGGGCGGCTCAGGAAAGCAGATCGCAAGAAGGCGTACACGGATCGCGCAAGGGCCCAATTTGCTGAATGGCTTAGATCCATTTCGCAAGAGGTGAAGGCTCCCGCGATTCAATCCTCTCCGGCGACTGTCGAATAGGAGCGGCGGCTGCTTCCTTACCTCCTCGTTTTCGCGCTTTTCGCGCTCGGGGCGCTCGGCGTCGGCTCACGCCCGCCGGAGCAACAGCGCCCAGCCATGTTGGTCGGCGCCCTGATTCTGATCGTCCTCATCGGTCTTCGCTTCCGCGTGGGATGCGACTGGGCGACCTACCAAGATCTTTTTGATTACAGTCGTTATGCCAGCTTCTCTTCGGCGGTCGATCTGAGTGACCCCGCCTTTGGAGCTCTCAATTGGCTGATGGGCTCGCTTGGCTTGGGCGTCTGGGCCGTGAACCTCGTGTGTGCTGTGATTTTCACTGCGGGGCTGATCAGCTTCTGCCGATGGCAACCAAACCCTCCACTCGCGATGCTGGTTGCGGTGCCATATCTCGTGATCGTTGTCGCCATGGGATACACTCGGCAATCAGCTGCGCTTGGCTTTATAATGTTGGCGCTGACTCAGTACCAAAGAGGATCGACAGCAGGCGTGATTACATCACTACTTTGCGCCATCTTGTTTCACAAGGCCTCTATTTTGATCTTTCCATTCTTTGGACTCTCATACGCAAAGAACTTCTTGGTCTCACTGCTTATATTCGGAATACTGTTTTACGCGGCATACCGATTGCTGGTATCCAACAGCGTCAGCTATCTGATTTATGGATATATCAAGCAGGAATATAACTCATCCGGAGCCACAGTACGGGTCTTGATGAACGTCGTGCCCGCCATTCTGCTTCTTGGCTTCCGAAACAGGTTCGGGCTGGACAGAACCAATCGCAGGCTATGGATTCTGCTTTCCGTCGCCTCATTGGCCGCAGTTGTTTTTCTCTACCTTAGCCCGTCTTCGACCGCAGTAGATCGGGCGGCCCTCTTTCTCATTCCGCTGCAGGTTTTTGTCTTGTCGAGGGTGCCGAGTGCCTTTTCCCCGCGGGGTCGGCATAGCATGCTGTTGGTAGTGGCGGTGGTGGTATATTCGCTCGCAGTCGAGCTGGTGTGGCTGGATTTTGGGCAATTTTCGAAGTGCTGGATTCCGTACCGAAGCTATCTTTGGAACTAGCGAGCAAGCTTTCCGACACGACGTTTGATGAGCCGTGAGCGCATTCTTCTAACGCCGGCAAATGGCGAAAGTTGATCCTGATAAAAATCGAACACCATCTGGTCGTTTTGCAGGTTGAGCGTGTGGGGACCCCTTTTTGAGGTAAACCGAAGATCTGCGCACAGCTCTTCATGGTAGCTTTCGCCACTCAGGTCGGTGATGGCAAATAGAAGAAGGCCATCCCCGTATTCGTTTCTGCAGTCCTGCCCAACGCGGTAGAGCCGACCATTCGTTTCAATTATTGCACCTCCCATTCTCGAACCGGCTGGCGAAATTAAAACTGGGCTCAGGGGATGCTCCGCGAATTGGTCGAATAGGCTTCGCGACACCCAAAGCCTGAGGACTCCGTCACCCGCGTCGCCGTCATTAGCGAAAAGGTAGATCCGTCCGTCGGCAGCTTTGTAGAGAGTCGGATCGATTAGCTTCGGCGCGCTCTCGACATTCAATCGCCCAATCGCCTCCGCTGATTGGGGTCCCAGCTGAAAGATCTTCGGAGCCGACCATTCCGAGACTTCCGGAATCATATAGTGGCCGCCTTCGATGCAGATCGTTGCAGGATAGCTGAAGTGTCCCGGCCCGCTGCACATGACGTGTGGGCGGCCGGACTCCACCGAGACGATCTCCCCTTGCAGGTCTAATCGTCTTAATCCCTCAGCGAGGATGGCGTCAGTCTTTGGATGCGGGAATGGATCCGCAATGAACCGGTACCGAGGCGGGCAGTCGATGATCTGCCATCGCGAAGGTTCAGGAAAATTGGTGAACACAGTTTTTGGATCCGCCCCGCCCGGCGCCTTGGCGATTTTCCAGCGCTTTTCGAACAAGGCGCCGTAAATCAGCCTCCGCGCGCGTGCGCAAGCGGTCCTCCAGAGAAACCGCAGCACTGTCCAATTTGAGGGCAGCCGGTACTTTTGCCCTTTTGGTTCAATTGGAAGAGCGGCACCCTTGCGCGCATTCTCGAGAGCCCGCGGCAGCAGAAAAGGCGAACATCGATACGCCTCTCGCATCGTGGCGCGCCATGAGTGCGAATGGACCTTGGTCTCGCCAAAGGCGACGACTTTGCCGGCATCGAGCTTGTTGGAGAGAATCTGGACAACCTGACCCAGGGTGCTGTGGCCTGACAAAATTTCGTAGAATCCGGCGGGCCGGCCCCTGAAGTGACGGGGATCGCCGTGATGATACGAAAGGATCGGGCAGCGGAGATTATCCGGAACACGAAGCAAGCCCATTCCGAATTTGATAATGGCCGTCGGACTTGATTCCTCGATTATCTTAAAGACCTCAGGCGGCAAGCTTTGCCACGCTCCGGCGGTCTCTGCCGCGAACTCGACGGATTGGGCTATGCTTATGCTGGTTGGGATCGGTTGGGTGCGAGTCAGCGAGCTATCCAGCGATCTTAATCGAAGAGGGTAATAAAGGGCATGCTTCAATGGTTGGGTGTGACGCCGCGAGTTCGTACAGCTAAAGACAAGGAATTCAGCGTCTTCAGCAATCCGCGAAAGGGCCTCGGCTTGCCATCCGCTCAGCCTCAGATTGTCGACGATCAGTCCGAGCCGCACGGTACATCAATCCTTCATCGGGCACTCATGCATAAGCAAGGGAGCCGCGGATTAAAACGACCGGTATCCTCTACAAAATGCCATCGTTATGCCCCAGGCAATGGCGATGAGTGCGGTCGCTGCTATGCCACGGGCGATCAGATCGATGACAACTGAAACTTCAGTATCCGGTTATCGACTGCTGGTGCTTTGCCCGTTTCCGTTCGGTGTGGCCGCCGCACAGCGCCTGAAATTCGAGCAATATTACGACGACTGGAGGCGACACGGCTGGGTAGTCGATATTGCCCCGTACATGGACATGGATCTTTGGCGGGTCCTGTTTGAGCCTGGGCACCTAGGAACGAAGATCCGGGGCGCGGTAAAGGGCACCCTGCGCCGCCTGCGCGACATGGTCCGGGTGCGTCGTTACGACCTCGTCTACTGCCATATGTACGTCACTCCTATCGGAACCTCTTTGTTCGAGCGGCTGACCCGCAGGTTTGCGTCCCGCCTGATCGTCGACGTCGAGGATAATGTTTTGGTGGGCCAAACCGGAGTGGACAATCCAAATCCTCTAGTCCGATTATTCAAAGGAAGAGGGAAAGCCAAGTACCTGATTCGTTACGCGGATCATGTGATCACCAGTTCGCCCGCACTCAATGAGACATGCGTTGCCATTAACGAGAAAGGCGCTTGCACTTACATCTCGTCGTCGGTCGATACTGCCCGCTTCGTACCGGCGAATAGCTATAGCAATGATCGGACGGTCACGATTGGCTGGACGGGTACATTCAGTACTCGTCCTTTCCTCGATCTTCTCCGGCCGGTATTTCAGGAGCTCGCCAAACGCCGGAAATTCCGGCTGAGAGTGATCGGCAATTTCGACTACGAGCTGCCGGGTGTCGAACTGGAGATCGTAAGGTGGAGCGCCGAGCGAGAGGTCGAGGACATGCAGGCCATAGACATCGGCGTTTATCCTTTGTCCGTGGATGGATGGGTAACCGGCAAGAGCGGCCTCAAGGCCATCCAATATATGGCTTTCGGTCTACCGTGTGTTGCGACGAACGTCGGCACAACGCCCATGATCATTCGTGATGGTGAAAACGGCTTGCTTGTCTGTTCCCCAGAAGAATGGCTTGCCGCTCTTGCGCGGCTCATCGACGATCCGGAGTTGCGGCGCCGGCTTGGTGAGCAGGCGCGACGGGATGCTGTTCGAAAATTTTCAACTGGAGCGGTAGCGGAGGATTATCGACGAGTGCTTCAACGCGTTATGGCCAATTCTTAGGCCGGAGACCCTGGTGAGCGAGAGGAATGTAACAGAGTATCGATTTTGCGCTGTTGCGGCCTGCAACATGTGCAAAGCTGGATCCGATCATTTCGCAACCCAGGGAATACGGCTGAACAGAAGCCAAGGTCGCAACCCACGCCGGCTTACCGGTGTTGCTGTCGGGGTTCGGCAATGCACCAATTGCGGGCTGATTTTCTCGGATCCGCAACCCGCTCCAATGAACCCTGCCGACCATTATGGTGAAGCGAAGGATTATTGGAGCCAGGATTATTTTGAGGAAGACCGCGCTTACTTCTTGAAGGAGATCGCGGAAGCCCGCTCGCTGCTTGCGGAGATAGAAGAACCGCGAGCCCTCGATATTGGAGCCGGCATAGGAAAGGCGATGCAAGCCATGACTGCGGCGGGATTCGATACCTATGGAATTGAGCCGGGCGAGGATTTCCGCGCGGTTGCGATCAAACGAGGAGTCCCTGCGGAAAGGCTTCAATTTGCGGGCGTAGAGAATGCCTCGTTCGAACCGGAGAGCTTCGACTTCATCGCGTTTGGTGCTGTTCTCGAACACTTGGCTGATCCCGCCGGTTCGCTGGAACGTGCGATCGGGTGGTTGAAACCCCACGGGATCATTCAGCTGGAAGTGCCGTCCTCGAAATGGCTGATCTCGCGTCTTGTAAACCTCTATTTCAGGCTCTTGGGAACCACTTACGTTACCAACATCAGCCCAATGCATCCTCCTTTTCACTTGTTTGAATTCGGGTTACGCTCCTTCAAGCTGCATGGGGAGTATGCTGGCTACGAGATCGCGGCGCATCGGTTTTCGGTGTGTTCCATAATTCACATCCCTAAACCGCTTCACCCGTTTCTGCGGTGGTACATGGAACGGAGCGGCACCGGAATGCAGCTTACCGTCTATCTCCGGAAACGGGCTGGAGCGGTGCAGCGGCAATGAACGGCGAGCGAATGGCTATGCAAGGCAAGCGTGTTTACATGGCCGGGGCCGGTGGAATGCTGGGCGAAGGCTTCCATGATGTATTGGCGCCCGCTCATTCGCTGAAATGTACCGACGTTGATATCAATTCCGATTGGCTCTCGTTGCTGGATTTCCGCGACTTCGATTCCTACCGCCGGGACGTGGTGGATTTTGCGCCGGACTATCTGTTTCACCTCGGCGCCTTCACCGATCTTGAATATTGCGAGGAGCATCCGGACGAGGCCTATGTCACCAACTCCCTGGCCGTCGAGCATGCAGTACACATTGCCAACGAGCTCCAAATTCCTTTGCTCTATATCAGCACCGCCGGGATCTTCGACGGTGCGAAGGACACATATGACGATTGGGATCAGCCTAACCCTCTCGGCCACTACGCGCGCAGCAAATATTTGGGAGAGCGCTTCGTCGCAGAAAATTGCCGCCAGCACTTGGTCTGTAGGGCGGGCTGGATGATGGGCGGCGGCCCGGCCAAGGACAAAAAGTTCATCCAGAAGCTGATGAGGCAGCTCAAGGAAGGTGCGACAGAGCTTTTTGTCGTCGACGACAAGCTTGGCACACCGACATACACTCGTGATTTTGCTCGAAACGTCGAGCGTCTGCTCTCGACCGGGCTGTGGGGCGTTTACAATATGGTATGCCCCGGGGTGACGAGCCGGCTTGAAGTGGCGCAATATCTCGTCAACACACTGAGTCTCGGCGACGAGGTTACAGTCACGCCCGTTACTTCAGATTACTTTGCGGCGGAATATTTCGCCGCGCGACCTCCGTCGGAGCGTTTGCTGACATCCAAGCTCGATCTTCGTGGGCTCAATATGATGCGCGACTGGCGAATCTGCCTCGATGAATATCTGGCCGACCGTTATGCAGGCTATCTAGGTTTGCGAAACCGCCCCATTGCTTCGTAAATTCCGGAATAGCGTTCGATTGCTTGGTCCAAGTTCAACAGGCCACGAATCCGCTCTCTAATCTGGGCCATCGGCTTGGGCAGGCGGTGTAGCTCGTCGAGCGCCGCCGAATAGCTGGCTTCGCTGAATTCGCGAATGACTACGCCCGATTCCGTGCTCGCGAGAATTGGCGCTACGTCTCCAATACCATCATTGGCGATCACCGGTATTCCCATCGCCAACATCTCCCCGAGCTTGGTCGGCGAACTCGCCATTTTCGAGAACACCGGCTTGATGAAGGAAACACCGGCGTCGGCTGCGGCAAGGAAGCGCGGGACTTCTTCGCGTGAAGCTGCCGTGACCAAGATTGTTTGGGGATCGATCCCGTGAAGCACCGCACTTTGTCGGATCGGCTCGGGTTCCTCCGTTGTAATAAACAGGAAGAGAGCATCTGGATGTATGCGGGAATAAACCCGGAAGAGGTCGAGCATCTCGTCAAGCATGTACCAGCTCCCGACCGAGCCCAGATAAGCAAGCACCGAGGTTCTTTCGCCGATTCCAAGCCGTGCACGCGCTTCAGGTCGGAGCTTTTCCGCAAGTGGGAAATGATCGAAATCCACACAGCAGGGGATCACTGAGACGCGACCAGCCTGATCCTTGCATTCGGACCGCGACAGCAGTTGGCATCTACCGGCTTCGGTCAAGATGATGATGTGATCGGAATCGCGAAGAAGATCCGATTCCAGACCTTTGAAATAGCTGTAGACCGCTCGGTACAGCGGGTTGCACAGATCCCACGCGCCGCCTTCAGTCTTCTCTTCGGGCCAGAATCCACGCATGTCGAACAGCAGGGGCACGCCCTTGCGGCGCTTCAGTTTGAGGCCGGCAATGGCCGAGATGTAGCTGCGGCAATGGACGAGGTCGAAGCTGTGCTCGCGGTGAAGTCGAGCCGCGGCCCGGGTAAGCACGTGCGCGTCGTAAATGGTGGAAAGAATGGGAGGCGACTTGTGGTAACGACGCGGATGCCAGTCGATACCAGATGTTCGGCATAGCTCTTCGACTGTTCTTCCGCTCGTGATGAAACGATCGGGCTTCTCGCAACTTAGCACCGTTATGCGGTGCCCACGTGCTGCGCAGCCTTGGAGGTAGGGGAGAATTTGAGAGCGACCGAGGGGATCGGTCAAACCGTCGTAGGTGATGTAGAGGACGTTGGCCACGCCAGCGTCTCTAGCCCGGGGCTGGGCGAAAGCGATAGCACTGCTTGGAGGAATGCTCGAGAGGAGAATGCCAGTGCAGGTTATGACCGGCGGCTGCGCTTGCGGCCGAATTCGCTTCACCGCACGCATCGACAGCGATGACGCATATTTGTGCCATTGCCGAATGTGTCAGCGCGCGACCGGGTCGGTTTCGATCGCTTTCGTCAATGTAAAGCAGGCGGATGTCGAGTGGGAGCATGAACCCGAGTGGTATGAAAGCTCGCCGATCGCCAAGCGGCCCTACTGCCGTGAATGCGGGACCTCGCTGGGTTTCCGGTTCATGGAAGGCAGCGAGAACATGGACCTCACCGTCGCCGCGTTCGACGATCCGTCCCGGTTCCAGCCAAGGCACCATTTCGGGGCTGAGAGCATCCATCGGGCATGGCTCAACACCGAAGGGCTGCCGGAAAAGCGGACGGATGAATATCAGGTCCTGGTGGATAAGTGGATGAAGGCGACAGGCAAGGTGCCCGAATGACGGCAGCGAACATCCAATTCTGGACTACATCCGACGGGGTCGAGCTTGCCTTTCATGAAGTGGGCGAGGGCAGGGCGGTTATCCTGCTGCACGGCTTGTTCTCCGACGCTCAAATGAACTGGATAAAGTTCGGCCACGCCGAGCGGATCGCGGCGGCAGGATTCCGCGTGATCATGCCGGACCTCCGCGCTCATGGCCGAAGCGGCAAACCGCATGGAGCGGAGCATTACCCGAGCGGAATCCTCGCCCGCGATCTTCGCGAGCTGGTCGAGCATCTCGGGCTTGGCGACTTCGATCTCGGCGGCTTCTCGTTGGGGGCGCGGACGGTGGTGGAGGCGGTCGGCGAGGGTATACGACCGCGCAAGGCAGTGCTCGGCGGCGCGGGTCTCGAAGGCCTGCGCAACTGGAAGCACCGCAAGGACTTCTTCCTCGAGGCAATCGCCATGTTTGATACGGTCGAGCGCGGCGATCCGCACTGGCTGTCGATCCAGTTCATGAAAAGTCAGAAGGTTGACCGCGAAGCGGCCAAGCTTCTGCTCGAAAGCTTCGAGGACAGCCGGCCGGAATGGCTCGAGGCGTTCACGATGCCGACATTGATCGTCTGCGGCACCGAGGATGACGACAACGGCTCAGCCCATGCCCTGGCGGAGGTGCTGCCGAACGCGATTTTCGAAGAGGTTCCGGGAACTCACATGAGCTCCGTTACCAAGCCGGAACTTGGCGAAGCGGTCGTCAGCTTCCTCGCCAAATGAAAGAAGGGGTGCCCAGTTGGGCCCCCTTCGAAATCTTCATTATCGGCAGATCAGAAGGTCGTGTTTTCACCTTGGCCGCGGCCGCCGGTCTTCTGATTGGCCTGAGTGCCGGCACGGCTTGAGCGGGAACGGCCGCCGGTGCTCCGGGTGGCACGGGAGGAGTCGATAGCGCTGGACTCGTTGGGGCCGCCGGTCAGCGCCAGCTCGTGGCTGCTACCACTATCGCCGCCATTGCGCATTTCGTTAGTCCAGTCGGCGAACTGGTCGCTAAGCTCACTGATTTGGTTGCTGATCTCATTGCGCTTCGACCACAGGAACACGCCGGCGGCAACCGCGCCAGCCGCCGTCGCCGCCGCAGCTATCGGACGCTCGCGCGCCGTATCGAGCCAGCCATTGCTATATTGATTGCGGCCCTCGGGGTTGTTGTTGCGGCCGCGCTGATTGTTTCTCGCCACTGTCTTGCTCCTTGCAGGAATTTGCTGTCGGACGGTCAACGACCGAAGCCGCTCGCTGTTGCGGTCGTTTCGGCTCGATCAGCGCCAGAAAGAGGCGAGGCAGCGGCCAACCGTCAGACGGGCTAAAGCTGTTCCAGCATGTGCTCGGCGCTGGAGGCGCGGTATTCGCCCGGCGCTTCGACATTGAGCTGCTCGACCACTCCGTTATCCACGATCATCGAGTAGCGCTGGCTGCGATTGCCCATGCCGAACTTGCTACCGTCCATCGTCAGCCCGACCGCGTCGGCGAAGGCGCCATTACCGTCGGCGAGCATCGTTACGTCGCCGGAGCCGTCGCGGTCGCCCCAGGCGCGCATTACGAAGGGATCGTTGACCGAGATGCAGGCGATTTCGTCGATTCCCTTGTCTTTGAGTTCTTCAGCCTTGTCCACATAGGAGGGCAAGTGCCGGGCCGAACAGGTCGGAGTGAACGCACCGGGAACAGCGAAGAGCGCTACTCGCTTGCCCTGGAAATATTCGCCGCTGGTTGTCGGCTGCGGCCCGTCGTCGGTCGCGATCGTCAACGGAACATCCGGAAGCTTGTCACCGACTTGAATGGCCATTGCGGCTCTCCTGCTGAGCTGGGGGAGAGCGGCAAATAGGAGCGACGAACGGTCCTCTCAAGGCTTGTTCTCGTTTGCTCCCGACGCCATCATGGAAGCCGTGGACAGCCCGCCTTTCCTTTCCGGCAAGCTGCTTCTGGCGATGCCGGGGATGGCCGACCCGAGGTTCGAGCGGGCGGTGATCGCGATGTGCGCGCATGACGAGAATGGCGCTGTCGGAGTCGGCATTGGCCAGAAGCGTGCAGGGCTGCGGTTTCGGGCGCTTCTCAAGCAGCTCGACTTGGATCCGGGCGAGGCACCCGACTCGCCGGTGCACCACGGTGGGCCGGTCGAACCCAACCGGGGCTTCATCCTCCATTCGACCGATTGGGGCGGCCAGGACACGTTGCAGGTCAATGGCGCCGACAGCGTGCTCTTTGCAATGACCGGGACGATCGATGTGCTGAAGGCGATTGCTGAAGGCCGGGGCCCGTCGCGCTGGATTGCCTCGCTCGGATATGCGGGTTGGGGCGAAGGGCAGCTCGACGAGGAGATGACCCGCCACGGCTGGTTTGCGAGCGACGCGAGCCAGGAGCTGCTCTTCGATACGCCGACCGACGAGCGCTGGGCAGCTGCGTTCAAGACCGCCGGGGTCGATCCGCGGTTGCTTTCAAGTGAGACTGGGGCGGCGTAAGTATCGCCAGCCGATTAATCGCCGTCGCGGTCCCAGTCGCGGTGGTGATGCCGTCGATGATGGCGATAACTGTAATAGCCATAGCTGTAGCTCGGGTATGAATAGCTATATCCGTAAGAGCGATACGGCGAGAGATTGCCATAGCTGTAAGAGCTATACGGGTAGGAGTAGCCGTAATTTCCATATGAGTAGGAATAGCCCGGATAGCTATATCCGTAGCTGCTGTAGGGACTGTAGCTGTAGCCGTACGAATAGGGCGAGTAGCCGTAATATTGGGCGGCGGCGGGCGACGCGGTTGCAAGCGCTGCGAACGCGGCGGCCGATCCGATCAGTAATTTACGCATGGGACTGTCCTTCATCTGCCTCCCGCAAACGAACTGGCGGGAACGATGTTTAGAACGAAGCTCCAAGCCTCACGTTGCGACGTTGAGACGGGACGAAGAGATTCGAAGCCGAAGGCGAGCGCGGCCTAGTCGCCATCGGACGTGTCATCAGCCTCGAAATCCAATATATCCCCGGGTTTGCAGTGCAGTTCGCGGCAGATTGCTTCGAGCGTCGAGAAGCGTATGCCCCTTACCTTCCCCGATTTGAGAAGCGACAGATTCGCTTCCGTGATGCCGATCTTTGCCGCCAGATCCTTGGATCTTACCTTTCTTAGCGCCAACATCACATCAAGCCGCACGACGATCGGCATCAGATGATTTCCCGCATCTCGTCATCTATTTGCCGGGCGCGTTCGAGCACCCGCGCCAGAAGAAACATCAGCGATGTTATCCCAACCGCGAGAATGTCGCGCATGTCCACGATCAACCGTAGACGCTGGTGATCGCCGCTAGCGCTGTCGGCTATGCCGAATGCAATCGGAGCCAGCAGCTGAAATAGAGCGAACAGCAGGAGCCAGAATGCAAACCCTCGAAAGGTGGCGACGACCCGTGTGCTGAACATTTCGCCAGCGGCGAGACCTCCAAACATTCGCGCCAGATTAAGGAGCGCAACCAACAGCAAAATAACGCTAATGTCGCCGGTCACTTCCGTTTCAATTGGGCCGCCCCCATGAGATTCATACTGAACATGGAGCCCGGCGGTGTGAGCATTCAGCCGCGCCAAAACGTACACCACCACTAGTAGCGGCATTGCCGCGAAGGTGAGCCAACGAAGGCGCGCAGCGGAAGCAGCAATGTTTGATCTTGCCATGGACAACCCAAAATAATTTCTGTTATACGATAATTTATCGTTATATTACGAGATAGAGAAATGGGCAATATGCGGGGCAAACCGAAGTGGTGGCTCATCGGATCCGGAATGGCGGTTGCGGTTGCAGCGGCGGTTGCCCTTGCGCATCCAGGTCATCCGGCAATTCCAACACCGACGTTTGCCTATACCAGCGCCGGCCAGCCGATCCAATTCGATCTCTTTCGAGGCAATCGGATTTTCATTCCCGCGATCATCAATGGTCATAAAACGGAAGTCATGCTGGACAGTGCGGCGAGCCTGACGACGGTTGACAGCAACTTCGCCCGATCCATCGCGCTTCCTGCGGGATTCAAGATCGGCGCCAAAGGCGCGGGGGGTGTTACTGATGCGGAGCTGGTCTCCGGCCTGCAGTGGGAGATCGGCGGCGTACGAGTAAGTGACGCCAGCGTTGCCGTGATGGATCTCACGCCGATCGAGCAGAGCATCGGTAGACCGATCAGTGCCATCATTGGGCGAGACTTCTTCAACCATACAATAATCTCGATCGATTGGACCCACAGGCGGTTGAGGATCAGTTCCCCAAACAGTTTCAAATCCAAAGCGACGGCTATTGCCCTTGAACTGAAAAAGGTCGGTCCATTCGACACGATTCCGATTTCAGTCGGGAATGCGCCCCCGGTCGATGCGCTGCTCGATATTGGGAATGGCGCCGCTTTGGCGTTGCCTCCAACCTATTGGCAGCATCAACCCGAACTTGCCGGATTGCGCAATGCGCAATCGATAGAAGGCGGGGTTGGAGGGATGCATCCGGCGCGAGTCGCAACGGTTCCGCTGGTAACGATCGCTGGAGTAAGCTTCTCGCAAGTCCCCGCGACACTGTCGGATTCCGACAATGATTCAGACCCGACGCAGATGGCGAATGTAGGGATCGGTCTGCTCGAGCAATTCGAACCCGACCTCGATTTGGGCCATGACCGGATCTATCTCGTGCCGCGCTCTGACAAGCCTGCTTTCGACCGCGATCGCGCCGGAGTGCTCTTCGAACTATTGAATGACAGGCTGAAAGCAGTCTTCGTTTCCAAGGATGGTCCGGCGGGGGCCGCGGGACTGAAAACGGGTGACGAGATCGTCGCCGTCAACGGCCGTAGGATTACTTCCGCGTTTTACAATGCGGGGGATTGGACAAGAGGGCCCGCCGGCCAGCAGGTCACGCTCCTGCGCGCTGACGGCAGTTCGGTTAGGTTCAACCTGTCGGATTATTACTGACGCTGGCAACACAGCTGGAGCGCTCGTCAGCCCGCCGCCGCGCCGAGCAAACGCCCAACGCCAGCCGTCACCAGCATCGCCAGCACACCCCAGAAGGTGACGCGGAGGATGGAAGGACCGAACGGCGCGTCGCCAGCCCGCGCGCCGAGGCCACCGAGTACCGCCAGGCAGACGAGCGAGACGACCGCAACGAAGGCGACGAGAAGGTGGAGTGGGGCGAACAATACGACGACTAGGGGTGCGGTCGCTCCAACGGTAAAGGTCAGCGCGGACGCTATCGCCGCCTGGAGCGGGCGCGCAGTGTGCACCTCGGAAAGGCCGAGTTCATCACGAGCGTGCGCCGCCAACGCGTCCTTCGCCATCATCTGGGTGGCGACGGCGACGGCAGTCTCGCGATCGATTCCCCGCGCTTGGTAGATTCTTGTAAGTTCCTCGAGTTCAAATTCCGGCTGGCTATGAAGCTCCTCGGCTTCCCGTGCGAGGTCGGCGCGCTCCGTATCGGCCTGGGAGCTGACGGAGACATATTCGCCTGCCGCCATCGACATCGCTCCGGCGAGGAGGGCGGCGACGCCCGCAATTAAGACGCTGGAGCGACTGGCTTCAGATGCGGCGACACCGACGATCAAACTTGCCGTCGAAACGATCCCGTCATTGGCGCCGAGGACTGCGGCACGGAGCCAGCCAATTCGGAAGCTGGCGTGGCGTTCGGAATGAAGGCGGGTCATATTGTGTTTGCCCTCCGCTGCTGGGCTTATGCCTGGCGATACCCCAAAGCACATCGATCCGGCAGTGGGCGATAGGGAGTTTCCCGGAAACGGGGGCGCCATTGAGTCAGCCGATTGACGCGACTGTATTGTTCAAATAATACACTACACGCTAGTTCGGTGGAAATCGGCGGGCGGGAGAGGTACTTGATGAAATCAGCTTCGCTATTGGCGACGAGCGTCGCTTTGGCCGGTCTGGCCGGCCCGGCAGCAGTCGCACCCCCGGGGTTCACCGAAGAGGCCGATCGGATCCTCGACCAGTCGTGGCCGGCCGACGGGCCGGGAGCGGCCGTGATCGTCACCGAAGGCGGGAAGCCGGTTTATGAGCGGGGCCGCGGCCTTGCCGATCTTAAGGCGAAGATTCCAATCACCCCAGCGACGGTCTTCCGGATCGGATCGATTACCAAGCAATTTTCAGCCGCCGTCTTGTTGCAGCTGGTGGCCGAGGTGAAGCTTTCGCTCGATGACCCGCTTTCGAAATTCATTTCCGACTATCCGCAGCCGGGCGGCAGCGCGACCGTTCGCCAGCTTCTCAACCACACGAGCGGAATCCAGCCGTACACCGACATTCCCGGCTGGATGACCGAAGCCAACGTCAACAGGCCCTACACGACCGCGCGGCTTATCAACGTTTTCAAGAATCACCCTTCTCCAACGAAGCCAGGCGAGGTGTGGGCCTATAACAACTCCGGGTACATTCTGGTCGGAGCCGTCATCGAAAAGGTGACCGGCAGGCCCTGGTATGAAGAAGTGCGCGAACGGATCGCCCGACCGCTGCACTTGACGACGCTACACTATGGCGTTGATGAAGACGGCGTGCCGAACATGGCCAAAGGGTACAGCCGCGCAGAAGACGGTAGCTACAATCCGGCCGAAAAAATCCACATGAGCGTTCCGGGCGCTGCCGGATCGCTGATCAGTACCGTGGGCGACATGGCGCGCTGGGCGAACGCGCTTCACCACGGCAAAGTTCTGAATGCCGCTATATACCGCGCGATGACGACAAAAACGAAGACCGCCGACGGCAGGG
>Ga0157374_10001717_pt1 | contig 18388 bp, 13 predicted proteins | sample M25metaG_FD_115308 | JGI IMG/M metagenome (GOLD analysis project Ga0157374, IMG submission 115308) | Miscanthus rhizosphere microbial communities from Kellogg Biological Station, Michigan, USA - M2-5 metaG | ecosystem: Host-associated > Plants > Roots > Rhizosphere > Soil | place: USA: Michigan...
ATTGTGTTTTGCGGTTTCCACTACGAGTTTGCGCGCGGAGAGTCCTTCCGGTTGCTCTTCTTCTAACATCAAGACTACGAGCGATCTCAAATGATCCAAAACAACCCTCCAGAGAACCTTCTGTGCATCAGTTCTTGGATGTTGAATTGACTGTTTGAGTTGATCGCGACTCTCGATTCTAGCGGTTGGAGGCCCTACTTATGGTGGTTAGCGACTCGTGCCCTCGATAGACATTCTCAGATGCCACTCCCACGTCGCCATCAGCGCAAAACTCCTAGCCGCGGTTCTCATGCGCGAGCGTAAAGATCGTGTTCCGCCGCAAATCTTTCAAAATGCCGGCTAGCGTTGGGGACTCCGTTGACCTCGTGAAACGAAACTGGAAAGAAGGCGACTCGCGGAGCCTGTCCGGTCATGCAGCGTTCCCTTTGTGTTTAGCTTTCCTGATCGCTCAGCGCAAGCCGAAGCTGGCTCGTATCGTTCCAGGCCATTCGCAACCCGCCGGACACCGGACCCCTGCCCAGCATCTGCACGCATTTAATTACGCATTGAATCGCCACTGGAGTTCGACCTTTGGGCCAAATCTCGCTGAGGGGCCGCACCACACCGCGTGCATCCGGGTGATACGCACGTTCATCCCACGCCCGCGAACCTTGTGGAAAATCGGGGTAGTTTCGAATCGCATCCAGAGTGGATTGCAGCAGGCGATGCTTCCACGGCCGCGCGTACTGCGGCATGAACAGGACGTTGCTCTCCCGCTCGCGACGAATCTCATGCACAAACTCGGTAAAGCTTGTCGCATTTGTGAGGTTGATATTAGCATTCGGCTCCACGCCGTGCCTGTCGCCGCCGCTGATCAGCACCATATTCCAACGCTCGGCCAGTCGCCGCGTTTCTCGATTCTCTTCCCAGTTACGGAGGCCGTTGAGTTCCAGAGCATGCATCCATGCTCCGAACTTCTGCAGAAACTCGTTGACCATGAAGCGGTGCCGTTCTTCCCCGATCAGAAAGAGATCCCACATCGGATGATTGAAGACAATCAGAACATTCCGCTCCTCATGGAGCGCAACCAGAATCTCTCTGAGACGTTCATCGCCGGGATTGGCAGTGAACTCGGCAAGAATGTTCATCCATTCCTTCGCTCTGGCGCTCGGCAGATTGTGAATGCCAATGTGAAAATCCTGCATGCCGCCATAAGGAACGCTCCACTCAACGGAAACGGGGATTCGCCGCGCGCTCGGAACTGTGCGCAGGAGCATCGGCGCTTCGATGGTGTCGTGATCTGTGATCGACACCATGGAAGTCAAGCCGAGTTCTTCGACTTGCCGGCTCTCCAAATCGAATGCGAGTTTCGGCGTCATGGGTGGCGTCCAATAGCTCGAAGCGTAATCAACTCGAACGCCGTGCAGTTTTTCTGCGCGACGTTCCAATCGCGCCAGGAAGGGACGAATCATCGAATAGGTACTGCCGAGATTTGCCAGAAAGTCCAGAGTTTCGCGGGATTGATTCGTGTGGCTGTGGAGCGAGATACCACTCCGAAAGCGTTCGTGCGCTTTCTGGTCGCGCCATAGGTACGAGATGGTCGCATTGGCCATTTCTCCTCCTTTTTCGCGATCGAGCCCGGGCGTGCAAGGCCAGTATTGGTCCGCGCGATCAACGGGGCGTTAAAAGGAAAACAAATGCACATCAATCGGTGCAGCGACTCAGATAGCACACTTCCAGCGAGTTTCTTTTGGGGAGAGATTGCGCTACTTCCAGGTCGGATCGCGCAACCGATGTGTTGCCTTTGAGTGCCCGGCTGTTGCTGTAGTGGGTTAGTCCTGATCTCTATTCATCTTGGCCATCTCGGGGCCAAGGAAATCTTCAAAGGTTACGCCCGGGAGAACCCCGTGAAATGCCTGCTCCGCCGCCGCATTTGCCTCAGGAATCAAGTAGTTTTCTGTAAGGCCTGTCCGCAGGAGTTCAAACGCTTCCTCCGGTGTATCTGCAAACTGGAACAAATCGATATCTTTTGGTGAGATCGCGCCAGTGTCGACGAGGGTATCGAGATTGAACACCTTCTTCCAGTAGTCCGATCCGTACACCACGACGGTAATCTTTTTCGCAAGTTTGTGAGTCTGGGCGAGTGTGAGAATCTCGAACATCTCATCCAGGGTTCCGAATCCTCCTGGAAAAACCACCAGGGCCTTCGCCAGATATGCAAACCAGAGTTTGCGCATGAAGAAGTAGTGGAACTCGAAATTCAAGGAGGGAGTGATGTAGGGGTTCGGCGCCTGCTCAAAGGGCAATCGGATATTCATGCCGATGGTCTTGCCGCCGGCTTCATGCGCGCCGCGGTTTGCCGCTTCCATAATTCCAGGCCCACCGCCTGAAGTAACAACAAACCGGTGCCGTCGCGACGGAAGCTTGAGGGACCAGTGCGTCAACATCTGCGCCAATCGGCGCGCATCCTCGTAATACCGCGCCATTGCAACGGCTGCAACTGCGCGCTTGCGCTGCAAATCTGTTGCTTTGCCAGCGGCAATATCGGGAATGCTCGCTGGCTGCTCTTCGCTTGGAGCCGGCGTTCGCGAGCCAGTGTTGTCGAGCAGTTCCATCTCATGGGCGGCCTCTTCTTTTCCACGAAAACGCGCCGACCCGAAGAACACGACCGTGTCCTGAACATGCTCTCGCCGAAAGCGGGCCAGGGGCTCCATGTACTCCGCGACGATGCGGATCAAGCGCCCATCAGGTCCATTTAGGAATGCGGGATTCTCATATGCCAGTGGAGCAGAGGCGAGAGGCTGCGGAGTAACATCCGGAGGAATGGTTGCCGCGGGAAGTTCAACCGCCATCTCTGGCTCGTGGTTCTGTGAAGCCGCAGAGTTGATGTCTTTCTTCTCAGCCGGCGTTTGCGTTATGTCGCTTTTACCGGCGTCGCTGGCCCTGCTCTGTTCCCTGTTGTCGCTCATAGCCTTACTCGATTCGACGGCGCATCACTCGTTTCGGTGCCGAATGGCATCCTGCAACGCAATCCAGATATTCAAAAGTCCCAGTCCTGAGATGATTCCACGCACCGCGCCGTTTGCCGCGTAGATCGAAAGTGTCGGAAATTGAACGAAGAGCGGATTCTGATCCCAGAAGAGCTGGGACCACGGTGCATAGCAGATGGCCAAGCCTATATACATCCTCAACAGAACGCGCAGGTATAGTTCCGTCCGCATTAACCAGTGTGGAATACGTTGCTGCGAATGACCGCTCGCCGGCTCGCTTATCGATGCCGCGGTCTCACTCGGACTGCTGGTTGCCCCTGGTGTGGGAGCCGGGTTGGTAGGCATACTCGAGGACGTAAGTTCCGGCTGCTGTGACATTCTCCAGGGCCTGCATTGCATTCCATCTACGCAGATCCCGGACCCGGCCCTAAGGCTTGCTCCTTCAATCATCTGCATGTTGGCGGTGACAATGGACCCGCTTGGTAATCGCTGCCCCGCATCGCTGAGGGACGCCGTAATGCAACGGTAACACAGTGGGCGTTTGTCCCATAGCTGACGACCCGCATTCGACATTGCAGCCCTCTCTTGAAGAGGCGTATTTTGTTTTTGTACGCCGTTCGGTTTCCGCGGAGGTGTCACATGATTCGTACCGCTGCCGGCCTCGCCCTTCTCTTTACCTCAGTAGCGCTGGTTGCTCAGACCGGTGCCTCGGCTGGCGTCGCCGGGTTCGAAGTTGATGGCCCGAAAGCTCTCGAGGCGACAGGATCGCAGGCGCACTCCATTGAGGGCGGTACGGTCGTCGCCCTAACGTCACAGAGTGGGGCTTGCCCCATCGACATGCACGCAAGCCAAGGCATTTGGGACCGCACCATCAGAGTTCATGAGGGGGAAAATGAGCGTACTCTCCAGCCATTCGGGCAGCGGATTTCGCTCAACCTCAAAGATTCTCACCCGGCGCGTATCGTCGCTGGCACAGTTCGAGTTCGGGGTTTGAACGGCAAGAGCCGGGCGCTTCCCACTCCAGCGGACACAGCACAGCGATGGAACGCAGTCAGAATCCTGAAGGTCACTTTCGACGAGGAAAATGATGGCACCGTGATGGCTGACCTCAGGATCGGCGGCTTCACATCAGTCGGTTACATTCAATTGATCGACGTAACTTACTCCGACGGCTCCAAATGGACGATTAGCGGCTCAAACGCTTGCCGCGTACAGCCAGACCCCATGATGCTCATCACCGAACGCTGATGGCCGCGGTCCGCGAAGTGTTGATTCGCGGACTTCACTGCGCCGGGTGTCTTTCGCAACGGGCCAACAACCAGTAGGCGAGCACGAAGCGGGGGTCTATTCGTGCGCCCCATGCTTCTTCAGTAGATCTGCCCACTTGTGGTCGTCCATCTTCATCGCGTAAGTCAACGGGCGATGCATGCTCTGGTCCTGTGCGTTCACGTCTGCACCATGATCCACGAGCATCTGGATGAGGCTGCCGTATTGCAATTGCAGCGCGCAGTCCAGGATCGTGGTTCCATACGCGTCCGGCGTGTTCAGGTTCGCGCCTTTGTCGAGCAGAAACTGGGCATCATCCTTCTGATCCCGAAGCACGGCAAAGAACAGAGGCGTCGCGCCGCTGGCCGAGCGCGCATTCACATCGGCACCCTTGCTCACCAGCAGCTCAATCATTTTTTTGTGGCCCACTGAGAATTCCGCAAGGTGGAGAGGTGTATAGCCATTCTTCATGTCGGCCGTATCGATTCCGTGCACGGTCAGCAAGGAAATGGGATCCTTGTGGTTGCTTGAGCCCAGAATGCTGCCAAGATCTTCCGGTGTGTAGGCGCCATAGCCGTTCTTGGCATTCACATCAGCTCCTGCATCCAGCAGCTCTTGTGCAATTGTCAACTGGTTGTGCAGTGCGGCCAGGTGCAGCGCTGTATCGCCGTTGCTGTCGCGATCATTGATGATTTTTGGATCGGCTGCCAGAAGTGCTTTCACCTTCTTGGCGTCTCCTTTGCGTGCAGCATCGTGAATCGGCGCGCAGAACGCGAGCGCCGAGCAGCCCAGCAGCGCGATGGAGACCAAAACAGCTGCTCGAGAAGCAAGCGCGCCAGAAAAACCTGAATACCCTTTCATTCCTTCTCCGCTCTGATGAAATTGTGTCTTGAAATACGCAAGAATTCTATCCGAGCGCGTCCTTACACCGATGTGTGCGTCGCGCACCTCATCTCAGCCGCCCTTCATCTGAGAAAAGCGAAATTTCTCTACAAAAGTAATGTGACTTCTGTATTACCAAAGTCTTACAGCACCTTAAACCAAGGGTATGAATCACGGTAGGATGTGGCGATACCGCAAAATCCCTTGGTTCAGTGAGACGAGACGGGAGCTCAAAAAAGTGAAAACCTCCGAAGAAACAAAGCTCGGGCCAAGTGTTGTCGCAGAGACACTCAAGAGCCTAGCCGAGCAAGCAAAACTCTGCCATGAGAAGATCGACCAACTTGAAGCCGCGCAGAGCCTCAACCGCGGAGAGGTCATCGCCGAGGTTGGCAAACTTCTCGACCTTTGCCAGAACCTCAGAGACGCGATCCTTTCTGAAGACAACTCGGCGAGCTGGAAGTCCAAGCCCGAACTGACCACACTCGTTTCTCGTCTCGACGATGTAGCAGCGAAACGTCGACGTTATCTTGAGCTCGCTCAGTTCCTCGCCACCGGCACCATCTCTCACCGCCGTGAACGAACCCGCCAGGAACGCCTTACCCTTCGTGATGCCGCAGTCGCCGAGCTGATGGAAATCTCCGAGCGCCAGACACCGCCCGAGCTTCCCGGCCCGACAGCAGAAGATTGGCTCCAATGGGCCTGCAATCTCGAAGACGAAACCAACGATGCGGAGCTTCAGCAGCTCAAGTCCGGATTCCCCCGCCTCGACGACTTTGTCCGCCAGCTCGAAATCGACTGGTGGAACAACGGCCCATCTCCGGCTCTTCGCTCCACAGCAAAGGCCGCGCCGAAAAGCGCGCCGCTCGCGCCCAAAGCCGAATCAAATGGATCTCCCCTGGGCGGCGGAAATGCACCTTTCAAGCAGCCCGTGATTGCACCTATCGAGGAGCCCGCATTTGCTCCTGTTGTTGATGAGGAGCCAATCAAGCTGAAAACTCCTGTGACTGCCGAGACGATTCTTGAGACCTCACCGGTGCAGGAATTGGCGTTTGCCGAGCCTCAGACAGAGAGTGCCGAAGCGGACGACTTCCCGGCGATGCAGGTGTCTCCTAACGCGCAGGAAGAAGCACTTCCCGCTGAGTCGCTGGCTCCCTCACGCAATGGCAAGATCTCGTTCTTCTCATGGGATCAGGTAGACCAGTTCACCAGCCACATCGAGCGCTCCAATATTGAACGTAAGGATGCGCGAACCGTTCGCGCCCTTCTCGCAGTTTCACACTGGCTTGATCCTAAGGAGCACAACCCTCTCTCGCATCCCAAGTGCGGCATTCGCGCGCTCACCGGCCACCCAGCCACGACTGACTTCGAATGGGTTTCTCCGAACGATGTAATGCAGGCCATTGCGATGGATGACGGCTTGCCGTTGCTCACAGGCGGCGCCGATCTCCTGCGCTGGGGCCTTCTGCAGCCTTCCGAGCGCAACTTCCAGGGCATCGCCGCTGTTCGGCGCTTCGGCCGCGAGCATATAAAGGCGTGGTTCAGCGATATCTATCGCATCGCCCTTTCCGACAAGCAGATCGATGACATCTACACGCTGACATCTGGCATTCCGCTTCTGGTCAGCGAAATGCATAAGCTCATTATCCCGACGCCGGAAGATCCACCAACCTGGCTTGGCCTCGCGCGCTGGATCGAAATCAAGGGTCTCTATGAAAAGCAGGTCACTGTGGTTGCGCACGAGTTGAAGAAGGGGACGCCCGCAGTCCGGCTGACAGACCGCGAGATCTCCCTGCTCAACATGATCGTCACGGTCAGTTCAGACTCTACACCGGAAAACATCGTCTCCAACCTTTCTCAAAACTGGGAGAAGTATCAGCGGCCTGAATACCGGCCGTTCAGTTCGCGCGACGAGGTTAGTCTCGCAGTTCTCCTGGAACTAGGCCTGCTGCCCAAGCGCAACGTCATCGGCGTCGAACCTTCGCGAGCATTGCTCCCGCTGAGAAACGACGATGCGATTCGGAGTATCGTCGAACACATATAACTTGCAAGCGAAACACGAGCAGGCAGACGGATCTTCACTTCCGTCTGCCTATTTTTTTGCGACGGTTCTCGTCTGCTGACGTGGTGTCTGCGAGCAAGTTATCCTTGTCCGAAGACGATGCCTTTCTCTGTTCAGTTCCCTGCCCTGCACTTAGCTTCCTGTTTTCTGCTTCTCGGTCTCTCGTACCCAGCCTCAGTAGCGCAGGAGGGTTCAACAAACGTACTCGCGTGGCGAGGCGAACAGCCTGTGCGAGCGAGGCACGGCATGGTAGTGAGCGTGCATCATCTTGCGTCCGATGCAGGGCTCGAAATTCTTCGCACGGGAGGCAACGCCGTGGACGCTGCGGTGGCCACTGGGTTCGCACTCGCGGTCGTCCATCCTATCGCAGGCAATCTCGGCGGCGGAGGATTCCTTCTGCTTCGCACGCACGACGGCAAATCCACGTTCATCGATTTTCGCGAAATGGCGCCGCTCGCGGCGATGGAGACGATGTACCAGGACGCGAAAGGCAACGTCATCCCCGATGCCAGCACCCTTGGTTACCGTTCCATCGCTACTCCTGGTTCTGTGGCAGGCCTTGTCTACGCTGAAAAGAAATACGGCAAGCTCGGTCTGAAGAGCGTGATGGACCCGGCCATCAAGCTGGCTAGGAGCGGCTTCACGCTCACCGCCGAAGAAGCGCATGAACTCGCCGACTCCGACCTCGCGCGCTTTCCTGAATCCCGTCTGCTGTTCCAGCGCAATGGCAAGTTTTATCGCGCCGGCGAGGCCTTCAGGCAACCTGAACTGGCGCGCACACTGCAACGCATCGCTGCGGATCCCGACGACTTCTATCACGGCAGGCTCGCGCAAGAACTGGTCGACGGTTTAAGGAAGGGCGGCGCACTCATCACGCTCGAAGATCTTGCACGATACAACGTCGTCGAGCGCAAGCCTGTCGAAGGTACCTTTCACAATTACGACATCATCAGCGCTCCCCCGCCGTCGTCCGGTGGAATCGTTCTGCTAAGCGCGCTCAACATTCTCGAAGGCGTCGACCTCGCGCATGCAGGCGATCGCTCGGCGGGCTGGATTCACGTCATCACGGAAGCATATCGCCGCGCATACATGGATCGCGCTGAATATCTCGGCGATCCCGATTTCAATCGCATTCCGGTGGCTAAACTGATCTCGAAGAAATATGCCGAAGCGTGGCGCAGGAGCATCCTTCCCGACAGCGACTCACCCAGCATCGCTCTGAAGCGTCCCCAGGGCTTTCTGCCTTCGGCACCCACCACCGCCGGCACGCGCCATGAATCACCCGACACAACGCACTATTCTGTGGTGGACGAGGACGGCAACGCCGTTGCAGTCACCACAACGCTCAACGACAGCTTTGGCTCACACGTAGCTGCCGGCTCGCTCGGTTTTTTGCTCAACGACGAAATGGATGACTTCACCGCCAAACTCGGCGTTCCCAACATGTATGGACTTATCCAAGGGGCCGCCAATGCGATCGCATCGGGCAAGCGCCCGCTCAGCGCCATGACCCCGACCATCGTTCTTGAAGACGGCAAGCTTCGCTACGTACTTGGCTCGCCCGGAGGACCACGCATCATCACCACCGTGGCCAACATCTTTCTCTCCGCAGCCGAAGGCGGCCTCAATATTCAAGAAGCCGTCGACGCTCCGCGCTTTCATCACCAGTATCGACCTGACAAGCTGTATCTCGAGCCTGGTTTTAGCCTTCATCTCCGTGATGAGCTTCGTAGAATGGGATATACCGTTGACCTGAAAGACGGGCACTGGTCTAACGGCGAGTGCATCGCCATCGACCCCCGGACGGGCGAACTTCTTGCAGGCCAGGACCATCGCAGCCATTACGGCAAGGCTGCCGGCTATTAGGGCTGTGCTTGGTTCTTACGACTCCGACCGCTTCAGCAAGTAGTCCAGGCCTCCCACTCGATACCAGCGATAACCATAGGGCTCAAGCAGAATCCGGTGCGTACCCGTCTTGGTGGAAAAGCTATGATCTTCAGAGAGCAGGTTGATAAGGCCCTGATCGTCCGCGGCTTTCCGGTCTAGCCGCAACTGCACTTCAAAGGGCTCTGCGCACAGATTGTGCAGGACAACGACAGCATTGTTGCGCCACTCGTAGCGCATGGCCAGCACCTGCGAGGTCTTGACGTTGAGGAACTTGAAATCTCCCCAACCGATCTCTGGCACTTCTTTGCGCATGCGAATCATGCGTTCCATCCAGTTGAGCAATGAGTTCGGATCGCGGCGCTGTGCGGCAACGTTCACGTGCTCGAATCCGTACGCACCCTCGCTGATGACGGGCACAGCTGCTCTCGCGTTCTTTGTGAAGCCGCCCTGCGGTTCTGTCGACCACTGCATTGGAGTACGGGCACACTCGCGCTCGGGCAAACGCAGATCGTCGCCCATCCCGATTTCATCTCCATAGCGAATCACCGGCGTGCCAGGAAGCGTGAGCATCAAGCTGTAAGCAAGCTCGAGCCTGCGCCGATCGCCCTGCAGCATCGGTGTCAACCTGCGCCGGATGCCGCGATCATAAAGCTGCATATCCTTATCCGGACCGAAAGCATCGAACACCTTCTGCCGTTGCAACGCTGTGAGCCTGCCGAGGTCGAGTTCATCGTGATTGCGCAGGAAGTGGCCCCATTGCGCGGATGCCGGACGCGAGCGAGTGTCGTCCATGGCTTTCATCAGCGGGGAGCAGTCGCCGGATGCAAGCGCGTAAAACAGATGCTGATTTACATCGAAGTTGAACACCATCTGCAGGCGTTCGCCTGCCTCACCGAAGTACTGCATGTCATGTTTCGGAGTTACGTTTGCTTCTCCGAGGATCATCGCGCCACTTTTGCGCCATGAGAGAAACTCCGTAAATGACCGCAGCATGTCATAGTGCTCTACTGGGCGTTTCAGATCTGGCCCCTTCTGTCCGATTACGAAGGGAACAGCGTCCATGCGAAATCCGTCAACGCCCAGTTGAAGCCAGAAACCCATGATCTTCAGAATTTCGGCCTGGACGTCGGGATGAGTGGTGTTCAGGTCTGGCTGAAAATCGTAAAAACGATGGAAGTACCAGAGCCGTGCAGTCTTCTCATATGACCACGTGGTCTTCTGCACTCCTGGAAATACCATCCCTTTGTTTGCGTCCTTCGGCTTTTTCGTGGACCAAACATACCAGTCGCGGTATTTCGATTTGGGATCGGAACACGCCTGCTTGAACCACGGATGCTCATCCGAGGTGTGATTGACAACCAGGTCGACGATTACGCGCATACCACGCTGCTTGCAGCCATGAGTGAACTCTACGAAGTCGCCAAGAGTCCCGTACCGTGGATCAACCGCATAGTAGTCGCTGACGTCGTAACCATTGTCGCGGCCGGGCGAACACTGAAATGGCATCAGCCACAGCGCCGTGACGCCCATGCCATGCAAATAGTCGAGCCTCCGAAGAAGGCCCTGAAAGTCACCCACCCCGTCGCCGTTTGCATCCATGTAGGTGGAAACAGAAAGACAGTAGAAGATTGCGTTCTTGTACCAGAGATCGTTGATCATAGTTCTTGGTGTCCGCACAAATTGCGGGGGAGTATTAGGTGGGATGCAGGATTTGAGTTGGTGGAAGCACGCCGTTGTATACCAGGTCTATCCACGATCGTTTCAGGATAGTAATGGCGATGGTATCGGTGACTTGAACGGTATTCGCGACCGGCTGGACTACCTCGCCGACCTCGGAATCGACGCCGTCTGGATTTCGCCGATCTATCCGTCTCCGATGGCAGATTTCGGATACGACGTTGCCGACTACTGCGGAATCGATCCCATCTTCGGCACAATGGAAGACTTCGATCAGCTCCTCCAGGAAGTGCATCGCCGCGGGCTCCGGCTGATCCTGGACTTCGTTCCGAACCACACGTCTGACCGGCATCCATGGTTCCTCGAGAGTCGATCATCCCGCGAGAACCCGAAACGCGACTGGTACCTATGGCGCGACGAACCCAACAACTGGCAGAGCCACTTCGGCGGGCCGGCATGGGAGTTTGACCAGAGCACGGAACAGTACTATCTGCATGAATTCCTCAAAGAACAGCCCGACCTCAACTGGCGTAACCCTCACGTGAAATCTGCAATGTTTGATGCCCTGCGTTTCTGGCTGCGCAAAGGCGTCGATGGATTCCGCGTCGACGTGATGTGGCTGATGATCAAGGACGATCAGTTTCGTGACAATCCTCCAAATCCTGGCTACGTGGTTGGCCAGGGCTCGCGCGCTCAGTTCTTGCCCATATACGATGCAGACCGGCCGCAGATTCATGACCTCGTGGGGGAGATGCGGGGTGTGCTCGAAGAATTTGGGGACCGCGTTCTCATCGGCGAAATTTACCTCCCGATTCCGCGCCTGATGGATTACTACGGCCAGCAGCTTCGCGGAGCAAATCTACCTTTCAATTTTCAGCTTCTGCAATGCGCATGGACTACAGACGAATTGGCGCGCACCATCAACGAGTACATTTCGGCTTTACCAACAGGGGCGTGGCCAAACTGGGTGTTGGGGAATCACGACAAGTCGCGAATCGCATCGCGCATCGGCCTGCAGAAGGCGCGGGCGGCGTCTTTGCTACTGCTTTCATTGCCCGGCACACTGACCATCTATAACGGCGAGGAACTTGGCATGCAAGATGTACCCATCCGGCCGGAGGAGGTGCAGGACCCAGCCGAGAAGCGGCAGCCCGGAATCGGAATGGGGCGCGATCCCGAGCGCACGCCAATCCCTTGGGACAACTCACAGTTCTGCGGATTCACAAGCGGGGAACCGTGGCTCCCGATTGGCGACGCCAATCGCGCCGCGAACGTTGAGTTGTCCAGGACAGATCCCGCATCGATGCTTTCTTTCTACCAGCGATTGCTTCGCATTCGCCGTGAGGAACCCGCGCTTGTCTCGGGCCGGCTAACAAATATGTCGTCAGGTGACAGCGTGCTCCAATTCCTCCGGTCAGATGGCAACAGCCGCTTCAGATTTGTGATGAACCTGAGCGAAGAGCCACGTGAAATCCTAGTTGAATCAGGCGCGATTGCGGTATGCACCAACCCGCGCCGGGACGGGGAGGCGGTCAACGGAACAGTCTATGTCGAAGCTGCAGAGGCACTTTTGATCAAAGCAAAGGATTGAGAGCAGCGCCGGTCAGCTTGTCAGAGCAGGATGTTGTTTCGAATACAGAGACGCTCTCGGCGCGAGGTCCCGTTCTGCTGCGCGATCGGAAGGCGGGGACGTGTTCGTGCTTCCGCCTTCCAGATCATCCTGTTGCGGGCGAGCCTCCCCTTCCGGCAAGAAAATAGAGAAGGCTGTTCCGGTCGCGCCGGGATTCTGCGAACTGCGCACGTGGACTGTCCCCTTGTGCCTCTCCAACAGCTCCGCGACAACCCATAAACCGAGCCCTGTGCCAATCTCGGGTTTCGTCGTAAAGAACGGCTCAAAGATGTGGCTCCTTGACGCGTGATCGATCCCTCCGCCGTTGTCGCAGATGGTCACGCGCATCCCGCGCACATCGCGATTCCGCCAGTCGCGCGAAGGCCTCAACCGGATCAAGATGCGTCCGTCCTTTTCGATTGCTTCAATTGAATTTGCGATGAAATTTGCAAAGATCTGCTGCGTCTCGCTCGGCATGCACGCAATCTGAAACTCGCGCTCGGCATCGACTTTGACTGTGATCCCCATCGTCCGCAGCCGACCGCGAAACATCGTCAGAACCGATTCCAGAACCTCGGATAGCATTGTCGGCCGCGGAGTCCCAGTCTGGCGGTGAAACTTCAGGGTGGATTGCGCTACCAGCGATACTCGCATCAGTTCATCCAGTGCATTGGATGCCTGCGTCTGCGCCTCCACGAGTGTGTTGCCATTGGTGATGAGATACAGCATGTTGGCCACGGCTTCCAGCGGATTGTTGATTTCGTGCGCCACAGACGCCGCGAGCCTTCCTGCCACTGCCAGTTTCTCCGCCCGCAGCAGTGCTTCATCCGCTTGCTTGCGTTTGGTTACATCCGCCATTACTCCCATGATCCGCACCGGCTTGCCGTCTGGATTGCGCTGAACCCTGCCTTGCGACTCGAGCCATCGAATCGACCCATCGCGGCTCCGTACCCGGTACTGCATGTGATATTCGGCACCCTCCGCTCGCACCTTCACAAATGCTTCATCAAGCGCAGAAACATCGTCCGGATGAACGAACTCGAGCCACGCCTGCGGTTCTGATGAGAATGCGCCCGGCTCGCACCCTACCATCCGAAACACCTCATCCGAACGGTACACAACTTCCTTCTCGAGATCCCAAACCCACAAACCCATCCCGCTCGCATTCAAAGCTATCTGCAACACGTCGTCGCGGTATCGCAGCTGTTCGCTGGTAAGTGCCCGTTCTTCGGCAAGCTTTCGCTCTGCCTCAGCGAGTTCCAACTGCGCCTTCAGTTCCAGACTCTCCAGTTCGGATTTCTGGCGTGCCAGCCGCCTGATCGACCATCCCAGCAATAAAGTAATGGCAACGAAAACTACGAGTCGAAGCTCCGCCGAAGCATTTCCCGTTGAAAATCTAAACTGCGCCCGGGTTAGGAATGCATCTACCAAGGCGACATCCATCAGGGCGCAGCCGGCTGCTCCCCACATTCCAAGGAACCAGGCCGCGAGGATCACCGTCGGGAACGCGAGGAGCAAAGGAAAGTTGCGCAGAGGGAGGATCGCGGAGGTCAATGCGACCGCTCCTGAAGCCATGCAGCACCCCAACAGGAACCGGACAAACCACGGCAACCTGCCGATCGCTTCGGAATTGGGTATACGCAACTGCATCGGCGAGCTCCACATACGCAGCACTCCCCCGCCGTTACGCAGCGAAGAGGCCCGATAACGCGTCGTTCATCGAAAACACGCCTTCAAAACGTGGCGTGGATATGTACGTCTCAGGAACAGCGACCCCGGGGAAACTCAGTGGCTGTAGCATAGGCAGAATCTTGTCCTGATGTCCAGTTCCTCCAGTGTCAGTCCGGCTAGTCGGTAGCTGCAAATACACTGCTCTCGCTTTCGAAAACCATCAAAACCGATGGACTTTTGATCGGCCCGCTGAGCCTCTTCTGACCGTCCTCTGTTGTCAGTTCCACCTTCAGGGAGTTCTTGCTTTTCCCGGCCAAATCAACTGTTTTGAGATGAGACAATTGGGAGAGCCAATCGAGGAGAACCGTCCAAGTATGCTGCCCGTTCTGTCGACCCACTTGTTCCTGAAGCAACGGCTGCACCCCGGAATCCTCGAAACCGCGCTTCGCTCTGGCGCAAAAGGCGTTGAGATCTTTGCCGCCCGCCAGCACTTCGACTACACCAGCCGCGAGCACGTATCCGAACTCGCAGGATGGTTTGCCTCAAATGCGCTGCAACCGTGGTCGATGCACGCCCCACTTTGGCCCGACCGCGAGATGGGCCGGGGAGGCGAGCCTGCAGTCAATCTTGTCCACTCTGAAAAATCCCGGCGCATCGATGCGATGGATGAGATCAAGCGGGCTCTCGAAGCCGCGGAACACATCCCGTTCCAGAAGCTTGTGGTGCATCTCGGAGAGAACTTCGACAGCTTCTCAATGCGTCTCCTTGAATACGCCACTACAGCTCTCGAGCACCTTGGCGCCTTCGCCAAGCCGCTAGGGGTACGCGTCCTTGTCGAGAACCTTACGAGCGACGCCGCCTCGCCCGAGCATCTTATGACCATCCTCGACATGGCGCACCTCGACCAGATCGATTTCTGTCTTGACCTCGGACACGCACACATCGCGCCCGGCATCACAGAGGCGATCGGCATCTTTGGAAAGCGCATCGCTGAGGTGCACATCCACGACAATCACGGCGTCCGCGATGAACATCTCTGGCCCGGCGATGGCACAGTCGACTGGGCCACGACGCTCGAAGGCCTCAAGGCTCTTCCGGCTCCGCCAGCCGGGGTCCTCGAAATCGGTTACGGCCTCGAAGACACTCCCGCCAACATTGCCGACCGTATCCAGCGCGCATTCGAAAGACTCGCCTGATTTCTTCCGACGTCGACCTGGCAGCCGGTCCAGCCAAGCCCACGGTTTAGTTCTACCCGCAATCTGCCCCTTGCTCCTGCTAAACCATCACCTCCGTAATCCCTTTTTCCTGAAAATCAGCACAGAGGCCTTGAAGACCTCCTGCCTCTCCGCTGATCCTGATGTACATACCGCCGGAAGCGACAAGTAAGCAGAGCCAACCCGCTCTCACCGTCGCATTCCGGCATCTTTCATTCCGCCACTGCAGCGTCTGCACCACTTTCCGCCCCAAACTGCGCCGAACTTCACGGACCCCCGATCGGTCGCTGCTCTTCGCTGTCCCCACCGCTCGGCTCGGCCCGCGTGAATTGCCTTGGGGGCAGCTCAATGGCGACACCAAAAGTCCTTCTCTTTTTCTGCGCGGTGCTTCTAGCTGGCTGCGGCAGCGTCACGCGCACACCACCCTCGTCTCCGAGCGATCCGCCATCCTCTCCTCAGCCGACGGCACTCAGCATCAGCACCAGCAGCCTATCCAACGGCACCGCTGGAGGCGCTTATTCCGCATCCATCTCAGCCACCGGCGGGACAAGTCCCTACGCGTACAGCGCTGCGGGCCTTCCGACAGGCCTGGCCATCGGTGCGTCGAACGGTATTATCTCCGGCACCCCGGCGCAGAACTCAGTCGGCACCTCAGTCGTCTCTTTTTCCGTCAGCGATGCCTCGCAGCCGCCCCAGACCACCACCGCGAAACTGAACATTACCATCAATCCCGCGGCATCTCCCTCGGCTTGCAGCCAGATGAGCACCGGCGAGAATGCCAACCTCAACGGCTACGTGCCCTTCCCCACCACCAGTCCCTGGAACACCGACATCTCCAACGCGCCGCTTGATCCCAATAACGCAACGATCACTTCAGCTTCAGGATTTGCCGGGCTTCATCTTCACCACGACTTCTCGTCGACAGCCGGTGGCAACTACGGCATTCCGTACGTTGTCGTCGACTCCAGCACGACTCCGGCTGTTTCGGTCTCGGTGCTCGACTACGCTGACGAAAGCGATGTCGCTGCCGCACCCTTCCCGATCTCCGCGCCAATTGAAGGCTCGCCCGCCGACTGCTCTGGCTGGCCCGACACCTATATTGGCGACTCGCACGTCCTCGTCCTCGATCGCAGTACCTGCTTTCTCTACGAAACTTTCAACACGCACCGCTGCAATGGCGCATGGAACTCATCTTCCGAAACTATCTGGGACATGCAGAGCTACGAGCAGCGCCCCTGGGGATGGACGTCCGCCGACGCTGCGGGGCTGCCCATCTTCCCCGGCCTCATCCGCTACGATGAGGTTGCCGTCGGGTCAATCAACCACGCCATCCGCTTCACAATGCAACAGACCAAGAATGACGCGAACGGGGGCTACTTCGTTCAGCCCGCCAGCCACGCCGCAGGCACCACATATGGCGTCAACAACATCATGGGCATGAGGGTTCGCCTCAAGGCTTCCTTCGACATCTCCGGATATTCGAAAACTAACCAGGTCATCCTCACTGCGATGAAAAAGTACGGCATGATCCTCGCCGACAATGGGAGCTACTTCTACTTCCAGGGCGTGCCTGACCCGCGCTGGAACGATGACGACCTGCACAAACTCGATGCCATCCAGTCATCAAACTTCGAAGTTGTCCAGATGAGCCCTGCGTGGCCAGGTTACGACGATGCCACCGCGCCCACAGGCCATGCGCCCACGATCTCCAGCTTCACCGCGAGCAGCAATACCGTAAGCGCCGGCACGCAGGTGACGCTCAACTGGTCCACGAGCAACGATAGCTATGACTTCATCGACAAGGTCGGGGGTGTTCACGGCGGCAGCGTTTCGGTCGCTCCCACCACGACGACCACCTATACGCTGAACGCCACGAATCAATTTGGCCGATCTACAGCGAAGGTTACAGTTACTGTGCACTGAGATCCATCTCTGAAGAACTGCGGCCACTTTCGAATTGTTCAGTTCTCTGCCGGCATCTCTACGTGATCGATCACAATGGTGTCCAACGGTCCCGTAACCGGCTTCAACTCTAGCCCGAGCTGCTCCTTTACCGCCGTGAAGACGGAAGGCCCTCCGGTGTCCACTCCGTTTGTGGCCGCAGCCGGCGAAGTCGTCATCATCGGGGTCCAATTCAGCTTGAAATCGTAGTGTCCCTTGAGCCCCGTCTTGTCGACAACCTTTCGCCCGAGATCGCCTCTTGCCATGCCTCCAAGGGAGCTCGCCAGCGCCTCCATTGGGCACCCGCTCATCTCCAGTACCCCGCGGCGACTCCGGGTATGCCAACACGTCACGCCCCATGTGTCGCTCCGGTGCAGATTATTCTCCGCCGTATCCTTAAAAAGCGGTCCATGTTTTGAAATCACTAATGCGTACAATGGAAAATCCTTCGTCTCGTGATGAATCACCAGTTTGAATCGCTCCGCCATTAGCTGCTGGAGCATCGCCCTGCGCTGCTCTATCGTCGGCTTCGGATACTTCGTCACATCGTATTTCGCATTGATGTCGAATCGTTTGTCCTTGATCCAGGCCGGACCACCGGACCACAGCCGGTCGTCATACACCCCGAAAGCCTCCTGCAGAGCATATTCCAGCGTCACATCCAACGCGCTCAGGCCATCGGCGGTGAACTCCATTCTCCAAGCCGGATCGGGATTCAGATTCGGCCGAACGCTGGCCACCTCGTAAGTCGGGGTGTTCGGGTCAGGTGAGTCTGACTGCGGCATACTCGCGAGCGGTATCGCCATTATCAGAGCAACAAAGAAATTCCGGCCTCGCCTCAGAACCATCAATCCCCACCCGAATCAAGCATTCGATAACGGCAATTGCACTAAAGACGCCCGACCTCGCCGTGGCGCTCGCATTGTCCTTCGCTTGAGCTCGAACTTCAGTTCGTGCCAGAGACTGCAGCAGATGTCAGCCATCTTCAGTGGCGGTTTTCCGCAAGAATACGCATTCTGAATCCTTCTTTGTATGCGGCGAAAGTCTCCATTTCCCTCCTTTAAGGGCTCGGGCGTAGGATATTTGCACGGCGATTCCCGGTGCGCGATTCTCCTGTTCGAGTATGCCGGGAGTCCCGAAACATTCGAAAGATAAATGTCCTGTCTCAAGGAGGTCGACCTGTGGCAGACAGCATTGAAACACGCTTCAGGCA
>Ga0157374_10001719_pt1 | contig 18377 bp, 23 predicted proteins | sample M25metaG_FD_115308 | JGI IMG/M metagenome (GOLD analysis project Ga0157374, IMG submission 115308) | Miscanthus rhizosphere microbial communities from Kellogg Biological Station, Michigan, USA - M2-5 metaG | ecosystem: Host-associated > Plants > Roots > Rhizosphere > Soil | place: USA: Michigan...
CCGAGTAGCCCTTGGCGGAGTTGGTCGAGAGCTCCCGCGACGGCCACGTCGCCCTGCTCCGCCTCAACCGGCCCGAGGCGCGCAACGCGCTCTCGCCGGAGATGATGGAGCAGCTCGCCGCCGAGCTGGAGCGGCTCGACCCCGACCCCGAGGTGCGCTGCATCGTCATCGCCGGCTCCGAGAAGGTCTTCGCCGCCGGCGCCGACATCAAGGCGATGAGCGAGCGCTCCTTCGCCGAGGCGCTGCGCCACCCGGCGGCGTCGTTCTGGCGCCGCCTCGCCGCGATCAAGACGCCGATGATCGCCGCGGTCTCCGGCTACGCGCTGGGCGGCGGCTGCGAGCTGGCCCTCGCCTGCGACATGATCGTCGCCGACGAGAACGCGACCTTCGGTCAGCCCGAGATCACCCTCGGGATCATCCCTGGCGGCGGTGGAACCCAGCGCTTGGCCCGCGTGCTCGGCAAGCAGCGCGCGATGGAGTACGTGCTCACCGGCAAGCGCTTCGACGCGGAGACGGCGCGGGCGATCGGCCTCGTCAACCAGGTCGCGAAGAAGGGCAAGTGGCTCGAGGAGGCGCTGGCGCTGGCGCAGACCGTCGCGGCACGGCCGCCGATCGCGGCGCGGCTGGCCAAGCAGGCGGTGCTGGTCGCCGAGGAGACCGCCCTCTCCCCCGGGATCGAGAACGAGCGCCGCCTCTACGAGCTGGCGATGGCGACCGAGGACCGGGTCGAGGGCATGACGGCCTTTCTCGAGAAGCGCGAGCCGAAGTTCGAGGGCAAGTGATGGCGAACCTCTTCGATCCCGACTTCGAGGAGTCCAGCGATCAAGATGGCTTCACCTACAGGCGCGCGAAGCTGGGCGCCCAGGCAGGCGCTGAGCGACTCGGCGCCAGCCTCTTCGCCCTGTCTCCGGGCGAGGCCGCCTTCCCCCTGCACTACCACCTCGGCAACGAGGAGATGCTGGTGGTGATCTCCGGCACGCCGTCGCTGCGCACGCCCGACAACGAGCGCGAGCTGAAGGCCGGGGAGGTCGTCTCCTTTCCCCGCGGCGAGGCCGGTGCGCACCAGATCGTCAACCGCAGCAACGAGGAAGCGCGCGTACTGCTACTCAGCGAGATGAATGCGCCGGAGATCGTCGTGCGCCCGGAGTCGGGCAAGCTGAGCGCCTTCGGCCGTCCCCCGGGCGGCCGTGGCGAGGGAATGCACAAGGTCTTCCGCCAGAGCGACGAGGTCTCGTTCTGGGAGGGCGAGGATCCACCGCCGTGAGCAAGCGGCGGGTCGAGCACATCGGCGTCGTCGGGGCCGGCACGATGGGCGCCGGGATCGCCCAGATCGCGGCGCTGGGCGGCTACGAGACGCGGCTCTACGACCCGATCCCGGCCGCCCTCGAGTCGGGCCTGCAGAAGCTGAACGGAGCGCTGACGAAAGGCGTCACCAAGGGGCTGTGGAACGAGGCCGAAGCCGATGAAGCGAGCGGCCGCGCTGGCGGCGCCCACAGCCTCGCCGACCTCGCCGAATGCGACCTCGTGGTCGAGGCCGCGCCCGAGGACCTGAGCCTCAAGCGCAAGCTCTTCACCGCCCTGGCAGACGCTTGCGGCCCGAGGGCGATCCTCGCCAGCAACACCTCCTCGCTGCCGATCGCCGCGATCGCCGCCGCCGTCCCCCAGCGCGAGCGCGTCGTCGGCATGCACTTCTTCAACCCGCCGGCGCTGATGAAGCTGGTCGAGGTGGTCGCCACCGACGAGGCCGCGGCCGAGGCGCTGGAGGCGACGACCGAGGTCGGCGTGCGGATGGGGCGCACGCCGATCCGCGCCAAGGACAGCCCCGGCTTCATCGCCAACCGCCTTGCGCGCCCCTTCACCCTGGAGTCGCTGCGGATGCTCGCCGAGGGGGTAGCCGACGCCGAGACGATCGACCGCGTCTGCAGGGTAGGCGGCGGCTTCCGCATGGGCCCCTTCGAGCTGATCGACCTGATCGGCCTCGACGTCAACCTCAGCGTCGCCCGCTCTTTCTACGCCCAGGGCGGCGAGCCCGAGCGCTGGCGCCCGAGTCCGATCCAGGAAGGCCTGGTGGCCGAAGGACGGCTGGGCCGCAAGAGCGGGCGCGGCTTCTACGAGTACAGCGACAGCGCCCGCCGCGAGCCCGATCCCGACCTCGGCATCGAGGCGCCGACCCTCGACCCCGACGAGCTGGCGAAGATCGACCCCGCCGCTCCGGTCATCCTTCCTCGCCTCTTCGCCCAGATCGCCAACGAGGCGGCCTTCGCCCTCGAAGAGGAGATCGGCTCGGCGACCGACATGAACACGGCGATGCGGCTCGGCTTCAACTGGCCACGCGGACCGCTCGAGCTGACCGAGCTGATCGGCGCCGGGCGCGCCGTGGCGCTGCTCGAAGAGCTAAGCGATGAGCACGGCGAGGCCTACCGGCCCGCGCCCCGGTTGCGCTCCGCAGCGGCCGCCTAGCCATGGGCGACTTCGAGGACGCCCGCCGCGGCCTCGTCGCCCCCTTTGACCCGCCCAGGGCCGAGGACGAGAACGCCGCGTCGTCTGGGAGCTCGAGTCCTACGACTTCGGAGCAGCAGCTGCGGATCGACTGGAGGGTCGGCGAGCTGGACGAGGGCGGTCGCCTGCGGGTCGGGTGACGGCGCCAAGCTGGGCGAGCTGCTCGGCCTGCTCGACGAGCCCGACCCCGGCTTCGCCATCGTCACACCGGACTAGAGTCCCGCGTCGCGCGCTGGCAGACCACCAACAGAGAGGAATAGATGCGGCGATCGATGAGCAGGCATGCACTACTGGCAGGAGCGAGCGCGCTGGCGATGCTGGCCTGCCTCTGCGTGGCCGCTAGCGCAAGCGCCCGAATCGTGGTCTTCTGGAGCAACCTGGGAGCGAGCAAGATCTCCTCCGCGCCGCTGATCGAAGAAGGCAACGGCGCCGACGTGCCGATCGCCTCCCCCTACGTCGACGAACCCTACGGAACGGCGATCGACGCGGCCGTCGGCCGGCTCTACTGGTTGAACCGGGGCGGGGGCGGCTCGATTGGCTACGCCAACCTCGACGGCAGCGGCGGCGGCCTGCTCAACACGACCGGCGCCAGCTTCAACAATCCCGTCGGCCTCGCGATCGACCCCGCCGGCGGCAGGATCTACTGGGGCAATCCGGAAACGGGCCAGGAGTCGATCGGCTACGCCAATCTGAATGGCAGCGGAGGCGGCTTGCTCAAACCGGTCGGCGCAACGCTGGAACCGACCGGGCTCGCGGTCGACCCCGTCGCCGGTCGCATCTACTGGGCCAACTACAAAGCCGACAAGATCTCCTACACCAACCTGGACGGCACCAACGCCCACGACCTCGACGCAGGCAGCGCCCCGATCGACGGCCCCGAAGGGGTCGCGGTGGATGCGAGCAAGGGACGCGTCTACTGGGCCAACTTCGCGGGCAATTCCTTCGGCTACGCAAGCGTCAACGGCGGCGGTGGCGGCGAACCAAATCTCAACCTGGCCGTCTCGCAACCGGTCGGTGTCGCGATCGACCCGCTCAGCCAGGTCCTCTACTGGGGCAGCGAAGGCTTCGAAAGGATCCAGGTCGGCAACCTCGCCGGCTGCTGCACCACCCCCCTCTCGACCGGCAGCGCCTCGCAGAGCATCCCGTCTTACCCGGCAATCCTGCGCAGCCCGCTGATGGTTCAGTTCCCCAGCGTCCAAGGCCAGCACAAGCCCGGATCGACGCTCTCGTGCACGCCGGGGCAATGGGCCGGCGACCAGGTCGGGTCCTTCTACTACCGGGCGCCCCAAAGCTTCTCCTACCAGTGGTATCGAAATGGCAAAGCCGAAGCTGGCGCGACTTCTTCCAGCCTCACGGCAAACAAGGTCGGCATCTACGGCTGCGGCGTCACCGCGACCAACTACGCCGGCAGCGACACCGAGTTCAGCCCAGCCGACGTCTCCGTCAACGCCACCGTCGGCTTCAAGAAGGTCACCTTCAACCGCAAGAAGGGCACCGCGACATTGCGGGTAGCGGTGACGGGCACGGGCCGCATCGACCTCTACGGCAACGGCGTCGCCAACGTGTCGAGGAAAAAGGCCTCCGGCACCGCCAAGCTCGTCGTCCGCGCCAGCGGCAAGGCAAGGATCAAGCTGGCGCAGACCGGCTGGGCGAAGGTCAAGGCGAGGATCGCCTACACGCCGGAAGGCGGTAAGGCGATCGAGCGCCTGAAGAAGGTCGTGCTGAAGAAGCGGCCGCGGCGCTAGCGGGCGACGCGGAACATCAGCTCATCCTCGTAGCACCAGCTCCAGTCCTCGCCCGGCTCGACCGAGCGGATCACCGGGTGGCCGGTCTCCGCGTTATGGGCGGTGGCGTGCTTGCCCTCCGAGTTGTCGCAGCAACCGATGTGCCCGCAGCTCTGGCACATCCGCAGGTGCACCCACTGCATCCCCTGCGCCAGGCACTCTTCGCAGCCGGCGATCTCAGATGGCGGGTCAAAGATCTCGATCGAGCGGATGTGCGTGCAGGAGGCCGTCAGCCCACGATAGCGAGATCGGATCGTGCCCCCGGCACGCCAGTCCGCGATAACCCGTCCACAACCGGGGTTTTTCGCGGACTCGGGGCACATCTGAAAGGCTGGAGCGATGGATGGCCCGGACACAGCCGGTGGGGAGCCGATAACCGAGGAGGGCATGGCCGCCCTGCGTGAGGAAATCGAGGACCTCGAAGGCCCGGCCCGGACCAAGATGGCGGCGCGGATCAAGGTGGCACGCGAGGAAGGCGACCTCAAGGAGAACGCCGAGTACCACATCGCCAAGGAAGACCAGGCCCACCTCGAGACCAAGATCAAGCGGCTACGCGAGCGCCTGCGCACCGCGGTCGTAGTCGAGGTCGACAGCAGCGCCGACACCTTCGCCTTCGGCCGCACCGCGGAGGTGCTCGACGAAGGCAAGGGCGAGGTCAACAGCTGGACCCTGGTCGGCTCGACCGAAGCCAACCTAAGCGAGGGCCGCCTCTCCGCCGAGTCCCCAATCGGCCGCGCCCTGCTCAACGCCAAGGTGGGCAAGCCGATCGAGATCGAGACCCCCAAAGGCTCGCGAACGTTCGTAGTCCAGAAGCTCGTCGACTAGCGATCCCGGCCGGACCAGCCGGTCATGGTGGGATGCTACGCTGTCGCACATGGAGATCGGCGTGCGTGACCTGCGCAATCGAACGGCGAGTGTCATCGACGCGGTCAAGGCTGGCGAGCGAGTCGTCCTGACGGTCAACGGCGATCCACTGGCTGACATCGTTCCCCACGGCCAGCGCACCCGTTGGCTCGGTGGCGCCCAACTTCGCGAGCAACTTCGCGAGCGCGCCGCTGATCCCGCCCTTGAGCGCGAGCTGGACGACCTAGCCGGCCAGACACTCGATGAGCTTTGACCGAGCCAACCGCCGGCCTGCTTGACACCTCGGTCTTCATCGCCCGAGAGACCGGGCGACCCCTCGGCGAACTTCCCGATCGCGTTGCCGTGTCCGTAGTCACGATAGGAGAGCTACAGCTTGGGGTCCTGAAAGCAAGCGACGACGCAACGCGAGCCCGGCGCGCCGACACCCTCTCTCTCGCCCGGTCAGCCGACCCGATACCGATCGGCGAGGCGGTCATGAATTCGTGGGCACGACTCGTCGCAGACTGCCAGGCAGCCGGAATCCACCGCACGATCAAGCTGACCGATGCACTGATTGCGGCAACCGCCGTCGAGCACGGCCTCCCCGTCGTGTCCCAAGACGGTGACTTCGACACGATCGCCGCGGCCCACCCGGCCCTTAAAACGCTCGGCGTTTGAGCTAAGACCCGGGGGTCGGGGCGACCTCTACCGGCTCGCCGCCCGGCAGCCAGTGGGCCTCTGGCGAAGGTGGCGTGTCGCGTAGGTACCACTCGGCGTCGAGGGCGCCCATGCAGCCCGTGCCGGCCGCGGTTACCGCCTGGCGGTAGGTGTGGTCGACGACGTCGCCGACGGCAAAGACACCGGCCAGGTTGGTGCGGGTCGAGCCCGGCTGGGTCTCGATGTAGCCGTCCTCGTCGGTGTCGACCTGGCCGACCACGACCTCTGAGCGGGGAATGTGGCCGATCGCGATGAAGGCGCCATCGGCGGCGACGTCCTCGCTCTCGCCGGTCTCGACGTTGCGCAGGCGCACGTGGTCGAGGCGACCCTTGTCGCTGGCGACGAACTCCTCGGCGACGTAGGGGGTCTTGAAGTCGATGTTGTCCTGCTCGCGGGCGCGGTCCTCCATGATCTTCGAGGCGCGGAACTCGTCGCGGCGATTGACCACGGTCAGCTCGCTGGCGAACTTGGAGATGAAGATCGAGTCCTCCATTGCCGAGTCGCCGCCGCCGATCACGAGCACCTTCTGGTCTTTGAAGAAGGCCCCGTCGCAGACGCCGCAGGTGGAGACTCCGCATCCGCTCAGCTCGATCTCACCGGGGATGCCGAGCCGTCGCGGCTCCGCCCCCATCGCCAGGATCACGGTTTTCGCCAGGTGCTCCTCGTCGCCGAGGTAGACCTTCTGCACGCCGCCATCGGATAGCTCGACCCGATCGACGTCATCGGTGACGAAACGCGTCCCGAAGCGCTCGGCCTGGGCGCGGAACTGGTTCATCATCTCCGGCCCCATGATTCCCTCGGGGTAGCCCGGATAGTTCTCGACGTCGGTGGTGTTCTGCAGCTGCCCACCCCACTGGAAGCCCTCGAAAACGAGTGGCTCGAGGTTGGCGCGCGCGGTGTAGAGCGCGGCGGTGTAGCCGGCCGGCCCCCCGCCGACGATGATCACGTTCTCGACTTTAGCCTCTGTCATGTTCGCCTCAAGTCTAGTGGCGTTGCCAATACTTCACTTTGTATAGTAACCCCTAGCTCAACCCGGTGGTTGGCTCGAACTCGCTCTGAGGCCTGCCGCGCCGGTCGATCGGCAGGCCCTCGTCTTCCCAGCGCTGCACCGTGGTGCGGAGCTGAAAGAAGGCGGCGACGCCGAACGGAATCGGCATCCAGAAGGCGATCAGGCGGTAGACCAGGATCGCCGGGAAGACCGTGTGATCGGGAATGCCGAAGAGGACGAAGGCGCCGATCATCCCCGCGTCCACCGCCCCCACCCCGGCCGGGGCGAAGGGGATCAGGTTGGCGACCATGCCGAGGAAGAAGCCCTGGACGACGACCGCCAGCGGCACGTGGACGCCAAAGGCGTGGAAGGAGGCCCAGAGGATGCCGATGTTGGCCGCCCAGAAGCCGGCCGCGCCGAGCACCGCCAGGCCGCCCTGGCGGGGGTGGGTGAAGAGGCCGATCGCGAAGCGAAAGCCCTCGGCAAAGACCGCCGGCACCTTGGCGATGTTCCTGGCGATCGCCTGGCCACGATCGCCGTGCACGAAGCGGGCGACGCGGGGCCCGAGATCGGGCGGAACCAGGGCGAACAGCAGTCCGAGGATGAGCAGCGCGCCCGCGATCCCGGCCGGGATGATCGTCAGCTCGATCGAGTCCTTGCCGTGCAGCACCCCAGTGCGCAGCAGCACGCCGAAGAGGATCAGCGCCAAGGGGTAGAAGGCGTAGTGCAGGGTGAGGAAGGCGACCATCCGCCGCGCCACGTCGTGCCGCCCCATGCCGGCCTTGCGCAGCGCCCAGAAGGTGAGCACGATCCCCCCCGCCCCGCCGGCCGAGAAGAGCAGCGTCGCCGCCAGCCCGGCCATGTTGATCTCGTAGGTCTCGACCCAGCGCAGGCGCAGGGCTTCGCCCCCGACCACCGCCTTGAAGAGGGCGATGTAGGTGGCGAAGGCGACGATGTTGAAGCCGATCGCGACCACGATCCAGACCGGGTTGGCCTCGTCGAGCTTGTCCAGCGCGTTCCCCAGGCCAACCAGCTTGGGGAAGAGAAAGTAGATGCCGACCAACAGCGCGAAGACCACGACCCCGGTCTGGATCAGTCGTCTTCGTGTGAAGATCGGCAGCTCAGCGGCATTGCCGCCGTTCGCCGGATCCTCGGGAGACACCTGAGAGAAGCTACCCGCTGGCGAGGCGCTCCAAGCGCCGCAGGCCTCCCGTCACCGCGTGGACGGCCGGTTCGGCCAGAGGCTCGCCGCGCCGCACCGCGGCCACCAGTCCGCCCCCGGCAAGCAGGTCGGTGACGTAGTGCTCGCCGAGGTAGACGAGGGCGAAGCCAAGCGTCAGTGAGTAAGCCCAACCCACCGCGCCCTCGACCGGCCCCGCCTCGGAGAGCTGGATCGCGGCCATCGCCGAAGTTGCGAAGTGCAGCGAGGGCATCGCCGCCCACGGGTTGCCGCCCAGCGCCTCGTACATCTTCGGCCAGGCCGAGCCCCAGGTTTCTTCGCCGACGCCGATCATGATCCGCTCGACCGGCTCGCCGGTCAGCCCCTGCTCGGAGGCCCACCACGGCGGCGCCGTCGGTACGACGAAATAGCCGATGCAGCCGAAGTCGAAGACCGCGGCCATCTGGCGGGCGGCGCGGGGGAAGCGCTGCGGATGGCGCCAGAGGATCCAGGCGAGGGCGAGGTAGGGCTCGAAGAACCAGACCCAGTGCGTCCAGGTGAGCACGCGGTTGATCGTGCCGACGCCACGCAGGCGAGCGATTCGCTTCTGCGCTCGCATGTTTGGCAGACGGCCAAGGCCGATCACGCGGTCGAGCACGATCGGATAGCGACTGCGAAGTCGCGTCTCGCAGCGCTCGGGATCGTCGTAGGGAAGCTCGTGGACCATGATGAAAGCCCACATCTGCATCGCGTAGAGCGCGACGTCGCGCTTGCGGGTGCGCGGGTAGAGAACGGCGATCGCGAGCGGCCCCGCCGCGCAGGTGGCGACGGTCACCGGAGCCGGGACCCGGAGGCGCTTTCGCAGCAGTGGCACGGCCACCGCAGCGGCGACAACGCCCGCCGCTCCGGCCCGCACCGCCAAGCGAAGCGCCGGAGATGGCCGCGAGCGCGCCTTCATCAGGTCGGCGAGTATAGGTCGGCGGTCAGGGGACGGGGGCGGCGGCGCGCCGCCCGGCGTGATTAGAATGGCCGCGCTTTGGCGCCCCACTCTCCTGGCACCGACCAGATCGACACCCTGCTTTCGTTCGGCACCGTCGTCGCGGCGATCCTGATCGTCGCGATCAACGTCGCGCTGATCTACGCGGTGCGCCGCTATCGGTCCGAGCGGGGGACCGAGCCACGCCAGGTTCGCAGCGGCCGGCGCACCCAGTTCCGAGCCGGCGCCGTGCTCACTGCCTTCGCCGCAGTGATCCTCATCGTCAGCCTGATCTACACCGACAAGGCGCGTGAGATCCCGACCACGGGCTCGGCGGGCCTCGCCTCGGCCAGCTCGACGCCGCTGCGGATCGAGGCCACCGGCCAGCAGTGGCTGTGGCGCTACGACTACCCCAACGAAGCTTTCTCCTATTACAAGCTGGTCGTCCCGGTCGACACCACGGTCGAACTCGATCTGGTCTCGACCGACGTGATCCACACCTGGGACGTGCCGGAGCTCGCCGGCAAGCGCGACGCGGTGCCCGGCAAGACCAACCACGTGGTCTTCCGCGCTGACGAGGAAGGCACCTTCGACGGTCAGTCGGCGACCTTCTCCGGCCAGGCCTACGCAGCGATGCGGACCGAGGTCGAGGTCGTCTCGCCGCAGGAATACAAAGACTTCATCGCCGCGCAGAAGGCCGGCATCCAGGCTGCCCAGGACCGCGTCGTGGGCCTGATCGAAAACGGAGAAGTGCCATGAGTGCTGCCTCAGAGATCGTCGCGGACGGCTTCCCCAGCCGCCGCCCGCGCTGGATCGAGATCACCACCAGTGCCGACCACAAGGACGTCGGCCGGGTGATGATCGTCGCCGCGCTCGGCTTCCTCTTCATCGCCCTGGTCGAGCTGCTGCTGATGCGGCTGCAGCTGGCGATTCCCGAGAACTCGCTGCTCACCCCCGTCACCTTCAACCGCATGCTCTCGCTCTACGGGGCGACGGCGATCTTCCTCTTCGCGATCCCACTCGCGCTCGGCTTCTTCTACTACCTGGCGCCGCTGCAGATCGGCGCCAGGGGCACGGCGCTGCCGCGCCTCGGCCAGCTCGGTCTCTGGCTCTACATCGCCGGCGCGACCGTGCTCTACGCGGGCTTCCTCTTCACCCCCTCCGAGGCCGGGGTCAATCCGCTGGCGCCGCTCTCCGAGCTCGCCTTCCTGCCCAACAACGGCGTCGACGCCTGGGCGGCCGCGACCGGCCTGGCGACGCTCGGCTTCGTCCTGATCGCGATCAACCTGGTCGCGACGCTGCGCAAGATGCGCGCCCCCGGGATGGCCTGGCGGCGGGTTCCGGTCTTTGCCTGGTCGGCCGCGATCGGCTCCTGGCTGCTGTTGGTGATCGGCCCGGTGATGCTGGCGGCGATCACGATGCTGCTGATCGACCGCAACTTCGACGGCATCTTCTTCGCCGATGGCTCCGGCGGTGCGCCGCTGCTCTGGGAGCACCTGAGCTGGATCTTCTTCACCGGCAGCTACATGCTGGTTTTGATCACCGCCCTCGGCGCGATCGCCGAGATCGTCCCGGTCTTCGCCGGCAAGCCGCTCTTCAACCGCGGCGCCGTGATCGGCTCGCTGGTGGCGATCGCCGTGATCGGCACACTCGCCTGGATGCAGAACATGATGACCTCGCCGATCGGGATCGGCTGGATGTACTTCGCGATGATCATGTCCCTGGCCCTGATCGTCCCCTTCGGCCTGATCATCTTCAACCTGATCGCGACGATGATCGGCGGCGCCGTGCGGATGCGCGCCCCGCTGCTCTTCGCGATCGGCGCGATCTCGATGATCTCGATCGGCATCACGGCGGAGATGGTGCACTCGATGGTGGCCGTCTCCTGGCGCCTGCACAACACCACCGACGCCACCGCGGCGACCCACTTCGCGCTTATCGGCGGCAGCGTCTTCGGCGGTTTCGCCGCCCTTCACTACTGGTTCCCGAAGATGACCGGGCGGACGATGGGCGAGACCCTGGGGCGCTTCTCCTTCTGGACGCTGGTGGCCGGCACCCTGCTCACCTTCGTGCCGCTCTTCTTCGCCGGCGCCGACCACGGCCAGGTCGTCGACGCCTACAAGTTCTTCGACGGCAGCGGCGTCGACACGGACAACCTGATCGCCTCGATCGGCGCCTTCGTGCTGGCGATCGGCATCGTCCTGGCGCTGGCCAACGCCATCGCCAGTCGCAACGGCGGCGCTCGGGCCGGCCACGACCAGTGGGGCGGCGACTCGCTCGAGTGGTTCGCGCTCTCGCCGCCGGAGCCGCACAACTTCGACGTCCTGCCCGATGTCCGCAGCGACCGTCCGATGCGCGACATCCGCACCGCGATCGCCAACCGCACCCACCGCGCTGAGCAAGCCGCACGCGAGACCCAGCCGGTAGCCTGACCGCTGTGAGCGGCACCGAAACCGCTGTCGTCGCGCAGCGTCCAGTTGCGCTGACGGTGCTGCGGGACTACATCACCCTTACCAAGCCGACGGTGCAGTCTTTGCTGCTGCTGACCACGGTGACGACGATGTACGTCGCCGGCGACCCCTCGCTCGGCCTCGTCTTCCTAACCTGCCTCGGCGGCGCCCTCTCGGCCGGCGGCGCCGGCGCGATCAACCATGCCGTCGACCGCGACATCGACCGGATCATGAGCCGCACCGCCGACCGTCCGGTCGCCAGCGGCAGGATCTCCCCCGGGGCGGCGATCGCCTTCGGCGCCCTACTTGGCTGCGCCTCCTTCACCCTGCTGGCGCTCACCGTCAACCCGCTGGCGGCGGCGCTCTCGCTCTCCGGCCTCTTCGGCTACGTCTTCGTCTACACGCTCTGGCTCAAGCGCACGACGCCGCAGAACATCGTCATCGGCGGCGCCGCCGGCGCCGTGCCGCCGCTGGTCGCCTGGGCCGCGGTCACCGGTGGTCTCAGCGGCACCGCCTTCTACCTCTTCGCGATCGTCTTCTTCTGGACCCCGCCCCACTTCTGGGCGCTCTCGCTGCTTATGAAGGATGACTACGCCAAGGCAGGCATCCCGATGCTGCCGGTCGTCCGCGGCGAGGCCGAGACCCGCCGCCAGATCCTGCTCTACACCGTGCTGCTCTACGCGGTCACGCAGCTGCCCTTCTGCGCCGGCGGCTTCGGGATCGAGTACCTGGTCGCCTCGATGACCCTCGGCGCCGGCTTCATCTACTGCGCCGTGCGCCTGCTGCGCAGCGCCGACCGCCGCTGGGCGCTGCGCACCTACCTCTACTCGCTCGCCTACCTCGCATTGCTCTTCGTGGCGATGCCGCTCGACCGGTTCTTCTGACCGCCGACTTTGGATCCGCGTGTGCCCGGGGACACGCGTGGTCAAGCAGGTCAAGGACGCAGGGAGCCTGAATAGCAGCGCTATTCAGGCGACTGAGGACGCAGAGATGCGCCGGCCACGCGGGTCATCCGGGGGCGCGGGGATTCAGAGTCGGCGGTCTGGTAGAAATCCGAGCGTGGATCGCGAGACCGCAAGAGCGAACATGGCCGCCGGCCTGCTGGCAGGTGGCATCGCGGCCGCGATCTTCGCCCTCTGCTTCGTGGCGGCGATGCTCTACATCGCCTCATGAGCCCTCAGCACCGCCACATTCCGGAGCCCGGCGAGCTCGTCTACCGGCCAGGTTCCTCCTGGGCGCCGATGGTCTTCGGCTTCGCCCTCGCCCTGACCGTCTGCGGCATCTTCGCCGAGGGCTTCATGGTGCGGGGCTGGATCTACTCGATCATCGGCGGCATAGTCGCCCTCTTCGCCTTCCGCAGCATGGTCCAGGACGCGATTCGAAGCTATTACAAGCTCCCCCGCAAGCAACATGCTCGCGGCGCCGTCCTGCCAGTCGAACAGATCTCGCCTCCCGCACCGTAGCTAGAGGCCATCCCGGTAGGGGTGGAACGTCTTGTACTTTTTCGGCGCCAACTCTGAGGCGCCAGCAGGCGACTCTCCATCGAAAAAGTTAAGTGGAACCCCTACCGGGATGGCCTCTCCCTCAGTCTGGGGTCATGCCCGATGTAGCTCCCTCGCTCGTCCAGACGCGGACTATGTCGCGCATCGAGAGCACCCCGACCAGCTCGGGGCCGTCGTAGACGACGAGGTGGCGGATGCCACGCCGCGACATCTCTCCCGCGGCATGCTCGAGGCTCCAGTCCGGCGAGGCGGCGATCACGCTGTCGCTCATGTGGTCGGCGACCCGCTCGCTGTCTGGGTCCTCACCGCTTCCCAGCGAGTTGAGGATGTCGCGCTCAGTGACGATGCTCGGCACTGGCGTCTCGTCATCGCTGACCAGGGCCGCCCCGGTTCCTTTCTCGGTCATCATCGTCGCCGCCTCGCGCAACGTGTGCGTGGGCCCGACGGTCAGGACCACCTCCGACATCCCTTCCCGTACCTGCATCCGCCAGCTCCCTCCGGGGTTTGCGAGTTCGTGTGAATCGCCTCAAGCCTACCCCACCTGCCTGCCCGGACAAACCGCTTTCGGGGGGGCCGGGCATATAGACTCCGGCGCGCTCAGCGCCGTATGTCCAAGCTGCCGAAACCAATCCGCCCGCTGCTCGTCCTCGCCGCTCTGGCCGCCGTCGCGCTGCCCGCTGCCGGCTGTGGCACCAGCAGCGCCGACACTGCCCGTGGGCGGGTCCTCTTTGTCCAGAAGTGCGGCACCTGCCACGTGATGGCCGAGGCGGGGTCGACGGGGCAGACCGGCCCCAACCTCGACGATGCCTTTGGCCCGGCGCGCCTGGCCGGCGAGGGCGGCGACACGATCGAAGGCGTGGTCAAGGCTCAGGTCGAGTTCCCGCGACCGAGCAACGAGAACCCAGCGGTCTCGATGCCCGCCGATCTGGTCACCGGCCAGGACCTCGAGGACGTCGCCGCCTACGTCGGTCTCTACGCCGGCGTCCCCGGCGCGGCGCCGCCCAAAGTTCCCGGCGGCCCCGGCGCCCAGGTCTTCGCCAACAACGGCTGTGGTGGCTGCCACGCACTGTTGGCAGCAAAATCGGGTGGCGTAACCGGCCCCGACCTCGACGAAGTGCTGCCCGGTCAGAGCGCGGCGATGGTCAAAGAGTCGATCGTCGATCCCAACGCCCATCTGGCAAAAGGCTATCCGCCCAATGTCATGCCGGCCAACTTCGAGACGATCATCAAACCTGATGAAATCGAAGACCTGGTCGAATACCTGATCTCCTCGACCGCCAAAGGCGGCGGCTCCAAAGGCGGCTGATTCGCTGCGGCGGCCGCGATAGGCCGCTGGCATCATCCTGAGGCACTCTCCATGCGCGACCGCCTCCGCATCACACCGCAGCTCTACGCCACCGTTGCGCTGGTCGCGCTCGGGGCGCTCTCGCTGATCGTGCTGACCGGGGCCGGCGTACGACTCACCGGCTCCGGCCTCGGTTGCCCGGACTGGCCCAAGTGCTACGGCCAGACGGTGCCGCCGCTCGACACTCACGCCGTGATCGAGTACGGCAACCGCCTGCTGACCGGCTTCGTCGGCCTGGCCGTGATCGCCGCCAGCATCCTTGCCTGGTTTCGCCAGCCCTTCCGCTGGCATCTGGCGCTCTTCGGCGGCTTGCTGCCGCTCGGCGTGATCGGCCAGGCGATCCTCGGCGCCCTCGTCGTCAAGTACCACCTCGCCCCCGGCCTGGTGATGAGCCACTTCATCCTCTCGATGCTGCTGCTCGACGCCTCCTTCGCGCTTGCCTGGTGCGCTCGCTACGAACCCGGGGAGCGGCGCCACTCCCAGGATCGCCTCGGCGTCTGGGCGGTCCGCGCTCTGATCCCACTCGGCCAGCTGACGATCGCCGTCGGCACCGTCGCCACCGCCTCCGGCCCGCACGCGGGAGCCCATGCGGGCCAGCTCGTCCACCGCTTCGACTTCGAGGGGATCTCCACACTGGAATGGGTGGTCCAGCGTCACGCCGTGATCGCGACCGTCTTCGGCATCGCCACGATCGCTGTCTGGCTACTCCTGCGCCGCCCTGGCGGCGACAGCAGGGCCGCAGGCCCCCTGACCGCGGTAATCGGTCTCCTCGCGCTACAGGGTGTCGTAGGAGGCGTCCAGTGGGCCTTGAAGCTTCCCTCGGAGATCGTCTGGGTCCACGTAGCCCTGGCGACCGTCACCTGGCTGGCGATGCTGTGGACCGTGGCAACGGCGGGCCGCTTGGATCCGCGAGAGGCCGCCTCGGGATCCTCGGACCGCCCGAGCCGTCCCGAGGAAACACCAGTCCTGACTCAGAGCTGAGTCAGGATCAATCCGGTCTGAGTCGCGACCAGGCCAATCGCGGCGACGACAAGTGTCAGGGAGAGACGGGTGATCGTCGCATGCAGGCCGATGATCATCTCTTGGGTCCGGGCCAATTCCCCGTGGATCCGGTTGAATTGCTGCCGCTGCTCTGTAAATCCGCCCTCCATGCGGCGACCCAGTTCGTCGACCTGATGTTTCAGATCATCCATGCGCTCGTCGGTCCAACTCGAAGTCATCATCTCCATATTGACAGGCTAGAAGACAGAACGTTTCGCGTGGTGCGCTGAAACGCGCGCGCCTACAAGCGATCAGTCACGAAACCGCGCGGTCGGCGGCCAGGTCGACGACTACGTGGCTGATCGGCAGGTCGATCTGCTCGCGGGCGCGATCGACGACGCCGTGCTCGAGCCAGCGCGAGCGCTCCGGCGGGTGGGTCGAGATCAAGATCTCGTCGGCCGGGAAGACCCGCAGCGCGTCCTCGATCGCCATGTTTGGATCGGAGTCGCCGATTTCCCCTTTTGCCTTCAGGCTCAACTCGCCGATCGCGATCAGCGACAGCTCCATCCGCTGCCGCGCCAGCTCGATCGCTTCGTCGACGTCCGATGCCCAGTGCGCCGCCCGGGAAGAGGCGAGCGCCGGGGTGACGACAAGGATCTCGCTGTCGCGACCGCGGCAGCGATCGCGGATCCGCTCCAGCAGCGCTTTGCCGCCGACGGTCTCGTTGGCGACAACGAGCAACCGGTACTTGCCATCGCCACCGCTGGTAACGGCAACGTCACGAGGCAAGGACCCGCGAGCTCCGCGGTAAGCAAATCCAATCCCGAATCCGATCAGCGCCGCGGCCAAGACAACGCCGAAGACCGGACGGGTCAGCAAGGTCAGGACGATCACCGAGACTGCCCCGACACCAAAAATCACCACCCACCGAAAGGCGTCGGCCTCTGACCTCAGCGGATTGTGCATACCCCTGTTTTACCGCGGTTCTAGAGAATGTAAACCGTCGTGTAAACGACGATCCACATCACGTCGACGAAGTGCCAGTAGATGCCGGGCACCTCTACGCCGAGGTGATTCTTCGCCTCTGGTCCGAAATGGCCGCGGAAAGCGCGGATCGTGGCGAAGCTGAGCAGTACCAGGCCGACGAAGACGTGAGCGCCGTGCAGGCCGGTGAGGCCGTAGAAGATCGAGCCGAAGGCGAGGTCGCGGGCGCTGAAACCGAGGTGCACGTACTCGTTGATCTGGATGAAGAGGAAGGTCGCGCCGAGTAGCCAGGTCAACACCAAGCCCAGCTTCAAACCCTTGCGATTGCCGCGGCGGATCGACTCCAGGGCGTAGTGGATGGTGAAGCTCGAGGAGACCAGGATCGCGGTGTTGACGCCGGCGACCGCAACCGGAAGTTCATAGGGCTGCGGCGGCCACGATGACGGTCCTACGACCACGCGGAGGAAGAAGTAAGAGTCGAAGAAGGCGCCGAACAGCATCACCTCGGAGACGATGAAGAGCAGGATTCCCAACGTCTGTCGATCGATTCGGGAGCTTTGGTTGGCCTCCGGCGGCCCGTGGTGCTCCTCGTGGGCGTGACCCAGGGCAACGGTTGCGCTCTCCATCAGGACTCCCCTCCCTCGGCGACCGCGGCGGCGACCGCCGTCGCTGGGCGACCGACCTCTAGGTGCTCGACCTGCTTGTCGGTGATCTCCCGCACCTTGCCGATCAGGTCGCCCTCGAGCCAGCGCGAGGTCTCACCGGCGAAGGTCGAGATCAGCACCTCGTCGATCCGGTAGTGCTCGATCGCGTTCTGCACAGCGTGATAGGGGTCGGGGCTCATCGGCTGCCCGGTCGCATCGATGTCGGCCCGGTAGAGCTCGGCAAGCGTCGAGGCGAGGTCGCGAACGATCTCCGCCTCGCTGACGTCCTCCGAGCGAGGGCAGATGATCGTGTAGCGATGGGGATGGCCGGCGGCGCGCTCCTTGAGCCGGGCGACGAGATCCGGGGCGGCGACCGTCTTGGTCGCGACGACCAGGGTGTGGTTGACCTCCCAGCTGACCGAGTCGTCTTCGATCCGCACCGGGATGTGGGTGACCGCGACGTCCGGTTCGCAGTGAGCTTCGGCCCAGGCAACCAAATCCTTGCGGGTAAAGCCAAAGCGGGTGCCGGCGGCGCAGGAGAGGAGAACCTCGCCCGGTTCGTGGGCCCGCACGGCGTCGTCGAGCGCCAGCGCCGGGTCCGGATCCATCACCTCGCCGACCGACTCGATCCCGTACTCGGAGAGGATCGACATCGTCACCTCGACCCTGGCGCGGGCGGCGTCGCGCAGCTCGCCGGAGTCGATCAGCTGGCCGACCGCGGGCTGATTTTGCGGAGCGGCCACGGCAATGCCGGAAACTTTGCCGGCCCGCTCGCGCACTGCCGCCAGAAGCTTGCGCCCACCCGCTACCTCGTTGAGGAAGACGAGCAGGGGCCGGGGCTCGGGGACAACGCTCATGCGGAGCCCACCACCGTCGGCTCGGGCTGTGGCGCCTCCACCGATTCGCCGGCCATGATCGCGTGGCGGGCGCCGGGGACGCCGAACTCGTAGGGCCCGCCGACGACGCGGGGAATCTCATCGAAGTTGTAGATCGGCGGCGGCGAGGAGACCTGCCACTCGATCGAGTTGGCGCGCCAGGGATTGGCCGAGGCGCGCGGGCCGAAGCGCCAGCTGACGATCATGTTGTAGAGGAAGACGAGCTGGACGGCGCCGAGGATGAAGGCGCCGCAGCTGATCAGCAGGTTCCACTCGCCGAACTGGGTCGCGTAGTCGGCGACACGACGGGGCATGCCGTCCATCCCAACCCAGTGCATCGGGATGAATGTGACCCAGGTGCCGAAAAGGGTGCCCCAGAAGTGGACCCGGCCGAGTTTCTCGTCGTACATGCGCCCGGTCATCTTCGGGAACCAGTGGTAGATCCCGGCGAAGATCGTGAAGACCGAGCCGCCGAAGAGGACGAAGTGGATGTGGGCGACGATGAAGTAGGTGTCGGAGACGTGGATGTCGATCGGCACCATCCCGAGCATGACTCCGCTGATGCCGCCGATCGTAAAGGTGACTATGAAGGCGAGCGCGAATAACATCGCCGTCGAGTAGGTGTGGATC
>Ga0157374_10001721_pt1 | contig 18367 bp, 12 predicted proteins | sample M25metaG_FD_115308 | JGI IMG/M metagenome (GOLD analysis project Ga0157374, IMG submission 115308) | Miscanthus rhizosphere microbial communities from Kellogg Biological Station, Michigan, USA - M2-5 metaG | ecosystem: Host-associated > Plants > Roots > Rhizosphere > Soil | place: USA: Michigan...
TTCGCGACTCCCAGCCTCTTCATCCGCCGTGCGTTGTCGGGCTGGTCGTGGGAGTACGGCATGATCAGCATTGGCTTTCCCGCGTTCAAGCACTGGGCCGTTGTGCCGACGCCGCCCTGGTGCACTACAACGGATGCTTTCGAGAACAGCTTTGAATACGGCGCATATTCTGCGACGCAGATCGAATCCGGCATCTTTTCTTTGGGCCTGTTGCGCGGATCGCTGCCGATCAGCAACACAGCGCGCTTGCCGAGATCCATCGCAGCCTGCGCCGAAACTTCGTAGAAATCTCCTGCAGCGAGCACTGCCGCGGAGCCCAGCGTAAAGACGATGGGGGGGTCGCCGCCTGCTATAAACTGCTCAAGATTCGGTGGCAACTTTGCATTTCCCGAATCTGCATCGTAAAACGCAAAACCTGTAATCACCGTGTTGGTCGGCCAGTCCTTTTGTTCGATACCCAGCACGTGTGAGAAGAGCGCCAGCACGAGGTACGGAGAGTGCTTGGCATCGAACAACGGGTTCTCTCCCTGCGGCAACCCCAGTTCCCTTCGAAGCTCATAGATCGGCTCAGGCCACTTGCGACTCACGAGCCGCGCGACGCGCTTGATCACCCGGCCAAATCCCGGGAGACGCTTGTCGGCTTTCGCCAGCTTTGGGTATGGCGGCAATACCGGCGGATCAAAGGCTGAGAAAAACGATAACGGAGCAAGCACGTAACTCGCCCAGGGAATTCTCGTCATCTCCGCGACAATGGGGCCGGCGTAGTTCAGTTCCCCGAGTAGCAGGAGGTCCGCTCGAGCCGGACTGGTAGCCGCATCAAGCAAGTCGTCGTACGTCTGCTTCAGCGATGGGAACAGGAAATTCCGTAATCCATGCTCGGTTCCATGCTTGATGTCATACACCATCTCCACTAGCACGTTATTGGTCGGATCGATGTCCGGCCGGATCGCATGAAATTCCAACCCGATCGGCGCGATTCTCGATTGGTAGACGGCCGGCAACGCCATTACAGGCGTGTGCCCGCGTCGCTTCAGTTCCAGGGCAAGCGCGATGAGCGGATTGATGTCGCCGTAGGTTCCAATGTTCGAGAGAACAATTCGCAAAGCAGGAGTCCGTCGATCAGGGAATCGCTTCGATTAGGGTAGCACCCGATCGGAACACCACTTGGAGGGAAGAACAGCTCGCTCTTCGGCGGCGCCGTAAACGTTCGGAAACCAAGGACGCTCTCCGCGGACGGGACTCTCTCTGAGCAGATACAGGAAGGGAGTTACTTTTCTTCGGGCCAGTTTTCCCGGTCGCCATCCCACATTTCAATCATGATCAGGGTTTCTCGTTCCGTGGACTCCGTAAGGGGGCTTACAGGCACCCGCGTTGGGAACATGATGGCGATCGAGGCAAGCTGCGCAAGTTTGGGCGGAAGCTCCGGCATCCCAAATTCGCGCTGCTCCGCGTAGTCGAAAACCGTACCAGTAGCTCCGAAACTAAACGACAGCGTTGAGTCAGCCGTGATGGAGCGAAGAGTGAATGATTCTTCAGAGACAGCGAATACGTGAGCCTTCAACACCAGGCGGCACTCGTTGAAAGAGCCGAGGCAGAGCAGCGAGGTCTGCTCATCCATCCATTTGCTCAGCAACAACCGCACGTCCGATGTGTTCAAGTTTCCAGCAGTCCGTATTGTGCCCTGATCAAGCAACAGGGGCAGTCTACGGATTCCACTGCGGCTCCGCATCCCCATTTGGTAATCACGAATCGCATCCTATATAGCCACATCTCTGCGCCGGGCTCTTGCGCAGTGAAGTCCGTCGAGCAAGAGGGATGCCAATCGTCATCACCTCAATTAGTTTTGTTGGCCTCTGGAAATCTAGCTCGATAGACGTGGCGGGGGCTAAAGGCTTAGCTCGTTCCCAGTTCCCGCTCGCAGCGTTGCGCGATCAGACTTCGGCCTCAAATTACGAGCCAACCCAATGAGGTCTCGACTCGCGTCTCCTTTTCAGCGCAAAACTCGATGCTCCAAATCGAGTCGGTTAACGTTTAGCCCCATCAACGCTCTCCCAAACCTCTGTTGATCAAGCTCAACTGAATTGCCGTCGGCGAAGACGCTTCTCCTTTTCTTCGCTAAAATAAAACGCAGGCAACGTGGATACGGCAAATCCATGATGCGGGCCTCCCCTATGATGACTTTGCAGCAAAAGCTTGCAATTCTTGCCGATGCAGCTAAATACGACGCCTCCTGTGCCTCAAGCGGCGCTAAACGAGCCGGCAATGGAATGGGGATCGGGCACTCCGACGGTACCGGGATCTGCCACAGCTACACTCCCGATGGCCGCTGTGTATCCCTGCTGAAAATCCTGCTCACGAACTACTGCACCTACGACTGCGTCTTCTGCGTCAATCGAGTGTCCTCGGACATTCCGCGCGCCCGCTTCACTCCCCTCGAAGTCGTGAATCTCACACTCGACTTCTATCGGCGCAACTACATAGAAGGGCTTTTTCTCTCATCCGGCGTCATCCAGTCTCCTGACTACACCATGGAGCAGCTGATTGTAATTGCCCGATCTCTTCGGGAAGATCATGCATTCGGCGGCTACATTCACCTGAAGGCTATTCCTGGAGCATCTCCGGCTTTGATCGAGCGCGCGGGAACGTTTGCCGACCGGCTAAGTGCGAACATCGAATTGCCGACGCAACAGGATCTGGTCCAACTCGCCCCCGAAAAGAAGGTCGATACGATTGAAGGCACAATGAATGAGATTGCGGAGCGCAAAGCCGAGTTCGATGCAGATCGCAAGGTGCATCTTTCCGCTCCGCGCTTTGCACCGGCCGGGCAGAGCACACAGATGGTGGTCGGCGCTACTGGCACGAGCGATCGCCAGATTCTCTCCACTGCGTCGCATCTGTATACCAACTACAGATTGCGTCGAATCTACTTCTCCAGCTTCAGCCCTTTTCCGCTCGGCGATGCACGCCTGCCGCAGTCTGCTCCACCGCTGGTGCGTGAGCATCGTCTTTATCAGGCCGACTGGCTCATGCGCTATTACGGTTTCGGCGCGGAGGAACTCACGTCTGACCAGAACCCCGACCTCAACTTGACCAAAGATCCCAAGCTGGCATGGGCAGAAGCTCATCCTGAATTCTTTCCGGTTGACGTGAATGCCGCATCGCGTGAGGCTCTGTTGCGCGTTCCCGGAATCGGCTATCGCAATGTCGATCGCATCCTGCGCATTCGCAGATATCACCGGATGACGATCGACGATCTGCGCAAGCTGAACGTGCGAGTGAAGGTTGCGGACGACTATCTGCTCACGGCGGATCATCTTCCGCGTAGACTGCACTCTCAAAGGGTTGGCACACCCGAGCACGTTCAGCCCGTACAACTCGATCTGTTCGCCGCCGCTTCGGCTTTTTCGGGCCAGCTATGAGACTCGCCGCGTTGAGACAAACGATCCTAATCGAACCCGCATTCGAGGCATGGCGGGAGGCGGTGCGACCCTTGTTATCAGCTGGAACTTCGCCTGACATTGTCGATCTAGTCGATGCTTCGTCTGGCCGAACCGGATCACTTTTTGCATCCGCAGGACTTACCCCCTCCGAACCCAGTTCCCCATCACACGTGCCACGTTCTTTCATCGAACGCGCAAAGGTTGTCGCCTGTCATAGAGGTTCTGAGCGATGGAATCTGCTCTACCGAGTGCTGTTTCGCCTACAAACAAATCGTGACCTGATGAAGCTCGACATCGACGATGATGTCGCGGAGTTCCGTCGCCTCGAGCATCAGGTCCGTCGTGACCTGCACAAAATGCACGCATTCGTTCGATTTCGCAAAGTCGAAACCGAATCCGGCGACCAGTACATCGCCTGGTACGAGCCTGCGCATCATGTTCTAGCTTTGGCCGCTCCGTTTTTTGCCGAACGATTCGCCGTCATGCAATGGACAATCCTGACGCCGGATACATCCGTTCAATGGAGCCCGGTCGATAAGCAACTGGCATTCGGCCCTGGCGTGCCCGGCGAACGTGCGCCGCAACAAGATGACTTCGAGAATCTCTGGCGCACATATTATTCATCGATCTTCAACCCTGCACGAACCAACCTGAATGCAATGCGTTCGGAAATGCCGATGCGCTACTGGAAGAATCTACCAGAACTGCAGACGCTCCCGAAGCTACTGTCCGAGGCCGATAGCCGGGTCGACACAATGCTCGCCCGTCAGCCAAAGCTCACCGCCGCGTCCTTTGTGCCGAAGGATCATTCTTTGCCAGTGTTGCAGAAGGCGATAAATGCCTGTGAGGGATGCGATCTTTACCGATGCGCCATCCAGCCTGTTTTCGGCCGCGGTCCCGCAACAGCCCGGCTTATGCTCGTCGGGGAGCAACCCGGCGACGAGGAAGATCGCGCTGGGGAGCCATTTATCGGCCCCGCGGGTCGGTTGCTCGACACACTGCTTGCGGAAAGCGGCATCGACCGCACAACCGTCTATGTCACAAATGCGGTCAAGCATTTCAAGTTCACCGAGCGCGGCAAGCGCCGCCTGCACGAGAATCCCCGAGCCGCCGAAGTCTTTGCATGCCGTCCCTGGCTTCTGGCGGAACTGGAAGCAGTCCGGCCCCAACTCGTCGTGGCCCTCGGTGCTACCGCATCGAAGTCGCTGTTCGGCCCAAACTTCGGACTGATGCGCGATCGCGGCAAACTGCTTTCCAGTCCATATGCGGATCGCGTGATCGCTACACTTCACCCTTCCGCAATCCTGCGCGCACCGGATCCCAACCGCTCCGCGCAGATGAGATCCCTGTTCGTCTCCGACCTCAAATTCGCCAGCACCGTGATTGCACGAACCGCGCTCTTCGCGGCTGAGTGAGTGTCTCGGCCAAGCTGCTTTTGCGCACTCGGGAAGCGCTCCTGCGCTGCTTCGGCCGCATGAACGAGCCGTTCGCCAGCAGTGCAGTTGGACGGTGCGAGTCAGTCAACCTTTTCTTACCGCGACGACCAGTCTCGCGGACGTGTGCCGTGTGGATCCCCCAGAAGAACCTGAATATTGTTGAAACGCTCAGATGCCTGCTGACACTATTGCCCATACTTCTCTGTAGTCGCCGGTCCGGAAGGGCCGATGCCATACCAGGCAGTCCTCATCCCGATTCGGATTAATCCCAGCGATTTGCTTCGCCTTTCAGAGATTGCTGCCTAGGATCGCCCAGACCAGTAGTCGACGCCGAAGGCAAACGGAATGACTCCCTCGAAGGAGTAAACGATGGACAAGCATGACCCCGGTCCAGGTCCCGCCTGGGAACAACTCTTCCAAAACGCACCACTCAACTACTACGAAACCTATCCGTCCAAGCCCTTTCACACGAGGTTTGGTCCAGTCTTCTACCGCGGCAGGCTCGACGGCACAGCTCGGGTTCTCGTGGTCGGCCAGGACCCATCAACCGATGAGATCCTCGCACACAGAATCTTGATAGGTCAGGCCGGACAGTTGGCGCAGAACTTCCTCTTCAAGCTTGGACTAACGCGTTCCTACGTAATGTTCAACGCTTTTCTGTTTGGAATTCAAAGCGCTGCGCTCACGAATGCGGTCGCGGTTGATGCGACTATAACAACCTATCGGAACCAGCTCTTCGATCGTGCAATGCAGACTAACTCGATTGCGGCCGTTCTCGCATTTGGTTCCTACGCCGCCTTGAGTGTAGCGAACTGGCCAGCCAGCGGCGGCCTCCATGTCATAAAACTGACTCATCCCACTTCTCCGAGCGGGGTCGCAGCCAACTGGAACAGCCAGTTTGCCGCAGCAAGTAGCGCGATCCAGGCGGACGCGGATGGCCATGTTGATGCCACCCCATATCCCACCACCAAGCCGATCCCGGGCACTGACATACCTCGATACGATCTCCCTTTCGGAGTTCCGCCATGGCATGGAACAGGCGGTGGAACGCATAGCCAACGCGGAAAGGCGTCCGCATTCGAGAAGCAGATCATCTGGACTGCACCGTAGTCGCTCCTTGCGGATTAACAGGATCGGCAATGTCTGTATCGGTTGCGGCGAGAAAGGAGAACGTTCATGAAATCTTCTCGCGAGTGGTTCCCTCTTACTGGCTCGGCTGCAAAAGCAAGAGTTGCGGCGGCGAAGTCAAAGCCTTCGGTCCCCATCGATCCGCTTTCAGGCGGCAAAATTGCGCTCGGCGGCCGGGTAGTAACCATGGATGACTCAAACACTGTCTTGCCCGATGCAGTGCTCTACATCGATCAAGCCTCCTTCGTCGCCGTCCAGGATCGCGGAAGACAGGCGCCTCCCGGATTCGCCGGTGTCGAGATCATCGAAACAGAAGGCACAATCTTTCCCGGTCTGATCGAGCTCCACAATCATCTGAGCTACAACGCTCTTCCGCTCTGGTCGCCAGTACCCGCAAAATTCCAATTTCGAGATCAGTGGAGCAAGCATAAAGACTATCGCCCGTTGATCAGCGGTCCGATGACGGTGCTGGGCGAGTATAGAGATGCGGACGGAAATGCAGCCTTCCTTCCGGCCCTCGTGCGTTACGTCGAGTGCAAGTGCCTGTTTGGAGGCGTCACGACGAGCCAGGGAATTCGGCTAAACAGCAATGCGGGAATAAGCCGATATTACCGGGGCCTCATTCGTAACGTAGAACAGACAGACGATCCATCCCTATCCGAAGCACAGGCCCGAATCGGCGACATCGAGGCAAAGGATGCAGGAAGATTCCTCACCCAGCTCAACAAGGAAGATAGCTGCTATCTGCTTCATCTAAGCGAGGGAATCACGGATCCAGCTCATCCTGACTCCGACGCGCGAGAACACTTCCTTGCACTCGAAGTCGCCAAGGATAAGTGGGCATTGAACAGCACGTTCTGCGGGATACATTCCGCCGGCCTGCTGCCTGACGATTTCACGATCCTGAAGAACTATGGCGCCTCCATGGTGTGGTCGCCTTTGAGCAATCTGCTTCTCTACGGGGCCACGGCCCACGTCGACGCAGCGCGATCGCATGGCGTGACCATCGGCATCGGAAGCGACTGGTCACCCACCGGAAGCAAGAATCTCCTCGGCGAGATGAAGGTTGCATCTCTCAGCAGCGCGGGGCTTCTCAACAACACCTTCAGCTCTCGCGATATCGTTGCGATGGCTACGTGTGATGCAGCCAGGATATTGAAGTGGGATGGCAAGCTGGGCACGATTGCCGCAGGAGCCCGTGCGGATCTCATCATGATTCCCGGTAAAACCGGAAATCCCTATGATCAGCTGATCCACGCAAAAGAGACAGACCTACACCTCGTGATGATCAACAGCATCGCACGCTACGGTCTCCCGGCTTTGATGGATGCTCTGGTGCCCGGCGATCAGACTGTGAAGATCGACGGCCAATCCCGCAAGCTCTATCTGAAACAAGGGACCTCCGATCCAGGAGTGACGACGATGTCGCTGTCAAAGGCGACTCAACAGCTAAAAGATGCGCTTCAAAACATTGCCTCTCTGGCAAAGGAACTCGAAAAGCCGCCACAGCCTGCAAAGGCAAAGAAGCGGATTCTGGACGCACCCACTCCGGTCGTCTGGTCGCTTGCACTCGACGAGATCCAGGACACCGGTGAGGATTTGCGTCCTCATCTGCCGTTTCGCGGACCACGCGACTTCACGGGACCGAAGCGCAAATCTGCGGTGACAGCGAAGGCACAACCCCTGTCGGCCGTTCTTAAGCCGATCGATCTGGATCCTCTCACCGTTGCAGATGATGCGAACTTTCTGGATCAGATTGAACAGCAGCCCAATGTACCGGATGTAGTGAAGATGGGCCTGAGAGCGCTCTACTAGGGCACAAATCGTAGCTAGCCGGCGAGTCCAATTCACCGGGCTTCGAAGAAGGAGCCCGACAGAAAGCGAGTGTTATGAATACGCGGAAAAATCACGCCGACATGTCGGCGGCAGAAAAATCAGCTTTTGTATCGGCAGTGCTGGCTTTGAAGAACAACGTGAAAAGTGTGCTGCACCCCGGAAAACTGAAGCGATACGACGACTTTGTCCAGATTCACAAAAACGCGATGATCATGGGCCCGGATATGATCATGCCGATGCCTCACCGTGGCCCGCTATTCTTTCCTTGGCATCGCATCCTGGTGCGGCAATTTGAGTTGGCTCTGCAGTCAGCGGTTGGCGATACGAGCATTGCAGTGCCCTATTGGAACTGGGAGCTCTCCGGAACAAATAACCCATTCACAGACGAATTCCTAGGCGGAGACGGCGATGCGCCACAAGGCCATCGCGTGGTCTCGGGACCGTTCGCCTATTCCACCAAGAAGTTCAAAATCCGTGTTTGGGACGGCAACTCTGGAAGTCCGGCCCTTCAGAGAGAGTTCGGAACAGATCCCCACGCATACCTTCCACCACCTACACAAGTTGCGTCGGCATTGACGAAGACCCCTTACTCGCCCGGCCCGAACAGTTGGGAAACGGTTTGCGAGGGCAACCTGCACAACCCGGTGCACAACTGGGTTGGAGGAAACATGGCAGGCGCAACCTCGCCGAATGATCCTGTTTTCTTCCTGCACCATTGCTATATCGACTTGCTCTGGGAGAAGTGGAAGAAGCAGCACCCTACCACCGATCCTTATCTGCCCCTGTCCGGCGCGCCCGGCTACGATCTGGCTTCCACCTTGGTCTTCAATCAAAAGAGCAAACCTGCACCGTGGTCCGGTTCGTGGAAAGTGCAGGATACGTTTGACACCACCAGCCTCGGTTACACCTACGCCTGATCGAGACGGTGAGGTTTAACCCGAGAGAGTCAGGAGGGAATATGCCAAAGATAGGAAAATTCACCGCAGAAAAAGTCGTTTGTCATCCGATCTACGACACTCCTCGAAAAGCGCTCGGCATTCAGGATGCTCCGCGCAAAGGAACGCCGCGAGCCGCAGCGAAGGCTTTCCTGATGAGCATCGCGCCATCGCTAAAGCTGCATTCGGATCTGCGTACCCTGAAGTTCGACAAGGTCGTTGAAAGCCCGCTTGGCTCCCACGTGTTCTTTCAGCAGTACCACAACAAAAAGCCGATTACAGGAGCGTGGGTTAAGGTCGATCTCGATCGCGAGAACCGGGCCTACCATTTCACCAACACAGCTATGCCGGTGAAGATGCTGGAGAAGCCCGCGGCGAAGCAGGTAGCGGCGCAAGTCTGGACGGAAGAAAAGGCGAGGAAGAAAGCTCTGGCAGTGGTCAAAGCAACTCCGTCCCGAATCCGCGGGCGAGTCGACAGCGAGCTGATCAATTTTCCAAAAGGGAAGATGGTTCAGCCAGCCTGGAAATTCATCATTCCGGTTTCCGCGCCTCCGCACGATTGGCGAATCTACATCAGCACTCGGAATGGATCGGTCTTGCACAAAGAAGACATGATCAAGAAAGCGACAGGAACCGGGCTGGTATTCGACCCGAACCCGGTCGTAACACTCAATGACACATCCCTCACCGACACCAAGCCGGTACCCGATTCTGCCTACGAACAAGTCCAACTGCCTGGACTGACTTCGTCTGGATTACTCGAGGGCCCCTACGTCAGCACCTCTACGACAAAGAATAGGGTGCGTTCCAGGAATCACAAATTTCTCTTCAAGAGAGACGAACCCGGATTCAAGGAAGTGATGGTTTATTTCCACATCGACCGTATGCAGCGCTACATCCAGAGCCTTGGGTTCAAGAATGTAAATCGCAGGCAGATACCTGTGAATGTTGCCGGGCAGCGGGACGACAACTCTTTTTACAGCCCAGCGACCAAATCCCTATCCTTTGGCACAGGCGGGGTGGATGACGCTGAAGATGCGGAGATCATTGTTCACGAGTATGGACATTCCATCCAGGACAATCAGGTGCCCGGGTTTGGCGCGTCGGACGAGGCCGGAGCTATGGGTGAAGGCTTCGGAGACTATCTTGCCGGCAGCTATTTTCGCGATGTGAAGCCGGCAGAGATGCAGAACTGCGTTGGATCATGGGATGCGACAGCATACTCCAAGGCTCACCCCCCTTACCTCCGGAGGCTCGACAGCAAGAAAACCTACCCGAAAAGTATCGATGGTGAGGTGCATGATGACGGAGAGATCTGGTCTGCGTGCTTGTGGCAGATTCGGCAGCTCATTGGTCGCAAGCTGGCCGACAAGCTGATCCTCTCGCACCATTTCCTGATTCAGAAAGATGCCGGCTTCCAGGATGCTGCACAGGCTCTCATCCAGGCCGACGAACAGCTGAACAATGGAACGAACCGCGCTGCCATCCGGAAGATTTTTACCGAGCGGGGAATCCTGGCAAGCGCAAAACGCAAGACAGGCAGGGCCGCTCGCAAGCATCGTCGTAATAAGTAGCGATGTGAGATCCGCTAGAAAGGTCCGCTCACGAATTGTGAGCCTGATCTGAGTCACGGCTCACTGTCCGCGCACCAAGGAGATTTCTCTTGCCGCCGCCCATTGCTCTACGTCTCTGCCTGTAAGGGCAACCGCCATCAGATCTGGGAATTGATCGGGCGTGCATCCGAAGACGGGACAATGCATCGCCGCGATTTGCCTGGCGTATTGGTCGTTGTAGGCTGGATGCCCATCATCCGAAAGTGCCAGCAACACGATCACTCTAACGCCGCTCTGCTTCAATGCGGCGACACGCGTCAGCATGGCCTCGGCATTGCCGCCTTCATACAGATCGCTGATAAGAATCAGGTGCGTCTTGGATGGATGATCGATCTGCTGCTCGCAATAGGCCAGCGCACTGTTGATGTCCGTTCCACCGCCGAGTTGAACGCCGAAGAGAACGTCAACAGGATCCTTCAACTGCTCCGTCAAATCAACGACGGCAGTATCAAAGCAGATCAGCTGAGTGCTCAGGCCAGGGAGCGAAGCGAGAACCGCCGCGAAGATCGAGGCATAAACAACCGAGGATGCCATTGAGCCAGATTGGTCGACGCAGAGCATGACATGGTCGAGGTTGGCGCGAGTCCGCGCCCGCCGCTGATAACCGACAAGAGTCTCAGGAACCACGGTCCGGTGTTCCCGCTGATAGTGCCTGAGATTTGCAAGAATAGTCCTGCCCCAGTCGATATCTGAATGGCGTGGACGACGCGTCCGCTGCGCGCGGTTGATGGCGCCCCCGACAATTTCAACCGTTTTGTGTTCAAGACGCGCGAGAAGTTCGTTTACTACCTTTCGCACCACCATCCGTGCAGTCTCCTTCGTCTTCTCGGGAATCGCCGATCGCAATGCGATCAAGTCGGCCACGAGGTGCACGTCAGCTTCAAGAGTGGAAAGAAACTCAGGTTCGAGCATCAGGGCCTTGAGATTGAGCCGCTCGAAGGCATCCTTTTGGATCACCTGAACGACCGGCGTGGGAAAGAACTCCCGAATATCCCCAAGCCAGCGAGATACGCGCGGAGCAGAAGCACCGAGGCCGCCCCTTCCCTTGCGCTGTGAACCGGACTCATACAGCGCGCCCAGTGCAGCCGACAGCCGCTGGTCGTCGTCGCAGAGGTGCGAAGAATCCTCACCGATGGCCATCCGCCACCTGCGCAGCCGTTCCTTTTCGTCCGCCCCAATCAGAGTCACGACTGACCTCCCGGTCCCACAGCAATCCCAAGGATCTGATAAAGAAGTGGCAGAGCCCGTTCGAATGCCTCCGATGGTCTCCCGCCCGAATGGTCGTCCGCATTCGTTGTTTTGTGCGCGCCGAGTGCAACACGTTCCATCAAGCGGCGTCGTGCAACGCCATCGTATGCGGAGAAGCTGCGGCGCAACAGAGGGAGCGACTCGACAAAGTCATCCTCGGCGAGTTCGCACAGCCACTCGTCAAGAAGTTGCAGAAGGGGTTGGTCCTGGAGAAGCACCTCCGAGCCACCGGCGAGAAAGTTCTCGATGAAAGCTCCGGCTCTTTGCGGCGTCTCGCCACGTGTACGAAGTGAGAACGCCGAGCTGATTTGCTGAAGATCCCACGCGCGCAGATCGTGAAGACGACGCAGCGCCAGCCCGACCACCTGTGCAGCAACCTGATCGTCCTTCACGATCCCTGCAAGCTGTTGGCGCCACGACTCGATCAACGTCTCGTCGCCGAAAAGATGAAGTGCCTCGTCGTAGCCTCTCATTGCTGCAACGCGGGCCGACGCCACATCGTCGTCAAGATTGTGAGAGGCGAGGCGCACGCCAGCGTTTACCTCGACGCTGAGCGCGTGAATCAGCGAGCGAAGCTCTGCCTCGGGCAGCTGGCGAGCGGTTCCGTATCGCAGTACGCGCACCAAGGGAGACACAGCCTGCATCAGCTCCGTAACTTCGCTGGCATCAACCGCCAACTCCTGCAGTCGCGCGATGCACGCCTTCGCCGCAACCGGCAGATCGGCGACAAGCGCGGCTCGAATGAGCTCAGCCTGCTCAGAGATGGACGCAGTCTTCTGCGACCGTTCGATTTGAGCGTTGGCGGCAGCCTGCTCGATAGCGCCCCCGTATACCAACGCCTCCGCGAGAGAGACCGAGAGCTCCGGAACCCAGCGCAGTCTCCAGATTTCTCTGAATGTTCCGCGTCCGGCTTCGGCTTCGATCAGCTTTCCCCATGGAACATTGAGAATCAGCAGCCTGTGAAGCAACGTCGACTTGAGCAGACCAGCCTCGCTGCGCAGGTCGACACGAACTTCGCTTTCGATATCTTCCGGCTTGAGTCGCGTCTTCTTCTGCCAGTGCGCAAGATCGAGCGCTAAAGGCATCTGCGGAACACTGGGATCGATTTCGCCAACTTGTTCGCCAATGTAGAGCTTGCGTTCAATCAACCGCAACGGCACATCTTCGCCGTAACACAACGATGCAAGTGAGGACTCTCGCATTTCTTCAAGGCCAGGCACGGCGCGTTCGCGTATCGCGGCAAGCGTCAAGGAGAGACGCGCCGCTTCAATTGCGGATGCAGTGGACGCTGGATAGCCTTCCTTGCGAAGAAGAGCCGCTGTCCTTGCCTGCCATTGCGCAGCAAAGGTGGCAGGCTCTATCGGATTTTTCTGGGAATACAGATGCCAAAGATGGCTGTACCAACCTGGAGAGATGACTCCTGCCCCGTAACCTGAAGCTGCGCTTAGCCGGGTGTTGGTCCAGGGCACCCAGGTGACCTCGACCTTCTCCCGCGGCAAATCTTTCACGAGCGCTTTGTCCGCGGCGGCGCTCGATTTGTCACTAAGTGCGCTGACGTGCCAGGCGCCAACCACCGCGGCGATGGGCCCTTCAAACTCTTTCAACGCCTGTCGAATCTGAATGCGCATCCAGGCCTCTCGATGCGCGTCGCGGAGACGCGAGCGTTCTGCTCGGCTCGACTCCGATCCTGCGCGCACCTCGGTCATAGCGTCTTCGATCGCAGCAAACACAGCCAGAGCATTTCCACCGCCATCTTCAGATTGGCCTAGACTCCCCTGTTCGATCAGCGAGTTCCAAAACGCTTCCCCTTCGGCGAATCCTGCGACCTCAGCGATATCATCGAGCGGGTCAGAATCAACCTGGACCTCAATCTCCTCGGGGTCTTTCTCCTTTGCCGCAATCATTTCGTGAATGGTGATGCCGCCTGGCCAGTCGATAAAGCGTGCTTTTTTGCCACGTAAGAGAGCCCATTTGATGGCTTGCCACTCGGGAGAGAACTCTGCAAAGGGACTGAAGAAAGCGGCATTCGCGTCTGCGCTCGCGTGAACAAGCAGCGCGACCGGCGGCTTCATTCCTGGTGCGCTGGCAAAGCGAATCAGGTCGTCAGCCTCCGGCGTTCCTTCAATCAGCACGCACGCCGGGTTAAGCGCGTCCAGAGCACGCCTCAGCAACGCAGCGGATCCTGGCCCGTGGTGCCGGATTCCGAAGATATGAAGTCGCTCATCCATTCAGGCTCACATCACATCCCGGATGGCGCGATATAGGTCGCTCCATTCATCACGCGTGCGAACCACATTTTCGAGATACTCTTCCAAAGCGACCATGTCCTTCACCGGATCCTTTACAACAGCCCCTACAAGGTTTGTCGCGAGGCTCTGCGCATCGATCGTGCCGTCGCCGAAATACGCTGCGTCCGCCCATGCGCTCACGCCTACCGAGATTGCCTCTCCCGTCGATAGCGACCCCGAAGAAGTCTTCAGCTTGGTCTTTCCGTTCAGCGTCTTTCCTTCGCGCAATTCTCTAAAGAGAATCACAATCCGGGCCAGCTCCTTCTCTGCTGGTTCTATGGGAGGAAGAGTGAGATTCGTCCCAATCTCGCCGACGCGCTTCACCACAATGCCGGTCTCCTCTTCTACGGTCGCCGGCGATGGAAGGACCACGACGTTGAAGCGCCGTTTCAGCGCAGACGAAAGATCGTTCACACCCTTATCACGATTATTTGCCGTTCCAATCACGTTGAAGCCGGGCGTCGCATCGATGCTGATGTCCAGCTCGGGGACGGGAAGTGTCTTCTCCGAAAGAACGGTGATGAGCGTGTCCTGAACGTCCGATCCCATGCGCGTCAGCTCTTCAAGACGCACAATCGTGCCATCTTGCATGGCGCGCGTCAGAGGAGTTTTCACGAGTGCATCGATCGTCGGTCCCTTGGCGAGCAACAGCGCGTAGTTCCATCCATATCGGATCTGGTTCTCATCAGTACCTGCGGTGCACTGAATGATTCGCTGCGACGAACCGGATATTGCTGCTGCCAGGTGCTCGGACACCCATGACTTCGCAGTCCCGGGTAAGCCAAGCAGAAGAAGGGCTCGATCAGTGGCGAGCGTGGCAACAGCAGTCTCGACTAGGCGCCGGTTGCCAATATATTTCGCCGAGATCTCAGTTCCGTCTTTCGCCTTTCCGCCCATCAGATACCCTACGACAGATTTCGGCGATAGGCGCCAGTTCGGCGGACGCCTTCCTTCGTCGTTCTTCGCGAGGGCGTCGAGTTCGGATGAATAAATATCCTCAGCGGGCAAACGCAGCTTTTGAGCATTCATACCAGGCTCTCCAGTTCATCGAGAATGTCCAGCAACATCCGTCCCTTGTCTTTTCTATCGGCCTCTAGAGCATCGAGCTGCGTGCGAATCAATCCACGCAACTCCGGAGGACACAGTGCGCAAATCACCTGCACCAGTTCCGATCCGCCCTTTTTCTCCGCCTCAAGCTGTTCCGTCCATGTCGTCGAAGCAAGAATGTCTCGCATGATATCGGCGGGAAGAGGGCCTCCGTTTTGCCGGTGCAGCCAGCTCCATGCCGGAAACGGAACTGCGGGCAGCCACTTCCTGGGCTTGATCAGTGCTGCTGCCCGGGCATCGAGCTCCTCTCGATCCTTCTCCAAATCCTCTTCCCAGCCCAGCTCACTCATCCGGCCCCACGTGTCAGGCGCTTCATCGGTTATCGCATCCAACAGATCGAATCTGTTTTCACGTGAGGCCAGCAATGCCAACGCAAACAGAAGGTTGTTATCCTTCTCCGCTGCTTCAACCAGTTCGCGCCGGGACATTTCGTATGCGCCCTCCACTTGCTCGAGAGTTACATCGGTAAACTGTTCCTGAATCCAGCGGTTTGTTTCATGCTTCTTTACATTCGCGGGCAGCTCGAGTCTAAGAACGTTGCGCTTCTTCAACAAGCCGGTTTTGGATCTCTGGATCCGCTCTACGCACGCAGCCAGCGCAGGGTTGTCGCCGGTAGAGCTGGAAAGTGCTGCAAGCAATCGATGCGCAATCGCACGAACACGTGGCGCACGGTCTTTCTGAATGCTTTCAACGAATGGTTTGTCTTCGTGCGATAGCCCGGCTTGAAGTGTCGAAAGCAGCTGAACGCGGTTATCCGGGTTTTCACCAGGCCAACTTTGCTCCAATAGCCTTCGAGCGCCTTCAGGGTCCTGCTTCCGAAGCTCTCTCAGAAACTTCACTCTTAAGCGCAAAGAGCCTTCAGTCCAATTCTCGGCCGCAAGCTCATCTGCTTCAAAGTATCCGCGGACCTGTTCTGCAGGTATCGCTCGCTGCACCCAGAATTGCGCCGTTACGCCGAGGTGATCTGCATACCGCCGAACAAATCCGTCCAGCATCGGGAGATCGAACGGATGCGGGCGGAATTTCCTGCTCTCGAACGCCAGGGCCAGCGATCTCGCCGTGTCGTCTGTGCTTCTATCGAGGAGGCGCAGAATCGGACGCCGGAGACTGTCTGGAACAATACGCCTCTCATCCCGCGGCCAGCGTTCGACTGCGAATCCGCTCGGAACAGCGGGCCTCTCAAACCGCAACGATTGCCCCGCTAGACTGAGCGCATTCAGCACCGAGCGCTCTCTGCTGCTTCCGAGCACAAGCAACTCTTCGCCTGCCTCCCGTCGAGCCCCGCATAGGAGCACCGGCAGCACCCGCGATCTCAGATCGTTAGCGTTCACTCGCCCACCCACCTGCCGAACCAAGTCTGAGCCATGCAAAGTCGACAAGCGTATCCATCCCAGAGTGCGAAGCCGGAGAAGCTGTCAACGGCAGTCAGCGGCGACGTTGCGTCTGTCTGATTCGCCATCAATGGAAGAGCAACGGCATCGCTATCCGCTGAACAGATGAACAGCCTTTCACCGCTTCGGCGTATCCGCGCGTTTGAGAAACCCATCGGCCAGTTATTCAGCCAGGGGATTGCTGCCAATGCGAGCTCGTATTCCTCGTACGCCTTCAACAGATCTACGTCGGGAAGTCCTACCTCTATCCCACAATCCTGCGCAGGACTCATCATTTCCTTGATCAGGGCGCGAAGAGGCCGCGTGGATGGATAAAAGACTAAAGCTGCCTGCATTCTTTCTCCCGTTCTGAAGGCGCCCCTTGTCTGTCCCGCAGCGACAGGAATGAAGTCGAGAAGGACCGCAGTTTGCGGACCGTCTGCAAGCTCTTCGCGCCAAAGCCATGTTTCGAATCGACGAAGCTTGTCGGGCTGCACCTCGCTCACGGTACCCACAACGCGCCAGGTTCCACTCACAGTCAGGGTGGCCTCCTCAGTTAACAAGGCATCGCGCGATTGCGTCCAACCTACCTCGCGACGCACATCAGCGCGCAACTCCGGGCTCAGGCTCTCCTGGCGCCGATAGGCTTCGGCAAGCAGATGGAGCTGACCCAATTGCTCCACTGCTGCCATGGGCCTGGCAGATTCCGGTAGGCCATAAATTCGGTTCGGCAGAGCGTCGAGCCGCGTCGCAAGACCGGGAGCCTTCGCATCAACCAGCCTCTGCGCAATGGATCGGCAAGACTTGCCTGCGTGTCCTGCAAACCCTGCAAGACCGGCGTCGGCTTGGTCGAGAAGCCAAGTGTCGAGGTCATCCAGTCCCGCAAGGATGGCATCTTCCCGCTCACGACGAGCACGTTCTCGCGCGGCCGTCGCGCGCGCCTCGGATTTGGGATCGATCTCTTCCGGCTTGTCTGCGACTGCGCTTGCCAAGCTCTTTGGCTTGGGGGCATCTTCCTTGTCGGAGTCCGCACCAGCGCCGGTCCGACGTCTTCTAAGCCAGTCCTGCACCCACTCTGGTGCCGAGGCAGACTGAAATGCGACTTTCCCTTCTGCCCGCATCCACATCAGCGCAAGGCTGTGCTTACACGGGAACTTTCGGCTTGGGCAGGTGCATTTGTACCCCGCATCGCTCTCAGAAACGATGACGCGGTATGGGGAAGAACCCGAGCCTTGGCATTCACCCCAAATCAGCGCGGCATCCCCAGACGAGAGCCCCGACCACCCGCCCGGCCTCACGAGCTTTCGAGCCGCAACCAGAGATGCCTGATCCGGTGCGAGAGCTTCAATCTTGTCCAGGCTGATGCCAGCCATCGATGGGGATCCTCAGGGGCCTGCGCCGAAGTGGAACAATCGCCACACAAGGATACAACCACAAAACTGGAACCAATCGGCGGTGTTCCTAATCTGAGCACGGCTGCAGGAATCAGTCCCCGTTTCCTGATCGCAGGAGGACATCCGCGGTTAGCAGCTGTCGGCTCACTGTCCAGCGTTCGTTAACTAGTGATTGCGAGCACGGTCGGGACAACGGAAGGGATCTACAGGTTGAATCGACTCATCCACCTCACTGGTGCGCGAACCAGCCTTTGACACTGTTGAGAGATCGTCGTTCAGATCGCTTCCTTGATCTATCCGCGTTGCAAGCCAATGAAATTCTTTCGATCGAGCATTTTTGCCGGCTCGACCCAATCGTTGTGGGCGGTCCAAGGCCTGGACGTATGCATCCGACGAGACGCACAATCCACGCTGCCGGGACGCACGCGGTCAGCGATCTCGGAAATCGAGCTCGACTCCCCTCGGAATCTAGGATCGCAGACATTCTTTCTGGAGCGCTCTGAATCGCAGTAAGTTATTGAAAATAATGGTAGGCACGATTGGATTCGAACCAACGACCTCTTCCGTGTCAA
>Ga0157374_10001723_pt1 | contig 18349 bp, 16 predicted proteins | sample M25metaG_FD_115308 | JGI IMG/M metagenome (GOLD analysis project Ga0157374, IMG submission 115308) | Miscanthus rhizosphere microbial communities from Kellogg Biological Station, Michigan, USA - M2-5 metaG | ecosystem: Host-associated > Plants > Roots > Rhizosphere > Soil | place: USA: Michigan...
AAGGGCTGTACATCAATCCGGGACCGTGGCGGTTGCCCTATCACCACCGCGGGATGCTCAGTTACTGCAAACGCCTTGGGGTGGCGCTCGAGCCGTTCATTCAGATCAACGCCAACGCTTACTTGCACAGCAGCAAGGCGTTTGGCGGCAAGCCGCAGCGTCTGCGCGCCGTCAAAGCCGACTTTCACGGGCACGTTGCCGAGCTGCTGGCGAAGGCCACCCGCAGCAACGCGCTTGATGCGGAGGTGAGCGCGGACGATCGCGCGCTGCTACTCGATTCGCTGCAGTTCTGGGGCGCGCTCGACAAAGACTTCAAGTACGTCAAGGGCGCGGGAAGCAGCGACCGGCGGGGTTTTTCAAAGGATCCCAGTGGGGGCTTGAGCGCGCGGCCGGAATTCTCGGAACCCATCAGCACTCACGACCTGCTCAAGTCGGGGCTGTGGGCGGGACTCCCGTTCACCGACATATACGACATGCAGCCGACCATGTTCCAGCCCGTCGGAGGCATGGGCAGGGTGGGCGAAGCGTTTGCGCGCGAGCTCGGAACGCTGATCCGCTACAACGCCAAGGTCATCGATATCGCCCAGGACGAGCGCGGCGTTACGGCGACGTATGTCGATGCACAGACCGGAGCCAACCGACAAAGCGCCAAGGCCGACTGGTGCGTGTGCACGATTCCGCTTTCGATCCTCGACCAGATACCGATGAACGTGGGCGGTCCGATGCAAAAGGCCATCGCCGCGGTGTCCTATTGCACCTCGGTCAAGGTCGGGTTGCAGTTCAAGCGCCGTTTCTGGGAGCAGGATGAGCGTATCTACGGTGGAGTTACCTATACCGACCTGCCGATTGGCCAGATCAGCTATCCAAGCAGCAACTACTTCAGCGATGGCAAGGGCGTGCTGCTCGGCGCCTACATCTGGGACCTGCTCAATTCCTACGAATTCACTTCACTTTCGCCCGCCGAGCGCGTGGCGAAGGCCGTCGAATATGGCGCGCAGATCCATCCGCAATACAAGACGGAATTCGACAATGGCATCAGCGTCGCGTGGCACCGGGTGCCCTGCGCACTGGGCTGCTTCGCGCTGTGGAGCGACGCGCTGCGCGCCGAGCACTACGATAACCTGTGCCAGCTGGACGGGCGCATCGTGCTCGCCGGCGAGCACGCTTCCTATCTTCCGGCCTGGCAGGAAGGCGCGGTGACCTCGGCGCTCGATGCCATCAGCCGCCTGCATCGCAAGGCGCTCGCCGCAGGAGCAAAAGCATGAAGTTTCCTGCCAGGAGCGCACTCGTTGCGATCGTGATCACGCTCGCAATCGCTTACTTGCCGGCGCGGTCGAACGATGCCGGAATAATGAACGCCGCCGTTCTGGACACGACTGACGGGCAGAAGATTTTCGAGGAAGTCTGCCAGGGCTGCCACATGAACGGTGCCCGCGGTGCGGAAGGCGCGGGCCATTATCCGGCGCTGGCAAACGATCCGACGCTTGCCTCGCGCGAGTACATGGCCCTAACGATCCTGAAGGGTAGGCGCAACATGCCGGCGTTCGGCGAGAAGCACGCCATCGGCTTCGGCGGGCCGCCTGCTACCTTGAGCGAGGAGCAGATTGCGGCCGTGATCAACTACGTGCGCAGCCACTTCGGCAACAATTACACCGACAAGATCACGGCGGCGGATGTGCACGCTCTCGATCAGGACGCGCACTAGGACTTTTTGATCATGGCCGACGACTTCGAGCAAGAGCTGGACGGCATCTTCGCCCATCACAACGCGCGCGTGGCGCAGGCTCGCACCGACGCGGTCGACAAGACTTCAGCCCAGGAGAATTTCACGCTGGCGGCCGCGGACTGCCTGTCGAAAGTGATTGCGCCGGCGCTCCAGCAGATGGTTGATGCCCTCAACAAGCGAGGCGTGGCGGCGCGAGTCATTGCCGATGCCGATGCCGTGCGGATTGATATCCCGGTCAGCAGGCACGCGCGGCTGGGTCAGGGCCAGGGCGGATATCCCTTTCTTCGCGTGCGGGCCGATCGCGGCGCCCGGCGGATAAATTTTGAGCGGAATACGGTCGACAGTCGTGGGGCCAGCGCACTGAGCGATATGCCGGTCGCGGAAGTCAACGCACAGCTCGTTCGGGCGATGGTGGTGGACCTGGTCCGCGTGCTGTACGGGCCGTTTTAATTCGCCGCAGCATCGCTGCAGCTCAAGCGGTTTTTTTGCTTCGCTCGATCTGAAGCGGGCGGCCGCCGTCGATCCAGAACCACAGCACGCCGCTGATAATTGCCGAGGCCGTGCCGGTCAGGAACGCCGCGGTCCACGCGTGATGTGCAGAGAGGACTGCGACCAGCGGCGTGCCGATCACACCGCCTAGGTTGCCGCCCGTGCCGACCACGCCCCAGGCCGTCATCGTGTGCTCGCGCGCGACCGCGGTCGTGGCCGCCGAGTACGCTGCCTCAGTGACCTCGACCGCAGCGAAGGCCAGCGAGAGGGCGGCGACCGCAAAATACGGGTTGCTGGATTCCACGCCCACGAATAGCAGAAGCCCGGCCAGGGGCAAGGTCACCACCGGCACCGCCCGATACCCTCGGCTCAAGCCATAACGTACCGCCAGCGAGTCGGACACCTTGCCGCCGATCGCGGCACCGACACCGGCGGCAATGAACGGCAGGCTCGCCAGCCACCCGCTCTCCAGAACCGATAGGTGCCGTTCCTGAACCAGGTACAGGAAGCACCAGGTGCTGAGCAGATAGAACACGTAGTTCATGATCGTGTACGAGACGGCCAGCAGCAGGACGTCGCGGTTGGCGAGCACGCGCATGAGCACGCGACGGTCGAAACCCGCCGCGTGCGCCGTGCCGTTGCCCTTGAGCTCGGCCAGTTCTGCGGCCGAGACGCTCGGGTGCTCCTTGGGGCTGTCGCGCCCGTACCAGCTCCACAGCAGGACTACCGCCAGGGCCGGCAGAGTCGTCCACAGCAATGCATTCTTCCAGCCGTGGGTTTCCATCAGCACGGCGATCAGCGGGGTCGCTGCCGCGGAGCCGAACTGCAGACCCGCCGTCTGCAACCCGTTCGGAAATCCCCAGTGGCCGACCGGAAACCAGCTCTCGAACACGCCCGTCGAGACCGGGAACAGCGGCGCGTGCGCCAGCCCGAGCACGGTGCGCGCCACCACCAGCGCCACCAGCATGGCGGCACCGGTCAGCACCAGCGGTACCAGGGGCGTGGCCATGGCTGCGCCAAAACCGACGAGCCCGGTCACCACTAACGCTTTGCGCGCGCCCAGCCATTCCCCAAAGATGCCCCCGGGGAGCTGGAACAGCATGTACGTGATCAGGTAAACCGTGAACAGCCAGCCCAGCTGCACCTGGCTAATGCCGAGCTCGGGCATCATCTGCACCGCAGTTACGCTGAAGCTGGTGCGCTGCAGATAGATGATGAAGGCAAAACAGAACATGTAGCCGAAGATGATCCAGCGCACGCGCAGGCGCGAGGATCCCGCGGCCTTCACTCGGGGCACCTGGCGTACATCATTTGCGCCAGAAGGTCGGCGTGAACAGGATCAGCACCGTGAACACCTCCACGCGCCCCAGGAACATCGCCGCCGTGCATACCCACAGCTGGAGATCGCTGAGCGTGCCGTAGGTGGTGCCAGGTCCCACCACGTTCAGCCCCGGCCCCGCATTATTGATGCTAGCGACGATGGCACTGACCGAAGAGGTGAAATCGAGCCCCGAGAGCAGAAGCGCGAAGGTCAGCACCACGCTGGTGATGAAGTACAGGAAGATGAACGCCAGCACCGAGAACACAACGCGATTGGACACCAATTGGCCGGCGATCTTGAGCGGTGCGACCGCCTGCGGGTGCACCAGCGCGAACATCTCCCTTAAGGATTGCTTGACCAGCACCAGCACTCTGAACACCTTGATGCCCCCGCCCGTCGAGCCGCTGCTGGCGCACACGCAACTTAAGAACAGCATCCACATCGGCGCGAACACCGGCCAGTGCCCGTAGTCGGCGTTGACCAGCCCGCAGGTGGTGGCGAGCGAGATCAGGTTGAAGCTCACGTAACGGAGCGAGGTGCTCCAGTCCGGATAGACGTTGTGCAGCCAGACGTGGATGCTGACCACGACGCAGCTAATGCCGATCCACACCAGCGGCCACTTGGCCTCCGGGTCGCGCTTGTAGTTGGCAGGCTCGCCCTTGCGCAGCGCCATAAAGTGCGTCGCGAAGTTCATGGCGGCGATCAGCATGAACACCATCAGTATCAACTCGATCAACGGCGACTGAAAATACCCGACGCTGGCATCGTGGGTAGAGAAGGCACCGAGCGAAAGCGCGGCGAAGGCGTGACAGATCGCATCGAACCAGCGCATGCCCGCAGCCCTCAGGCACACCGCGCACAGCGCGGTAAGCCCTGCGTACACGAACCACAGGAGCTGTGCGGTCTGTGCAATGCGCGGGGTGAGTTGCGCGTCCTTGACGGCCCCGGGCGTCTCGGAGCGGTACATCTCCATGCCACCGATCCCAAGCAGCGGCAGGATGGCGACCGCCATGACGATGATTCCCATGCCGCCCAGCCAGCTAAGGGAAGCGCGCCACATGTGGAGGGCGTGCGGAAGCGTGTCGAGCCCGGCCAGCACCGTCGATCCGGTCGTCGACAGGCCCGACATGCTCTCGAAGAAGGCATGCGTGAAGCTCAATGAGGGCATCAGCATCATCAGCGGCATGGTCGCGATCGCCGCCAGCACCAGCCAGGTGAGCGTGACCAGCAGATAGGCATCGCGGGGCTTCAGGTCGGTGCGAAAGCGCATGGTGAGCGCGCGTACCAAAAGACCTGCCACCAGGCACAGCACCGCACCTTCCAGAAACGGCGTGATGGCGCGCTCATGGAACACCAGCGCGGTGATGATCGGCAGCAGGTACAGCACCGAGAACATTGCCAGCACCGAGCCGAGCAGATGGACGACGCCGAAGAGCGAACGCATGTGTCTAAATTCTGCTCAGCGCTCGCCCTGGAACAGGCGCGCCACGGCATCGACGTGCCGCCGGTCGGCAAGAAACACGATCAGGTGGTCCTCGGCGTCTATGCGCGTGTCCTTATGCGCCATGACCACCGCCTCGCCACGCGCGATCGCCACGATGCTGGCACCCGGCGGCAGCTCGATCTCGCTGATCTGGCGGCCGATCACGCGCGAGGTGTCGGCCGAGCCGTGCACCACCACTTCGATGGCCTCGGCCACGCCGCGCCGGAGCGAATGCACGCGCACGACATCACCGCGCCGCACGTGCGCCAGGAGCGAGCCGATAGTGATGGTCTGCGGCGAGATCACCACGTCGATGCTGCGGTTGTCCATCAGCTCGCTATAGGAGGCGCGGTTGACCAGTGACATCACTCGCCGGGCGCCCAGGCGCTTGGCGAGCATGGCCGCCATCACGTTGGCCTCGTCCGCGTTGGTGAGCGCCGCGAACACATCGGCGCTGTCGATGTTCTCCTCGATCAACAGCTCCTCGTCGGCGGCGTCCCCGAGCAGCACGATGGTGTTCTGCAGGATCTCGGAGGCTTTACGCGCGCGGCGCGGGTCGCGCTCAATCAACTTGATCTGGTGGGTTTTCTCCAGCGTGCGCGCCAGCCTAAGGCCGATGTTGCCGCCGCCGGCGATCACCAGGCGGCGCACCGCCGGCTCGCGGCGCCTGAGCTCGGCGAGCATGTTCTTTAGATCATCGCGTGCGGCCACAAAGAAGATCTCGTCGGTCTCGGCGATCACCGTGTCCCCGTCGATCGCGATCAGCCGCCCGTCGCGGTAGATGGCGGCCACGCGCACGTCGCTCCCGGGCAGGTGCTCGCGCAAAACCCGCAGCGGCTTGCCCACCAGCAATCCATCCACGCGCGCGCGCACGCTGGCCAGCTGTACGCGGCCGTCGGCGAAGTCGACGACCTGCAGCGCGCCCGGGTTGGACAGCAGGTGCACGATGTAATCGGTGACCAGCTCCTCGGGACTGATCCACACATCCACCGCAAGTGCGCCCTCGGCGAACAGCACCGGCCGGCTGGTGTACTCGGCGGCGCGGATGCGTGCGATGCGGGTCGGCGTGCGGTACAGGAGCTGCGCGATCTGGCAGGCGACGATGTTGACCTCGTCGCTGTTGGTGAGTGCGATCAGGATGTCGGTGTCGGCAATGCCGGCCGCTTCCAGCACCGAGGGGTAGGAGGCATTGCCGGCCACCGCCCGCACGTCGATCCGGTCCTGCAGCTCGCGCAGCGCCGGCTCGTTGATGTCGACGACGGTGACTTCGTTGGCGGGTTCGCGCGCCAGGCTGTTGGCGGCGCTGCGGCCGACCTGGCCGACCCCGAGAATCAGTATCTTCATGCTTGCCCCGTTACACCGTCTCGAGCCGGGCCATGCTGATCATCAGCCATTTGGCGCCCTGCTGCTCAAAATTAACATGGACACGCGCGTGCGGGCCCTGACCCTCGAGATTGAGCACGATCCCCTCGCCAAATTTACCATGGCGCACGCGCGCACCCAGGCGGATGCCGCCGGGTGCCGCCTCGGCAGGATCGTGGAACTTGCGTGCGCGTGCGGGTGAGCCTTCCGAGCGGCGGGTAACATCAAGCATGGGGGCGGCGTAGTGGATGCGCGGGCGCACTTCTTCCAGCAGGGCTGGCGGGATCTCCTGGATAAAGCGCGAGGCCACGTTGTAGCTGTCGATGCCGTGCAGCCGGCGCTGCTCGGCGTAGCACAGGTACAAGGCGCGCATCGCCCGGGTGATGCCCACGTAACAAAGGCGGCGCTCCTCCTCGAGGCTCTCTAAGTCCGTGACCGAACGCTGGTGCGGAAACAACCCATCTTCCATGCCGCACAGGAACACCACCGGGAACTCCAGTCCCTTGGCGGTGTGCAGCGTCATCATCTGCACGCAGTCGTCCCACTCGCTCCCCTGGGTCTCGCCCGATTCGAGTACGGCGTGCGCAAGGAAGCTCTGGAGCGGCGGCAGATCCTCGCCCTCGGGCTCGTAGCCGCGCGCCGCGCTGACAAGCTCAGCCAGGTTCTCGATGCGCGCCTCGCCGCGATCCTGTTTGTCCTTGCGGAAGTGCTCGATGAGCCCGCTGTTGTTGATCACATGGTCCACCTGCTCGTGCAGGGGAAGCCCTTCGATGTCGCGGCCGAGCCGCTCGATCAGCGCCAGGAACGCGCCGAGCGCACCCACCCCGCGCGCGCCGCCCTGCGGGTCGGTGAGCAGCGCGCCGGCGGCGCGCCACAGTGAAGATCCAGCGCCCTTGGCCGCCTCGCGCAGAATATCGAGGGTGCGCGCGCCGATGCCGCGCACCGGCAGGTTGACGATGCGCTCGAAGGAGGCGTCATCGTCGCGATTGGCGATGAGCCGAAGATAGGCGAGCGCGTCCTTGATCTCGGCGCGCTCGAAGAACCTTAAGCCGCCATAGACACGGTATGGCAGGCGCGCCTGCAGCAGCGCCTCTTCGAATACGCGCGACTGCGCGTTGGAGCGGTACAGCAGCGCGCACTCGCGCCTGAGTCCGCCGCCGGCCACCCATTGCTGGATCCGGCCGACCACGAAGTCCGCTTCGTCGCGCTCGTTGTAGGCGCAGTACAGGTGCACCGGCTCGCCGCGCGCGCCGCTGGTCCACAGCTCCTTGCCGAGGCGCGAGGAGTTGTGGGTGATGAGCGCGTTGGCCGCCTCGAGAATCGCTCCGGTGGAGCGATAGTTCTGCTCGAGCTTGTAGAGCTGCGCCTCGGGAAAGTCTTTTTGGAAGCGGTGCAGGTTCTCGATGCGCGCGCCCCTCCATCGGTATATCGACTGATCGTCATCCCCGACCACGAACGGATAGCCGCTATCGCCGACCAGCAAGCGCACCCACTGATACTGGATGGCGTTGGTGTCCTGGAACTCATCGACCAGTACGTGGCGGAAGCGCGCGCGGTAATGGTGAAGGAGCTCCGGATGATCGCGCCACATCTCGAAGGCGCGCAGCAGCAGCTCAGCGAAGTCCACCGCGCCCATGCGCGCGCACAGCTGCTCGTACTCGCCATACACCCTAAGCAACGTACGCTCGGTGGGATCGCCGCCTTCCTTGAGATGCTGCGGCCTGCGGCCCTCGTCCTTGTGCTTGTTGATGAAGTATTGGATGTCGCGCGGCACGAAGCGCGCCTCGTCGAGCTCGAGCGACTTGACAACTTTCTTGATCAACCGCAGCTGATCCTCGCTGTCGAGAATCTGAAAGCTCTGCACCAGCCCCGCCTCGCGCCAGTGGAGCCTGAGCAGCCGGTGGGCCAGGCCGTGAAAAGTGCCCAGCCACAGCGCAGAGCCCGAGCTACCCAGCAGCGCCTCGACCCGCGAGCGCATCTCGGCGGCGGCCTTGTTGGTGAAGGTGACCGCAAGGATCCCGTGGGGGCTCGCCCCTTCGGCCTGGATCAGCCAGGCGATGCGGTGGATCAGTACCCGCGTCTTGCCGCTTCCGGCGCCGGCCAGCACCAACGTAGCGCCCAGCGGCGCGGTGACGGCCGCGCGCTGGGCATCGTTGAGGGGATTGAGGATCGGGGATAGGTCCATGAGGCCTTAGGCGGCAACCGGGCGTGAGATTCTACCCCGCCTAAGCCCGCCGCAGCGGAGGCGGCTGGATGCCCTCACCAGCTGTTGCGGAGCTCCCGCAGGGTCAAAAACACCTCGCGCGGGCTGGGGCGCGCGGAGAGCTTGGGCACCAGCTGGCGCAACGTCTCGATGAGCCCGGGCTCGGTGAGCCTGAAGAAGGAATTGAATCCCAGCTCCTCGCCCAGCGTCAGGATCGGCTGCTGCTCGGCGCTCACGTGCTCGGAGCGCCGGAGCCACTCGGCCGCGGCCTGGTTGCCCGCCTCGACGTGACGCGTGAAACGCAGGTTGTTGAGCAGGTAATCGTGTCCGGGGTAGATGCGGGTGCTGTGCGGGAGCCCGGCGAGCTGCTTGGCGCAGGTCTCATACAGAAGCTCCGGATCACCGCCGCCGCGGCAGTTGCCGACCCCGGCATTGAAGAGCGTATCGCCCGAGAACAGCGCCGGCCCATCGGCGTGCGCCAGCAGGCACACGTGGCTGAGCGTGTGGCCCGGGGTGTCCAGGCACTCGAGCTCGACGCTGCGTCCCACGTGGATGACATCGCCCGCGGCCAGTCCCTTGTCGACCCCGCCGATGCGGGCGGCGGCGCGCTGGTGCGCGAGCACTTTCGCGCCGGTCGCCTGCACCAGCGCCGCGTTGCCGGCGGTGTGATCGTTGTGCTCGTGCGTGTTGACGATCTGGGTGATCGTCCAGTTGCGCTGCCGGGCGCGTTCCAGGCAGGCGCGCCAGTCGAGCGGGTCGATGACCAGTGCCTCGCCGGTCTCGCCGCAGGCCACCACGTAGTGGTAGTTGCGCAGTTCATTCGCGGCCCAGATGCGTTCGATGATCATGGTGCTTACCCTTGCGCGCGAGGCGTCATGGCAGGTGCGTGGTCGGCAGGTAGTGATCGACGAGCAACGCCAGGAACAGCCACATCAGGTAGCTGATCGAGAAGCGGAACATCCGCATCGGCAGATCGTCGCGCCGCGTGACCTTGAGCGCAATCGCCTGGGCGAGAAAGCGGCCGTTCAGGACCAGGGCCGCGGCGAGGTAGATCAGGCCGCTCATGCCGGTCAGGTACGGAAGGAGGGTCACCAGGCACAGGATCACGGTGTAGAGCATCACGTGGAGCCGCGTGAACTCGACCCCGTGCGTCACCGGCAGCATCGGGATCTCGACTTTGGCGTAGTCGTTGCGCCGCGCGATGGCCAGGGCCCAGAAATGCGGCGGCGTCCAGGCGAAGATGATCAGGAACAGGAGCAGGGCGTGCGGATCGACGCTGTTGGTGACCGCCGCCCAGCCCAGAACCGGCGGTGCGGCGCCCGCGGCCCCGCCGATCACGATGTTCTGCGGGGTCGCGCGCTTGAGCCAGACTGTATAGACCACGGCATAGCCGATGAGCGATGCAAAGGTCAGCGCCGCGGTCAGCGCGTTGACCAAAAGCAGCAGGATCAGCATGGAGGCGGCGGCGAGCACCGCGGCGAAGAGCAGCGCTTGGCGGTAATCCAGCACCCCCGTGGGAATCGGCCGGCCACGGGTGCGCGCCATGCGCGCATCGATCCTGCGATCGAGCACGTGGTTGACGGCCGCCGCCGAGGCGGCGGCCAGCGCGATCCCTAAGTTCCCGAACACCAGCGCATCGAGCGGCGGGACGCCCGGGGTGGCAAGCAGCGTGCCGACTATGGCGGTCAGCACGATCAGCGCCACCACCTTCGGCTTGGTCAGCGCCAGATAGTCGCGCCAGGTGGCCTTGTGCGGGGCACGCATGGCCCCGGCCGCGAGGGGGGCGCTCATGCGCGCTTCCAGGCCGGCCGGAGCGATCGGATCAGCGCCACGGTCGAAAGCAAAAGAATCGCCGCCCCGGCGTTGTGGGCCGTGGCGAGCCAGAGCGGGAAGCCGCGCAGCACCATGCTGATGCCGATCAGCAGCTGCAGGACCAAAGCGGCCAGCACCGCCCAGGCCGCCCGGCGCGCGAACCTGTCGGTGCGCGACTGCAGCACCCGCGTGGCCGCCAGCACCAGCAGCACGGTGGCAAACAGGGCCCCCAGGCGATGGGCGAAATGGATCGCCACGGGGCCTTGCATCGGCGGCCACCAGTGGCCCTGGCAGGTCGGAAAATCCGGGCAGGCGGTGGCGGCGTAGTGGCTGCTGGTCCAGCCGCCGAGCGCCAGCTGCACGAACAGCATGGCGAGTGCGAGCCAGGCGAACTTGCGGGTGCGCGGCAGGCTTGAGCCCAAGAAAGCAGTGCTGCCGCGCCACGCCTGAAACTGCTGGCGGCCCAAGGTCAGCACCAGCCACCAGAGCAGCGAAAGGGTGGTCAGTCCAAACAGCAAATGCGCGGTGACGATCGCCGGTTCCAGTTGTCTTGTGACGGTGAGCATGCCGAATATTCCCTGCGTGATTACCAGCGCCAGAAGCCCGAGCGCATAGCCGAGGGAAACCACTTTTTCCTTACGATATTGTATCGCCAATGCAGCAATAATTATAATTATGAGGCCTAAAGTCGCTGCAGCGTAACGATGCACCATCTCCTTCCAGGCCTTGTCGACCTCTATCGGGACGGTGCCCGTAGGGACGGCCGAGGGTGCAAAGTGCCCGTAGCAGCCGGGCCAGTCGGGGCAACTCAGGCCCGCCGCCGAGAGGCGCACATAGGCACCTAAGACCACCACGATCAGACACAGAAAAACGGCAGCAATGGCGAGCGGGCGAATGAGTGCGGCGCGGGGCATCGTCTAACCGATGTGGGACAGTTCGAGGAGGTTTTTTAGATCTTCGCGCAGACCCTTCGGGTCCTGCCGGATATCGTAGCGCATCATCAGGTTGCCCAACGGGTCGACGATGAAAACGGTCCCGGCGTGCGGAGATGGGATGGCGGCCAGCACCGCACTTACGGTGTGATCGGGCAGTTGGGTGACGATGAGCCCCTGGTGCTCGTCGCTCAGGTAACGGTGATCGCAGCAGCCCTCGCCGGCCAGGAGCACGCGCTGGACGCGAGGCGTTAGCTTGCCGAGAGACAGCCAGGTCTGGCGAGCATAGACGAGCGCCTCGAGGCAGCCCTCATCGCACCCTTTGTCCCCCTGGCCCACCACCACCAGGGACCACTTGCCCTTGAGCACGCTCGATGAGGCCCCGCTTACCGGCAGCACCGGGAGGGTCACGACCGGCTCGATCAGGTTGCCGTGATTGGTGCGCAGCGCCGGCCGCCAGGTCGAGCCGTAGTAGAGCCAGAAGGCGAGTGCGAGCGGGGCGATAAAGATCACCAGCAGCAGCAGAATCGGGCGGCGGTTGCCGGCCATCAGCGTCGGCACTCCAGGTTCAAGAACAGGTACAGAAACGCGCTCAAGGCGCCCAGGCCCCACCACTGGACCGCATAGCTGACGTGCCGTTCGGGGGGGAGACCTAAGCTTTCATCCTGCCAGTCGCGCGCGAAGCCCTGCGGTTCACTGGCGGCCAGCAGCAGCTGGCGCGCCTCGAGGTCCTGACCCAGCGCCGCTGCGAGCTGCGCCATGGTGGGGAAGCTGGTGCGCTTGGGCCAGCTGCCGCCTAAGCTGGGAGGCGCGCGGCCGGAAGCCAAGCCCGATGCTGGCAGCTGATCGAGCCGTCCGCCGATGTTGATCTCGCCGGTGGCATTCATCGACAGGTCCGGAAGCAGGTCGCGCCGCTCGCCCGGAAGCGGCAGCCAGCCCCGATTGACCAGCAGCAGCCGGCCATCGCCCAAGCGGAAGGGCGTTAGCACTTGGTAGCCGGCGCGGCCTGCGTGCGTCATGTTGTCGAGCAGGAACTGATGCTCAGGCTCGAAATGTCCCTGCAAGCGCAACTGGGTGTAGCGGGGGAGCGCCGAGGTCGAGCGATTTCCAAGATCGGAACTGAAGTCGGCCGCTCCCGCCACAAACGCGGCGGCCAGCGCGCGCTTTTCCTCGGCGCGGTGCCACTGCCAGCGTCCAAGCTGCGTAAACAGCACGACGCCTGCGAGCGTCAGGATGCTGATCCACCAGCTGGCCACCAGGCGGCAGTCGCCAAATTCCACTCGCAGCACCTAAGCGCTCTCCGGTAGGGAAAAAAAACGGGCAGGCATTGTGCAGCGAAGGCGGTCGCGGAGTACAGGCGCACGCCTATAATCAGAGGCTTACCGGGCGCGTTCCGGTCCGCACTGTCCTACGTGAAGGAAACTTTCCAAGCATGCCGCCGATCAAGCTGCTGGTGTTGCTGGTGCTGGGGGCGATCGTCGTGAGCCTTGGCGTGGCGCTCTATCAGCTGGCGACCGGGCGCGGCGATTCGAGCCACATGCTGCGCTCGCTCACCGTCCGCATCGCGCTCTCGGTGGCGCTGTTCATCCTGCTGATGCTGGCCTGGCGGATGGGGCTGATCAGTCCGCACGACGTCTCGAACTGACGGTGCACTCGCGCACCGCCGGGGTGACCGCCGCCGTGCTGGGCGCCGCGGGATTCTCTATCAAGGCCATCTTCGTCAAGAGTGCGTTCCGCTACGGCGTCGATGCCGAGACCCTGCTGGCGCTGCGCATGCTCTACTCGCTCCCGCTGTTCCTGCTCATGGGGCTTGCGGCCACGCGCAGCGCCGGCGAACCGATCAGCGCCGCGGACTGGCGGGCGCTGGCGATATTGGGATTGCTCGGCTACTACTGCGCGAGCTACCTGGATTTTCTGGGGCTCAAGTACATCTCGGCGGCCTTAGAGCGCGTGATCCTGTTCACCTACCCGACCATGGTGGTGCTGTTCACGGCCTGGCGCACGCGTCAGGCGCCGCAACGCTCCACCTGGTGGGCACTGTGGCTGTGCTATGCGGGTGTGGCGCTGGTGGTGGCGCATGATTTCCACTCCGGCGGGCGCGGAATCGCGGTGGGGAGCGTTCTGGTATTCGCGAGCGCTGTCAGCTATGCGTTCTATCTGCTCCGCGCCGGCCCCCTGCTGCAGCGACTGGGACCTGCGCGGGTTGCGGCCTGGGGAACTACGATCGCCTGCCTGCTGGCGCTGGCGCAGTTCGCGCTGCTTCGACCGCTCGCTACCATCATCGCGCAGCCCTGGCAGGTGCAGCTCCTGAGCGTAGCAATGGCAGTGTTCTCCACCGTGCTGCCGGTATGGTGGGTCACGGTGGCGATGCGCGAGCTTGGCGCAGGGCCCACGGCAATGATCGGCTCGCTGGGTCCTGTGATTACGCTGCTTTTGGCCTGGGCGCTCTTAGGCGAGCCGCTCGGCGCGCTGCAGCTGCTCGGGGCACTCTTGGTGATCGCCGGGGTCCGCTTGGTCGCGAGGAGCAGTCCCGCGGCGCGCCGCGCGCCAGCGCCCTCCACAGGCTAGCGGTGCGTGCGAGAAGGCCGCGCGGATGATCTTTAAGGCAGTGACAACTGGCGCGCGAAGTAAACAAACTCGCGCGCGGTCATCGCCGATTTCTCCTCGAGCGTGGCGCCGGCTCCGTGGCCGCCCTCGATGACTTCGTAATAAAGATAGGGCAGATTCATCGCCGAGAGTCGGGCCGCGAACTTGCGCGCGTGCTGTGGGCCGACCCGATCGTCCTTGGTGGTCGTCCACACCAGCGGCAGCGGATACTTTACGCCCGCCTTGAGGTTCTGATAGGGCGAGATCGTGGCGAGGAATGCTTTCTCCTCCGGCACGGAGACGCTCCCGTACTCGCCGACCCAGGAGCTTCCGGCGGCGATCTGCTCGTAGCGCATCATGTCCAGCAGCGGCACCTCGATGCTGACCGCGCCCCACAGCTCGGGGTGCTGGTTGAATTCCACGCCCATGAGCAACCCGCCGTTGGAGCCGCCCTTGATCCCTAAGCGCGCCGGGCTGGTGTAACCCTTGGCGATCAAGTCCTTTGCGACCGCCGCAAAGTCATCATAGATGCGCTGGCGCTGGGTCTTGAGGCCCGCCTCGTGCCAGGCGGGACCGAACTCGCCGCCGCCGCGAATGTTGGCGAGCACAAAGGCCCCACCGCGCTCGAGCCACAGCTTCCCGGTGGTGGCCGAGTAATAGGGTGTCTCGGAGACCTGGAATCCCCCATATGCCGTCATCATGGTCGGCGTGCTGCCGTCGAGCTTGATGTCGTTACGGTGCACCACGAAGTAGGGCACCTTGGTGCCGTCGGGCGAGGTGGCCTCGAGCTGCTCGGTCTTGAGGTTCGAGGCGTCGAACTTTGGCGGGAGCGATTTGACCTGATTCGGCGCGCCTCCCTTGAGATCGGCGAGCCAAAGGCTTGATGGGGTCAGAAATCCGGTCACGCTCAGGAACGCAAGATCGCTGTGCAGATCGGTATCGACGATCTCGATCGTCGCATCGTCGGGCAGCGCGAGTGCCCGGTGAGACCACGCGCCCGATTTTTCGGGTGTGTACACGTAGGCTCGCCCTTTGACATTGTCGAGCTCGGCGAGCAGCAGGTGGTTCTGAGCCACGCGCGCTTCGGCAAAAGCCTTGCGTGCGCCGGGCTCGTACAGCAGCGTCGGCTTGAGCTTATCGGGCGCGGCGCGCACCGCGGCAAGATCGAGCGCCACCACGGAGCCTTGCGGCATGGTGCGGCCATCGAAGGTCTTCCAGTCTTCGCGCAGCTCGACGAGCAGCCGTCCATCGATCAAGCCGAGCAGGGCCGCTTTGCTAGGGAGCGCCAGCTTGGCCAGGCCCTTATCGCGCACCAGGTTGAATTCAACCTCGAAGAAGGTCACGTCCCGCTCGATGATCAGGGCCTGGTGGCCCTGGCCATCGTGCAAAGACAGGACGTTCGTGCCGACATCGCTCTTGTTGCCGCGGAAAACCTCGCGTGCGCTGCTGAGGGGCTCACCGCGCGCCAGGCGCTTGATGACGTATGGGTAACCGGAGGTGGTGAGTTCGCCGGGCGACCACTCACGCCCCACCAGCATGGAGTGCTCATTTTCCCAGCCCAGCTCCTGCTTGCCCTTGGGCAGCACAAAGCCGCCCTTCACGAAACTGTTGGACTTGAGGTCGAACTCGCGCACCGTCACGGCATCCTCCCCGCCGTCCGAGAGTTCCACCATGCACACTCGCTCAGCAGGCTCAGCGCACTCTGCGCCGCTCCAGAACCAATTGGCCTTTTCACTCGCGGACAGCGCGTCCAGGTCGAGGACCGGTGTCCAGGCGATGTTCGCCTGACGGTAGCCGTCCATGCTGGTGCGCCGCCACAGCCCGTGCGCGTGGTGCTCGTCCTGCCAGAAGTTATAGATCGCGCCGCCCAGGATGCTCGGTAGCGGGATGCGATCCTGCGCCTGCGCGATGGTCAGCGCGTCCTTGTACATGCCAGGGTAGTGAGGGTCCTTTTCGAGGACCGCGGCTGTCTTGGCGTTTTCCGCGCGTACCCACTCCATAGCGCGCGGGCTGTCCACTTGTTCGAGCCACAGGAAGGGATCATCGGCCGGAGTATCGCCGCTCGCCCACACGGCGGAGGCCATGAGGAGACTGACCGCTACTGAACTAAGGCGCGCACTTCGCATGACGTTGATCCCCTCGATCGCTGCTGCTTTGAGGCCCAAATCATAGCCGTTGCGGGGATGGTGCCACCACCGGCGGTTGCGCCCGCTTCTCGCCCGCAGGATCATGGCCAAAGCGGTTCACTTTTAATCGGAGTATGGGATGGCGCATCGGTACGCAGGAATCCTGGCGCTGCTTACGGTTTTGGGCGCGATTCCAGCCGTGAAGGCAGCCACCGCTCAGGCGGATGCAGACGCGCTGGTGTCAGAATTCGTCTATCAGAACCTGGTGCAGTCGCCCGTCTTAGCCTCGGCGGCCGGCTATCACGTCCACGAGGGCGTGCGGCTGGATGGACGGTGGGATGATTTCAGTCCCGCGGGACTGGCAAAGAGCGGTCAATACAACCGCAGCGTATTGCAGCGCGTCGATGCCCTGGCGAATGCGCACCTGGATCCCGAGCGGCTGGCGGACCTCGATATCATTCACGATGCGGTGAACCTAAAGCTCCTCGAACTCGATCGCATCCAGGATTTCCGCCACAACCCCACGGTGTACGTCGAGCTGATCGGCAACGGGCTGTACACGCCCTACGTGCTGAACTATGCCGCGCCGGAAGTGCGCTTTGCGGACCTGATCGAACGGCTGCGCTCACTTCCGCTGCTCATCGCGCAGGCCAAGGGGAATCTCGTGGACGCGCCCGCCGTATGGAACCGGGTGGCGCGCGAGGAGAACGAGGGCAACATCGAGCTTATCGACAAGACGCTGCGCGAACAGGCGCCAGCGAGCCTGCAGGCCGCCTATGCCGATGCCGCCGCGCCCGCGCTCCAGTCGTTGAAGGACTTGAGTAATTTTCTTGCCACCACGCTGTCTACGCGCACCAGCGACTGGCGGCTTGGCAAGGACAACTATGATCGCAAGTGCCGCTACACGCTGCACACCGGGCACACGCCGGAACAGCTGCTTAAGGCAGCGGAGGCGGACCTGGCCGCGGCGCGCGCCGAACTGGCGCGGCTTGCCGCACCGCGGAGCGTGGGCGCCGCGCTCGCCGAGATGTCGAGCCACCATGCGACGCCGGCCACCTACATGGACGAGGCGCGCCGCACGCTTACCGAGGCCACCGCCTTCGTCAAGCAGAAGGACCTGCTGACGCTCGCGGACAACAGCAACCTCGCGGTCATCGACACCCCGGTGTTCATGCGCGGGGTGTACGCCGTGGGCGGTTTCAATGCCGCGCCGGCGCTCGAGCCGCAGCTGGGCGCGTTCTACTGGGTCACGCCGATTCCCGCGGACTGGCCGGCGGCGCGCGTGGAGTCAAAACTTCGCGAGTACAGCAACTACGGGCTGCAGCAGCTGACCATCCACGAGGCGATGCCTGGCCACTACGTGCAGGCCGAGTACGCCAACCGCATCGAGCCGCGCGCGCGGCGAGTGCTGCGCAACATCTGGGGGAACGGCCCGTATATCGAAGGCTGGGCGGTCTACGCGCAGCAGCTCATGACCGACCAGGGCTACATGAACAACGATCCAAACCTGCGCCTCGCGCTGCTCAAGTGGTACCTACGCTCGATCGGCAATACGATCCTCGACATCCGATTGCAGACCATGGCCATGACCGAGCAGCAGGCGCTGGATTTCATGATCAACGAGACCTACCAGGAACGCGAAGAAGCAACCGCCAAAATCCAGCGAGCGCAGCTCTCCTCCTGCCAGCTCGACATGTACTACGCCGGGTTCAAGGGCTGGACCGAGGTGCGCGCGCACTACCAGCAGCGCCACCCGCGCGATTTTTCCCTGAAGAGCTTTCATGAGCGGGCGCTCGGGGAAGGCGCCGTGCCGCTCGCCACGCTCGACAAACTGCTGCGCTAGGCGTCGCGTGTGACAGCCATGGCCCGTGTCGTCATCACCAAGCTCAAGGTTCACCAGGATGCGCGCGGCGCGGTGTTCGAGCCGCTCGAGCCCGAGCTCCTGAATGGCTGGCGCAATGTGCACGCCGTGCTCACGGAGCCTGGCGCGGTGCGCGGCAATCACCGGCACCTGAGAGGGACGGAAGTGAGCAGCGTCGGCGGCGCAGCGCTGGTGCGCTACCGGGAAGGCGAAGAACTGCACGAGGTGCAGGTGCCCGAGGGCGAGGTGTGGCGCTTCGAGTTTCCGCCGGGTGTCGCCCACGCGTTCAAGAACATCGGCACGCGCAGCTTCCTGATCGTGTCATTCAATACCGAGCTGCACAATCCCGCCGTTCCGGACGCCGAGCGGGTGGAGCTCATCGCGAGTTAGCCGCGCTTTCGAAACAGCACGCTCAGATTGTTGGCAGGCATTTCGACTGTTTCAGCCA
>Ga0157374_10001726_pt1 | contig 18337 bp, 15 predicted proteins | sample M25metaG_FD_115308 | JGI IMG/M metagenome (GOLD analysis project Ga0157374, IMG submission 115308) | Miscanthus rhizosphere microbial communities from Kellogg Biological Station, Michigan, USA - M2-5 metaG | ecosystem: Host-associated > Plants > Roots > Rhizosphere > Soil | place: USA: Michigan...
GTCTTCGCAGTGACGTCTTCACCGAGCAGCTCGCGCACGCTGTAGACGAAGTTCCGGCGCCAGCGGTCGGTGTGGAAACCGATGACGTCGTTCGCGATCAACCCTTCGTGGATCGCGCTCCTCATGTCCCTGGGAAGAATGCGCCAGTAGTCGGGCGGCGGCCAGGGAACGTGGACGAAGTGCATGAGTGCGGCGTCCGGCCGGCGCTCCCGTACCAGCCGCGGTGCGAGGTACAGGTGATAGTCGTGGAAGAAGACCGCGGCGTCGGGCGTACGCGACAGCTCTGCGTCGACCACGGCCGCGAAGTTCTCGTTGACCGCGGCGTACCCGTCCTGCCAGGCTTGGTGAAACGCAGCGTCGAGCCTCGGTCTGTACGGGAGGTCCCAGAGAGCGTGGTGCACGAACCACAGCATCGGATTGGCGACGACGTTGTAGTACCAGTCGTAGGCCTGAGGGTCGTGCGCGACGAGCCGCACGCGGTAGGGCGAGCCATCGCGCGAAGTCTCCTCGAGCGTCTCTCCGGCGGCGATGCGGTCCTCGTCCGTGATCGCGCTCGCGATCCAGGTGACGTCCTGGTACTGCACGAGGCTGCGGAGCGCCGTGACGAGCCCGCCGCCCCCGCGCTTCGCGGTGCGCGTTCCATCGGGACCGCGTCCATACGACACCGGCCCTCTGTTCGAGACGACGATCAGCTTGCGGCGCACGTGACGCTCAAGCTGCCGCGACGACTGAAACCTCGGCGCCTGACGTGTCGTTGCCGAGCAGCCGGTTCATCAGGACGAGCCAATCGCGAAGCAAGCGAGGTGTCAGGAAGTGTCGCCGCACGTACTCCTTGCCGCGCAATGCGCGCTGCCGGGCTTCTTGCGGATCGCGCAGGATGTCGATGCACGCCTGCGCGCACTCGGTCGCCGAGTCGACGAGCCAGCCGGTCTCGCCGTCCTGGATCTGCACGACGATTCCCCCCACACGGCCGGCAACGGTCGGGCGCGTCTTCCAGAGGCTCTCCGTGACCGTCAATCCGAAGCCCTCCTTGATCGACTTCTGGATGACTGCAGCCGAGTGCACCTGGAAGGCGTTGACCTCCACCGAGCCGACGTTGTTGAGGTTGGAGAGGATGTAGATGTCCGGATCGCCCCCGGCATACGCGACCGTCTGGTTGTAGAAGTCCCAGCCTTCCGGGTCGTCATGCGCCATCGAGCCGACCAGCGCTAGCTGCACCTCGGGGAACACCTCTTTCACCAGCCGGTACGCGTCGATGACGCCGAGCGGATCCTTCCAGGGATCGAAGCGGGAGACCTGCGTCAGCAACGGCCGTTCGACGTCGATGCCGAACTGGTCGACGATGTATGCCGCATCCTCGGCCGAGAGCGCCATGTTCTTCGGAGCAAGCGGATCGATCGCGGGTGGCCAGATGTAACAGGGAGGAAGGCCCTCGGCCTTCGGCACATACTCGCGCATGTGGAAGATCGCCGCGTCGTACCGCTTGATCGACGGGAGGATGAAGTCGAACACCTCTCGATTCGGTGTCGAGAAATCGATGTGCCCGCGCCAGATCCAGTTCGCACGTGAGTCCGGGAAGTAGTCGATCATCCCGGCGGGCTGGGGATCGTGGACGATGACGAAGTCGTAGTCGTCATAGAACTCGGCCGCGTTCAGCTCCTGATAGCGGCGGAAGATGTCGCGCTGCTCTTCGGTTAGCCCTTGCGGGTTTCCCTGGAGCGCGTTGTGGATCGTCTTCGTGACGTTCCAGAACTCGTCGCCGCCCTTGATGATCCGCCACTCCGCATCGAGGCCCGCGCTGCACATGAGCGGGACGAGCGTGTAGTTGATCTCCGCGACACCGCCGCCGAACGCCGTGGCCGAAAGGTGGACGACGCGCTTGCCCTGGAGCGGCTCCGCAAGGCGAAGGATCTCGTCCATCAGACCACGAGTCGCAATCGTGGCGTAGTCGGCAAGCGACTTATGTCCGGCGTTGACGAGTTGGAGCATGGTCTGGGCGCGTTTCGAACGGTCGAACGGTCGCGAGAATACAGCCCGGGCGGGCTAGCTCAAGCCTTTCTCGAAGCGGAGTCGTGATCCTTTGCCCTCCGGCCGCGCGCCGATCTCGACGCGGTCGGCGATCGCCCGGATGATCGCGATGCCGAGCCCGCCCTCTGACAGCTCGTTCGGCGACCCTTCGGAGGCCTCCGGATCGAACCCTGCGCCCTCGTCGATCACCTCGATTACGAGCCGGTCGGGGAGCAAGAGGTAGGAGATCTCGACGACGCCGGCGTTGTCCTCTCCGTATGCGTGCCGGACGGAATTGGACGCGGCTTCCGTGAGCGCGAGCTTCAGGTCGGCAAGGAGCTCGTCGGAGAGCTCGCGGAGCCGGCCGATGCCCGTCAGGGCGAGCCGGCCGAGGGTGATGTACTCCGCCCGCGCCGGAATCGTGAGTCGAACGGTCACACCGTCACCGTTGGCCATGGCTGTCATCGCGTCAGTTTTACCCACTAAAATCTCGTTCAAACTATCCAAGCCTGCGGACAGCCTGCCGGGAGCAACCCGCAGACCACTTATGCCCCGCTCCGGCCGGCCCTAACCCGGCGGAAGCAAACGCGCGGCAAGCGTCACGGCCACCTTCTTGCGCTGCCCGTGACGAATGATCGTGAAGACGGCGACGTCCTTCGGTCTGACCGAATAGGACACGAAGCGCACCACGTCGTCCGCACCCCTGATCGGCGTTCCGTCGATCGCCACGATCACGTCGCCGCCGGTCGTCACCGTTCGGTCGAGGACGTCGACCTCCCGGTCGCCTCCCTCAAGGCCGGCCTTCGCCCCGGGACTTCCGCCGCTCACGTCGACGATCAGGGCGCCATGCTGCGTCTTGTAGCCCAGGACTCGAGCGAGCGACGGGGTCATGTTCTCGGTGCTGATCCCGACGTACGCGTAGGTGACGCGGCCCTTGGCGATCAGCTGCGCGACCGAGTTCTTCGCGGCGTCGATCGGGATCGCGAACCCGATTCCGCTGTCGTTCCCATTGCCGCTCGTGCTGCGAATCTGCGCGTTGATCCCGATCACGCGGCCGCGCGCGTCGAGCAAAGGGCCGCCCGAGCTGCCGTGGGTGATCGGGGTGTCCGTCTGGATCGCGTCGATCACCTTGTACTTCTGCACGGTGATCGCACCGATCGAGCGGTGAATCGCGGAGACGACCCCGACGGTGAGGGTGTTCTCGTTGCCGAGCGGGCTCCCGATTGCCGCCACGGGCTCACCGACGTTGACGAGCGCGGAATCACCGAGAGGAACGGGCGACAGCCGGGGGGCCCCCGGGTCGACGCGGATGAGACCCACGTCGTCATAGAGATCCCAGCCGACCGAATGGGCCTCGACCCGATCGCCGTCTGCGAACTCGACGTAAAGATGCTGCGCGGCCTGGACCTTGGACGATTCGCCTGCATTCGTGATCACGTGCGAATTGGTGAGGATGTAGCCCCTGGGCGAGATGACGAATCCGGAGCCCTGCGCCCGCTCCGTCGCCTCGGACTTCGGGTCGCCGAAGTAGGCAAAGATGGTCACGACGCCTGGAGAGCGCGCCGCGAAGATCCGCTGCGGGTCGAAGCTCGAGCCCTGCAGCGGTAGTACCTTCGATGTCGCCGACGCCGGTAGCGAGGCGGCCTGCGAGGGCTGCGCCTTCACGACCACGGTCTGCGTCCGCTCGTCGAGCCAGCCCGTGCTCTTTCCGATGCCCAAAGCAGCGCCGCCGCCGAGAACGGCGGCGACAACGGTCACGACGGCTAGAGCCGGGAGCCGCATCGGGCTCACTGTAGCGACGGTTCTTCGAGGCGTTCGTTTTCCCGTGAAAACGGTGCGTCCTCCGTGGCGGCCGGAAGAACGAGCGTAAATCTCGTCCGGCCCGGCGGCAGGTCCAGCTCGATCGACCCGTTCATGAGCTCCCCGAGCTCTCGCGCGATCGCGAGCCCGAGACCGCTCCCCGAGGCTTTCGAGCCCTCGAGGCGGTAGAAGCGGTCGAAGACCTGTCCCGTGTGCTCGTCCGGAATACCGGGCCCCTCGTCCTCGATCGCCAGTAGCGCTTCGCCGTCGCGTCGATCGACCTCGATGCGCACCGGGGTTCCCGCCGGCGTGTGCACGAGGGCGTTCTCGAGGAGGATCCGGCCGATTTGGAGGGCCCGCTCCTCGTCGCCCAAAGCGTGCACTTCACCGCCGCTCTCGATCGACAAGGGGTGGTTCGTGGAGCGGGCGACGGCGCGGAACTCGTCCGCCAGCGTGTCGGCGAGATCGACGAGGTCGATTCGTTCGCGCTCGACCGTCAAACGGCCGGCATCGAGACGGGAGAGGTCGAGCAGCTCGGTGGCGAGCTTGGTCAAGCGGTCGACCTGCTCGCGCATGGTGGTCATGAACTCGGACTGGGTCTTTGGATCCAGCTCCTCGTCGGCCATCAGCTCGAGGAAGCCGCCGAGAGAGAAGAGCGGTGTGCGCAGCTCGTGCGACGCGTTGGCGATGAACTCCCGCCTCGCGTGCTCGAGCTGGGCCAAGCGCTGCCGCATCCGCTCGAAGGCGGCCGCCAGCTCGGCAAGCTCGTCCCGTCCTGCATCGACGACGGGCTCGCTGAAGTCACCGCTCGCGATCCGATCGGCTGCCCGCTCGAGGCGCCGGATCCTGCGGGCGAAGATCGAAGCCGCGAGATAGCCGACGAGCAGCGAGGCCGCGAGGGCGATGAGACCGGCGACGACCAGACGGCGGCGGACCAGGTTGATGCTCCGCAGCGAGTCGTGGAGCGAGGCCCGAAGCAGCACCACCGGTCCACCGAAGACGGGGTAGGCCACCTCCGCATAGCGGATCCCGTGCTCGGTGGTCGTCCCTTTGACCGCTCGAGCCCGGACGAAGGCTCGCTGCGCGAGCGAATCGTTTTCGATGTCTGCAGAGGTAACCGGATTCGAATCGGCATAGACACGCAAACGCGGCGGGTGGAAAGTGATTGGGTCGAAGTAGACGACGCGGGCGTCCGCACTGTCGGAGGCGGACTGGATCGTCTCGTCGATGTTGTAGTTCGCGCTGTTCAGGAGCTGAGATCCGATCCCCGGGGCCGCCTCGGAGAGCTGGTGGAGCTTGGCGTCGATGAGGTTCCGTTCGAGCGACGGAACGACGATCAGGTCGACGAGGATGAGCGCCGCCGCGACCACGACCGCGAGGGCCAGGCCGAGACGGGCGCCGACGCTTCGAAGCGGATTCACCGGTCGCGGAAGCGGTACCCGACACCGCGCACCGTGAGGATGTACTCCGGGTCGGCCGGGTCGCGCTCGAGCTTCTCGCGCAAATGGCGAACGTGCACGTCGATCGTCCGCGGCTCGCGGTAGTCGGCGCCGCCCCAGAGCGCCTCGAGCAGCATCCGCCTGCTGTACACCCGGCCCGGATTCGCGGCGAGGATGCGCAGCAGCTCGAACTCGACGTACGTGAGCTGGGTCCGCTCCGCTCGCACCTCGACGGTCCGCCGCGCGAGGTCGATCGTCAGGTCTTCCGCCGAGATCACATCGCCGTCCTCTTCGGGACGCCTCGGCGCCGCGGCGCGGCGGAGAAGCGCCCGGACCCGGCTCCTGAATTCGCGGATCGAGAAGGGCTTCGTGATGTAGTCGTCGGCGCCGAGCTCGAGCCCGAGGACCTTGTCGAGCTCATCGTCGCGGGCGGTGAGCATGATGATCGGCACCTCGCTCTCTGCGCGCAGGCGCTTGCAGACCTCCAACCCGTCGAGCTTCGGCAACATGATGTCGAGCACGACCAGATCGACGTCCTCGGCGGCGAACTGGGCCATGGCCTCCTCGCCGTCACGCGCCTGGAGCACGCGGAAGCCCTCGCGTTCCAGTGGATAGGCGAGCAGCTTCTGAATTGAGTCCTCGTCGTCGACGAGGAGGATGGTCGAGGGGTCGGGCATGTCGGCTTGGCGGAATCGTGCCTGCCGGACAGTCTCTGCCGGGTGGTTCGGCGCCTACTATAGCCCCGGATGGCAACCGTTCCGCCCCGGACCGAGCGGCGCCGGGCGCGTCCCGGCTCGCTCCAGCGACCGGTCAACGGTCGCCTCTACCGAGGGACCTGGCTGCTCGTCGGCCTGCCTCTGCTCGTGGCCGCGTTCAGCGTCGCGCGGCCGACGCCGCTACCGCGCGCGTTCCTGCCGGCCTTCGACGGCGAAGCGACAAGTCAGCTCGCGAAGAATCTCGTCGAGGAACAATCGAGCCGGCCGCCAGGCGCGAGCGGTCCGGTCCAGTGGTTCCGTAGCCAGCTCCAGCCTTACGGGCTTCCGATTCGCACGGAACGCTTCAGCAGCGTCATTCCCGGACGGGGGAAAGTCGAGATGCAGAATCTCGTCGCGGAAGTGGTCGGACGCTCGCCCGGGACGATCGTCGTGATGGCTCACCGCGACAATGACGGGAGCGGGCAGGGAGCGAACGACAACGCCTCGGGCACCGCAATGCTCGTCCAGCTCGCGCGTGCGTACGGCGCGACGGCCGGCGCCTCTTCCGGACGCCTACGCCCGAACCACACGATCCTCTTCGTCTCGACCGACGGCGGTTCCGCAGGCGGTCTCGGCGCTGCTTGGTTCGCGTCGCACGCGCCGCTACGCCGCGACATCGCCGGGGTGATCAACCTCGACGCGGTCGGCGGCAGCGGGCGAGTGCGACTCGAGTTCAACGGCGACACACCGCGCAATCCCTCCGGGACGTTCCTGCAGACGATCGCGGCGCGCATCTCGGCGCAGACAGGCCGGCCGCCTGCCCGCCCGAGCGCGATGCGACAGCTTGTCGATCTCGGCTTTCCGTTCTCGTTGTACGAACAGGCACCCTTCCTGACCCACGGTGTCGCAGCGGTGACGCTCACGACCGCGGGCGACAACCCTCCCGACCCGCTCACCGACACCGAGGCGGGCTTGCGCCCGGACCGGCTGGCACAGGTGGGCAGAGCGGCACAGGACGCAATCGGGACGCTCGACGAGGGGCTCGAGTTCACGCAGGGCACCTCGAGCTATCTCTATCTCGGCTCGCGGTTGATCCGCGGCTGGGCGATCGAGCTCGTCCTCCTTGCCTGTCTGTTGCCCTTCTTGGCAACAGCAGTTGATCTCTTCGCCCGCTGTCGGAGGCGACACATTCCGCTCGGCCCGGCGCTCCGGGCATACAGAAGCCGGCTGGGATTCTGGGCCTGGGTCGTCGGGCTGTTCGAGCTCTTTCGGCTGCTCGGCGCGTGGCCCGACGGTTCGGGCCGGCCGATCTCACCGCACAGTCCGGTCGCGCACGACTGGCCCGCGAAATCGCTGCTCGCCCTCGGCGTCTTCGCACTCGCCGGCTGGCTCGTCTCTCGCGAGCGCCTGATCCCGCGGCGCTCGATCACGGCCGAGGAAGAGCTCGCGGGCCATACCGCTTCGCTGCTCTGCCTTGGCGGGCTCTCGCTGCTCGTCGTCGCAACCAATCCCTTTGCGCTCATCTTCCTCCTGCCCTCGCTCCACATCTGGCTCTGGCTTCCGCAACTGCGAAATGGGCGCGTGCCAGTGCGGCTCGGCGTCCTCGTCGCCGGGCTTGCCGGTCCGGCGCTCCTGCTCGCCGTCTTCGCCGAACGCTTCGGTCTCGGCTGGGACACGCCTCTGTACCTCGCGGACCTGCGCGCCGTCGGGTACATACCGTTCATCGTGCTGCCGCTGTTGGTTGTCTGGCTCGCAAGCACGGGGCAGCTCGCGGCGCTCTCGGTCGGCCGTTACGCGCCGTATCCCGCAGCCTCCGAGCTCCCGCCGACCGGGCCGGTACGCAGGGTGGTACGGAGGATGGTCCTCGGAATCCACAACCGCCGCAGGCGATCGGCTGCACCCGACCTCAAAGTGTTGGAGGGCTAGATGCGGCGAGCTCTGCGAATCGCGGGGACGCTGCTCATCATCGCCGGCGCGCTCACACTTGCCTGGACACTCCTCGTCTGGCAATGGCAGGACCCCTTCACCGCGGTCTATACGAAGTGGAAGCAGCACCAGCTCGCGTCGCAATACCAGAAGCGCGTCGAGGCGTTCTCGGCCCCGATCGCGACCACGTCGCTCGCCGACGAGCGCCGGAGCATTGCGCGCGAAGCGAAGCGCTACCGCGCGAGCTCGACCCGCGGAGAGGCGATCGGGCGCATCCGCATTCCTCGCATGGGCGTGAACATGGTGCTCGTCAACGGCACCGACCACGAGACGCTCAAGAAAGGCCCTGGACGCGATGGACGCACGTTCATGCCGGGCGAGGACAGGCTCATCTACATCGCCGGGCATCGCACGACGTACCTCGCGCCGTTTTCGCACATCGACCGGCTCAAGAGTGGCGACCGAGTCACGATCGAGGTCCCGTACGGGACGTTCATCTACGCGGTGACATATCACCGCATCGTCAAGGCGACCGACCTCTCGGTGCTGCGCTCGCCGAAGCACGAGGTCGTCGAGCTGCAGGCGTGTCATCCGCGCTTCTTCGCTTCACACCGTTACATCGCGTACGCGAGACTGCTCCGAGTGAAGCCGCGCGGCGCGAAGCCGTACGAGCTCGAAGCTCAGGCCAGCGGCAAGTAGCGCACGGTGTCGCCGGCGGCAAGCTCGCCGTCGCCGCGAGGCGCATGGACGAGTGCGTCCGCAGTCGCTGCTCGCGCAATCATGTGCGACTCCTGACCCATGATCGGCTCGAGCACGACGCCGGTCGCGGACGGAACAGACCGTGCACGAACGAACTGGTCGCGCTGCTTGTTGCGCCTGATCGCCGAGGCCAGCCTCCCCGCCGAGTACACGGGACCAGGGACGCTCGCGCCCTGAAGGGCAAGCAACGCCGGCCGGACGAACACCTCGGCGCCGACGAGCGACGAGACCGGGTTGCCGGGAAGGCCGAACACGAGCGTTGGCCCGCGCACGCCGAAGGCAAGGGGCTTGCCCGGCTGGACGGCCAGGCCCCAGAAGATCTCCTCGACGCCGAGCTGGGCCAGCAGCCCGCGAACGAGATCGTGCGGGCCGACCGACACGCCACCGGAGGTGACGAGGACATCTGCCTCGAGCCCCGACTCGAGCGCACGCCTGTGCGCCGCCGCGTCGTCGGCAACGGTCGGATGTGTCTCGACGTCGGCGCCGGCGGAGGCGAACGCGGTCGCGAGCAACACGCCGTTCGCCTCGTAGACCTCGCCTGGCCCGAGCGGCTCTCCGGGCCGGCGAAGCTCCGTGCCGGTCGCCAGCACGACGACGCGCGGGCGCCGCGCTGCCGACACCTCGACCAGCCCGGCGGCTGCGAGTGCACCAACCTGCGCGGGCCCGAGACGCGAGCCTTGCGACACGACGACATCCCCCGCAGAGACGTCGCTACCTCGAGGGCGTACGTGGTCACCCTGGCCAGCAGCTTGTTCGATCTCGACACCGTTGTCATTCTCGACAACGTACTCGATGGGGATGACAGCGTCGGCACCGTCGGGCACGACACCGCCTGTCGCGATGCCCATCGCCTCGCCGGGCTCGAGCGTGCGCGGCGCGGGCACGCCGGCGGCGATCCGCGCGACGATCGGCAGCCGGCCCGGGGTATCGCTCGACCGAACCGCGAACCCATCCATCGCCGAGCTCGCGAAGGGCGGCAGGTCGACCCCCGAGCGAGCATCCTCTGCGATCACCCGGCCGGCCGCGGCCGCCAGGGGAACGGGCTCCGCATCCAGGGGTCTGACCTGCTCGAAGATGCGGGCCAATGCCTCCTCGAGCGAGATCAGGTCCGCCATGAGTAGGGAGGCTATCCCGCGCGCGTCGGATATAAAGCTGCCGTGATCTCCGTCGTCGTACCGGTGCACGACGAGGAGCGGAGCGTCGCGCTGCTCTACGACGAACTGCGCTCCGCGCTCGAACAGCTCGATACGCCCTGGGAGGCGATCTTCGTCGACGACGGCTCGACCGACGGAACGTTCAGCGCGCTCACCCGGTTACACGCTGCCGAGCAGAACGTGCGGGTCGTGCGTCTGCGCCGCAACTTCGGCAAGGCGGCCGCGCTCGTCGCGGGCTTCGACCAGGCGCGCGGCGAGACCGTGGTCACGATCGACGGCGACCTCCAGGATGATCCCGCGGAGATCCCACGACTGCTCGCGAAGCTCGACGAGGGCTTCGACCTCGTGTCGGGCTGGAAGACGCACCGGCGAGATCCGCTCTCGCGCCGCATCCTCTCGCGCATCTTCAATCGCGTCACGAGCGCGTTCTCGGGCGTGCGCCTGCACGACATGAACTGCGGCCTCAAGGCCTACCGGGCAGAGGTCGTGCACGGGCTGCGCCTCTACGGAGAGCTGCACCGCTTCATTCCCGTGCTCGCCCACTATCGCGGCTTCCGCATCGCCGAGCTGCCGGTCAACCATCGCCCGCGCGAGCACGGCCGCTCCCGGTACGGCGTCGAGCGCTACGTGCGCGGCTTCCTCGATCTCCTGACCGTCTCGTTCATCGGCCGCTACCGGCATCGCCCGCTCCACCTGTTCGGCGGCTTCGGGCTGGTTCTTGGCTTCATGGGCTCGGCGATCCTCATCTACCTCACCGTGGTCAAGGCGCTCGGGCATGCGATTGGCCAGCGCCCGCTCCTGCTGCTCGGCGTCCTGCTCGTCGTGATCGGGATGCAGTTCTTCTCGCTCGGGCTGATCAGCGAGATGATCACGAGCCACCACGAGGAGCGCGCGCAGGAACGCGACCGCGCCGAGCTGCTCGTCGACGAAGTCCTCTCCTGAGGCGTCGACTTGGCGACGCCTCATAGAGGCCGAGCGGGCTTCCCGCCGATGCCTCGTTGAGAGTCTGTTACTTCGGGACGTACGAGCGCGGCTATCCGCGCAACTCGCAGGTGATCTCGTGCCTGCGCAAGGCAGGCGTCGACGTCGAGGAGGTCCACCTCTCCGTCTGGGACGACGAGCGCAGCGGGTGGTCGGCGGGACCAGTGCAGGCGGCAAGGCTCGCCGCCGCGGAAGCACGACTGCTGCTTCGACGACCGCGTGACTTCGACGCGTTCATCGTCGGCTATCCGGGCCAGTTCGATCTGCCGGCTGCGCACAGCGCTGCGCGCGGCCGCCCGATCGTGTTCAACCCGCTCGTATCGCTCGCCGACACGCTCGTCGCCGACCGAGGCCGCTTCTCAGCGGGCTCGTTTGCAGCACGTACGCTCGAGCGCGTCGATCGCCACGCGTTCCGCGCCGCCGACGTCGTAGTCGCGGACACGGAGGCGCAGGCCCGCTTCTTCGCAGAGCTCGCCGGTCTCGACGGCGTTCCCGTGTGCTTCGTCGGTGCGGAGGAGCGGCTCTTCGAGCTGGGCTGGGAGGCGCCGGACGAGTTCGTCGCGCTCTTCGTCGGCAAGTTGATCCCCCTCCAGGGCGTCGACACGATCCTCGCCGCAGCGAGGCTGGCACCCGATATTCGCTTCCGCATCGTCGGCAGCGGCCAGCTCGACGGACTGCTCGCCGATCCTCCCTCAAACGTCGAACACGTGCCCTGGATCGAGTACGAGCAGTTGCCGGACGCGATCCGCCAGGCCGGCTGCTCGCTCGGCATCTTCGGAACGTCCGGCAAAGCACGCCGCGTCATCCCGAACAAGGCGTTCCAGGCGATCGCCTGCGGAGCGCCGCTCATCACGGCGGACACACCCGCTGCGCGTGAGCTTCTCAGCGACGAAGCGAGCGCGCTCCTCGTCCCCGCGGGCGACGCGGAGGCGCTGGCCGGCGCGATCCGCGGACTCGCCTCGGACCCGGAGCTCGCGAGCCGCATCGCCGCGGGCGGCCGCGCGGCCTACGAAGGCAAGGCGAGCGAGGCGGTGCTCGGCGAGCAGTGGCGCGAGATCATCGAGCGACTGTTGTGAGACGGCTGACGTTCTTCCCGAGCACGCGTCTGCTCCTCGCCGCGGGCATCACCGCGTATGCCGCCGGCTTCGCGGCGCTCTCGGCTCTGCGCCACGACGCGTTCATCACCGGCCGGTTCGACCTCGGGAACATGGTGCAGGCCGTCTGGTCGACGGCCCACGGACATCCACTCGAGATGACCGACCTGCACGGCGACCAGATCTCGAGACTGGCGGCTCACGTCGACCCGATCCTCGTCGTCTTCGCCCCGCTCTGGTGGATCTGGCCGAGCCCGGATTTGCTGCTCGTCGCGCAAGCGATCGCGGTCGCCGTCGGAGCTCTTCCCGTGTACTGGCTCGCGCGCAAGCACCTCGGCTCCGCGCACTCCGCACTCGGGTTCGCGCTCGCCTACCTGCTCTATCCGGCCACCGGTTGGCTCACGCTCAACGAATTCCATCCCGTCGCACTCGCGACGCCGCTCCTACTCTTCGCCTTCTGGTACCTCGACGAAGACCGGCTCCTGCCCTTCACGGCGCTGGCGATCGCAGCTGCGGCATGTAAGGAGGAGATCGCGCTCGTCGTGGCAGGCTTCGGAATCTGGTACGCGCTTTCACACAAACGCTGGCTTGCCGGCGCGGCGATCGCAGGCGTGGCCGGGCTCTGGGCCGCAGTGGCGATCGCGGTCGTCATCCCGCATTACAACGCGGGCGCGGAGTCGGACTTCTACGGGCGCTACAGCGAGGTCGGAGGCTCCGCCGGCGGCATCCTGAAGACTGCTCTCACACACCCGCTGCGCATCGTCGAAGCGGCCTTCAGCGCGCGCGACCTTCACTACCTGCTCGAGCTCGTCGCGCCGCTCGCCGGGCTCTGCCTGCTCGCGCCGATCGTCCTCGTCGCCGCACTCCCGGAGCTCGCGATCAACCTGCTCTCCTCGACGACGACGCAGACGTCGATCCACTTCCACTACACGGCGGGACTGATTCCTCCTCTGATCATCGCCGCGATCTTCGGCGCGAAGCGGCTTTCGCGCTGGCTGCTGCCGATCGGCGCCATAGTCGTGCTCGCGGCACTGATCGGCAACTACCGGCTCGGTCCGATTCCGGGCTTCCGGCATTTGCCCGGCGGCCAGCAGTTCCAGGCGACCGCTGCGCGGGTCACGGTGCACGATCAGGTCGCGGAGCGCGCGCTCGACGTCATTCCCTCGGGCGAGGTCGTCAGTGCGACGAACACGCTCGGCGCGCACCTGTCCGCACGGCGTCGCGTCCTCAGCTTTCCGTTCCTCGAAGACGCGCAGTGGGTCGCCGCCGACGAGACACAGCCCGGCTACGCGGATCGCTATGCACCGGTTCCGACCGCGGTGCAGCTCGCCGCGCTACGACGGAACCCGGAGTGGCACCTCGTGTTCGAGGAAGACGGGATCCTCGTCTTTCGCCGCGCGCCCATGTAGCTCGAGCACGGCGAGGACGAACACTGCGAGCACGAGAAGGTCGCGCAGAAGCACGAGCCAGATGTAGCCGCCGAGGGCGAACACGTCGCTGTAGTGGAAGAACCACACCTGCGCCAGCACGAGCGCCCCCGCGGTGACGACCCATGCGGGCACTTCCAGCAGGAGGACGAACGGGACGAGCCAGACGAGGTACTGCGGCGAGAAGAAGCGCGTGAACGCGAGAAAGCCTGCGATCGCCGCGGCGAACGCGAACGCGAGCCGGCGCGGATCCGAGCTAGGGCCGCGGGCGTAGAGCCATGCAACACCGAGGACCGCCGCTACCTGTGCGATCGAGCTCAGCGCCGCGACTGTCTCGGGAAGCGATCCGACGAGGTCGTACGAGATGGCATGACCCGTTCGGTGGACGACGGTGGCGTCGTAGACGCCGAGCCGGTCGGCAGCGGCGAGCAGCGAGCCTCCGAGGCTCTCGACCTGCAGCGAGCGCGCGGCCTGCGCTCGAAAGCTCTCCACCAATCCATGTGGCGCGACTGCGAGGAACGGAACGATGCAGAGCGTCGCGAGGCCCACGAAGGCTGCGAGCCCTCGCAACGCGAGCGCTCGGCCTCCCGTCTGCCAGGCGAAGATCAGCGCCGGCGGCAGCAGGACGACGGGATAGACCTTTGCTGCGAAGGCTACGCCGAGGAGCGCGAAAGCCGCCGTGCTTCGGCCGCCGACGAACAGGGCCAACGCTGCGACGGTCAGAAGCGCGGGCCACGCGTCGTAGGTGTTGAGTGAGATCGGCCCGAGCGCGATCGGCGAGAGGGCGAAGAGCAGCACCGCAGCCGTAAGGCGCCTCGTCGAGGCTCCCAGACGCACGAGCAGCCACGCCAGGAGCACCAGCGTCGCGAGCCCGCAGAGAGCCATCAGCGCCTTGAAGGCGGCGTTGTAGTGCGGCGAGCCAAAGGCGGCAGGCGGGAGGAAGACTGCCAGCGCACCGGGCGGATACTCCATGAAGAAATCGCGGTAGGGAACGCGCCCGTCGAGGACTGCGTCGGCGAAGCCCTGGTAGAGATGAACGTCGCGAAAGCGCGCAGCGCGAAAGAGCCCGCCGTCGGGGACGGCGCAGGCCCCGAGGTAGAGCGGGATCGCGGCAGCCGTGAGCCGCAGCGTGAAGCTACGGCTGGGTGCCGTCGCCAGGAACCTGGGAGAAGCCGTTGGAATTGCCGCTTCCCGAGCTCGTCGTCGTCGGTGCCTGCGCCGCTCCAGTCGGCGTGTAGGTAGCGCCCGTCATCGCGTACTGCAATTCGCGCGTGATCCAGATCGGAGACGACTTCGGCGTCGGAAACTCCTTCGGGAACGGCGCATAGTACGACGCGCGTTCCATGAACAGCTTCCAGATCGTGGCCGGGAAGGTCGGCCCCGAGACCGCGATCCCGTGCACCGAGAGCATCGGGATCTCACCTTTCGGATAGCCGATCCAGATCGTGGCTTCGAGCCCGGGCACCATGCCGGAGAACCATGCGTCCGCGAAGTTGTCGGTGGTGCCCGTCTTGCCAGCGGAGGTCTTGCCGAAGTACGCCCCGACACCGGTGCCCTGCGTCATGTTCTCTTCGAGGATGCGCACGACCTCGGCGGCGACCCAATCGGGCACGGCCCGCTTGCGCTGTGGCACGCCCCAGCCCGCCTCCGTATCCACCTTCCCGCCCGGCAGGACGACCTTTCGGATCGCCATCGGCGTCGAGTAGACGCCGCCCGCCGCGAGCGTCGCGTAGACGGAGGCCATGTCCATCGGCGTGACCACGCGAGAGCCGAGCCCCATCGACGGCACGTACGCGCCGTCGCTCGTGCGGAGGTCGGTCCTCACGCCGAGGCGGTACGCCATGTCCGCGATGTTCTCCGGCCCGACGTCGAGCGACAGCCGCGCATACACGGTGTTGTCGGACGCAAGCGTCGCCCGTTCGATCGATGTCGGCCCGAGATACGTGTGGTCGTACGTCTCCGGGCACCACGCGGTGGGCGGATTCGTGTCGCACGATCCCGTCTCGGTTGGGTCGTACTTGAAGGGAGCCGAGAGATACGTGGTGGTCGCGGGATTCAGGCCTTGTGAGACCGCAGTCGTCAGCACGATCGTCTTGAAGGTGGAGCCCGGCTGGCGCCGGGCCGAGGAGGCGAAGTTGACCTGGTTCTTCGGGTTCCCCGGACTGATCTCCGTCATGGCGCGAATGGCACCGTTGCTCGGATTGATTGACACGATCGCCGCCGCAGGATCGGAGGAGTACGGAAGGGTGCGCTTGATCGCGTCGAGGGCGAAGCGTTGCAGCCGGGGATCGATCGTGGTGTAGACCTTGAGGCCGCCCGAGCGCACGGTGTTCGCGCCGTACTGCTTCTGCAGCGCCTCGCGCACGTAGCTGAAGAAGTACGGCTCGCGAATGCGCGTGTACAGGCGCCCGGCCTTGAGACGCAGGTGACGCTTCGCCACGGCATTCGCGTACTGACTGGAAGTGATGTCGCCGTTGTTCAGCATCGCGCGGAGGACGTCGTCCCGCCTTGCGATCGCTTCCGCAGGCCGCTGGAACGGATCGAAGCGCGACGGCGCCTGCGGCAGGCCCGCGAGCAGCGCTGACTGGTCGAGCGTCAATCTCCGCGCCGGCTTGGAAAAGTAGGTCTGCGCCGCAGCCTCGATGCCGTAAGCGTGGTTTCCGTAATAGACCTGGTTCATGTACGCGGTGAGAATCCACGGCTTCGACTTCTTCCGTGCCAGCTTGATCGCGAGGCACGCCTCGGTGGTCTTGCGGCCGAGTGTCTGCGACTTGTTGCTGATGTACAGATTGCGCACGAGTTGCTGCGTGATCGTCGAGCCGCCCTGCACCACCTTCCCCGCGCGGATGTCCGCGTAGAGCGCGCGCACGATGCCGAAATAGTCGAGCCCCCCGTGCTTGTAGAAACGCCGGTCCTCGATCGCGATCGTCGCGGTCGGCACCCACTTGCTGATCTGGTCGAGCGTGACCGGCTGGCGGTTGCGCTCTGCCGGGATCGATCCGAGCATGGAACCGTCCGCAGCGAAGACGAACGAGTTCTGGCCGACCTCCACCGGCTTGAGCGAGTTGAGGTCGCAGCTGTTCAGAAAGATGGCCGCGCCCGTGAAGCTGGAGATGACGAGGAACAGCGCCGTGCCGATCAACAAGCCCGTCATGACCTTGCCGAGCCGCTTGCGCCTGCTCCTCACCCGGTCGCGACGCCGCTTGCGCAGACGCTCGAGCAGGAAGGCGTCCGAGGGGGGCGGCCGACGGCGTCGGCCCGGCGGAGGGCTCATGCGTAGACACCCTCTGCGCGAAGCAGCTCGTACGCGCGCAGCCGGAGCTCGCGCTCGAGCTTCTCCGCTGCACCCTCGTCAGGAGCGGGCGCGCGCACGACGACCGTCGCGTCTCCCGCGAGGTCCTGCACGAAGGCGTCGGCGTCGTCCGCAAGCGTTCGCAGCCGGTCCACGACCGCACCGAGGTCTCGACCTAGTGGAACCTGGAGGCTGATCTCGGCGACCTTCTCTCGACTGCGAATCGTGGAGTTCCGGATGGTATCCGAGACAAGCGTCTCGTTCGGGATCACGAGCCGGTCGCCATTCTCGATGCGGACGAGGGTGTAGATCAAACCGATCTCCTCGACGACGCCCTCCGTGTTGTCGACCGCAACGGAGTCACCGAGCCGAAGGGGCTGCGTGAACGCGATCAGGAGCCCGGCGACGAAGTTCCCGAGGGTCCGCTGCGAAGCAAAGCCGACCACGATCCCGATCACCGCCGACGACGCAAGTAACCCGCCGGCCACCGCCCGCACCTGCGGGATGACGAGGAGGGCCGACAAGAGGCCGACGAAGATGATCGTCGTCGTGATGCTCCGGCGCAGGATCCGGTAGCGGGTGATCGCCTCGGGCGGCAGATCCCGGCGCGCAATGCGCCGGTCGATTAGACGCGCGACGACGATCGTCACGACCATGACGCCGACCACGATGGCGAGACGCGTCCACGGGGACATGCGCCTCTATTCGACGGGCGTCCCGCGCTCCTTTGCGCTGACCGTCTTCACGGGAGCCGCTTCCGGGCCGAGAAACCCTCGTCGGTGCCGTGCCAGAACCGGATCTCGTCCTCGCCGAGCTTCCAGCACAGGAGCACGTCTTCTTCGCCGCGCTTCGCCGGGAAGTCGAGGAGCCCCTCCTCGAGCGACTTCACCTGCGCTCCCGCCTGGTTGATCTGCTCGGCGCAGTCGGAGATCGCGTCGGCCTCGCTCTGGATCGTCTCGGCGAGGTCCTGCAGGTCGCTCGGGACCATGTCGCCGCCGTTCCCGGCGATCCTGGTCACGAGCTCCACCTGACGGTTTTGCGCCGCGGTGAGTTCCCGCCGGTGCTGAACCATGCGCTCGACGATGGGGCGAAGCTCGGTGAGGGCGGCGTTGGCCTCCTCCAGGGTGAACACCCTCATCCGCCTATGATCATGCGGCCGTGCGCGCTGGTCAAAGGCAAGCGCTGGACATCTACCTCTGGAGCCGCGCGGCGATCTGGATCGCGGCGATCTTCGCGTTCTTCTTCTTCGAACCGAACCGACATCCCGACGCAAGTCGCTGGGACACGCCGCGCCTCCACGAGCTCGGCTACTTCACGGACATCTGGGCGCGCTGGGACAGCGACTTCTTCCTCCGGATCGCGCAGAACGGCTACGACGGAACCTCGGCCGCATTCCACCCGCTCTACCCCGCACTCGTCGCGGTCCTCGGACGGGCCCTCTTCGGCCACTACCTGCTGGCGGGGCTGATCGTGTCGCTCGCCTGCTGCCTCGGCTCGTTCCTCCTGCTCTACCGGTTGGCGGAGGAGCGGCTCGGGCCCGAGGGCGCAGAGCGCAGCGTTCTTTATCTCGCGGTGTTCCCGATGAGCCTGTTCCTGCAAGCCGTGTACAGCGAGTCGCTCTTCCTCCTGCTCGTGCTCGCAGCCTTCGCGGTCGCAGAACGGAACCGTTTTGCAAGCGCAGGCGTGCTCGCGGGCTTGGCGATCCTCACGCGCGCCGGGGGCATCGCACTGCTGCCCGCTCTTGCGCTGCTCGCCTGGCGGGA
>Ga0157374_10001727_pt1 | contig 18325 bp, 13 predicted proteins | sample M25metaG_FD_115308 | JGI IMG/M metagenome (GOLD analysis project Ga0157374, IMG submission 115308) | Miscanthus rhizosphere microbial communities from Kellogg Biological Station, Michigan, USA - M2-5 metaG | ecosystem: Host-associated > Plants > Roots > Rhizosphere > Soil | place: USA: Michigan...
AAGTAGAACGACGGGTCGGGATTGAGCTGAAACGGTTTGCCGGTCAGCCCATAGAATGATTCATACATGGCGCGATCACTTGTACGTGTAGTTCAAGCCGGCGAAGATGGCGGCTTCGTTGTAATCCGGTGACAGGTCCGAGCGCGAGATCTGGTATCGCGCCCCGGCAAAGACGGTGGTCCGCTCGGAAATCGGCTGTGTCAGGAAAAGGCGAACCGAGCCGTTGTTCGTCGTTCCCGTCAGTGGCTCTTGCAGTTTCGACTGAGAGCCTTGGACCGTCAGGTTCAGAATCATCGACGACGTCAGGTTGTGCGTCCAGATGAGACTTGCACCCTGCTGCGTTGTGTTGTTAATGGCCGTGCTCAAGATTGGCGGCAGGGCCGTACCGGACCCGCTGATGGGTTCCTGGCGCAGATAAAACAGGCTCAGGAAGAGCGAATTGCGAGCCCCAAGCATGCCAACCGTTGCGGTGACGTTCTCCGTGAGCAGAATCTGCTGGGAATAGAGATTAACAGGATTCAACAAATTCGCCGGCAATCCCTGGTTCTGAATGAGCGCATCGATGACGCCCTGCCGTTGAGTGAGGTCCGGAATGCGGGAAAGAAACAACTGGTTCAGTATTCCCTGAACATTTCCTGCGGGCAGCGCTGCCAGTTGTTGCGGGTAGCTCGTAATGTTCCGCGATGCAATGAAGCTCCACGCCGACAGCGGCGTGCGGTGATCGAAAGTCACCAGGTAGGAAGAGCCGAAAAACCGGTGCTCCCAATTGACGACGGCGTTGGTTCGCTCCGTGGGATGCCATTCGAAACCCACGCCGTAAATGTACCCGCGATAATCGGACAACGGATAATGGTTGTCTTCGTATCCGACATCCGCGTGAAAATGGATCTGCGCGTTATAGTCATAATTCGATCCGACCCGACCGAGATTAGTCTGTTGCGGCGCCTGGTTGTTGAACTTGACGTCGGTCAGGTTGAAATCGGCATACCATCCTAGCGGAGTGCGTTTGCTCTCGATCCTTCCCACCCACTCCGATGTGTACGAGTTGTTGACTTCGAGCGGCGTGCCGCTCAAGTTCGCCCAGGTGCTGTTGTTACGCAACAGGTAGTTGATGTTCCCGGAGGTTACGCCCTGGATGTAGGGGCTCACGCGGTACGTAACCGACGTATATCGATTGTCCGTGGCATTCGCGATATTGATCGGCTGGGCGCCAAAGGGCGTAAAGAACTGCTGCGAGGCCACTACGGCGGCTTCGACAAAGAAAAAACGGTCGACGAGTTCCGCGTTTCCCAGCAGATTGGCGAGCGGGTAGAGCTGATTGTTTTCGGCACCGGTCCGCGCGTATAGCAACCCTTGGACGGCGATCGAGCCGTTGAGACTGGTGCGCGGACTTTTTTCCGTGATGTGCAGTACCGGCGTGATCTCGGTGACGAAATCGGCGGTGGCGGCACTCGAAGGGACCAAGTCGACGTTGTTGGTGAAGGTCTCCTGCAAGTAGACGCCTGGCTCGAATTTCCAGGTCTGGCAATGCCCCGCCGGTGCGCCGAGCGAGAAGGCCGCGGCCAGCAGCACAGCCGAAATCCGCAACCGCGCCCGCCGCGACACACACTTTGGACTTGCCGGCTCGGTGCTATCCGGCAGCCCAAGCCGCGCCGGAACCCGACTAGCGCAAGTCATCATCCGCTGAATAGCGATAGTAGGAGCCGACATCCGTCTTGGCCGCCTTATTCAGCATCATTAGCACGACCTCGCAGTTTTCGATGGCTGCGAGCGCCTGGCGGACCGTATGCTGCGCCGTTGAGTCGGCAGCGACTACGAAGACGATCTGACCCATGTGCGTCGACATGACGCGCGCCTCGGTGGTCGCCAGCAGGGGCGGCGAGTCAAAAATGATGACGCGGTCCGGATAGCGGGTGGCCATCTCGCGCAGCAGGACGGCCATCTTCTCGCTGGCAAGGAGCTCCGTGGCGCGCCGATGGCGCGAACCGGCAGGAAGCACGGTGAGCTTGTCGATGTTGGTCTGCAGCAGAGCGTCGGCGATTTCGAGGTCGTCGCGAGTCAGGAGGTCGAGGAGGCCGGGCGACTGAGGTGTGCCCAACACATCAGGAAGTGAGGGATGCGCGACGTCACCGTCAACGAGCAATACCGTGTTGTCGTATTCCATGGCCATGCTGATGGCCAGGTTGATGGCGGTGAAAGTCTTGCCTTCTCCGGGCAACGAACTGGTCACGAGCACAAGATTCCCGTTCCGGATTCGCGCGGTGGAATGCGCGTACGCGTTTTGCAGGATCGGACGCTTCAGAACCCGGAATTCATCGGCTATCTGCGACTGGGGCGCGTCGGGCGTGACGAAGCCAAGCTCCTTGAGGCGCGCCAAGTCGATTTCCACGCGCACCTTGGGCTTTGCCTCGGGCTCGATCTGGCGCGCTCGTGGTTCGGCAATCGCGTCGCCGCTCATCGCGCGCGTTAGCGGCGCGGGTGCCGCGCTGGCCCCCCTGATGTTGAGTTCGCGGACCAGCGCTTCGGGCGTAGGGACGTGGTCCTGCCGCGCCTTCGCGCCGCTGTCCGCGACCGCCGGCGATGCGGGCTCGTCCGGCAACGCTGCCCCCGCGCGGCGCAATTCCTCCAAACGCTTGGCGGCCTGTTCGATCAGGCTCATCGCTGGCCCCTCACGTTACGCGCCCCACGAGCAGGGCAAACGCAATGACCGCCGAGAATGCGGCGACCAACCCGCTCAAGCCGCCCGCGAACACGTAGACGTTGCGGCGCTGTTTCTTGAGCGCCGATTCGTTGGGCAGTAACGCCACCATACCGAGCACCGGGCGCTGGGAAATCTCGCGCAACGAGCGCGCGTCATGGAACGTAGGCATGAGTTCGCTCGCGACGAAGCTGGCCAGGAGGCCCGCGCCGAGAGCCAATATGAAGGCGACTCCCAGCAGGACCATTCGCGTTGGCGCCACCGGTTGCGGGGACACACGCGGCGGATCGATCACGCGGAACTGGGTGCCTCCGGTGTCTTGCACATCGACTCCCATCGTTGCCGCTTCCCGCCGAGCGAGAAGGTCGCTGTAGGTCTTCTTCTGTACGTCGTAATCGCGATTCAGTTGAGCGAACTCGGCCTCGACCTGTGGCACCAGTCGGGCCGACGTTTTCAGTTGCGTATATTGATTTTCGTAAGACGACACGCGCGCGCGGAGCGAGGCCACGTTGGCCTCGGCATCCGATAGCGATACGCGCAATTGTTGTGTTACCGGATTACGGTCCGCTGCGTCGATGGATTTGGCGGATGCACGGGCCGCCTTCTCGCGCGCCTGCACGTCCTCCTTGCGTTGCTCCTCTAACGCTGCGATAACCCGCCGCGTACCGAGGACATCCGGATGTTGATCGGTGAAAGTTCGCAACAATTCGTCCAGTTTGGCCTTTTGCGCGGCAATTCGCGCGTCGATCTCAGGCGAGGCCATATTGGCACCCGCTTTCGGTTCCTCGGCGAGCAAATTGGGCAGTTCGCCGGCCAGATCGCGCTTGTACGAATCGCGCGAATCCTCGGCGGCCCGCAGTTCGAGTCTGGCGTTGGCGATGTCGTCGCTAAGCTTGGCCATCTTGGCAAAGAAATCTTGACCGGCCTGGCCGCCTTGACCCGCCACGCCCATGTACTTGAGCCTGAACTCCTTCAAACGGCTTTCCGCCAACTGCAGGCTTTGCTCATACCGCTTGATCTGCTCGTCCAAAAACTTCACGGCGCCGCGCGTGTCCTGCCGCTTGTCGTTGAGGCTGGATTCGACAAAGATGGTGAGGATGGACTGAACGACGTCCTTCGCCTTTTGCGGATTGGCATCCCGGTAGGAGATGATGTAGAGGTTGTTCACGACGTTGCCCGTGAGCTGAATCGTCCGCATCAGGTTGTCGATCAGGTCGTCGCGCTCGGTATTGGATTTGAGGCCGAGATCGAGATCCGCCATGCGGACCAGCTTCTCGACATTGGGCCGGCTGATCAACGTCCGGCTCATCAGCGCGACCTGCTGGTCGAGATTCGGCTGGATGGCGAGCCCTGCCATGACCGGCCGCAGCAGCGACTGAGTGTCGACATAGACGCGGGCGCTGGCCTCGAACCGTTCCGGAATGCGGAACACGACCGCAACACCGATTATCGCGGCGATCCAGGCAGCCGCCAGCCCGATCCAGCGGCGGTGCCACATGGCGCGCAGGTGGGCGATCGCGCGCTGAAGCAGTTCATCCATATGAGATGCAACCCAAGGTTGTGAAGGTCAAGCCCGGCGCGTCAGGCCGGCTAGAAATAGCTCTGCGGAATGATGAGGATATCGCCCGGCTTCATGTCAACGTTCGCCGAGATGTCGCCGCGCTTGACCAAGTCTTGCAGGCGCACGCTATAGAGCTTGCCCCCGTCGCCGACGCGAAAGATGTTGGCGCGGTTGCCGTCGGCGAAGTCGGTGAGCCCGCCGACCGCGATCATCACGTCGAGCAGAGTCATGTACTTGCGGAAGGCCAGGATCTGCGGCTTGGTCGCCTCTCCGATGACCCGGATCTGTTCGCTGGCCGGGCCGACGAAATTGGTGACGATCACGGTGACCACCGGATCCCGAATGTATTTGCCGAGCGCCTTCTCGATATCCCGGGCAAGGACCGTCGGGGTTTTGCCCAGCGCATCGAGGTCGTCGACGAGCGGCGTCGTGATCTTGCCGTCGGGTCGCACTGGCACGACCAACGAGAGTTCCGGATTGCGCCAGACGATGATGTTTACGGTGTCGAGCGGCCCGATGATGTAGTTGTAGTCGGGCGTCGCGGCTTCCCGCGGCGCCGGCGGGTAAGTGGTGGAACAACCGGCGATTAAAAGGGCGGCCAGCACGCCCAGGACGCCCGTCAAGAGGCGGCGGCCGTTCCGCGAGCCCGCCATTTGCAAACCAGTGCGATTCGATTTCATGCTGACTCCCATTCGGGCAACGGCGAAGCGTGATGTTAACATCGTCTTTCCACATTCGCGACGAAACGGGGCTAATGCATGCAGATTACATGCCAATGGATTGAGTGCTTTGAAAATGGCGGGCCGCAATAGACCTCGCGCGGCATCCGCAAATCGTTGGTTCGGCGCTTAGTTACCGAATACTGGCGCCTGTGCGCTGGGTAAAAGGATTCACTGTAGGATTCAGCACGTTTCCGACAAATTGTCCGGCTCGGGAATTTACCTGACAGCGACGCCTTCTCGGATCGAGTGATCTTTTCCGCAGAATGTAACGCAAACTGGCAGGAATCGCTCAATTTGCAACTTTTGCAAAACCGAGAGTCGCGGTGCTTGGTTAAGGTTTATTGACGTTCGTCGGTCCCGTGCAGAGTCCGTTGATGCTGCTTTCACCCTTCCCCACAGGGGCGCCCTCCATTGCCTCGACGACTGGCTGGGAGGCCGTCAGGGAACGGCATCAAACTCAACTTGGGCGCTACCAATGCGGTGGGGAAAACCGATCTAGCTACGCGCCCTCAGGCGTTGCGGCCCTCCCAGGTTGCGTCGCGATGCCAAGATGCGTAACCGAAGCACCCCGACGGCACGGGCGCGAAATGCGAGGTCCCAAATGACAAGACCCCGTCTCGCGACGGGGTCTTGCAGGCAGAGGGTCAGTCCTGCTGTCAGCTCAGCTTGCGATTCCGGCGTCCCACGCCGAGGGCAACGAGGCCCATGGCCAGCAGTGCCAGCGATCCCGGTGTCGGAAGCAGTCTTTCCTTTTCCAGGTACGTGTTGGACACGCTCAACAGGATGCCAAGCGCGCCGACGCTGAACGATTCGTCCACAGTAAGCGACGCCGCATGAAGGCCATGCTTCTCGGAGGCTGGGCCTTCGGCACCATTGACGACGAGAAGGTTGAACGTGCCACCCGGATCGCCGACCGCCTGCTTGGTAAGGAGCGAAGTTGCGACCGGGTTGTCGGCACCCGCGAACATGTCCGAAATGTAGAACAGAGCCGGGTTCACAACCGTGATGTCGTACTTGATATTCCACGCTCCTGCGAGAGGACCGTTGTCGAAGCCCACTATCTGCATCGTGTGCTCAAGCGGGTCCGCCGAGGAGAACAGAATTTGCACCGTAGCATCAAGATTGGAACTGGTGTACGTCCAAATCTTGTCGCCTTGATTGCATGAACCAGCACGCGCCCACGCGCCTACGGTGCCGATGGTGCTGCAATCGACCGCCTGGGCCAAGGCTTGGCCGCCACCCAATGCCATCACCACGCCCGCCGCCGCCGTTACTAAGCTTTTTCTTACGTTCATGTTTCCCTCCGCCCGTTAAATGAAGACTGCTACGACAGCAATTATGCAGAAACCGTGCCCGACAATTTAATCTATATAAAACAATAACCTATTGGCGCTATTCGGTTCCCGCTGGATCGTGGTGTAAATATTGTCGACGCTCTGGAAAGGATGCCAACCATCCGCTCAAGACTACGTTCGCCGCCTCATCAGCATGAGACCGGCGAGGGCAATGCCGAGGAGTGCCAGCGAACCGGGTTCTGGAACGATATTCACAATGGACGAGCCGCTTCCCCTGTGCCCAATGCTGGTGGGTTGGAGATGGTTGCCGTTCGCGGGCTGGTTGCCATTCACCGTCCAAAGCATTGCTACCGCGTATGCAGCATTCCCGGGGCCGGCGACGATTTCTTTCGCTGCGGACGTCGGGCTGTCGACGCTTTGAGCCTTAGCGCCGGACACCGAGGCGCGAACAGCGGGGGCAGCCGCAGCGGACGCCACGTAAAACGCCGAGCCGCCAAGGGAGTAAGTTACCGGCAGCGCGGGCGCGCCGATTCGGGTGTCGATGTCGAGCGCGCCCAATGGCAAGGCGCAACTGCTATTTCCCGGCGACGGATCGCTGCAGGACGGTTGCGCTGCGGATGCGCCACTATAGTCGTCGACAAGCGTTGCCCCATTCCCCGTCAGGGCAATCACGGGATCGAACTGAATCGGCATCGGCAAGGCGCCGCGGCCGAAGGGCATGGCCGAAGTCCCCGCCGACGCTAGCAGCCCGGCGAAGGCTGTGATCACGGTCATTTTTCGCACGGCGTTCTTCATTGGTTACTCTGGGAGTCCATGCTCGTTATCAGTACATCTATACAGCACGTTGCATGCCATCAATAAATTTAATAGTAAAATCAAATGTTTATGTCTGTTTGCCCAACCGCCAGACGGCGGGATGTAAACGAACCCGACAGGTGGCCCGGAAATGGCTTCTCACGGGTTCACAGCACGGCTTATCCACAATACAGCATTGCCGAGGATTTCATATAGCGCGTAATAGCTGCCCTCCAGACCGGCAATGCTTGGCATCAGCACCATTGGATAGTCGAGGTCGCGGACGGCAATTCCCGTCGGCGCCCTGATGGTTGCGATTCCCTGGTACGCGAACTCGGCGACGGCCCGTGGCATGTCGAAGGCATGCCCAACCAGGACGACCCGGTGAATTCCAGCGGCATTGAGGATTTCCGCGGATCGTACGGCGTTTTCGTGCGTGTTGCGCGAGCGATCCTCGGTCCAGCGGACGGTGACCCCAAACTCGCTTTCGAGCGCTTCCCGCATGAGCTCGGCTTCGGTTGTGCCGCCGGTTGGCGCGCCGCCGGAGACCAGCACCGGCAGCCCGGTGAGCCGCGCGACCCGAGCGCCGTAGCGCACGCGATCGAGCGTCAGGCGCCCTAACGTATCGCCGCCGTACTCGGCTGCGTCGTGCCGCACACCACCGCCCAAAATCACCACCGCTTGCGCACGTTTGGCGCTTTCGATGTCGAGCGGCGGCGACGAATCCACCGATCGCAGTAGCAGAACGGCGACCACAGGCATCGACAAAACGAGCAGCACCAACACACCGGTCACGGCGAGTGAACGGCCCATCCGGGGATGGCGACCCTGCAAAGCAAGACCCAGTGCCGCAATCAGCAGTGGGCCGGTCGGCGGCAGTACCAACGCCTTCAGCAGCGTCCTGAGCCAGATCAGGTCGGGCAAGAGCCCTCGAGGACAGTCGACGGATTCCGGGTTCGCGCATCCATTACCGGGCCTTCTGCACCAGGTCCTGCAGGAACTTCGATGGAATCGCGTAGGTTATTCCGCTGGGTTGCGTCAGGGCCGTTTCCTTGGTTCCCTTGACGAACACCATGTTGATGACGCCAAGGACCTCGCCGGTCGCGGGGTCGAAGACGGGACTGCCGCTGTTGCCGGGATACGCGGTGGCGTCGAGCTGGAAAATCGGAAACGTGCCGGTGGTCAGGCGGCGGATCGTCTTTGGATCAAGTTCAGCCGAGCGCGCCTGCGGTATGGCGATGGGCGTGATGGATGAAACGATGCCGCGATGGGTCGCGGGAAACAGTCCTATCGCCGCACCGATCGGAAAGCCGGTGAACATGATCGGCTGCCCCTCCTTGACGCCATCCGAATTGCGGATCTGCAACGCCGGGAGCGGGGCGCCGCCGATCTTCAGTACCGCCAAGTCCGAACCGGGGTCGACCGCCACCTGCTTGGCCTCACGGAACTCGACCTTGTCCGCGCTCGGACCGGCAACGAGCACGCCCAGGACTTCCAGCCGCGTGGTATCAAGAACACCCGGCAGGACGTGGGCGTTGGTAACCACAAACGTGCCGTCGCCGACGACAAACGCCGTCCCGCGAAACGCGAACGCAGGCGTGCGGGTGCGTTCATAGGTTCCAATTGGAACGACCGACTGCTTGACCCGCTCGATCGTCGCCTGCGCATCCTGTCCGGCTGCATGTCCAGCCGCGAAGCAAAACGCCAGCATTGGCAGAATCCTGAATATCGCGACGAGGGATCGCATGGCACGTCCTTACAGGGGCTTGTCCGAAGCCGGAAGAAACGACGCCGGCTTCACGACACGCGGATCAAAGGGATGATTGGTCTTGCCGTACAAACGTAAAACTCGTCGCACGTACTCCCGCGTCTCCGGATAGGGCGGAATGCCCTGGTAGCGATCGACGACGGCTTCGCCGGCGTTGTAGGCGGCAGCAGCGAGCGCGATATAGCCTTTGTAGTAGGCGAGCAGCCAGCGCAGGTAGGCAAGACCTCCGCGCACGTTGTCGCTGACGTCGAATGAATCCCTGACATTGAAGCGGTTCGCCGTTTCGGGAATGAGTTGCATCAATCCCCTCGCATCCTTGGTGGACCGGGCGCCTGGCTCGAAGTTCGATTCGACGGCGATGACCGCCAGCGCGAGCCGCGTGTCGACGTCGTAGCGCGGCGCGAGCTTGGCGACCTCATCCGCAATCTTCCTCTTTCGAGCCGACAATTCGGCGAAGGGGTCTGCATCGGCAGGGGGTTCGTCGGTCGCGGGCGATGGATCGGGGCGGTGGAAGCAGCCTGGAAGGGGTCCGCGCGCGTCACCGACGAAGCCGAGCGCCTTGATTGCGCCCGCATGGCCGGCAGCCGCGGCCAGCGCGAAGAACGACGCGGCGACCGCATCGTCGCGCGGGACACCGCGACCGTTCGCATACATCCATCCCAGGTTGTATTGCGCTTCCGGATCGCCGTCGCGCGCGGCCTCGCAATACAGCGCGGCCGCCTTGAGCTGATCCTTCGCGACGCCTTCGCCGTGCTCATAAGCCAATGCCTGGGCCACGAGTTCAGAAGGCGCTTCCAGCACGCCAGAGCCTTTCTGGCCCTCGGCCGCGTTCGCCGCAACAGCAAAAGCGCAACCGGCGACTGCGACGCAGAAGAGGGCGGCGCAGGAAAGTCTTCGTGCCCGAGCGTCAGATCCGGCTGCGAACATTCTCGTTCTCCCGCGATGGCGGGATGGCCTCGGGAGCGAATCGCGCCTCGTACCACGGCAACGCCTCGACAAGTCCGGCGCGCACATCGTAGGCCGGATCGTAGCCCAGGTACCGTTTCGCCTTGGAAATGTCGGCCTGCGAATGCCTGACATCGCCGGCACGGAAATCCTCGTGCACCGGCGGCGCGAAGGTGCGACCGGAATGGCGGTCGCCAAGCAGGGCTCGAAGGGTGGCGGATAATTCGTTCAACGACATTCGCCCGCCCACCGCGACGTTGTAGACCTGATTGATCGCCGCGGGTTCCCCGGTCGTGGCCGCGAGCAGGTTGGCTTCCACAACATTCGCGACATAACAAAAGTCGCGCGTGGTCTCGCCGTCGCCGTGGATGACGATCGGCTCGCCGCGCAACATGGTGTCTACCCAGCGCGGAATCACGGCGGCGTATGCTCCCTCCGGATCCTGTCTCGCGCCGAACACGTTGAAATAGCGCAGTCCGACGGTGGCCATTCCGTAGCAGCGCCCGAAGACGTCCGCATACAATTCGTCGACATACTTTGTCACCGCGTAGGGCGAGAGCGGGCGCCCGATCGCGTCCTCAACCTTGGGCAAGCCCGGGTGATCGCCGTAGGTCGAACTCGACGCCGCGTAGACGAACCTTGCGACTCCCGCGTCGCGCGCGGCGACCAGCATGTTGAGAAATCCGGTGGCGTTGGAAGCGTGCGTGAGCAGCGGATCGGCGATGGAGCGGGGGACCGATCCCAGCGCCGCCTGGTGCAGTACGATGGAAACACCATCGCACGCCTGCCGGCAAAACGCCACGTCGGTGACGTCGCCTTCAAGGAAGCGGTGCCGCTGCCATGCGTCTTCGCCTACCGCGGCGCGGACTTCGTCGAGGTTGCGCCGATATCCCGTCGCAAAGTTGTCGAGGCTGACCACATGCTGCCCGAAACGCAGCAGCGCTTCGACCAGATGGGATCCAATGAACCCCGCGCTGCCGGTTACGAGCCAGCGCCGCGGCCGTTCCCGCAATTCCCGGTGCACCGCTTCGCGCGAGGGCATCAGAGCCTCCATACCTGAATGCCGCGTGACCGCAGGGTTTCCATATTGGCCTTGGCCTTGACATCCATGTAGAGCCCGCCGGGAACGACCTTGCTGATCAGCTCGTCGACCGGTCGCTGCGTGAAGGCACGGTGCGCAACGGCCGCGACGATCGCGTCCGCCCGCGGCAAGTCGTCCCACGCGGTGAGGGTCACGCCATATTCATGCAGTGTTTCAGCAGCATCCGCCATCGGGTCGTGGACGTGCACCGTGATGCCGAATGATTCGAGTTCGCGCACGACGTCGATGACCCGCGAGTTGCGGATGTCGGGACAGTCTTCCTTGAAGGTCAATCCGAGCACGTTGACGTGCGCACCTTTGATGTGGACACCCGTTTGGATCATCAACTTCACGGTCTGTTCCGCGATGTACTTGCCCATTCCGTCATTGATGCGCCGGCCGGCGAGGATAACCTGCGGGTGGTACCCCAGCATGTCCGCCTTGTGCGTCAGGTAGTACGGATCGACGCCGATGCAATGGCCGCCGACGAGGCCGGGCCGGAATGGCAGGAAGTTCCATTTGGTGCCTGCGGCTTCGAGAACTTCGAGGGTATCGATGCCGATTTTGTGAAAGATGAGGGAAAGCTCGTTCATCAATGCGATATTGAGATCCCGCTGCGTGTTCTCGATCACCTTTGCCGCTTCCGCGACCTTGATGCTGCTTGCGCGGTGGACGCCGGCTGAAATGATGCTTCCGTAGACCGCCGCGACTTTCTCGAGCGTTTCGGGCGTGTCACCCGAAACGACCTTGGTGATCCGTGTCAGCGAATGTTCGCGGTCGCCGGGATTGATGCGTTCGGGTGAATAGCCGACGAAGAAATCGCGTTGCCACTTCATCCCCGAATGTTTCTCGATGATCGGAACACAGACTTCCTCGGTGGCACCCGGATAGACGGTGGATTCGAAGACCACGATGGCGCCGTGCTTCAGGTTGCGGCCCACCGCTTCGCTGGCGCCGACTAGCGGTCCGAAGTCCGGCTGGTGGGCGTCGTCGATGGGAGTGGGAACCGCGACGATGATGACGTCGGCCTCGCGCAGCTGCGCGGCGTCAGTGGTAACGGCAAGCAGCGACGCGGCCTTGAGCTCTTCCGCGCTGACCTCACCCGTCGGGTCGACGAATTTTCGATAGGCCTCGACCTTTTTCACGGACAAGTCGAAGCCGATGGTCCGGAAATGTTTGCCGAATTCGACCGCGAGCGGGAGTCCGACGTAGCCTAATCCAACTACAGCAATTGTTGTATTGTTTGTCATCACGGAAGTTCACACTGACGCCGCGCGCCCAAACCAAATGCGCGCGGCGCATGGTTGCGCCGGTCCCCGATCGATTCCGGGGTCAAATTGTCTTGAGCATCTGCTGCGCCTCGGTGCGCGCGCGCGATGCGTTGCCTTTCGTTGCCAACGTCTCCAGTTCTGTCTTGGCCGAGGCCTTGTCCCCGGCCTTGAGTAGCGCCTTGGCAAGATGCAACCGTATCTCCGGATCATCCGGCGCCTGCGCACTGGCCTCGCGCAACAAATCGAGCCCGCGCTTGGCGTCCCCGCGCTGCACCAGTATCCAGCCCAATGTGTCGACGACCATGGGCACGGACGAGCCTAGTGCGTAGGCCCGCTCGGCAACTTCGAGGGACTTGGGATCGCCCAGCTCGTTCAGTGACCAGGCAAGATTGTTGAGCATCGTCACGTTGTCCGGGTCGAGTTCCAGCACGGCCCGGGTGAATTGCGCCGCAGCCTTGTAGTCCTTCGCCGCCAGGCTCTGCTGGGCCCGATAGGTGAGCAGCTGCGTGTCCTTGGGATGGTCCTTTTGCCAGCGTTCCGCCATGGCAGCCGCCTGGTCCGGCTTGCCGGCGGTCTGCAGCGATGCATAGGTCATCACGCTGAGAAACGGGACCGGTTCGCGCGACAGCCCCTCGCGAAAGATGACGCTGGCCTCCGCGGCTTTCTTCTGGCTGAGCAGCATCTGGCCTTCGAGGGCGTAGCCGACGGCGCGGTTCGGATACGCTTTCTGCAGCTTGCGCGCGCTGGCGAGACCGTCGGCAACGCGGTCGCTGGTCACGTAAACGCTGGACAATACGAGCCACGCCGGCGTGAGATCGGGCTGGAGTTCGATGGCCTGGTACAAGGTCTTGATTGCGCCATCGTAGTCCTTGAGGGCTGCCTGGACTCCCGCGAGTCGAAGCAGCGGGCCCGTGCTTTGCGGCTGCAGTTTTGCCGCGCGGCCGAAACTCTCGAGTGCCTGGTTGTTTTCGCCGGCGTTCTGCTGCGCGGCGCCCAGCATTTCCATGATCTGGGGATTGTCGGGAAACGCCGCTTGTGCAGCCTGCGCCGCAGCGAGGGCCGCCTTGGCATCTTTCAGCCGCGCGTAATAGCCGATCAGGATCACGTGGGGGCGAATTGAACTTGGATTGGCCTTGATCGCGCGCGCGAGGGCAGCCTTGATCTCGGCATCCGGCGCCTTCGACGCCGCGAGGAGTCCTGCCAGCGACAGCAAGGCTTGCTCGTTGTTCGGATCCTTCACCAGCACTTGCTCGTAACGCGCCCGCGCGCCGGCAATGTTCTTCTCGGCATAGTCGAGCTGCGCCAGATTGATCGTCGCTGCGGTATAGGCGGGGTCGAGCTTGAGTGCCTGATCAAAACTTGCGCGGGCGCTCTTCAAATCACGCATTGAAAGATAGACCACGCCCTTGATGTTGTGAACCAACGGGTTTTCGGGCTGTTTCTTTTCCAGCGCGTTTGCGGCGGCCAGCGCCTCTTTCGACTCGTGCCGGCGCATGTGCGCGCTGATCAGCGCCAGATCCACCCGCAAGAGGGCGGGATTGGCCTCGGAGAGTGTTTCGAGATCCTTGAATGCCCGTGACGTGTCCCCCGACTCCAGGCGGACTTGCGCCAGGCGCACCCGGGACGCGACGTCCGTCTTGTCCAGCGCAGCCGCCCGTTCATACATTTCCGCAGCCTTCGTCGGGTTGTTCGACGCGAGGTAGGCCTCCGCCGCGGCCTGCAATAGTTCAGGATCGTTCGGCGAGCGAAGGAGCGCCGGCTCGATTATGTCGAATGCCAGCGCTGTGCGCCCCGTCCGCAGGTAGGTTGCGGCCAGCGTGCGCACGGCGCTGCGGTCATAGGGCGCCTTGGTAACCACTGTACGCAGTGCTTCTTCCGCCGCCCGGTACGAACCCAGACGGTAATTTGCGAGCCCGGAGAGCAGCAGGCTGGGCATATGGTCGGGGGCAACGCTCAATACCTGCTGGACGGCGTCGCGGGTGGCCTGCATGTTTCCGCGTGCATAAGCGACAACGCCCTCGGCATAAAGCGTGCGCGGATCCTTTGGCGCCAGTTTCTTCAGCGAATCCAGCTGAGCCGCGGCGACGTCGACCTGGCCCGCGCGCACGAGGGTCGTGACCAAGGCAAAACGGGCGCGAACCGAGTCCGGCTTGATTTCGACCAGCCGTTCCAGCGCCTTGACCGCTTGATCCGCGTGGTTTTGCGCAATCTCCAGGTCGGCCTTGAACAGCACGGCCTGCAGGTCGTCCGGTGTTTGCTTCAGCACGGAGTCGATCAATTCGACGGCGGCGGGCAGGTCGTTCTCAGCGGCCGCGATTTGCGCCTGCGCCATCTGCGCGCGGGGATATCGGGCGCTTGCGGCAAGCGCGGCGTCGATTGCCGCGCGCGCATCCGGGACCTTGCCCAATCCGATGTACGCGAAGGCCAGGCTGGCGCTGATATCCGCCTGGGCTTGCGGATCGGTCGGCTTGGCCTCGGACAGTTCCGAGATCACTTTCTGATATTCGCGCCGTTGGATCAGCGCACGGCCGAGGAGGGGAAGCGCGTCGTCTCCCTGATATCGCAAGTCCATTGCCTTGCGCACCTCCGTCTCCGCTCCCACAGCATCGCCGGACTCCAACAGTGCCCGTGCCAGCAGCATCCTCGCTTCGGCATTGTTCGGAGTCTGCTGCAGCACGTTCTTGAGCTGCACGATCGCGGCGTTGGCATCGCTCTTCGCGAGATAGGACTTCGCGGACGCGATCATCGCCTCGGGGTTGTCGCGCTGGCAGGCCGAAAGCACGAGCGCAACCAGCATGACCGAAAGGCAGCGGAGTGGGAGACGGTTGTTCATGGGATCGCTTTTCATGTCTGACTATAGGGTAGTGGACGCACGTGGGAGCCTACTTGAGCCCGAATCGATGCATGAGATCATATAGCGTGGGACGGCTGATCCCCAGCATTTCGGCCGCCTTGCTCAGGTTTCCATTGGCCCGACTCAGCACCCGGAGGACCGCGGTCTTCTCGGCTTCTTCCCGGATCTGGCGAAGATTGAGCACGTCCGCATCTCCGTTGCCCGGCGCAATGCCAACGTCGGCGCCCGTGATCATAGAACTATCCGCCATGATGACCGCGCGCTTCAGCACGTTTTCGAGTTCGCGGACGTTGCCCGGCCAGTCGTACGCATCGATCGCATTCAATGCGTCGGAGTTCAGCGTCATCGAGCTGCGGCGCTGTTCGGCGGCGAATTTGCGCACGAAGCCGTGCGCGAGCAGGACGGCGTCGCCCTTGCGGAAGCGCAATGGCGGAATCTCCACGACGATCTCGGCCAGCCGGTAGTAGAGGTCCTCGCGAAATTTGCCGGCGACGATCTGATCCTTGAGGATCTGGTGTGTAGCGCAAACGATGCGCACATCGACCGGGATTTCCTGTCTGCCGCCGACCCGTTCGATGACTCGCTCCTGAAGAAAGCGCAGCAGTTTCGACTGCAGTGAGAAGGGCAGGTCGCCGATTTCGTCGAGGAACAGCGTGCCGCGGTGGGCCGTTTCGATCTTACCGAGCGTCTGCTTGGCCGCGCCGGTAAAGGCTCCTCGTTCGTAGCCGAACAATTCGCTTTCGAGAAGATTTTCCGGAATTGCCGCGCAGTTGATGGCCACGAACCGCTGCCCCCGCCGCGGTGAAAGATCGTGCAACGCGCGAGCGACCAGTTCCTTGCCGGTGCCCGATTCACCAAGAATGAGTACCGTGGCAAATGTCGGCGCCAGCTTTTCGACCGTGCGGCAAATGCGCAGCATTTCCGGGTCGCGGGTGATGATTCCCGACAGCTCGGGTGGATGCTGGGCTATGAGCAGCCGCCGGTTCTCCTCCTGCAGATCATGCACCCGGAACGCCTGGTCGATGGTCCAGGTCAGGAACTCCGGCTCGAAAGGCTTGGCACAAAAATCATGTGCGCCGAGCGCTATCGCCTTGAGCGCGTTGTGCTGGTCGTTCTGCCCGGTCAGGACGATCACCTTCGTGTCGGGCGCCATGGCGTGAATCTCGTCGAGCAGTTGCAGTCCCTCGGTCGGATCGTCCGGATGCGGCGGCAGGCCAAGGTCCATGGTCACGACCGCGGGCTCGTAGCGGCGCAACTGGGCGATGGCGGATTCGCGATCGCTGGCAACGATCGTTTCATACTTGTCGAAGGCCCACTGCATCTGCTTCTGCAATGCCGGATCGTCCTCGACGATAAGCAACGGTTTGCGCGATTCGTTCATGCGTGAAGGCCATCCTGGGGAGTGGGCGTGGCAACGGATTCGGCAAGGGGCAGCAGGACGCGCACGTGCGTTCCCACGTTGGGTGTGCTGTCGATCAGCATTTCCCCACCGAGACCGGATAGGTACTGCCAGCTTTCATACACTCCAATGCCCATGCCCGCCGCCTTCGTGGTCTGGAACGGCTTGAACAGCCGATCTCGAACGAATTCCGGAGTCATGCCGACTCCGGTGTCCGAGACTTCAATTGTAGCGAACCGTTCGTCGCGGTGCAGTCGCACCGAGACCGTGCCACCGTTGGCCGTGGCGTCGAGCGCGTTTTGAACAAGGTGTCCGATCACATGCTCGAGCCGTTCGGCATGGCCCGTCGTGCACACTGCGGGCGTCAGGTGTACATCGATCGACGCGCTGGCGGCGGCCTTCGCCGCGCAAACGCGGTGGACCACGTCGCCCAAATCGATGAGCCGTGGCTTCTCGAGCGGGGTGGTCCCGATGCGCAATTGCAGCATGAGGTGATTCATCCGGCCGACGACGTGCTCCACGGTTGCCAGCATGTCGCGCTGGAATTCCGGATTGTCCTTGTGGCGCTCTGCATTGCGAAGCATCAGCGAAAGCTGCGACACCAGGTTCTTGAGATCGTGAACGACGAAGGCCGACATCCGGTTGAAGGCATCGAATTTGCGCGCCTCCAAAAGCGCCTCGGTAGCCTCGATCTGCCCCAAGTAGCTTGCCGCCTGCCTGCTCGCCGTCTTGAGCAGATCGAGCACCTCCCAATTGACATCTATGGCGACACGTGGAGACGCCAATACCGAAAAACCCAACAGCTCGGTTCCGGATACGAGAGGAACGACGAGCCATGCGTCCGGGACCGACGCCAGCCATGCGGGAGTCGTAAGTTCGGGATATCGCGCAGGATCCGACTCCAATTCGCGCAGGTTGATGATCCACCCCGTCCGTTCCAGGAATCCCACGAGCGAGGCCTCCGCGGACTCGACTGCCCCAGCATCGATCGGCGGCATGTTCCACCGCGATGCGGGCCTGAATTTCCCGTCTTCGCGACGGAGCCACAATGCACCGGCGGGGCTTTCGACGAGATTTGCGATGGCTTCGATGCAGCGTTCCTGGACTTTCTGAACCGACGACTCCGCCGACAGCGTGCGCGTGAAACGGAGCCATTCCTGGCGGTAATCGTAGCGATAGGAGAAGAAGTGCTTGCTGATGAAGACCCTGAGCTTCGATCGGAAGCTGCCGGACGACGCGATCATCATCCCGAGGAGCAGCGCGGCGAACAGCAGTTCGATCTGAAGGGCCTCGCCCCATCCGCCGCCGAAATACCGGACGAAATAACCGCCGATGGCGACCGCGATCAGGAAAACACCCGAGACCAGCACCGATGTAGTGTGGAATACGACACCGCGCGACATGTGCAACTCGAGTGTCCAGCCGGTATTGCGCGCTGTCGCTATCGCAATGAACGGAATGACCATCGCGTTCGCGATCCCCCGGGCGACGAAGATATTGGGGTCGAGCACGCCGAACAGCATGGCTTCGGAGTAGAAGAAGATGTCGAACGCAAACACGCCGGCGAGTCCGACGCATAAAGGTTTCACACCCCAGCGAGCATGCGGAAGCGCGCGCCTCAGCAACTGCTCGACCAGGATGAGACCGAATATCGCCAGCCCGAGGCGCAGCGCGTATTCGGTGATTCGGCGTTCCGCCGGGGACATGCGGAGGGGCTCATATCCGGTAGAAAGCACCAGACTTGCAACCAGTCCCGTCGCGACCAGCGCGGCGGACCACCGCGGGATTGGCGGCGCGGCCGCGGCCGCGCCGGGTTGGTCCGCGGCGTGCCCCTTGAGCAGATAGGCGGCAAACGCGAACCACGCGACATATCGAAGCGCGTCGAATGCGTTTACCGCCAGAAAGACGAACGGGACGGGCCAAAAGAATGCTGCGA